>Ga0181520_10008615_pt1 | contig 14393 bp, 17 predicted proteins | sample PEATcosm2014_Bin_29_FD_132451 | JGI IMG/M metagenome (GOLD analysis project Ga0181520, IMG submission 132451) | Peatland microbial communities from MTU Mesocosm Facility, Houghton, MI, USA - PEATcosm2014_Bin02_30_metaG | ecosystem: Environmental > Terrestrial > Soil > Wetlands > Peat | place... | reverse complement strand
GTGCGCGCGAACTTCTGCAGCAGGTAGTTCTCTTCGTTGGTGGTGTGGTTCGAGCCGATGACGCCGATGGCAGAACCGCCGCGTGTGTCGCAAACTTCTTTCAACTTTGCGGCAGCGGCGCGCAGGGCGTGATCCCACGTGCTGGGCTCGAGCTTTCCCTGTGCGTTGCGAAGGAGTGGCGTGTTCAGGCGTTCCTTGCCCTCGACAAAGTCGAAGCCGAAGCGGCCCTTGGCACAGAGGAAGTCGTTGTTGATGCCGCTCTTGTCGCGGTTGTCGGCGCGAACGATTTCAGACCCGTCATTTGACTGGCGAATGCCGAGCGTGACCTTGCAGCCGTCGGCGCAATGCGTACAAACCGTCGAAACGTGCTTCATCTCCCAGGGACGCGTCTTGTAGCGATAGCTGCCGCTGGTCAAAGCGCCGACTGGGCAGACATCGATGCACATGCCGCACTGCTCGCAGTCGAGCTGATCGACGTGGCCCTTCCCGGCTGGGTCGTTGGGAGCGATCACAGAGCTGACGCCTCGGTTCTGCACGCCCAGCGCCCAAACGTCCATGCCTTCGCCGCACATGCGGACGCAGCGATAGCAGAGGATGCAACGCGGACGGTCATAGAAGACGGCAGGCGACCACTGCTGCTCATCGCGATGGGCCTTGGCCTCGGCGTAGAGGCTCTCGCCAGCGCCGTATTTGAAGGTCATGTCCTGCAGCTCGCACTCGCCGCCGGCGTCGCATACGGGGCAGTCGAGCGGGTGGTTGCCGAGAAGCAGTTCGATGGTGGCCTTGCGCGCCTGCGCAATCTCAGGCGACTCGGTGATGAAGACCTGACCCTCGGCGACAGTGGTGGTGCAGGCGGTCTGCAGTTTGGGAACTTTCTCCTGGCGCACGACGCACATGCGGCACGCAGCCTGGAGGCTGAGACCGGGATAGTAGCAGAAGGCTGGGATCTCGATGCCGGCCTTGCGGCATGCGTCAATGAGCAGAGTGCCCGCGGGGGCGGTGAGCTTCTTTCCGTCGACTGTGAAAGATACGTCTGCCATCGGTCTCCAGCGCCCCTAAATCACGGCCAATTCAACATGCTTTGCGAACGGGCAGGGCTTGCCGTTCAGGTGATCTTCAAATTCCTTGCGAAATTTCTTCACGAATGCGATGGTCGGCATCGCGGCTGCGTCGCCGAGCGGGCAGAAGGTACGGCCCATCATGTTCTCGGCGAGATATTGGATATTGTCGATGTCCTTGGCCTCGCCAAAGCCGGCGTGGAAGCGGGTGAGCGACTTCTTCAGCCAGTCTGTTCCTTCGCGGCAGGGGATGCACCAGCCGCAGGACTCGTGCTGGTAGAAGCTGATGGTGCGCAGGGCAAACTCGACGATGCATGTCTGGTCGTCGATGACGACAACGCCGCCGGAGCCGAGCATAGAGCCGGCTTTGCCCACCTGGTCGAAGTCCATGCCGATGTCGATCTCCTCAGGGAGCAGCACCGGGGTGGAAGAGCCGCCGGGGACGACCGCCTTCAGCGAGCGACCGCCGCGAATGCCGCCGGCAACTTCATAGATCATCTTCTTCAGGTTGTAGCCCATGGGCAGCTCGTAGACCCCGGGACGTTCGACATGGCCACTGATGCAAAAGAGCCGGGTTCCACCATTACGCGGCGTGCCAACAGCAGCGTAGGCTGCGCCGCCCATCTCGATAACGTGGGGCACTGTGGCGATGGTTTCGGCGTTGTTGATGACCGTGGGACCACCGTAGAGGCCGACGACGGCAGGGAAGGGCGGCTTAATGCGTGGAATGCCCCGCTTGCCCTCAAGCGATTCCATCAGCGCCGACTCTTCGCCGACCTCGTAGGCGCCTGCGCCGGTCTGCGTGATGATGTTGAACTCCGTGTCGGAGCCGAAGATGTTCTTGCCGAGGAAGCCCTTGGCGTAGGCGTCGGCGACGGCCTTTTCGACAATTTCGATCAGGTAGCGGTATTCGCCGCGCAGGTAGATGAAGCCGAGCCTGGATCCAATTGCGAGGCCGGCGATGATGGTGCCTTCGATGACCGCGTGAGGGTCGTGGAGAAAGATGAGGTGATCCTTGCAGGTGCCGGGCTCGCTCTCGTCACCGTTAACCAGGACGTACTTGGGCTTGGTCGACTGCTTGGGAACGAAGGACCACTTCATGCCGGTGGGGAATCCAGCGCCGCCACGGCCGCGCAGACTGGAGGCCTTCATTTCATCGATAATCCAGTCTGGACCCTGCGCGAGGCACTTCTTCGCGGCTTCGTAGCCGCCGAGTTCGAGGTAGCGATCGATTTTTGCCGCGCCCTGACCGAAGCGCCTGGTAACAATCTTGACTTCATCGGGGTGGGAAACGAGTCTAGGCATCTTTCCCCTCCGATTCAGCCAGGGCGCGGCCGCGATAACCGTCGAGCAGCCCGGGGACGAGCTCAGGCTTGAGTTCGTCGTGGAAGTCGTAGTTGACCTGGATGGCGGGAGCCCAGCAACAGGCGCCGATGCATTCGACCTCTTCGAGGGAGAAGATGCCGTCTCGATCAAAGCCGTCGGGGCCGATCTTGAGCTCCTCCTGGAAGCGATCAAAGAGCTCGTATGCGCCGCGGAGCATGCAGCTGATGTTGGTGCAGACCTGAATGTTGTAGCGGCCAACGGGCTTGAAGCGGAGCATCGAGTAGTAAGTGGCCACGTTGCGGACGTCGAGTTCGGTGATGCCGATGCGATGAGCAATTTCAGAGACGACCGCGTCAGAAAGGTAGCCGACCTCATCCTGCGCGTAGAGCAGCATGGGAACAAGGGCAGAGCGGCGCAGAGGATACTTCTCAACCAGAAGGTCAAAGCGCGCGGCCAGCGCGGGAGAAAAGACGCTCATGGTTTCAGCACTCATGGCTGCGACTCCCGCATCAGGTCCCGCGCCCAACGTTCGGCCAGCATGTCCATCTCCTCAAGCCCTTCGTCGCTCACGAGCTCGTCCTCGCCTGTTTCGCCGCGCAGTTGGCCGGCCTCAGTAAACTCCAGTTGTCCTACTCTTCCATCCCGCCGCTGCCAGCGTACGTGAGCGCCGACACGCTCAAGACTCAGCCATTCATCCCCGTGCCGGACCAGGATTGTCTCCTCGCCGAGCTCGACCGTGGCCTGTCGATTGCCATTGAGCCCGTGCGCCGCGGTGTAGCTACGGAGCAGAGACGCAAGCGAAACCCAGAGCTCGACATAAGCCTTATCCCCGAAGTCATGCGAATCGGCCACGAATAATCCCCGGAACAATCTCCTGCGCAATCTCCGTCGAGCCTACCTGCGCCGCGTGGTCCGGAAAACCCTCTACCAGCGACTTGTAGGTTCTTAAATCCTGCGCCTCTCCTTCAATCACGTAGTCCGTCTGCCCAATCACAACACCCTTTTCATCGAATAGCTCGGTGTGAATCCGCGATAGCCCAACCTCTGCCGAAGTACTTTCCAGCGTCAACCGGCAGCACGACTTGCGCGATCCCAGGTGATACTCGATCTGGTCATCGCGCTTTTCTGGCCTGTGCGGACCCAGAATCGTGGACACGCCGCGCTTCTTCAGCTCCTCGTTGGCCTTCGCTATCTCCTTCCCCAGATCGATCTCCACTCTCCTGAAAAACGAAAGAAGATCCAGCTCCCGTTCTTTGTGTGCCGTAACCTTCGCAATCGCCGAATCTTGCCTCGCCTTTTCCTCATCGATCAGCTTCGCGTAATCCACCATGTAGTCCTCCGAGCTACCGATCAATCTCTCCTAAAACGATGTCAATGGAACCGATTACGGCGACGAGGTCGGAGATCATGCGGCCTTTAGCCATGGTTTCAATTGCCTGCAAGGTCGCAAAAGATGGGTTGCGCATGTGAACGCGATAGGGTTTGGCGGTGCCGTCGGAGACGACGTAGTAGCCCATCTGTCCGCGCGGGCTTTCGATGCCCTGATAGACCTCGCCGGCAGGGACGGCAAAGCCCTCGGTGACGATCTTGAAGTGGTGGATCAGCGCCTCCATCTGGGTCTTCATCTTCTCGCGATCGGGAAGGACGATCTTGGGGGCGTCGGCCTTGATGGGTCCCTCAGGCATGCCGTCGAGCGCTTGCTGGATGATCTTGACGCTTTCGCGCATCTCGGCGAGGCGCACTTCATACCGCGCCCAGCAATCGCCTGCGGTTGCGACCGGTACCTTGAATTCGAACTTCTCGTAACAGGAGTAGGGCATGTCGCGGCGGAGATCGAAATCCACGCCTGAGCCGCGCATATTAGGGCCGGTGACGCCGAGAGCAACGGCATCGTCGGCGGAGAGAACGCCCACGCCCATGAGGCGATTGCGGAAGATGGGGTTTCCGGTAAGCAGGTTGGAGTATTCGTCGATCTTCTCTGGGAAGATGTTGATGAACCCTTGCACACGGTCAAAGAAGTCGAGAGGCGGCTCCATGGAGAGTCCGCCGATGCGGAAGTAGCTGGTCATCATGCGCTGGCCGGCGACGGCCTCGAAGATGCGCAGAATGTCTTCGCGCTCGCGGAAGCAATAGAGGAAAACGGTGAGCGCGCCAATGTCCATGGCATGCGTGCCGAGCCAGATGAGATGGGAGTTGAGGCGGGTGAGCTCGGTGAGGAGAACGCGCATCCACTGCGCCTTCTCGGGGATTTCAAGCTGCAGAAGCTTTTCGACGGCCAGGCAGTAACAGAGGTTGTTGGCCATCGGGCTGAGGTAGTCGATGCGGTCGGTGAGGGGCACAACCTGCTGATAGAACTTGGCCTCGCAGGTCTTCTCGATGCCCGTGTGCAGATAGCCTATCTCGGGATAGAGGCGGACAACGATTTCGCCGTCAATCTCGACGACCAGGCGCAGGACGCCGTGCATCGAGGGGTGCTGCGGTCCCATGTTCAGGACCATGTGCTGATCGTGAGCGCCAAGGGCCTGAGGAGCCTCGAGGATGGGCGTACCGGCTGTCTCGGTCATATCAGCGGTAGCCCTCCACGGGGTAGTCCTTGCGCAACGGGTGGCCAACCCAGTCATCCGGCATCATGATGCGGCGGAGATTGGGATGACCTTCAAATTGGATGCCAAAGAGGTCGAAGACTTCGCGCTCGTAGTAGTTTGCGCCGGGCCAGACGGAGGTAACGGTCTCGACGCTGGGGTCCTCGGCGGGAAGCATCACGCGCAGGCGGATGCGCTCTTTGTGCGCGTGCGACAGGATGTGATAGCTGACCTGAAAGCGCGGCGAAGAAGGGAACCAGTCGACTGCGGTGACGTCTTCAAAGGCGTTGTAGCCCGCAGCCTTCACGGCGGCGGCAGCGCCGCGGATATGTTCCGCCGCAATGGTCAAGGTGAGCTCTCCGCGGTCGAAGCGGGTGTCGGTGAGGGACTCGGGGTTGAATGCGAGCACGGCCTTGATGGCGGGATGGTCGGGCAATCCTTCGAGAACGGCGGCCTTGGTGAGCAGATCGTTGGCGGGAGCGGACATATTAGAGGTCCCCCCGATCCTGGCTCCAGTTGAGGATGCCCTTGCGCAGGATGTAGTAGAGGCCGACCGCGACGAAGCCGAGGTAAACGATCATCTCCCAGAATCCGAAGAATCTGCCGAGACCAGGAGTGTGCGTCATTTCCCTGTAGATGAGCGCCCAGGGCATGATGAAGACCGCTTCGACGTCAAAGAGGATGAAGAGAACAGCAACAAGGTAGAAGCGGACACTGAAGCGGCTTCGCGCGTCGCCGCTGGCGACAATGCCGCACTCGTACGCGGCGAGCTTGGTAGCGGTGTTGCGATGGCGACCGACGAACCACGAGGCAGTTACCATCACCAGGCCAAGAAGCAACGCGGCCAGTATCTGCATCATCAGCGGAAGGTACTGCCAGTAATACGGAACGTTGGGAGCCATCGCCACCCGATCTCAAAAAAAGACGAGAAAAATTCCATCCGGTTTGCACGGCCGGCCTGCGTGGCTTTGCAACAGGATGCTGGTTTGAGATTAGGTTTTCAGCCTCGTCCCGTCAAGGTATCGAAACCCTGGATGCGCCCGCGCTCCGGGCTGGGAAACCAAGCCAAATGGAAGGAAACCGGGCAATTTTGCAAGGTTTTTTACGCAGGGCTCGCAATCGAGAGAGTTTGCGTATTAATTCAGCGGTTTGTGTAAGGCTGAGTAGTTGATGAGAACCGGAAAAGTGCCGATGGGGGGAGGACGGGCGGACGAATGGCCCGATAGAGCCGAAATCGGGCAGGTGGGACCGCGGTTGAAGCGTGCTGAGATGAAGGTGCCTCGATTCCCAAAATGAGACGCCACACGTTCTGGTTCGCCGGTGGGAATCGGTACATTCGTAACCTGAATTAATCTCTCCCGACGCCGAAGAAACAGGTGAGGATGATGGAAATGGCGACGCTCTCGACAACTGGATTCACCGTACCGGCGACAACGCACCCGGCAGTAGCGGGGCAACTCGCGCGGAGACACAGGCGGCAGATCACGCCGCAGGCGGGAAAGGCGCTGGAGAAGCTGGGCCATGCGATCGAGTACCTGACCGACGAATTTGTCCAAAGCGGCGCACCCTTTTCGGCGAGCAATTCGCAGCTCGAGGCTGTTCAGCTGCTGATGGCCATCAACCGCAGAGTGTATTTCGAGTGCCCGGAAGTGCCTACGCTGGGGGAAAGGCTGCGCAATCTGCTGCAGCGGGCTTCGAATTAGGAACAAAGGGGTTGAGAATCACGAGAGATTAGCACCACAAGCTCCTACCAAGGGGAAAACCAGATAGCAAGGCGATTTGCAGTACGGTGCCTACCGAAAAGGCACCGTACTGCTTTTTTTGTTTGCGGATCAGGCCCTGGCGGGGCGGCCCGATGACCCCGGGGACTGGTAGGGGATCGTGGAGCGAATGGTACGCTGAGGCGTGGAGGCGTGTTTGCTGCGCAGATTCGATTGGATTTACCGTGCGTTCGTGATTGGGACGGCCGTGGGTTGCTGCCTGCGATGCGGTGGCGCGGGCGAGAACGCGCCGGAACTCGATCTCAAGCCAGGGATAACTCTGAACTTCAGGCAGTTTTCAACGGGCAAGCCGCTGCATATGGTGGCCTACGGGGACTCGCGCTTTGCCGATCCGGCCGTGACTTCAGGGACGAATCCGCGCGTCCGTAAATGGCTCGTGGATCGCATTGCCGCAGAACATCCGGCCGTATTGCTGATTACCGGCGACACTCCATTCCATGGGGCAAGCCTGGACGATTGGAAGGCGTTTGAGCAGGAGACCGAGCCGTGGCGCAAGGAAGGGATCCTGGTGTTGCCCACCACGGGCAACCACGAGGTGTATGGCGGCAAGGATCGGGGAATCACGAACTACCTGGACCATTTCCCGGAGATCGAACGGCACAGGAATTACTCTGCGCTGGTGGGCAACGTGGAAGTGATCTCCCTGGACATGGACAGCGAGGGCGGGAACACGGACCGGCAGGTGGTTTGGTTTGGGCAGCAGTTGGACCAGGTACCGCAGCAGGTGGATTTCCTGATGATCCTGTACCACATGCCGTGGATGGCGGATGAACAGACCGAAGCGCTATTACGCTTGCCCTCGGCCGATGCGCTGTTGTACCGGAAGGTGCTGGAAGCGCATCTGGACATGCTGCGGGCGAAGGTGCTGGTGCTCAACGGCCACATTCACAACTACGAGCGGTTTGAACAGCGCGGAGTGGAATACGTGGTTACCGGCGGCGGCGGGGCGGAGCCGTATCCGTTGCTGGTTCGCGGAGCAGCGGATCTCTATCACGACCATCCGCGGGGGCATCCTGTTTACCACTACCTGACCCTCGACGTGAATGGGCGGTCTCTGCACGCGACGATGTGGCGGGTGAAGGATCCCGACGCAACCGCGCTTACAGTGGAGGCGCAGGATTGGTTCACGCTGACCGCGGCGGCTCCGGCGACCAAGGCGAAGGGGAAGAGCAACGCCGGCCCTGCGAAGCACTAAAGACGGACATCGGTCGGAGGTCCGGTTAAGGGGCTATCGGCGGGGATTTTGGGCTACTGGCCGAGCGCGAGAACGGCAAAGAGCACCAGCCAGGTGACTCCCATAAGATGCCAGAACCATGCGGTCGAGTCGACGGCGATCTGGCGAAATTCGACGCGCTTGAATAGACCAAGGCAGCAGAGACAGCCTGCGAGGGCGAGAACGCCGAGCAGCAGATGGGCAGCGTGCATCCCGGTGATGAGGTAGAAGAAGTAGCTGGCCGGCGTCACATGGTAGCGGTCGAATGCGAAGCCCGATAGGCTGAGTTGTCTCCAGGCGAGACCCTGGCCCAGGAGGAAGAGGGAACCGAGGGCGAGGGTGGCTGCAATCCAGGGAAGGGTGTTGCGCAGGGCGGGGCGCCCGAGTCCAAGCCACTCTTCGAGCACGTCGATTTCGCGGAAGATGTGGCGCCGCGCGAGCTCCATGGTCACACTGCTGAGCACGAGGAGAACGGTGTTCAGGTAGAGAATCCGGGGCAGGATCATGGGGTGCCAGTTGGGCGCGAAGGCGTGACTGCGCGGGTCCATGACCATGCCAGCGTGACTGACGAAGAAGGCCAGAATCACAGCGGCGAAGAAGAATGAATCCCCGGCGAGCGCGAAGAAGACAAAGAAGCGCACACGGCGGAGCAGTTCGCCAGGGCCGCGGTTTTGATTTTTGTAGTCGTCGTCGCCCCCGCCGCCTCCGCCGCCGGTGGGCCGCCGCGTGACGGGAGGCTTGCCGCCGCTTCCCGGCTTCTTGCGTTCGATCTCCGCGGGGGTAGGGGTGAAGATGGAGGGCATCGCCGACCTCTTTAGGAGAAGAGATTACACTCCTGCTGGTTTGGACGCATTCGAATTCGGCGCGGATTGCTCCGAAAGGCGATATTTTCGGGCGCCAAGCCGCTTTTGGCCGGTTAACTGACGGATCCAGCGCGGACAAGATCGACAAAGAGCCGGTGAACGCGGCGATCGTCGGAGAGCTCGGGATGAAACGTGGCGGCGAGGAGATGCCCCTGGCGGACGAGGACAGGCGAACCGTCGCGGCGAGCAAGTATCTCAACACCGGGGCCGGATTCGACGATCTTCGGGGCGCGGATGAAGACCATTTCGAGCGGACCGCCGGGAAGTTCGGTCTCTGCCGTGAGGATGGTCGAGTCGATCTGGCGGCCGTAAGCGTTGCGCTCGACGACTGCGTCGAGCAAGCCCAGAGAGCGCTGAGGAGGGTTGACGACTTCGCGGGCGAGGAGGATCGCTCCGGCGCAAGTGCCGAAGACGGGATGGGCAGCGCAGAACTCCTTCATTTCCTGAAAGAAGCTCAGCTTGTCCAGGAACCGAAGGATCGTGGTCGATTCGCCACCGGGGAGGACTATGCCGTCAATTCGATTGAGCTGCTCGGGCTTGCGGACTTCGACCGGCTCTGCGCCTGATTCGGCGAGAGCGTCCGCATGTGCTGCGTAGTCGCCCTGGATGGCGAGAACGCCGATGCGCGGAGTGGCGTCTGGGCTCAATTCCTCTCCTGAATTGTGTGGCGAAGCTCGAGTGAGAAGTGCAGAAGGATCGCCCTATCCGACGCGATAACGATCCCGGCGATTAGCCCCTTGCGCTGTTTTCTAGCGCAAGGACAAAGATCCGCGAAGCTCATGCGAGCGACCAGCGAAGCACCTGCGGTGCGGCAGACCTTACCAACCCCTCGTCTGTAATAGCTGCGACTCTTCGAGGCCGGCGGCGGCGAGGCCCTTCATGGTGCCGGTGACCTGCTCGGAGACTTCGGCGAGAATCTTGGGGTCGTTGTAGTGCGTCGTGGCCATGACAATGGCTTTGGCGCGCGAGACGGCCTCTTCGCGCTCCTTCGGGTCGTTTTCAACGTCCAGCGGGGTAGCGCGCTCCTTCATGAAGATTCCCGACCCGACGAAGATAGCCTCGGCGCCGAGCTGCATCATGAGGGCTGCGTCGGCGGGAGTGGCAATACCGCCGGCGGAGAAGTTGGGCACAGGGAGCTTGCCGGTCTGGGCGACCATGCGCACCAGTTCGTAGGGCGCCTGGTGATCCTTGGCGGCTTTGTAGAGTTCCTGTTCCGACAAGACAGTCAGCGCGCGCATCTCGCTGGTGATCTGGCGCATGTGCCGGACGGCGTGGACGACGTCGCCGGTGCCGGCTTCGCCCTTGGTGCGGATCATGGCCGCGCCTTCGGCGATGCGGCGGAGAGCCTCGCCCAGATTGCGCGCTCCACACACGAACGGAGTGGTAAAGGCGTGCTTGTCGATGTGGTGGGCCTCGTCGGCGGGAGTGAGAACCTCGCTCTCATCGATGAAGTCGACGCCGAGCTCCTGCAGGATCTGCGCTTCGGCGAAGTGGCCGATCCGAGCCTTGGCCATGACCGGGATAGAGACAGCCTGAATGATCTGCTTGATGAGCGAAGGCTTGGCCATGCGGGCCACGCCGCCTTCGGCGCGGATCATGGCGGGGACGCGTTCGAGGGCCATGACGGAGGTAGCGCCGGCCTCCTCGGCGATGCGTGCCTGCTCGACGTTCATCACGTCCATGATGACGCCGCCTTTGAGCATCTCGGCGAGGCCGACCTTAAGGCGGAGGCTGGTGGAGGCGGGGGAGCGGGTTCCGTTCTGATTCGTCATAGCTTTCGACCTCGTTGGGCGGTGGTCCCTGGAAAAGAAGCTCCGTAAAAGGGCCTGCGCAGGGCGCGGGATGCAACACACTTCAGTTTAGCAGCGAATCGGGTTGGAAGGTTGGAGGGTGATACGAGCTAGGGCGGACGCTCAATTTGAGTTTTTCCAATCTTCCTGTCCCGATTCTGGTCATCTTGCTGCCCCAACTCTCCGCGATGGCTGCCGCACCAACAGTGTCTCCTCCTGCGACACACCCCGGGCTAGCTCAGGGGCCTGCCTCGGGGCAGGGACCGGGGAGATTGCCTGAGCCGGAGAGCGAGCTTGCCGGGGCAGGCTTAAACGCCGCGGAGGCGGCGCTGATTCCATCGGCCAGCCGGGATCACCCGCTGGGGCAACTGGCTCTGAGCGCACCGCTGGCTCGGATGCCTGTAGAGCTCGACGTAGCGATTCCGATCCCGGATTTCCGTGTGCGGAACCTGCTGGCGCTCGCGCCGGGGCAGCTGATTGAGTCGCGCTGGAGACATGGAGAGGATGTCCCTCTCGCTTCCGGAGCGGTGCAGGTGGCGTGGAGCGAGTTTGAAGTCATCGAATTGGCGCTGGCGGTGCGAATCCCCCGGCTGGGATGAGGCAGTTGGACGGTGGGCCCGGGGAGTGGAAGAGAGCACGAAAGCGGGAACTGAAACCAGGAGGGCCGGATTGGAAAATGGGTCAGGAGGACTCGGCTGGAGCGCGCCAACTGGTGGCCTGACCGGCTGGTTGCTGTCGAAGTTGCGCGGGGAAGGCCGGCCCCGGCCGCAACTGGCCGTTCTCGAGCGGATCACACTTGCTCCACGGCAATCGCTGACCCTGATCGAGGCGGGCGGCCAGCGGCTGCTGGTGGCCACTTCCGCTGACGGCACGCCGGCATTTTATCCGGTAAGCGGCCGCGGCAGGCAGACGGCCGTGCCGGGCAAGGCGCCTGCCAGGGTCTCCTGGGGGAGGGTTTCATGGTAGGGCGGTTGGCCGCGCTGATGGCCTTGGCCGCGCCCGCTTCGTCGCCGCTGCTGCCCGATCTGAGCAGCCGTTTGCATCCCTCGGACTCGACGCCGTGGACGATCGTCTTCGTTTTGACGCTCATCACACTTCTGCCTGCAATCCTGATGGCGATGACGCCGATGGTGCGGCTGCTGGTGGTCTTCCACTTCCTGCGCCAGGCGCTGGGAACGCAGACCGCGCCATCGAACCCGACGCTGATGGGGCTGGCCCTGATGATGACCTGGTTTCTGATGACGCCGGTGCTCAATCAGGTGGACCAGCAGGCCGTTGAGCCGTACCGCGCCGGGCAGATCACGGGTTGGGAGGCGATCGACCGCGGCTCCCAGCCGGTGAAGGTATTTCTGCTGCGCTACGCGCGGGAGAAGGACCTGACGCTCTTTGCCGCGGCTGGCCAGGTCGCGCGCCCGGCCACGGCTGCGGACCTGCCCATGCGCGTGGTGATTCCTGCATACATCCTTTCCGAACTGAAGGCGGGTTTCGCCATTGGCGCTGTGCTCTACCTGCCGTTTCTGCTGATCGATATGGTGACGGCCTCGATCACGACCTCGATCGGCATGTTCCAGTTGCCACCGGTCGTGGTCTCAACCCCGCTCAAGATTCTGCTTTTTGTGATGGTGGACGGCTGGAACCTGTTGGCGGGCTCGTTGCTGAAAAGTTTCTGAACTGGGCAGGAGTTCGTTCTTGAGGAAGATCGGGCCTGCGCCGGTTGGGCAGATGGCGCAAGGAAGGGAAAGGAGAAAGCGGAGACCGATGACACCCGACATGGTTGCCGAGTTGTTGCGCCAGTTGATGCGGGAAGCCATGATTCTGGCAGCCCCGGTACTGATTGCGGCGGCCCTGCTGAGCTTTCTGCTGAGTCTCGTGCAGACGCTGACAAGCCTCCAGGAACAGTCGCTGACCTCGGTGCCGCGCCTGCTGGCCGTGGCCCTGATTCTGCTCGCCGCCATGCCCTGGTTTCTCTCGCGGCTCGCGACCTACACGATTCATCTGATGACGGACCTTCACCGCTACGTGGGCTGAGGAAACCTGAGACGCATGGCCGATTGGGCAGACTTTCTGAGCGCGATGACGCTGGTGCTGGTTCGCGTGAGCGGGATGGTGGCCTTTGCTCCTTTCTTCAGCTCGAATGCGCTGCCCATGCGCGCCAAGGCGGTGTTCGCCGGAGCCATCGCGGTCCTGCTGGCGCCGCTGGTGGCGACGTTGCCCGCGGCCAGGAGCGGGATAAGCCTTCCTGCCATCCTTAGCGAGCTTGCCGTAGGGCTGATCTACGGCCTGGCGCTGGCCATGATGACGGAGATGCTGCTGTTTGCCGGACAGATCTGCGGATTGCAGTTCAGCTTCTCGCTGGTAAACCTGCTCGACCCGGCGTCGAATATCCAGACGCCGCTGTTGGGCGATCTGTTCCAGCTGATGGGGACCCTGGTGATGATCGCCGCGGGGCTCGACCGGATTCTGCTGGCTTCGATGGTGCGCAGCTTCCGCGCGGTGCCACTGGGGGGATTCGTCTTCGCGCCGGCCAGCGCCAGAGCTTTGGTTGAGGCTGCTTCGGGGATATTTCTGGCTGCCCTTGAACTGGCTGCCCCGGTGCTGGCGGCAACGATTCTGGCCGAGGTGGCAGTGGCGCTGCTGGGCAAGCTGAGCCCGCAGCTACCCGTGATGGCGCTGACGGTGCCGCTGAAGACCTTGACCGGCTTCGCTCTGCTGATCGGCTCGCTCGCCCTCTGGCCGCGCTTCATCGAGACCCGTTTTGCGGCGCTGCTCGACATGGCCGAACGGGTGATTGGTCCTGCGGGCAGCAGCGCTTCGACGCTGACGCAACGGCTGGGAGGATAGGCGATGCCCGGCGAACGCACAGAGCAGGCAACCCAGCGACGACGGCAAAAGGCCCGGGAGGAAGGCGACGTGCTGCACAGCCGCGAGCTTGCGGCTGCCGCCGGAACCCTGGCCGGGGTGATGGTGCTGGGCGCGCTGGGAACGCGCATGCTGCTGGCGTGGCGCACAGCCTTCGCGGGATTTCTCGCGCTCGGCGCGCCCGCAGGCTGGGAGCCGGCAACCCTGGCTCCGACTCTCGCCGCAATCCGCAGGATGACGCTGGAGGTTCTCGCGACCCCCGCGTGGACCATGATCGCTGTGGCAGCGGCATCTCTCTCGGCCGGGGTCCTGCAGACCGGCGGGCTGAACGTCACCCCAAGCGCCATCGGCTTCAAGCCAGAGCGGATCAACCCGATGGCGAATGTACGCAACCTGTTTTCGCTGCGGGCGGCAACCCGGCTGGGCAAATCCCTGATTCCGGCAGCGCTGCTCTCCGTCTTCGCCGTGCAACGGATTGCGCACCAGCTCACACTGCCGCCGTTTTCGGTGGTCCGGATCGAGCAGCTGGGGAGCGACGTCTTCGGGCTGCTGCTGGCGGCGGCGTGGCTGCTCTTCGGCTGGTCGGCGATTGACTACCTCGTCGAGTGGCGCAGCCGCGAAACCCGTTTGCGCATGAGCCACGAAGATCTGCGCGACGAGATGAAGGAGACCGAAGGCAGTCCGCAAACGCGCAGCCGCATCCGCAGCCTGCAGCGCCAGATGCGCCGGCGCAGGGTGAAGGCGGACGTTTCGCGGGCCGCCGTGGTGGTGACCAATCCAACGCACTACGCCGTCGCGCTGGGATTCGATTTCAAAACGATGGAGACCCCGCGAGTCCTGGCCAAGGGCCGGAACCTGCTGGCCGAGGAGATCAAGGCCGAGGCGCGCTGGGCGGGCGTGCCCATCGTGGAGAATCCGCCG
>Ga0181520_10008613_pt1 | contig 14397 bp, 12 predicted proteins | sample PEATcosm2014_Bin_29_FD_132451 | JGI IMG/M metagenome (GOLD analysis project Ga0181520, IMG submission 132451) | Peatland microbial communities from MTU Mesocosm Facility, Houghton, MI, USA - PEATcosm2014_Bin02_30_metaG | ecosystem: Environmental > Terrestrial > Soil > Wetlands > Peat | place... | reverse complement strand
GTTGTCGTAGTTGAAGTAGTATGGAGATCCTTGCCGTCTATTGAAGCAAATACTGCAAGAGTGTACGTTTTGTTGTAATCAATGGTCACCTGATTGTTAAAATATGTATTTGTTTGAAGATCAAAATTAAGAGGGACGCCATTTATAGTTACAGTTACATTGTTACTCGACGGTGTAAGGTATAAACTGTTGGGATCTATCGGAACTCCGAGAGCAAAGTTCCTTGTAAGCCGGAAATCTTTTATTGTTTCGCCGCAATATAAATACCCTTCTACCGCTATCTTTGGTTCATAAGCAGTATCGTTAATATTTACTCCGGGCCTGCCGCATTCCATAAAAATAATTGAAATCAGTACCGGTATTATTAAATTTATCACTTTCATTAAGAACCTCATTTCAATTTATCCAAACGTAAACTCAGATAATTTTATGCCTTTTGCCAAAGTTTTTTTAGTAATTCAGCTTACATAAAAAATTGTTTTAATTAAATTAATAAAAATACAACTTTAGAATCCCTCTCGTGAAAGAATTAAAGTGATGCGTTCATTTGAAATTGTTACGCTTCATAATTTTTACGTGACATAATTTAGAAATCTAAAATTTAATAGATACGCCCAGGCTTGGAAGAAAAGGGAGCATATCTACCGTCTTTACATCCTGTACTATTGCGCCGTTTACATTATTTCCTGTATAACTAATAAACCAGACGTTCTTTCTGTCTCCTATGTTAAATATCTGTAAATAGGGGGCGAGTGTCCAACTTCCATAATCTTTTTCCCATGTAATACTCACATCCATTCTTATATAATCAGGCAGCCGATATGTATCAAAAGCGCCTGGATATAATTTGTATCCGGGGATGTCCTCGCTGCCTGTATTATAGTTATTCCAATCGGGCAGTGTGTTTACAAAATATACCGATGCCGGGACAGTCATAGGTTGCCCTGTAGTATAGATAAAATTCAGTCCGAGTATCCAGTTCGAAGATGATTTGGTTTCGATGCGGTTCCAGTTGCCTTTGAATATATCGCTTACGTTTCCGTTCAACACAAAATTTATTACCGACGTTCTGTCCTGATCCGGCTCAAATGCATTTCCCTGGTTAATGCCGTCGAATGTATATTTTGTTTGAGATAAAGAATAAGCAAGCCAGCCGGTAATCGCGCCAATATCTTTTCTAAGCATAAGTTCTAGTCCGTATGACCTGCCGTTGCCCCTTGTAAATATATCTTGAGTTGAAGTATATACAGGGTTACTGTTAGCCTGGTAATAGCTTGGGACAATTTCAGCCTCGTAATTTTGATTAAAAATATAAAGATTCTTGTAATTTTTTAGATACGTCTCAACATCGAGAGCGAAATAATTGTTTATCTGTTTTTCATATCCGAATATAAAATGCGTCGCAGTGGAGCTATTAATGTTTTTATCTGCAGTCACCCAGATGCTTGATAAAAAAAGCCTTTCAATGCTGTCAAGATATTGGTCATATAACCCCGCAGCAAACTTTAAGCTGCTTGTTTCATTTAGCCTGTACTTAAGCGAAAAACGGGGTTCTAAATTTGTAAAAGTTTTATCTGAAGTAAATTGGTTAAACCTGAAACCGGCTTCAACGTCCCATACCGGGTCAGGCTGCCATATTAAGCATGAATATGCATTTATCTCATGTGCATGGTAGTCAATATCAACAAGTCCGGCATCCCAATCAAAATTATAAAGCAGATGAAACAGATGAAGCTCAGCTCCGGACTTAAGAGTAAATTCATTTGAAATATAATAATCAAGTGAAGCTTTCCCTGAATAATCGGATAAAGAATTAATTTCCTGAAGCGGTTGAGATTCATTTAAATTAAAATTAGATTTAAATTCTGTGCCTGTTACTAGAAAGTTCGTATAAATTCTGTCATTAAGAAGATGCGTCCAGTTAATCGATCCTAATGTATTTCCCCAGTCGTAAAGCACACGAGGACTTTGCGGCGAAATGTTATCTATCTGAAAATTAAGATTATCATGGCTGCCAAAATAGCTGGCGGTAAGATTGTCCCTATCTCCAAGCTGAAAGAAACCTTTTAAATTTCCATCGTCAAAAAAATAATCGGGCAGGTCATGAATAAATTTTGAGTATGACTGGTCTATGTATGTCCGCCTGAAAGAACCCGATAAAGAGCCTATTGAGCCGATAGGCATTTGCAAAGTTAATGAAGCAGCTATAAGGCTTAAATTAAAATCACCTTCAAAATTATTCCTATTGCCGTCTAAATTTGTAACATCAATTACGGACGAGAGCCTGTCGCCGTATTCTGCTCCGAACCCTCCTTTCGAAACATCTACTTTCTTTATTGCATTCGTATTAAAAGTCGAAAAGATTCCAAAAGCATGTTCGGGATTATAAATTTCTGCTCCGTCAATAAGGTAAAGATTCTGATCGGGAGTTCCGCCGCGAACATATATTGCAGATGAAAAATCGGAAATTGAAGTTATCCCGGGCATTGTTTGAAGTGCGCGGAGTAAATCAGCTTCGACTACTTTCGGAATTGCGTTTACCTGCTTGGAATTCATTTCTATGGTTGACAGCGACTTTGCATATAATTTATCCGCTATATTCACCGAGTCGCCTTTTACAAGGACCTCACCCAGTTTATAAGCCGTTGGTATTAGATAAATCTTTAAGATTTGTTTTCCATTATTTGCATTAACTTCTTTTTCTGAATTACCATAGCCGATATAGCTTATAATTAATTTTTGCTTGTCAGGCGGAACATTCGATATTACAAAGTACCCGTTATTATTTGTGCTGCATCCAAGCTGAGTTCCCTGTATATAAACACTTGCACCTATTAAAGTTTCACCTGTAGTTTTATCATAGACAAATCCTCTTACGGTTGTTGTCTCCGGCGTTTGTGACAAAGAAAAAGGGAAATATAAAATAGAAAAGAGTAGTATCTTTAAAAAAAGATATTGAACTTTCATTCATTGTCTTTCTGATTATTTTTTAACCTAATTTTTATATTTTTGGTTTTAAATTGTAAAAAAATAATCAGTAAGCCGATATCCTTCTCCGGTTAGGTTTTTATTTTATCAGAAATATTAAGTGTACCTATAGGGATTTTCCCTAAAGGCTCACTATGTGAGAACTCCAAACCTTCTGTTCCGCAGTTAGATTGTATCATTCAAATTCAGCTAATTTTTTTATTTTGAACTCAATCGTTCAGTAAATCGTTAATTATGTTTCAAAATAAATACAATTACGATTTAATATCAATACGCAGTTCCGTAATTCTTTTGGTCTATTTATCATTTTTATAAATTTGTGATATGTCTTTTGAAATTCCGGTCGTGAGCAAGAAAGGTTACACATTGAATATGAAAGATAAAAAATGCCCGGAAGCAATTCTTTAATCAAACATCAACACCATGAAGGACAATTGTCTGAGAATCACTACCCAGATTTTTAATATGACAATATGTACGTTATTATGTACATCTGTTATAAGGAGAATTAATTAAAAACTCTAACAGTAACGAATTCTCGTAAAAATTTATTCAACCTCAAAAATCAAATATTATTAAAGATTTAAGCTTTATAAAGAAAAATTTCAATTATTCATTTTTCTCGGATTCCATTTGCCTATGGCAACTTGGGGAATAAAAGTTTCGAGATCCGGATGAGGAAATGGAATAGTTTTTCCCTGTTCAGCGCTCATATATGCCGTCATTAAAAGTTGCGTTACATTAAAACCGTCGCTAAAGTTTTCGCTGGGTCGGGTGCCTTTAACAAAAGATTTTACCATGTGCCTGTTTTCAAGATCGTATCCGTAGGTATTCTCTTCATTGCTTACTACAGGCATCAGTCCGCTCTCCGCATTTTGTTTTTCAACTAAGTCTTCTCCCATATTCGGTTGGATATTTCTACTGAGAAAAATTTTAAGATCCGTATCCAATGTATTCACCGCCAGTGAGTATTCTGGGCCTAACAATTCCATACTCAACCGTAAACCTGCACCGATAAATGCCCATGAGGTTGTAGCTTCAACTATAAGTTTTTGTTCATTTTCATCTTTATATTCAACAACTACATGCGCATAATCTTCAGCCGGTCGATTTATATAATCTGTTGTGCTATTACTATTTTTTGCAAGGATTTCCGCATACTCTGGTCTTTGCCATTTTAAACATTCTGCATGGGCGGTAACACTAATCGGAGTTATTGAATTTCTTGCCTTGCCGGGTTCGGTCAATAAAAACCTGGCAACTTCAACCGAATGACACATCATATCATTCAGAACTCCGCCGCCTTGCAATTCTCCCTCCCAAAACCATGGTTTGTGGGGACCGCTGTGTTCTTCAGCCGCTCTTGCCAAATATGGTCTGCCTGCAAATCGTGCGCCTCTTGCCCAAATAATTTCCTTACCGCGTATAATTGCAGGAGAAAAAAGTTGGTTCTCAAGATATCCATCTAATAGTCCCGCTTTTTGAACAAGCTCAAGCATCTTTCCGGCTTCTGCTACGTTTCTTCCTAATGGCTTCTCGCAGCACACTCCGATAAGATTACCTTTACCTGTCTCAATGGCATTAGTAATTTCTTCCATCACTTCGATGCGCGTAAAATTTGGTGAGCAAATCCACAGAGCATTAATATCGGGATCAGCAGCCATTTCCGCAATTGAATTAAAAACTTTTGCTTCACCCACTTGAAGATTTCTTGCAAGGGCTGCAGCTTCAGACGCAGTTTCCGTATTTCTGTCATATATGCCTAATATATCCGCATCTCTAACCGATACCCATGATTTTATGTGAAACCTGGCATTAAAACCGGCGCCAATAATCCCGATACCAGTTCTTTTCTTATTCATAAATCTCTCCTTTTAAGTGCATCTCAAATTATTTTTATATCTTAATTACAGTTTTACTATCTTTAAAGAAAAACAAAAAAGCCAAAGCACATAGAATTGTCAATACACATGGTACAAAAAATACACCCGTCCAATTGACAACTCCTCCTGAAGTAAAATGATCTTGTACCCATCCTGCAAAAAAAGCACCCACATAATTTCCGATTCCATAAGTTGCAAAAGTGATTAAGCTCTGGGCAGAGTGCCGAATATCTGGTGGCGCTATTGTATCTACATAAATAAATGCAGCCGTAAAGAAGAAGACAAAACAAAATCCGTGTAGCGCCAGCGAAGCAATTACGAGCCAAATCGGCGTTCCGATGGCAAAAATAATATACCTGATCGGCCAGGCGAGCACGCCAAGGACAAGTACGTTTCTCAACCCATATTTTTTAATAAAGATTGGCAGCAAAAACGCCATTACAAAAATCTCTGCAATCTGTGCTATTGTCATAACTGCCGGCACACTTTTAGGAGATAATCCAATACGTGTAGATTCTAAGAACGGTGAAGTAAGCTGATAATAAAACATCAATTCGGTTGCTACAACAAACGAAATGATTATAAAGACTAAGAAGTTTTTGTCCTTCATCATTTTGAAAGCCTCAACAAAAGCCCACGGACTTGTACCTTCCTTTCTGGGAGGAGTATGCGGCAAAGAGAATGCCATCAATCCCATTATTACAGAAAAAACTCCGGCTAAAAATAACAGGTCTCCGCCGAATCCCGCTGCATTTTGAACTTTGAACCAAAATCTCCAGCTGGTTAAAGCCCATCCGGCAGCGATCCATCCAATCGTTCCCCACACTCTAATTACTCCAAAATCTTTTTCGGAATCTTTTAGATTGATAAATGCGATTGAATTTGTCAAAGCTAATGTCGGTGCATATAATAAACTGTAAAGCACCATTAACCACATCATTGTAGAATAATTTGTAATCTGTGAAATTAAAAGCAGAAAGATACCACCGCATAATTGCAGAGCAGAAATAACTTTTTCGGATGAAAAATATCGATCTGCAATTTGACCCCCGATAAAAGGTGAAATAATTGTAGCCAGCGGAAGCAAACTGTATATAATGCCGACTTGAACTCCGTTAAATCCAAGTTCATTTTGCAGATATGCTGCTAGCACCGGTGCCCATGAACCCCAGATTGCATATTGAAGGAACATCATAATTCCCAAACGTATTTTAACGCTCATTAATTACTCCGTATTTTTAAAAATAAATGTTAGAATAGAATCAACAACTTAAAATAGATATACTGTTTGAGACTGATTAAAATTTCGGTCAGCTTGCCAAGCTTACCATTATTATTCCTCAATATTGATTAAAATTAAAATTTTAATTCTACTGGCGCACTCTAAAATTATTTTTTAGTCAGCCTCCATTTACTTAAGTATTACACTTCTTTAAATGCGGTAATGTATTATGATTAGCACTCCGCATTGAAGAATAAAATCCGTTCTTGTAATAAAATAATTCATTTTTTAACTCCCCGAAATATTTTTAGATAGAACCCATATATTTAAATAAAAGCCGAAAACTATTTTTAACAATGTTTATAATTTGTTAAAATTATAAATAATAATCAATGTTATTACAAATTATTTAAGGTACTGACATTTCTATTGAGTTAATGCAAAATTAGTTAAAGCACAGAAAGATTGAATCCAAAATAATAAAAGGCGCTCATTCAACTGCACGCCTCTCATAAATAAATCTTGCCTGCGACGATAAAATCCGAATAGATCATTTTTCTCGTTCCTCCATATCTGCCTTTGCAATTACTCCTTAGTTCAATCTCTTGCTCTTTTAGTAACAAAAAATTTATAGTTCTGCCTGATAATCTCTTTTCTGGTCGCGACATCCCTTTAATTTTTTTCAAAGCATCCACAGGCTAGTCCCTAAATTTTATCCTTGCGGCATTGTGGTTCCTCATATCTCAAAACTGCAAAATCTACTTGAACTTTTACAATTGGATATAACTTAGTCTAAATAATTGGCTTCTCCATCCCCATGAATCAGGATAAAACTAAATTTTAACACGCGGTTATTCGGCAGAAAATGTGGTGGGCTAAGCTATGAAAAGAAGCGAAATTCCCTTCGACATTTTTATAATAAAAAATTATTATTATCGCTGCAATAATATCGGATGAAGAGTTTGGCTTGAAATAATAAGCTTTTTCATAAATATTAATTTTATAATTTTTACTTCTAAGACACGTAGGTTCACAAAGTTTATTCTAAATTATTTTAAAGTTTCATAGAGTATTAGTGCCTTTGTGGCTATTTTTATTTATTATTTTATAATTGCTTCAAAAGAAACATCGCCTGAGCATTTTGCAATTACAACTCCTGATCCATCTGGCAGGACGGAGGTTCCCGATGCTTTGACAACTTTCATGTTTCCCGGCATCGGACAATGTAAAATGGTTTTAAAATCCTGATTGCTTTTCGGGAAATGAATTTCTACGGACAATTTGGATGCGTCTTTAATAAATCGGACTTTGTAAGAAATTGTCCCGAAATGCGAGGAAGCATTTTCAACGCCTATGTACTCTCCGCTCGCGAGCCAACCGCGGGCGCATCCGCGCAATAGATGCAGTGTGTTGCCATCTTCCATTATAATCATGTCACGGATACATCGGACCACTGCTTCGGGTGTCCACAAATGCTGCCGGTCGCCGGAAGTTTCAATTGTACCGGGATCCTGCCCACGTTCTTCACACCATGTATACAAGGGAGTTCCATGATTCAAAGTTGCATATAGAAAGGCATTGGCAATATCGCCTTCGCCGCGCGCAAGATGTGCCTCGGCAAAATCATTCAACGTAATGGCAACCCACATTCCATCGACCATCCAGCCTGTACGAACCGGGATACCGCCGGGGCTCATTCTTTCTTCTATGTGTTTAATCGTATTGTTCATCAATTCATGATTTGCAGGAAGCAGGTTTGTCGGATATATTGAATTCAACAGTCCCCAGCAACTACCGGATATTTTACCGGGCATGGAAGAAAGCCAGCGTGTACCGTCTTTGTCTTTAATAGCGCCAAGTTCCATAGCCCTTATTAAATCGGATTTTGATTGATCATAAATTTTTTTCAGTTCGTTCGCATCTTCTTTTTCACCTAATATTAAAGCCGCTTTATAAGCCAGCGAGCCCAGATAAACAGCCCAAATATTATGTGTGTAAAATATTCCATAATAACTATCATCATCCTTCAGACCCCCATCACCCATACCACACGGCATTAGCCCATAAGTAAGCGGTTTTTCACCATCTATCATCAATTCCGTTTTTTTACGCTGTTCTTGCTGCCATCTTGAACAAGCCAGCATTTGCGGATAGCGTTTTTTCAGAAAGGATGTATCTCCTGTATTATAAAAGTGTTCCATCAGGGACCAGGCTTTAATGCTTGTGGCGCTGCTGGGAAATGACATTACAGCAGTGTCGCCGGTATTGATAGTGATTCGGACAGACACGGCTATAAAAACATTGTTGTAAATCCGTAAGTAACAATAGAATTGAAAATTGCAAAAACGGAATATCATTCAATTTACGGAATGATTTCGTCCGGTTGGAGAAATGAAAATGATTCCGTTGTGTTTGACATACAGATTCAGCCTAATACAACCGCGGATGTTTTATGTCGACCACTATAAAAGAAAAGATTTTGAAAGCGGTAAGCCGGTTGGGGAATTAAAAGAAAGACAATCGGAAAAATCAGTTGATGAAAAAGTCATTTTACATATTAGATCAAGTAAATATTATTTCGTAATAAAAATTATTTATTTCTACCTCATTATCGGTTCCTGAACTCGGTACTGAATTAAACCGGATAAGGCTTTTTTATTAATAATAATTTTAATATTATTTAATAAAATTAACTGGGTACTCTGCTGTGAAAGTAGTTCCTTCCGTTTCCGATGTTGTAAAATATATATTACCTTTCAAATAACGTTCTGTTATTATTTTCATACTATAAGTCCCAAGACCTCTGCCTACACCTTTAGTGGAAAAAGAGCGCTGGAATATCTGCCCCTGATTTTTTTTCGGTATATAGCCGGGGTTATTAACAAAAAATTGAACTTTATTATTTACAAGATTGCAGCCGATTTTAATTTTACTTCCCTTACTTGAAGATTCCAACGCATTTTTAAGCATGTTTTTTAAAACTCTGGAAATCAATATTTCATCGCTGATAAAAATAACCGTCCCGCAAATTGGATCTGTTTCAATTTCTTTTTCTTCTGAAATAAATTGTCTGCTAAAAAGGTCATTTAAATCTTTAATTATTTTAAGTGAATTACAATTTTTTAGATTAACTTTAAGTTCAGCATTCTCTGCCTGTGTAAGATCTCTTTGTGCTTTTATTTCTTCAAGTAATCTATCTATTAATCTTGAAATCACAGGCATTGTTTCTTCAATTTCCTCTCTGGGTGAATCATTTAATATATGAAAATAACTGCTTAATGCACCGGCAGAATTTAAAACATCATGGAAGAAAATCCTTTCTAATGCTAACCTTCTTTTTTCATGACTAATATCCACAAAAGTAAATATTGAAAAACATTGATTATTTAATTTTAATTTTCTTGACCAAACTCTTAAATCCAAAGCCTCCTTTGTATCCTTCTGTATAATTCTGCACTCCTGAACATCTTCTTCACCTTTTAATGAAGAAAGAATAACATTTAAAGCACCGCATGTATCGCAAAATTCAGAAGTGCCGCATCCTTCAACCGTCATAAAAGAACGCTCGCAATTAAGAACTTCACCCAGCCTTTTGCCGTATGATGATTCTACATTCTTATTTTTTAATAAATCCTTAAATGCCTTATTACCATATACAATTTGCCTGTACTCATTTAATACTACAAGACAAGTCGGTGTTGAATCTAATAATTCAGCAAATAAATTTTTATCTAAAAATAATTGCTTTTGATTTTCTATTTCTTTGGTGGATAATCTGTTTTTTAACGCAGGAAATGTAAGAGTATCTTTACTATTCATATATATTTATGTAAAATTATTTTCAATAATTTGAAATACTTACTGTTACCTGTGTTACGCAATAAGTAATCGGCTTAATTTCTAATATAATCTTTTAGGCAATCAAATAAAACTTTTAAAGCCTTATAATAACGGATTGGTCTGAAAGAACCGTTGCTGTCCAAAAAAATTCAAAAACGATAAAATTATCTCTGAAAATTGATTTGCCTTAATTCTCTTCACTTGATAAGGGTTTGGTGAAGGCTTGCCCGAATGGCTGTTTATCTGGTTATTACTCAATCTGTTTTATTATTATTCGAAATAATTTATTTTTTAATTTGTGCACGTTCGGGCAAAACATTTTTCAAAAGCCAACTACCGCCAATACCAAATATTATTGGTCCTGGTTTCGGCATCAATCTGCATAACCATAAGGACAACGGTTTTTTTTATCAAACGGTTTATAAAAGTTAAACTCAATTGTTATAGAGCAGTCACCTGAATTTTTATAAAGCGTATAGTATGCAGTTGAAGTATAGCAGAAAAGTATTGAATTGCTGCTTGAGCAAGAACGTATGATGAACTCATTATTAAACAGAATAAAATAGAAATTGCCGCTTTCTACAGATACTAATAAATTTGAAAATTGCCCGGTGTGGCATTTTAATCCCATTTTACGTAAGGTGAGTTAAATAAAATATTTTCTTATGTTTATATAAACAAACAGAAAGAATTTATTCTTTTTTGAATTTAAATCAGTAGAGTTCTCATGTATAAAAGAATATTATTTTTGCTCATACTGCTTTCCGCACTTTTAAATGCTCGGCAAATTATCAATCCTAATCGGGACTCCTCTCCCGAGGGGATGGATTTTCATGAAGGAGCAGATCGCATCCATTCGGGACAACCTCTTCATCAAACTAATAAAAGTTTCTTCATACGGAATAATGGGCAATGGGATTCTGATGTAAAATACTTTGCCCGCATAGGCGGTATGAATGCCTGGATTACTAATTTCGGCATAGTATTTGATTATTATTTAATAAAAAATAACTTCCGGAAATCCGCTATCAAAGGTATAAAAGACTATGAGAATAAAAATATTACTATACAAGGTCATATAGTTAGAATGCAATTAATCAATACAGAGAAAAAAATTATTTCTGTAGGCAATAATCAGTGTTCTGGATATTACAATTATTTTATCGGAAACGATCTAAGCAAATGGGCAAGCTATGTGCCTCTTTATGATAATGTTGAATTACAAGGCATTTATAAAAATATAGACGTAAAATATTATTACGATAACGGAATGCTAAGATATGATTACAAAGCAAAACCCGGGGCAGATTTATCGCAGATAAAGTTTAAGTTTGAAGGTCAGGAAGGGATAAGTATTAACTCAATGGGGGAACTAATCTTAAAGACAAGCATAGGTAATGTAACAAACGGGAAAATATTTGCATACCAGATGGAAGGTGAAACTCAAAAAAAAGTGGTGTGTAAATTTGAGCAAAGTGAAAACGGAACGATAGGTTTAAAGGCAGAAAATTACAATATAAAGAAAGAGTTAATAATTGATCCGTTGATTTATTCAACTTTTATTGGGGGTAGCAATGAAGACATTGGCAATTCGATTGCCATAGATCCCGGCGGCAATGCTTATGTAACCGGAGCTACTCAATCTTTAGATTATCCTGTTACAACCGGTGCTTATCAGGATACTCTGGGCAGTGATATTGAAAATGCCTTTATAACAAAGCTTGACTCGACCGGGAGCGTTTTGTTATATTCTACTTATTTGGGAGGTAATAATTGGGATCAGGGAACCTCAATTGCTTTAGATGCTGGAGGGAATGTTTATATAACCGGTGCTACTAACTCTTCCAACTATCCCGTGACAAAAGGAGCCTATCAAACTTCTCTAATTGGTCAAATGAATGCCTTCGTTACCAAATTAAATCCTACAGGCAGTGGTCTGGTTTATTCTACTTTTCTTGGAGGTAATGGATATGATAATGGCTCTTCAATCGCCATAGATGCCGGCGGAAATGCTTTTATAACCGGATATACTACATCATCAAATTATCACACAACAAGCGGAGCTTATCAAACTAATTATGGCGGTAATTATGATGCTTTTGTAACAGAACTAAATTCATCTGGAGACGGTTTGGTTTATTCTACTTTTATCGGAGGTAATGGCGATGATAATGGTACTTCAATCGCCTTAGATGCCGGTGGCAATGCTTATATTACCGGATTTACTACTTCTTCAAATTATCCGGCAACAAAAGGCGCTTATCAGGCTGCTTTACTTAGTAGTAATGGAAATGCATTTGTAACAAAGCTTAACTCTGTCGGAAGCGCTCTGCTTTATTCTACTTTTATCGGTGGTATAGGAAATATTAACATTTCCGGCGGCGATCAAGGTTATTCAATCGCCATAGATGACAGCGGGAATGCTTATATAACCGGGTATACTACCTCTTCAAATTTTCCGGTAACAAGCGGCGCTTTTCAGGATACTTTACTTGGCGTTAATGGAAATGCCTTTGTAACAAAGTTAAATTCTACCGGAAGCGCTTTGCTTTATTCTACTTTTATTGGAGGTAATAACGGCGATGAAGGGAATTCAATCGCTTTAGATGCTGGCAGCAGTGCTTATATAACCGGCTATACTACCTCTTCAAATTTCCCTTTATCAAGCGGCACCTATCAGGATACTTTGCTTGGCAGTAATGGAAATGCCTTTGTAATAAAGTTAAATTCAACCGGAAGCGCTTTGCTTTATTCTACTTATATCGGGGGAAATAAGGATGATGCTGGTAATTCATTAGCCATTGATGCCGGCGGAAATGTTTATGTAACTGGGAATACTACTTCTTCAAATTATCCCTCAACAATCGGTGCGTATCAGACTTCTTATGACGGTATTGGCGATATTTTTGTAACAAAATTGAATATCTCTACCACAACATTTGTCAAATCAAAGGCTTCACCCTTTCCAAATAAATTTGAGCTGATGCAGAATTATCCCAATCCGTTCAACCCTGCAACTACGATAATCTTTTCGGTTCCTAAAACAAGTTTTATAACAATAAAAATTTATGATATCCTCGGTAGAGAAATAAAAACATTGGTTAATGAAGAAAAATCTGCAGGGAATTATTCCGTACAATTTACAGGTAGTAATCTGTCAAGCGGAATATATTTCTACAGGTTGCAATCAGGTAATTATTCCCAGACGAAAAAACTTATTCTGCTTAAATGATTCCCGGCTATCTTCCGTTGCAGTTTGTTACCGGATCACTTTTAAAAATCCTAATGATTAAAATAAATAATTAATGAAAACTTCACGAAGAAATTTTATTAGAAAGGCTAGGTTAACCGGATTATGTAGGATGATTTTGCCAAAAATTCTTTCATCGAAGGATTCTATTCAATCATTGGCAAATACAAATAATATCAAAGGTTTAACATTTTTGTCTCAAGGCGATTCTATAACCGATGTCTACCGGAGTAGGGATAACGATTGGAATCACGTATTGGGACACAGATATACCTATTTGATCGCAAGCCGGCTTAGGCACCTTCATACCAATAAAAATTTTATGTCCTATGACTGACGGGTTAGTGAAACAGGGTTAAGTACCTTGATGCACAGTGGCTGCAGGACACACTTGGCCTCAAACCGGATGCACCTAGCATATTGTTTGGCGTGAACGATGTAATTGCTACTATCAGAAACGACAATCCCGATACAGTTGAACAGTTTGAAGGAACTTATAAAATAATATTAGAGCAAACTCTTAATGTGTTACCACATACTCAAATTGTTCTTTACGAACCTTTTATAGTGCCTGTAAGCCGGGTAAAAATTATTACAAAGATTTGGCATGTCGTGATTTTAAAGCGACAAAAGATTGATCGAACATTAGCAGAAACTTACCATACAACTTTTATTCGACTGCAAAAGCAATTTAATGATGCCTGTCAAAAAGCTCCTGCTAATTATTGGATTTGGGATGGTATTCATCCATGCTACCAGGACATGAATTATTTGCCAGACCTTAGATAATAGAGGTCGGAAAAAGCTGACTTTCATTAAAGGTATTGATTTCACTACAAAAGATAAATGAAGGAACTCTAATGAACATAACAAAGGTTACTTTCTTATTAACTTTTATTTTGTTCCTATATACTACAAAAGGATGGCGCCAAAACAAGGAAACTATTCATAATCCGATAGATGATGGGTATTTTACCGACCCGCTTATTATTAAATACCAATGGATATACTATATATACTCTGCCATCTATCTCTGGGAAGGCGATGAATTTGGCGTTTTCGAAACCAAAATTTTTAAATACTTTTTAAGGAAACATATTGAATGACTCACAAAATGAGCGGATAAGATCATTAAATAAAAAGGATATACTGTAAAATGAAAAAATCAATAATTCTAATATGTTTTGTCTTGTTCTACATGAATATTTTTGCCC
>Ga0181520_10008612_pt1 | contig 14398 bp, 10 predicted proteins | sample PEATcosm2014_Bin_29_FD_132451 | JGI IMG/M metagenome (GOLD analysis project Ga0181520, IMG submission 132451) | Peatland microbial communities from MTU Mesocosm Facility, Houghton, MI, USA - PEATcosm2014_Bin02_30_metaG | ecosystem: Environmental > Terrestrial > Soil > Wetlands > Peat | place... | reverse complement strand
TTCTCGTCCAGATGGCCGACCAGGTCGCCATGGCCGTCAACAATGCGGTCGCCTTCCGCCAGATCCAGGACCTGCGCGACCGCCTCGGCCAGGAGAAGAAGTACCTCGAAGATGAGATCAATCTCGAGCGCCGCTTCGACGACGTGGTTGGCGAAAGCATGGGCCTGCGCCGGGTTCTGCGCGAGATCGAAACGGTGGCGCCCACCGACGCCACCGTCCTGATCCAGGGCGAGACCGGGACCGGCAAGGAACTGCTCGCCCGCGCCATTCACCGGCTCAGTCCGCGCAGCGAGCGCACCTTCATCAAGATCAACTGCGCAGCCATCCCCGCCGGGCTGATCGAGAGCGAACTCTTCGGCCACGAAAAGGGCGCCTTCACCGGGGCCATCGCGCGCAAGATCGGCCGCCTCGAGCTCGCCCATGAAGGCACGCTCTTCCTCGACGAGGTCGGCGAGCTTCCGCTCGATCTCCAGCCCAAGCTGCTGCGGGCGCTGCAGGAGCGGGAGATTGAGCGGATCGGAGGCACCCGGCCCATCCCGGTCAACGTTCGACTCATCGCCGCCACCAACCGCGACCTCGCCCAGATGGTCGCCGAGAAGCAGTTCCGCAGCGACCTCTATTACCGCCTCAAAGTCTTTCCCGTCTTCTCTCCGCCGCTGCGCGAGCGCACCGGCGACATTCCAATCCTGGTCCGCCATTTCGTCGACGCGCACAGCCGCCGCATGGGCAAGCGCATCGAGACCATCCCCGAAGAGACCATGGCGGCCTTGACCCGCTGGCAGTGGCCGGGCAACATTCGCGAGTTGGAAAATTTCCTGGAGCGCGCGGTCATTCTCACGCGCGGTCCGGTGCTGTTCGTTCCGCTTGCCGAACTTGAGATTCAGGAGAGCGAAGACGGACAGGATTGGGAGAATCCGACCCTGCAGGCCGCCGAGCGCGAACACATCCTCCGCGCCCTCCGCGAGGCCAGCGGCCAGATTGGCGGCCCCAATGGCGCGGCCGCCCGGCTCGGCCTCAAGCGCACCACGCTCAACTCGAAGATCAAGAAGCTGGGTATCGAGCGAAGTGACTATATGAAGTCTTCGTGACGAAATATCGCCTTCGTCACTTCGTCACTCCGGCTTCGTCAGCGCCAGCTCCGCGCATTTCCATCCGGCTATAACTCCCTTCCAATCAGCTCTCTACAAATGCCAGCGGCCGCGCGCCGAACTTTGGCACACGCCGTGCTTTATGGAGAGCATGGCACAGGACGAGCCAGCTTACGTTACGCATAACCGTTGACCAATCTGAAGTATCGATCGCAATCACCCTGGAAGGCCGCATCACCGGACCGTGGGCCGCAGAGCTTGGCCGCACCTGGACGGAGCTGGCGCCCTCCCTCGGAAAACGAAGACTGTCCCTCGATCTCCGCAATGCAACTTACGCCGATGCCAGCGGCATTCGCGTACTGCACAAGATCTATTCGCAAACGGATGCGGAAATCATCACCGGCACTCCGTGGACCAAGTACCTAGCTGAAGAAATCGTGCGCGGAAGCGCAATTCCAACTGTTGAGGAGCTCTGAAATGCCGACCGCCAGCCAAACCGCCCAGCCTGCCGCAACCCACACCACCTGCCGCACACTCCGCGCCGGCGGATTCCTGCAAAAGCTCTCCCCCGCCGCGCTCGCGGACCTCACCTCCATCCGCACCCCAACCGACTACGTCGCAGGCGACGTCCTGTTCAGCGAGAAGCAGGAAGCTGGCGGCGTCTTCGTTCTCCGCGAGGGACTGGTGCGCCTCTCCATGAACTCCAGCGACGGCAAGCGGCTCAGCCTCCGCGTCGCCCGCGCCGGCGAAGCGCTTGGCCTCACCTCAGCACTCTTCGGGACCAAGTGCGAAACCACCGCCGAGACCCTCTCGTCCGCGAAGATCATCCACATCTCCAGCAGCGAGTTCCGCGAGTTCCTCATGCGCCACCCCGAGGTATACAAACTGGTCACCGAGGAAATCAGCCTCCAATACACCATGGCCTGCGAGCAGTTGCGCACCGTCGGCCTCTCTTCCTCGGCTCCGGAGAAGCTCGCCCGCCTGCTGCTCGACCTCAGTGAAAACGGCCAGCCCACCGAGCACGGCACCCGCTTCCGCTTCATGCTGACCCATGAGCAGATCGGCGAGTTCATCGGCGCCTCGCGCGAGACCGTCACCCGCACCCTGGGCGCCTTCAGGCATCGTCACCTGGTGGCGCTGAGCGGCTCCATCGTCACCATCCCCAGCCGCAGCGCGCTGCAGAAGCTGTGCGCGTAGTCAAACCGGAGCATTTTCAGCGGGGAGCATTCTTGCAACTCATCGAATCGGTCTATTCCAATAACCCAGCGGCAGTTCCAGCCAGATCAGAGCATTCCATGATGGCCATCGACGACCCAACCTTCGACACACTCACCGCAATGCAACTCGAGCTCGCTCTTGCCCGCGGCGAGTTCGTGCTTTACTACCAGCCGCTGATCGACGTTCGCAATGATTCCGTGCACGGCGTTGAGGCCTTGATTCGGTGGAACCATCCGCAGCGCGGCCTGCTGAACCCCGCTGAATTTATCCCCCTGGCCGAAGAGACCGGCATGATCGTCTCCATCGGTTCATGGGTCCTGCGTCAAGCCTGCGCCGACCTGATCCGGCTGCAAGCATTTTCTCCCAGCGCGCTGCTGCTCAGCGTCAATATTTCCGCGTACCAGTTGGACGAGCCGACCTTCCTCTCCGAGCTCGCGGACATTCTCCGCCGAACCGGCGTCGTGCCCGGCCGGCTGCAGCTTGAGATTACCGAGAGCATCTTCCTTCGCGACGCCCTGCGCATCGGCGCGCTGTTCCATGCCATTCGCACCCTCGGCGTCAAGATTGCCTTTGACGATTTCGGCACCGGCTACTCCTCGCTGAACTATCTGGCTTCGTATCCCGCCGACCTGGTCAAGATCGATCAGTACTTCGTTCAGCGCATGAGCATGAGCTATGTGCATACGGAGATTGTGCAGTTGATCGTCCATCTTGCCCGCACCATCGGCATGAGCGTATCCGCCGAAGGCGTCGAGAGCCGCGAACAGGCCGCCGCTCTCACCGCCCTCGGCTGCGACATCGCGCAAGGCTTCCTGTACAGCCCGCCCGTCCCACTGACCGCCATGACCGAGATGCTGGAGCAAACGTCCTTCGCACCCGTCGCTCCCCGTCCCATGAGCGTCCGCTCAGCTCTTACCGCATTGCGCGTACGTCTGGCTCAGTAGCCCGCACGACCACGCTTCCCATCCTGTCGCTCTTTCGTTCGCCGCCAACCTTCCGCCGCCTACTCGTAGCGCAGCGCTTCAATTGGGTCCAGGTTGGCCGCGCGGATGGCCGGAATCATGCCGCTGACCAACCCGGTAATGGCCAGGATCACCGTAGACACGACCACGGAAGCCGGCGAGATCAGCAGGCGTATGTCGGCGGCATCGGCATGCTGCGCGATGGCACTGTAGAACGTGATCCGCCCCACCATCACCGAGATCAGATACGCGAGCGCAATCCCGCACGCTCCCCCCACTCCCGTGATCACCATCGCCTCGGCGAGAAACTGGAGCAGGATGTGCCTCCTGCGTGCTCCCAGCGCCTTTTCCACGCCAATCTCGCGCGTGCGCTGCTGCACCGCGACCAGCATGATGTTCATCAATCCGATGCCCGCGATGCCCAGCGTCAGCGCACCCACCAGCGATAGCAGGATCTGCAGCGCAACCGTAAGAATCTTGAACTGGCGCAGTTCCGTCATTAGATTTGCTACGTAGATCGCATTGTGGTCCGACGGCCTGAAATGGTGCGCCGCAGCCAGGCTTTCGCGCAGGCCCTTCTCGGCCAGTTCGTTGTCGCCGGTGTAGCTGAACCACATGCCGTCGATGTAGTAGATATCCTTCAGGTCGCTCATGGTGTTAAAGGGGATATAGATCTGCCGGTTTACATCGTCTTCGCTCTCCTGCATCTTCGGGTGCAGGACGCCGATGACCGTGAACGCCTCGCCGTTCAGGCGAATGCTCTCGCCCAGTGCCCAGCCGCCGGAGAACAGCTTGGTCTTGGCCTCCGAACCGATCACGCACACATGCGCGCGCTGCTGGTCCTCGGCGCCACTGAAAAACCGCCCCTGGTCGGTGTCCAGCTTCATGATGTCCTGGTACTCCGGCCGGACACCGTTGACGCTCCAGGTGTAGGTGTGCAGATCATTCTGCACGGGCACGTCCTTCCACACGGCGGGGGAGATGCGGCCGATGCCGGGAACAGCGGCAGCCGTGCGATCCACATCATCCAGGGTGAAGCGCACTCTGACTCCGGCCTTATCCCCTCCTGCCTGCTCGCTGGTCTGCCCCGGGAAGACACCAATCGTATGCGTGCCCCACTCCTCGAAGATGGCCTGGATAGCGTGGCTGAAGCCGTTTCCATATGCCAGCAGCAACACTACAGTGGCAATGCCCCACGCCATCCCGATCATGGTGATGGCGGTGCGCCGGCGATTGTAGAGCATCGCCTCCCACGCCTGGCCGAGGATGTCCTTCAACATGGCAGTCCTCTCTGGCTCACTCTACTCACGCCGCAGCGCCTCCACCGGATCCAGTTCCGCGGCTTTGCTGGCGGGATACAATCCGGCCGCCACGCCGCTCAACATCAGCGAGCCCAGCGCCAGCGCCGCCGACCACGGCACCAGACGCGGCGGATCGAAGCCCGGCATCTTGTCGGTAAGGAACTGCTGCAGCAGCCACATGAATCCCGCCGAGATCGCAATTCCGATCAACCCGCTGATGCCGGTGAGCAATAATCCCTCCCAGAAGAACTGCGCCACGATGCTGCGCTTGGTTGCGCCGATCGCCTTCAGCACACCGATCTCGCGGGTCCGCTCGGTCACCGAAACCAGCATGATATTGATGATGCCCACCGCGCCCAGCCCCAGCGTCACCACCCCCACGCCGCCCAGAAACACGTCCATCGCATTGAAGATCGCCCCGACCATGCGCTCTTCCTCAATCGAGTCGAATTGATCGAAGGCCTCGGTCAGCGCCGGATCGAAACCGTGCCGCTGGGCGATGACGCGATCGGCCGCGGCCAGGGCAGCCACCGAGTCGTCTCGCCGGGCAGGCTGGAACTGGATCGACGTCAGCGCATCGCGCGGAATGTTGTCTCCCTTCAACGGGAAGAACTCCTGCATGGTGCTAATGGGAATATAAAGCCGCTGATCGGCTTCGTCGCCGGTGCCGCGACTGATCTTCCCCGCCAGCCCAATCACGGTAAAGGCAGTCCCGTTAATGGTCACGGTCTCGCCCAGCATGGGCCGGCCGGGATACAGGAGCTTCGCTGCCTTGGAACCCAGCACCGCAACCCGCCGGCTCTCCGCCAGGTCGGAGCCGTCCAGAAAGCGGCCCGCCAGCATGGGAAGCAGCTTCACAGCGGAATAGTTGGGTTCGACGCCAAGCACCCGGCTGGAGGTGTTGTCCCATTCGCTCACTTCATACAGGTCCGACCGCGCCAGCTCGACGGTGGTCGCGCGCAACTCGGGCAGGCCGCGCAATGCCGCTTCGTCACCCAGGGTCAGTTCGTAGGGGCGCATCCCGGTATGCTGGTTGGCCACGGCCGGGACCGTGCCGTTGAACATCATGATGATGTCGTTGCCCAGCGTCGATAACTGCTTGTGCTGCCCGGACCGGAAACCTTCACCCAGCCCCACCAGCACCAGCAGCGAACCGACGCCCCAGGCAATCCCGAACATGGTCAGAAATGTGCGCAGTTTGTTGGCCGCAATCGCGCGGAAAACCTGCCCGAGGATGTCGGAAAAACTCTGCATGGCACGCCGCGAGCGCGCACCCGGCGCTCACCCGAATGATACGCGGCTGAACCGTCTTCTGTTCCCGCGGGCAATCTCGATCCAATGGAACGGAAATGCACCCGAATGCGTAAACCCAACCAGAGAACGAGGGTGATACGCTGGTGCCGCAGGGGTATTGCATTCTTTTGTCCGCACCTGGGATAGCGCCGGCTTTCTTCGCGTGTTGGGAGGGTCTTTGGTGGCAGCGTCGCGAAAAAGCAAGCGGTTCTGGATTTGGCTGAGCATCATTGCGGTTGTCGTTCTGGCAGCGGCTGGGTTCGGGCTGGCACGGTTGGTCAGCGGTGCCTCGATCGACCCCAATCGCATCGCCAAGGTGACGCGAGGCGACGTGGCGCGATCCGTCGTCGCGACCGGAAAGATTCAGCCCATCACCAAAGTCGAAGTCAAAAGCAAGGCCTCCGGCATTGTCGAGAAACTCTTCGTCGACATCAACAACAAAGTCACGAAAGGCCAGCCCCTGGCGCAGCTCGATCAGCAGGAGATTGCCGCCCAGGTCGACGCCCAGCGCGCCCAGCTGGCCTCCGCCCAAGCCAATGTGACTTCGTACGAGGCCAACATCGAACAGGACAAGGTCAACGCCAAAGCGCCCGATTTGCCCATGTACAAGGCCACGCTGGACCGCAACGCCGAGATGAGGAAAGAGGGCCTGGTCAGCCAGCAGGCCTACGACGATACCAACAAGGATTACCTCGCCGCGCTCACCCGCCGCGACTCCGCCCAAGCCCAGATCGGCGTCGACACCGCCAAGCTGAAGCAGGCGAAGGCCCAGGTGCTGCAAAGCCAGGCCAGCTTGAAGCAACTGGAGGAGCAGCTCAGCTACACCACCATCGTCGCGCCCATGGACGGCGTCATCCTCTCCCGCGACGTCGAAATCGGCGACGCGGTCAGCTCCATCCTGGTGCTCGGCTCAACCGCCACGCTGATCATGACCGAGGGCGACATCAACCAGGTTTATGTCCAGGGCAAAGTGGACGAAGCCGACATCGCCCACGTCTACATGAGCCAGCCCGCGCGCATCAAGGTCGAAAGCTTCCGCGACCGCGTCTTCACCGGCAAGGTCACCAAGATCGCCCCGCTGGGCGTGGAGAAGGACAACGTCACCACCTTCGAAGTGCGCGTCTCCATCGACAACCCCGGTGGCGAACTCAAAGCCAACATGACTGCGAACGCCGAGATCCTCCTCGACGAGCACAAACACGTGCTCACCGTGCCCGAAAGCGCCGTCAGCTACGACAATCAGAAGAACGCGACGGTTCAGATTCCCGACAGCAAGCAGAAGGACGGCTATCGCGTCATCCCGGTCAAAGTCGGCCTGTCGAACGGCTCCGTCACTGAGATTGTCAGCGGCCTCACCGAGGGCCAGCAGGTTATCCTGCCGCAATAATCACGACCGATCCCCTCCGGCTGGTGAGGCATTGCCGGAATTAATCCAGTACCAACCAGTTAATCTCCCCAATCGCCGCCCGTCCGCGCTACTCTTTCCTGCATGTTGAATCCACGCAGTTTGGCGCGCTCCGCAGCAGCCGCGCTCGCAGTCTTTATCGCCACCGCCTCGGCCCAGCCTGCCGCCGTCGTCTTCGCAACCGATCCGCCGCAGTTCGGCCCGTACAACGCCACCTTCCTTGCCGACGGCCCCGGCCTGGCCAAGCCCATCCCGAACCCGCGCGATCCCATACTGCTCGCCGACGCGCCCTGGTCGCTCTTCTGCTGGATCAAAGCCTCCGACCCAATCGACGCCTTTTCGCTCGTCGCCGGGCTCGGCAGCACGACCGCCGAATACCCGCGCTACCTTGGCCTCGATTCCGGAAAAATCGTTCTCTGGCTCGGCGAAGACAACCAGCTCACCACCCCCGCCAGCCTCAAGCCTGGCGAGTGGCATCTGCTTGCCGCTACGTTCGATGGCGCCCGCTTCCATCTCTCCTCCGACGGTCAGCCCGCCTCCTCCGGCACGCTCACCCTCGGCAGCACCAACCCGCTGCTGCAAATGGCGCCCGCCGGCTTCGCCCGCCACTTCGGCGGCCAGATCGCATCCTTCACCCTCCTGCGCCACGCTCTCTCCGACAGCGAGCTGCATCAGCTTTTCCTCGCCCGCCCGGACTTTTCCCTCGTCCAATTTGAAGAAGCGTCGAAGCCCTGGCCCGTCCAGACTCGTGGCCAGGCTGGATACCGCGCGCCGCAGGACCCGGTGCAGATGCCCGTATCGCGCGCGCCTTTCTCCGCTCCCGTTGCCATCCAGCGCCCGGCCACCGGGCCGTCGCTCACAGCCTCGTCCGACTCCGAGTGGGCGTTTTCCGACGGCTGGATGATGCGCGAGGCCCCCCAAGTCGATGCCGACGGCACCCACATCAGCACTGCGGCGTACAATCCCTCCGGCTGGATGCGCGCGACTGTGCCCGGCACCGTGCTCACCACCATGGTCGACGACGGCGTCTACCCCGACCCCTACTACGGCCTCAACAACCTCGCCATCCCCGAGTCGCTCAACCAGCAGGACTACTGGTACCGCAACGAGTTCACCCCACCGGCCGCGGCGCTCGCGCCGGGCTCTCACGCCGAACTCACCTTCGAAGGGATCAACTACGCCGCCTCCGTCTGGCTCAACGGCAAGCTGCTCGGGGCCATGAAAGGCGCATTCCGCCGCGGCACGTTCGACGTCACCTCCGTGCTCAAGCCCGGACAGAAGAACGTCCTCGCCGTCCGCATCTCCCCTCCGCCACATCCTGGCATTCCGCAGGAGCAATCCATCCTCGGCGGGCCCGGCGAGAACGGCGGCGCCATGGAGCTCGACGGCCCCACCTTCCTCGCCACCGAGGGCTGGGACTGGATCCCTGCTATCCGCGACCGCGACAGCGGCATCTGGCAACCGGTTACGCTGAGCGTCACCCACGGCCTCAAGCTCGGCGACGCCCAGGTGGTCACGACGTTCCGCAATCACGACACCTCGCAGGCCGCCGTCGACATCACCATTCCAGTTACAAATCTCTCCTCCGCGCCCATCAACGCAACCCTCAGCGCCTCCATCGAGCAAGTCACTGTCCGCAAGAACTTAACTCTCCCGCCCGGCGACAGCGTCGTCAAACTCACTCCCGCCGAATTCGCCCAGCTTAACCTGCAGCACCCGCGCCTGTGGTGGCCCAACGGTTACGGCAGTCCGGAGCTCTATCACCTCAAGCTTTCCCTCGCGGCCGGCGGCTCCGTCTCCGACGCCAAAGACGTCCGCTTCGGCGTCCGCGAGATCAGCTATGAGCTGAGCCTGCTCGACCGCACCGGCCATCTGCGCCGCGTCGAATTCACACCGGCGGCCGCGCGTGACGCCTCCAACCCCATCGTCGACGTCAGCCACGACGGCATGCGCGAGGTTCCGCTTCCTGACGCCGAGGCAGCGGCCATCCCAGAAGAGCGCCGCGCCGAGGCGCGCTCGCACGTTGCCTCGCTCGCGCCCGGAGCCGAAAACTCGCCCGCGATCGAACCCCTGACCGACCTTCGTGCCGCGCCCTACCTCGTGCTTCGCGTCAATGGCGTCCGCATCGCCGCGCGCGGCGGTAACTGGGGCATGGACGACGCCCGCAAGCGCGTCTCCCGCGAACACCTCGAGCCGTTCTTCCGCCTCAACCGCGATGCCGGCCTGAACATCATCCGCAACTGGGTTGGGCAGAGCACTGAAGAAACCTTCTACGAGTTGGCTGACGAATACGGCATGATGGTCTGGAACGACTTCTGGGAATCCACCGAGAACTACAACATCGAAGCCGAAGATCCAGCGCTCTTCCTCGGCAACGCCGCCGACACCATCCAGCGGTTCCGCAACCATCCCTCCATCGTGGTCTGGTGCGGCCGCAACGAAGGCGTTCCCCAACCGATCATCAACATGGGACTGGAAAACCTCGTCCGTACGCTCGACGGCACCCGCTACTACTCGCCCAGCTCCAACGCAGTCAACCTGCAGGGCAGCGGTCCCTACCGCTATCAGAATCCCGCCGACTACTTCACCCGCCTCAACCGCGGCTTCTCGGTCGAGACCGGCACGCCCTCCATGTCCACGTTCGAATCGTTCGCAAGCACCATCCCCAAGCCCGACCAGTGGCCCATCGACGACGTCTGGGCCTACCACGACTGGCACCAGAGCGGAAACGGCGATGTCGCGCCCTTCATGGCCGAGATTCAGGCTGAGTTCGGCGCGCCCACCAGCCTGGAAGACTTCGAGCGCAAGGCGCAGATGCTGAATTACGTCGATCACCGCGCCGTCTTCGAAGGCATGAACGCCAACCTGTGGACGCCCAACAGCGGCCGCCTGCTGTGGATGACTCAGCCCGCCTGGCCCAGCACCATGTGGCAGATCCTCAGCTCCGACTACGACACCCAGGCCTCCTACTACGGCGTCAAGAAGGCCTGCGAACCGCTGCACGTGCAGCTGAACCTCGCCAACGGCCGCGTCGACATCGTCAACACCACCACCGACGCGCACGCCGGGCTCACCGTCAGCGCCCGCGTCTACTCGCTCGCCAACGTGCTGCTCTCCGAAGCCACGGATCGCAAAGATATCGCCGCCGACGCGACCACCCCGAGCGTGCGCCTCGACCTTGCACCCTTCCTCGCGCAAGGCATGGTGCTGGTCAAACTCGAACTGCGCGACGCGCAAAGCAATCTGCTCTCGCAGAATCTCTATTGGCTCGGCGCGCGGCCGTCCTCCTACCGCGAACTGAACAAGCTCGCGCCTACGACCCTCAGCACCTCCGCCAAAGCGGTAGCCTCCGGAGACATGGTCAAGGTGACGGTTCAACTCACGAATCCCACGGCCGTTGCCAGCCTGGAAAACAAGCTCACCCTGCTGGGCTCCGACGATCTTGTCAGAATTCTGCCGGTCTATTACTCGGACAACTACATCTCCCTGCTTCCCGGCGAGTCGCGCACGATCGAAGTCGAATATCCTGCCAGAGCTGCGCATGGGCCCGTTCTGTTCACCATTCGCGGGTGGAACGCCGCACCCGGCCCGAACAACACCCGGCAGGTTGTCACAGTAAAGTAAGACCGAAAGTTCAGAGCTTGCCACCTGTGTCCATTAAGCGAGGGGCGCAGGCGCCTGGCACGCAACTGGCGTATTAAAGACCACAGCGCAGCGCGGATCATAAAAGCAGATCCCAACGCTGCGCTGCGAACAAATAATCGAAAAGCTGGAAGCTTACAGCCCCTGCTTCACCAGGAACAGAATCAAGTCCTTAACCCGGTTCGAATAGCCCCACTCGTTGTCGTACCACGCGATCACCTTGCCGGTGTTGCCGATCACTTTGGTCAGCTTGGAGTCGAAGGTGCTCGACATCGGGTCGCCCTTGAAATCAGAGCTCACCAGCTCCTCATCGGTGTAGGCGAGGATGCCCTTGAGCGGGCCGGCAGCAGCGGCAGCCTTGATCGCGGCGTTGATCGAATCCACCGTAATCGGCTTCTCGGCGACAAACGTCAGGTCGACCACCGAAACGTTGGGGGTCGGGACGCGGATGGCGAATCCGTCCAGCTTGCCCGCCATCTCCGGAATCACCAGCTTCAGTGCCTTGGCTGCTCCGGTCGAGCTCGGAATCATGCTCAGCGCGGCAGCGCGCGCGCGGCGCAGGTCTTTGTGCGGCGTGTCCAGAATGACCTGGTCGTTGGTGTAGCTGTGGATCGTGGTCATGATGCCGCTGGCAATGCCGAACGTGTCGTTCAGCACCTTCACCACCGGCGCCAGGCAGTTGGTGGTGCAGCTCGCATTGGAGATGACGTTGTGCTTGGCCGCGTCGTACTTCGACTCGTTCACGCCCAGCACGATCGTAATGTCCTCGTTGGTCGCCGGAGCCGAAATAATCACCTTCTTGACCGTCGCTCCGAGATGCGCCTTCGCCTTGGCCGCATCGGTGAAGAAACCGGTCGACTCCACGACAACTTCCGCGCCGACTGAGGCCCAGTCCAGCTTGGCCGGGTCGCGCTCGGCGAAAACCTTGATCGTCTTGCCATCCACGGTGATGGAATCCGCCGTGTGGGAGACCTCGTTCTTCAGGTTGCCCAGAATCGAGTCGTACTTCAGCAGGTGGGCCAGCGTTGCCGGCGTGGTGAGGTCGTTGACAGCCACAAACTCGATGTCCGGGTTGCCAAGTGCTGCGCGGAATACATTGCGTCCAATGCGGCCGAAGCCGTTGATGCCAACTTTAACTGCCATGATCGTGCTTGCTCCTGTGGTGTTGCTCGGTGAGGATTCGAGGTCCCATCCCGCGGAGGGATTCGGAGGTCGCGTCCTGTGATTGGGAAATTCCAGCTTTTGGTCGTCAATTTGATGCTAGCATCCGGGTTGGGGCCGCGCAACGCGCGCAGGCATGTCGTGTGATCGGAATCACATGCGCTTTCGCGGCGTCTGCATCCTGCGCCGAACCCTAGAAACTGAAGAATTTCTCGCGCAGCGCGTCTTCATACTGCTGCTTGGCTTCCTTCGCCTGATCGCGTGCCTCTTCTTCCCGGAAGCAGGCAGCCTCCCAGGTGTCGATCTGGGCCTCGGAGTGATTGGTTGAGGCCAGAGCTTCTTCCTCGCGAATGGCGGCAATCCACGCTTCGACGGCCGCTTTATACGCAGCCTGCATCTGGTCCAGCTCACTCATTTCAACGGCCATGGCGCACCTCTTTCACTCCCGACGGTACGCAGTGAAGATGAATGGACGATGTCTGGCCCACGGAAATCGGTTCCCGGAGAAGTAGTCTCCACGGCTTTGACCGGCCAAGGTATCTCCCAAGGTGCAGGAATTTGCGACGGCCCGTCTACTCTGTTACAACCGACCTATGCGCAATATGCGCGATTGGATGCGCGACCTCATGAGAAGACGTTCCAGACGTGGTCCGAACGAATCGGAATCCACGGGTAAAAGCGGGCAGGAGCTGCCCTCCAACCAGCCCGCCCCACTAAGACCTTCGTATCCCGAACCATTGGCTGAGCGGGAACCCGCAGCCGGCCGGGTGAATGCCCCGGGCCTGCCCGCCGCTCCTGCCCCCGCGGCGAAAGCCAGCGCTCCCGTTGTCCCCCCTCCCGCACCGGAAAAGAAGATGGTGGTGGAGACCCAGCCAGACTCGCTGGGCACGCCGCCGGCCGAGCAGACCAGCGTCTCGCCGAAAGAGCCCCGCGGCTATGTGGTTCTGGCCATTGGTCTTCCCGGATCCGGCAAGACCACCTGGTACAAGCGCCGTGGCGTCACCCCGCTCTCCAGCGACCTGCTCCGCTCGATCCTCTTCGACGACATCACCGAGCAACGCTACCAGGGCCTGGTCTTCTCCACGCTGCGCAGCCTGCTGCGCGCCCGCCTGATCGCCAAGATGCCGTGGAACTACGTCGACGCCACCAACCTGAGCCCGCACGAGCGCAAGCAATGGATCAAGATGGCCAAAAGCTTCGGCTACGAGGTCCAGGCCGTCTTCTTCGACGTGCCGCTCTCCGTGTGCCTCGAGCGCAACTCCAAGCGCGACCGCCAGGTGACTGACGAGGTGATGCACAAGATGGCCGAGCGCCTGCGACCGCCCTCCTTCAAGGAAGGCTTCGAGAAGATCACCGTAGTCCGCGTCAAAGGCCAGCCCGGCACCATCCCGGTAACCACCACCGGCGAAGAACCCGTCGGCGAAACCGAGCCCGTGGAGACTGAGTAGCCCGAACCACCGCATCCTTTCGAGCAGGTGATATGGCCGAGACCGCCGTTGAATTCGCGGGAGTCAGCTATACCCTGCCGAACGGGCGCCCCCTCATCCACAACATCTCGCTGCGACTGGAAGCCTGCACGACAACGGCCGTGCTCGGGCGCAGCGGCAGCGGCAAGACCACGCTGCTGCGCATGGTCAACGGCCTCGCGCTCCCCACCTCTGGTTCCGTGCTGGTCGGCGGCCAATCCACGCTCGGCCGCGAACCCGTCGAACTGCGCCGCGGCATCGGCTATGTCATTCAGGAGACTGGCCTCTTTCCCCACATGACGGTCGAGCGCAACGCAGGACTTGCGCTCGAACTGGCCAACGTCCCGCGAGCCGAAAGATCCCGCCGCGCCGCAGAAGTCCTCGCCCTGGTAGGTTTGAATTCAGCTCGCCTCGACTTCGCTGAGTTCCGCACCCGCTATCCTTGGCAGCTCTCCGGAGGCCAGCGTCAGCGCGTCGGCCTTGCCCGCGCCCTCGCCGCCGACCCCGGCGTCCTGCTGATGGACGAGCCCTTCGGCGCGCTCGATCCCCTCACCCGCGCCGAGATGCAGACCATGCTGCGCGACCTGCTCGCCCGCGTCGGCAAAACCGTCCTGCTCGTCACCCACGATCTCGACGAAGCTCTCTACCTCGCCCAGCGCATCGTATTCCTCGACGCCGGGACCATCGTCGCCGACCTGCCCGCAGCCGAAGTCCTCCACTCCCCCAACCCCCACGTCCGCACCTACGTTCAAGCCGTCCGGCGCGAAACTCCCACCGGTCCTCAGCCGGATCGAAAGAATGCCGGGAGCGGGCCGCCTTACACTAGCTGATAGCTCATAGCTGATTAGCTCACAGCTCAAGA
>Ga0181520_10008611_pt1 | contig 14398 bp, 10 predicted proteins | sample PEATcosm2014_Bin_29_FD_132451 | JGI IMG/M metagenome (GOLD analysis project Ga0181520, IMG submission 132451) | Peatland microbial communities from MTU Mesocosm Facility, Houghton, MI, USA - PEATcosm2014_Bin02_30_metaG | ecosystem: Environmental > Terrestrial > Soil > Wetlands > Peat | place... | reverse complement strand
CGGGGCCGGGCGTCCTGCGGACGCGACGGCACGGATAACGACCACGTGCCTACATGGTCTGTTCAGCCATCGTCAAGCTATCCACACACATTGAGGAAGAGCCAATTGCAGGAGTTTCACCTGGAGGCGGCGAAAGTATGAGCGAACAAGTGACACATCCGGCACTTGTGGCGCTTACTCGGCTGTCATAATGACGCCGAGCGCCGAGCTATCATCTGAAAGAGTGGTGTGTGACATGAGGAGACCGACGTGGGTGTTGCTGGCTGTGGTCACGATGCTCGTCACCGGCGTAGCGGCCTTCGCACAGCCGGGGCCGGGGGGCGGGCGGGGCTTCAACCTGCCCTTCGTGATGGGCACGGTTCAGGTCGTCGGGGACAATGGCGCGACGTTGGCGGTCAAGGCAACTTTCGGGCCACAGCAGGAGCAAACTGTGATGGTCGCCCTGGGTCAGGCGACCAAGCTGTGGGAGGTCATGGATACCGATGTCGCGACACTTAAGGTCGGCGACACGATCGGCCTCGACGGCGCGCCGCTGAAGGTCCAGGCGCGTTCCGTCCGGGTTGGCGACATGCAGCAGTTGATCGCGCAAGTGATGGGCGCTCCCGCCGGCGCCCCTGGCGGTCCGGGGGGCGGCCCCGGCGGCAGAGGATTCGGCGGACCGATGGCGATGGCAACCGTCAACAGCGCCGTGGTGAGTTCGGTTCAGCCGCTGATCGTCGATCTCAACGGCCTCAAGATCGAAGTCGAAGTGGCGAAAGACGCGCAGGTCGTGAAGTTCCAGCCACTCGCCGACGCCACCGAGATAAAGCCGAACGCAAAAATCGTCGCTGTCGGTCAGCGCAATGATAACAACCTCGCGGCGACCGTAGTGCTGCTCGACTCGACAGCCAACGGCCTCAACCCGATGATGATGATGGGTGGGATGGGGGGTGGCCGTGGCGGTCGAGGCGGCCCTGGCGGCCCGCCTCCGGGGGGTGCCGGAGCCCCGCCTCCCCCACCGCCCGCGCCTGCGCCAGCCGCGAACCACTAACGGGCAGGCAGCTATTCGAGACAACAACAGGGCCGCGTGTATCGCCGATGAGAAGCGAGCCGTGGTCCTGTTTCATTGTGGGCCATCGGGCGAGGGGATCGCGGTGGCGCCAAACCGTCTGTAGGAGCAGTCTCCAGCCTGCGACCGCCGTCAGCAAATCTTCCGACAGGCCTGTGGCTATCGTCATGGACCCCAGTTACCACAGAAGCACGGCCGAGTCGCACTCTGGGCAATGCTCTTACCATTACTACGCCGCTTCGACAACCGGCAGACGAAGCGCTCGGAATCTTGTCAGAGGCTGACCGTCAAGATGAAAGGCGAACGGCGTTGAACCACAGAGACACAGAGGGCACAGAGAACGGCTGGGAAACGGCCCGCCCCGCGCTAGGCGTTTAAGGGACGTTGCCGTTCTCTGTGTCTCTGTGGTCCATCGCCGTCTGTTTCTCGCAGGGCATCTCACTGCCAAGCAGGGCCGCGCAACCGGCATAGTAATACTACAGGAACGGCGTGCTCCCGCTACGCCTTACTTCCCTTCCCTCACCCACGTCGTCTTCGGGGTCACTTCCCAGTTCATGCCGAAAAAGCCGGCGACCTCGTGCTCGTTGGTGTCATCGTAGTTATAGTTCCGCGTATTGAACACGATGAAATCCGGCACCAAGTCGTACTTGTGATTGATGCCGCACTTCGTCCCATACCACTCGCCGGAAAAGATCAGCACATATCGGTTCGGCGCGAGGGGATTCGGGTAGCACATCACCAGGCCGAGGTCCGCGCCGGCGTAAGTCTTGCCCGCGACTGAGAAGCGATGGTCGGCGATGGAGATCGGCAGGCGCGGGGCGATCTGGCCGAGGATGCGGTTCGTCTGCGGTGTGCCGAACAGCACCAGATTGTAGTCCTGGATGTCCTGCCTGGTGATCTCGGCGTCGGTGCGGACACGGGGCTGCCCGTCGGCGAAGGCGTCCCATTCATCGGCGAAGCGCTTCGTTTTCGTGGCGAGGTCCGCCCGCTCGGCATCGCTACCCTGCGTGCCCTGCACGACGATGAACGGCGTGTCGAAGGCTTGCATGGCGGGGCCGCAAAGCCCGGCGCGCTTGCGCGGTAGCCACTGGGCACGAGCGGCCGCTGCAGGAGGCGCTTCGGTAGATGTGTTAATGACCAGCTCTCCGCTCGCCGTCGCCCGCACGGTCTGGCGCTTGCCGTTGACCGTGGCGGTGAAGTCCGCGCCCTTTTTCAGCGGGGCCTGCCGGGCGTCGATCTTCAACTGCCGCACGTTCTCGGTTGTGAGCGTCAATCCCGAGCCGTCCTCGCTGACCGTGCATGAGACCGTTGCCGGCTTCCCCCACTCCTCGAAGTCGGTGATCTCCAGCCAGAAGCTCTTATTATAGTCGAGGCTGTAGGTCTTGTAGTCCACGCGGCGGGGCGAGGGGTCGAGCTTGAAGTCTTTCTCCCAGCCCCAGGCATTCTTGTAGCATGGCGCGTCCCAGTAGATGTAGTGGCTCGCGCCGGGGAACAGGTACAGCTTGATGTCAATGCCGATCTTCTTCGCGGCCTCGACGATGGTGGTCGTCTGGTCCACCGGGACGAGCGGGTCGGCGCTGCCGTGCTGGACGAAGATGGGCGTGTCGCGGGCGTTCTCGATGAGGTCGATCGGGCTGTCCCACTCGACCATCCAGCGGCGGAAAGGCGGTATCTGATCGCGCGGGGGCCAGCCCCCGGCCTTCTGCCACCAGCGGGCCATGTCGGTCTGGCCGCACATCGGCGTCGCCGCCGCATACCGCCCCGGATGGCGCAGCGCAGTATGCCATACCCCCATGCCGCCCATCGAGACGCCGGACAGATACACCCGTAGCGGGTCGATCTTGTACAGCGATTGCACGACCTCCTGCGCCTCGAGCGTATCGCGCTCGCCGACGCCTTTGAAGTCCGAATTCCGGCGACCGTAAGTGATGCACAGGATGCAGCCGTTGTCGTCCGCGATCTGGCAGATGTCGTCTTGCAGAATCCACGGGTCGAGGACGGAAGTCGAGGGAACGTATCCGTGGAGGAAGACGATCAGCGGTGTCGGCTTCGCCGGGTCGTAGTTCTTCGGCAGGCGCAGGTAGTATGGCTGGGAGGTGCCGTCGCACTCGGCGATGTAGGCACATTCGCAGAGCGCTCCGGGTGTGGCATAGGTCGGCTTGCCTGCCTCGAAATTCGCCATGACTGCGAGGCCCTGGCTGACCGTCGTATCGACGAACTGATCGGCCTGCGCCCCGGTGAGCGCGGCCTTTTTCACGAGTTCCGCCTTGCGCAGCTTGAGCTTGGCGAGCGGGATATTCGTGCGATAGACGGCGGTATCGACGCCCGGAGCCTTATGGTCGGCGACCGCGCGCTCGGCGCCGATAATCGCATTGCGCAAGTCGTCGATGGGCGCGGCGAAAAGCCGTGAGGCGAGCATGGTCAGGAAGATGATCGTGAGACTGTGACACGTGCGCAAAGCGGGTGCCTCCTGCGTTCGTGGGTGATCCTGAGTCAAGAACTCCGTACGGGTGTGGTTCGTTCCAAGGCTTCGCGTTTGTTGCGCCGGACGAGTGCGTCGTTGTCGTTTGCGTCCGCAGGACGCCCGGCCCCGCCGAAGGCGGGGTCCCTCAGCCGGGTGCTTCAGCGCTCGGAATCGGTAGTGTCCTGCGACAACCCGTCCGCAGGACGGGTGGCCGAAGGCCCTACAACGCGCGGCCCCGACGGCTTGGGCGGCTACGCCGCCGAGCGTCCTATCTGCGGACGCAGAGGAAACCAAGATGGCCATACCCGGACGCTGAAGCATCCGGCTGAGGGGCCTTCGGCCGACCGCCCTACGGGCGGTAAACGTCCTACGGACACGACGGCATGGCAACTGGCTGCCAGCTACTTCCCCAACACCGCCTTCATCCACACATCCGCAATCAGTTCGTGGCCGGCGGCGGTGGGGTGCACGCCGTCTTCTGCCCAGTGCGCCATGTCCTCGCGCGTCGCGGCTTCGGCGAATATCCCGTCGAGTGTGATGAGAATGGTATTGTACTCGCGGGCGAGCTTGCGCACCGCGTGGATGCGCGGGTCGAGGTCTTCGCGCCACTCGACGCGGTCATCGGGGATCGGCAGCACGAAGGGCTCGAGCAGGGCAATCTTAGCCGAGGTCTCTGCGCGGATTCGGTCGAGCATTCGGCGGTATGAGGCCTCGAACTTGGGGATCGGCGAGAGCAGGTCGCTGTCATACCGCCGCCAGGTGTCATTGATGCCGATGAGGATCGAGACGACATCCGGCTGCAAGGCGATGCAGTCCTCGGTCCAGCGGGCCTCCAGGTCGTAGACGCGATGGCCGCTGATGCCGCGGTTGATGACCGTGACGCCCGAACCGGCGAGGCGCTTCGCGATGAGGGCGGGGTAGCCCTCGCCGAGGGCGGTTGCAGGGTCGAGGCTGGCAGTGCGGCCGGCGTCGGTGACACTGTCGCCCTGGAAGAGGATGGTTGCGTTCGGGTTGAGAGTGAGTGGGGTCATGGCAAAGGCTCCATTGGTGACGTGGTGGTGGTTGCTCGTTACTGCTCTCGCGACGAGAGCGCCCGGCCAGGGGCAATCCTGAGATACGGCGTTACGTGATCCGTAACGCGTGGTGAAAGACCTCTCTGAAGAAGCGCTCACGTGCCTCGGCGTCGTGCAGGATCTCGATGATGCTGAAGGTCTTTTCCACAAGCCTGTCGTCACTGATCCGTTTCGCCAGCTCAGGCGTTTCCACCGCGACGAGGTAGAAATTGCGGCACCGAGAACTGACCGAGACCGAATGCTGGAATGTTTCGTGGCCGCCCCATACCTTTCCAGCGCGCCCGCCGGGTCAACGCCCCCCTTGATCTCAATGACGGCCAGTAGCTCGTCTCCGCGCGAGAACGCAACGTCCGGCTCAGAACTGAACTGCATCGTTACGCCATTTTGCAATTCGAAAATGCTGCAATCGCTGGTATAAGCATCCTCTTTGCCGATCTGCGGCTCAAGTACGAGACCGCTGCCCACCAGCCACTCTACCAACAGAGTGCGTATCCGTTCTTCCGCTATCTCCCCCACCTTGTTACGCATCACGCCGTCAATTGTGATCCCCAATGTCGCGATAATGGTGCGATTGCCGTTCTCCAGTGTCCAATCGGTCGAATTGTCAATGATGGAGCAGATGAACGCGTTGTAGGTACGCGCCATTTTCAGCGCCTTCTCCGGCTTCAGAACAGCGCGGCGGCTACCGCTCTCCAAGGCTTCGACCGCCCCGAAGTAACTCTTCGCTGCCTTCAGCGACAGCCCGCACAACCCGCGGTAGTATAAGCTTGTGGCCGGATGGGCCTGCAACACGTCCGGGTGACAGAACACACACTTGGGGTCGTATCCCCGTTTCTCGACCGCGTACCGCCAGACACCGGCGTCAATCAGCATGTTGCTGAATGGTTTCCACTTGAGCTTGCCAGTGTAGGCCCGGATGAGCTTGACGGCTTTGAGATCGTCGCGCTTCTGGAGCGAAGTCACGACCAGCAGGGACCGGATGCGGCGCAGGTCTTCCGTGTACTCGTTCGTCTCTGCCATACTTCACATCCTCCCCTGGACAGCGGGCCTTGACCATATATACACGCACTTTCTCAACTCATTGCGTCCGTGTACACCCATCTGCTGGCTGCTGTTGCCCTTGCCGGTGGGAAGCACCCAGATCCGGTCGACAGCCAGCCCCGCACTCACGGCGAAGTCGGATAGAATCAGATCCACCGGTACCTCCTCGCCATTGTACTGGACATTGTCGTTCACCATCACCACATGCCCGCCGGGCCTCAACACACGGGCGAACTCCTGGATCAACAGGTTCATCTCAAAGAAGTAGTCGGCGACCATGTTCGGTACGTTGTTGTTGTTAAGCCTCCCCTCGCGTTTCGCCTGCTGCTACCGGGCGGCATACTGCACAGCTAGCTGATCTCGTTTGGTCCTGTTCTCAACTGTGGCTGAGAGGAGCGTCTGCCGAAACCTCTTGACATCCTCCTCTCCGTAGCCCATGAACGCAAGCTCCAGCGCGTAGGTGCGCGAATAGTCGTAGCGGTTGCAGTACGGCGGTGACGTCAGGATCAGATCGAAGGCCCGGTCCGGCAGCCGAGGAAGCTCGGCGAGACACGAACCCTCGATGACATCGACGTTCCGCGATACCGTGCCACCGTTGCGACGCTGGATGTCCTCCAGCATCGCGTGCAACTGGCGAGTCACTGCGGTCTGGAGACTGGGCAGCGGCCCCTTGTCAAAGCGGGCGCGCAGTCGGCGCCCTGATCGGCTGTCCCACCGCAGATACTGCCCGTCTTTGCGGGTGTAGCTGACCTCCTCGAGCACTGCAAGACAAGCGAACCAGAAAAGGTAACGAACCTGCTCGTCATCGATGCTATCCAAGAACGCCACATAGGCCGATATGTCTGCCTCCGTCTGTGGCGGGAATGCACGCTCGGTGATCCGTATGTGCTGGAAACGAAAACCGTCATCCGTAGCCAAGGGAAGGGGGACGCGCTTAAGCTCACGCAGATAGCGCTCGAACAGACCGATATCGACCACATCAGCGATCAGCCGCGCCCGCATCGCGGACGTGCCGACGGGCAGTAGCTCTATGCCCGTCGCACGCCATCCCTCCGTCGCAGCAGTCGTCAGGGTCGTGCCTGCCCCAGCGAACGGATCCAGCACACGCAGGGCGGTGGCGCCGACGGGGCGGTATCGATCGAGCACGTAATGCACGAGATCGGATGAGAAGGCCTCCTTGTACTTGAACCAGCGGTAGAAAGGGGCTTGCTTGTTCGCTTGGAACGACACGAGCGAGCGCGTGAGCGCGGGGTTGACAATTAGCCGGTCAGCATAATGTCGGTACAGCGCGTCTCGCGCGGTACTGACACCCTGCTCCACCCCAAGGCATCGGTCGAGGCCGAGGCGCGGCTGCAGTATCTCCACAATCGACACCATGGTTTGTCTCAGGCTCCCTCTGTGCTGCAAGGTATGGCGCGTTGGACGGCCTCGGGCTCACCGTTGAGGATCGCGATGGCGACGTTCGTGTCGAGCGCATATCTACCAGGCATTGGGCTCAATGGCCTCGCACTCCTCTTCGATGATCGACCGCAACTCTTCGGCGTCCTCATCCGGCATCGTGCCGATGGCAGGGCTCTACCAATGCGCCGGATCGCTGCCCTTCATCTGCCGTAGAACCTCGAGGAGAGCGCGAAGGTTCTCTTCCGGTAGGCCATCGAGAGCAGCGTTAATCTCGTCTCGCACAGCCGTGTCCATCGTCTCCACCTCCCCTGTGATCGAATCTGCGTTGCCCGTGAGCATTATACCGCAAGGGGGCATCAGGGGCCACGCCCCGGCCGTCGTCCCTCCTCAATACCTCCCATACGTCCTCGCCGTCTCAATCATCGCTTCCAGGTTCTCAAACGGCGTGTCTCGCCCGCACTGATCGCCGGTTGAGAGCACGAAGCGCCCGCCCTCGGCCGCGTCGTCGATGGCCTTTTTCGAGGCTGCGATCACATCGTCCACGGTCCCGCGCAGCATGACGTTCGTAGTGTGCAGGTTGCCCTTCAGCGTGATCTCGTGGCCATAGAGGCGCTTGAGTTCGGCCAGGTCGCAGTCGCCCATCGGCGGGATTTCCAGCGGGTCGATGACCGTGAGGTTCGTCTCCTCGGCCATGATCTTGACGAGTTCCTTCTCCGGCCCGCAGGAATGGACATGGGTCATCATCCCGTCTCGCGTCGCCATCTCAATGCACTTCTTCACCGCGGGGAAGGCGAGTTGGCGGAAGGTGTCCACCGTCTGGAAAATCAGCGTCCCCGAACCGCCGACCGCGAGGAAGTCGGCTTTCGTCTCCATGCCCATGACCTGCGCGTAACGCCGCTCCATCCACTCGATGCGGTCGTTCGCCCACTGCTCGTGCTTGTCCGGGTTGTCGTAGTAGCGGTAGATGTCGGCTTCATTGCCGAGCGCGCAGGTGCCGGCCACATAGACGCCCATGAGTCCCTGATCGCCGAGCGCTTCCTTGGCCTGCTTGAAGCCCTCGGGGCTGGTGTCGAGCGGCTTGACGCCCTCGACCGGCTCCCAGCGCTCCGGCACCGCAGGCAGGCCGATCTTCTCCGGCGGCACGCCTCCGGTCGGTGGATCGGCGACATAATAGACGGTGCATAGGGGTGCCCACTGCCGCTCGCCCCGATGTACGTGCGAGGCCTGGGTGACGATGCGCCCGGCATCCTTGTAGACGATGCAGTTCTCCCACTGCGGCCCGTCCTGCGGGATGTCCTCCGGGAAAGTCAGCGGGAAGTAGCCGTCCATCAGGGAGTCGATGTTGAACCGTTTGGCGCAGTCGATGTAGGCCTGCCAGTGCGGCGGGTCGTTGTAGAGGTAGATGTCCCAGAAGGGCTTGCCGGTCAGCTTGCAGGGGATCATGTTCGAGAAGTCCGGCATGACGGGAACACAGTCTGGGATGCCGCCGGACAGGGTCGTCAGCAATCGCTCACGTGATGTCATCTGGATTCGTCTCCGGGTGATGGATGGTGCTGTGATATGCGCGATGGAGGGGCGAGAGTCCTTCGTGGGGCGGACGGAAGGGACGAGTGCTCCGGCCAGCGAACAGTCCGATATCGACCGGCGATTCCGACCACGAAGACGCGAAATCACAAAACGACAGTGCACGTCCCACCAAAAGTGGTTGGGCCACCTAATGTTCTTGTGGTCTTCGTGGTCAATCCCTTGTTGGTTTCAACTGCGCCTTGCTATGGAGTGCAACCATGACCTCGAAAGAACGTGTCCTTGCCGCTATCAACCACCAACAGCCCGACCGCGTGCCCGTCGATTTCGGCGCGCACCCGCTGGTTTACGACCAGCTTCGCAAGTACCTCGGCCTGCCGAGGGATGCCAATCTCCACGCGCTGTTCGAGGTGGACATGGGGGGCGCGGGGCCGGGGATCAAATGGCAGGCGTCGCCGGTTTGCTATGCCGACCCGACAATCGAAGTCACCGAAGACGGGTTGTATATTGACCTGTGGGGCGTCGGCTTCCGGCGCGCGGTGACGCCTACCGGCGAGTACATCGACATCGCCTTCCATCCGCTCGCCGGGCTGCGTGACATCTCCGAGATCGAATCCTGCCGCCGCATGGACCCGGATGACTGGGACTACTCCGGCATCCGCGCCGCGGCGGAGAGCCAGGCCCAGTATGCGGTCGGAGCGCACTCGCGCGGCACGTTCGAGATCAGTTGGTTCATCCGTGGGCTGGATGACTTCATGATGGACCTCGCGCTGGAGCCGCGCAAGGCCTGCGCGCTTCTCGACCGGGTGCAGGAGTCGCTGAAGGAGCGCCTCCGCCGCATTCTCGAGGCCGGCGGAGACGCTATCGACATCGCCGAATATAATGACGATGTGGGCACTCAGAGCGGGCTGATGATGTCGCCCGACATGTGGCGCAAATACTTCAAGCCGCGCACCGCCGAGATGTTCGAGGTAATCCGCTCGTCCGGCAAACGCGTGCGCTATCACAGTTGCGGCGGCGTGCGCGACATCCTCCCCGACCTCATCGACATCGGCCTGGAGGTCCTCAACCCCTTCCAGCCGCTCGCCCGGGGGATGGAGCCGGTAGCGCTCAAGCGGGACTTCGGCAAGCACCTGTGTTTCCACGGTGGTATCGACATGCAGGAGCTTCTCCCCCACGCGACGCCGCAGCAAGTTCGCGACGAGACCCGGCGGCTGATGGACGTGCTCAATGACGACGGCGGCTGGATCGCCTGTTCATCCCACAACCTGCAGCCGGACACCCCGCCGGAGAACATCGTGGCGATGTACGAGACGCTGCTGGGGCACGAGATTGGGTGAGGGTGGCCCTGCCTCGCCTGCACCTCACCCCCTTGGCCGCCTGCGCCATAAACGGCATGGTATGTGATGTCAGAGGGTGGTGAGGCCGGGGAGATGGCTGCTCTGAAAGCGGCCGTTTGCCTCTCCCCTCCCGGCACGGGAGGGGTGCCCGCGTAGCGGGCGGGGTAGGGCCGTTCTGCCCCGCCGTCCCTTTCACCCATTCACGTGCCGCATCACAGCCTCGGGGTACCGCTCGCCGGCGGTGATGCCCCTGGGCGCTACCTCATTGATGCGGGCAAGGTCCTCCGGCGTGAGGACGATGTCCAACGCTGCCAGATTCTCCTCCAGATGGTCCCGGCGAGTCGTGCCGGGGATCGGGACGATGTCCTCGCCCTGCGCCAGGACCCACGTGAGGGCAAGCTGGGATGCCTCCACGCCCTTCTCCCGCGCGATCTCGCGCACGCGGTCCACAAGCTGTAGGTTCTTCTCGAAGTTCTCGCCCTGGAAGCGCGGCGAGTTGCGGCGATAGTCGTCCTCGGCCAGGTCCTCGAAGCGGCGGAAGCGGCCGGTCAGGAAACCGCGACCGAGGGGGCTATATGGCACGAAGCCGATGCCCAGCTCCCGCACGGTTGGGAATATCTCATCCTCCGGGTCGCGCGTCCACAGCGAGAACTCGGTCTGCAGCGCCGTGATCGGATGCACCGCATTCGCGCGACGGATTGTGGCCGGCGCGGCTTCGGAAAGCCCCAGGAAGCGCACCTTGCCGGCCTGCACGAGCTCTGCCATCGCCCCGACGGTATCCTCGATGGGGACGGTGCGGTCGACGCGGTGTTGGTAGTATAGGTCGATGTAATCGACGCCGAGTCTTTGCAGGGAGGCGTCGCAGGCGGAAAGGACGTATTCGGGGCTGCCATTGACGCCGAGGAAACTGCCGTCAGCGCCGCGGACATTGCCGAACTTCGTGGCGAGGACCACTTGGTCGCGACGGTCGCGGATCGCGCGCCCCACCAACTCCTCATTTTTGAACGGACCGTACATGTCGGCGGTGTCGATGAAAGTCATGCCGAGGTCGAGAGCGCGGTGGATCGTGGCGACGGCCTCTGCCTCATCCGCGCCTGCATAGAACTCGCTCATCCCCATGCAGCCCAGTCCCAGCGCGGAGACCTCAAGCTGCGCTCGTCCGAGTTTCCGGTATCTCATCTGGGTCATGTTCATTCCTCCTCTACGACGACATCAAATGTCGGGTACGGCGCAACCCGGCGAAGCCGGGGCCAAGGCATTGACCACTGAGACACGAGGACACTCAACGGCAAAGGCGCGACGCCCGTCGCCGTTCTTCGTGACTTGGTGTCTTCGTGGTTGAAACCATTGATCCGTCCCACAGTCCTGTGCGCATTGCACGCAAGTTGAGTTCCCAGACGCTACTTCCCCGTAAACCTCAACACCTGCCGACTGGCCGCGATCTTGTAGAACTCGCTGATGTCCGGCACTGTCGGCAGCAGGTAATTGGCGCTGGGGTATCCCTGCAGGGATTCCTTCTTGTACCGTGCGTCCTCCTCCGGCGTCATCTGCCACCAGGCCGAGCCGTGTCCATAGATCCAGAAGTATTTGCCGGTGTACTCCCGCGCCGCCGCGCATTGGATACGGAACTCCCCCAGAGTGTAATTCGGCCCCTTGTCCGCATACGAGCCGACGATCTTGTCGCCGAAAAGCTCCTTGCGCCCCGACCAGCCGAGGAACTTGCCGTTCGCATCGTTGATTGCGCGGTAGTAACCCAACGGCCACAGGCCGAGGGCCACATCGCCGTTCGCCTTGAACCAGTCGCGCGGCGAGACTACCCCGCGTGGCGCAGGCGTCTCGCCTGCGACGGCGTTGGCGGGCGAGACGCCCGCCCCACGCGGCACTTCCGCGCCACGCGGAGGCAGGAGGCTCACCGTCGTCTCCTTCACGCCCTCGGCGACATCCTGGAGACCTACCGGCGAGCGGTTCTGGTAGCTGCCCTCGCAGAACAAGTGCAGGCCGTTCTTGTGCTTGGCCGCGATCAGCGCGTCAATCATCCCCGCGAACATGTCGTCCCAATACCGCCCGTAGTACACCGACCCCTCCGGCAGGACAAGCAAGTCCACCGATGGGTATTCGCGCACGACGCCGGCAATGATCGCCCGCCACTGTTCTCGCCACTTCGCGCCGTATTCGTCGGCGGTGTGCTTCTTGAGATCATACCCCTTCCAGCCGGGGTCGAACTGGTAGGCGGTGTACTCGGTGTCGATGGCCATGCACGGGAAGTCGGCCATGCGGGCGAAGCGGGCGGCCTCGCGGAAGTTGGTCGCGATCTTGCCATACTCCACGTCATCGAACGGGTCCGGCAGGTCCTGGTAGAAGGCGACCTTGAGGACGTTGCTGTCGATGCCTGCCTTGCGGCACTTGGCGTTGGCTGCCTTGCACTCTTGCAGGAGCTTGTCGTCCTCGCCGCGCGTCTTGGGGTCCTTGTCGGCGGCCCAGACGTCGCTGTGCACGTCCGAGAAGACGCCCGAGATGAACGCGCCGGAGAACCCGCGCGCCTTCCACTCCGCCGCGTGGTCGGCCCAGTACATGAGATTTGCGTCGAAGTACAGAAGCTTCGGCTGCTTCGCGACCGGTCGCGGGTCGGGGACCAGCTCGACGGCCCGGGTCTTCGTCGGCACGAGCGAGATGTCGTCGAACCAGATCCTGCCCGGCGTGCCCGAACTGTTCTGCACGTTGATCTCGGTCTTGTCGATGCCGTCGAGGAGCGTGTTGATGTACGTGATCTTCGTCCACTTGTCGGCGACCGGGAACTGGCGCGAATAGGCGGTGCCGAGGTAACAGCGCACGAAGCCCGTCTTGCCCTCCTCGGCCTTCGCCCAGAAGGACAGTTCGTAGCTGCCGGCCTTCAGCGGCACGTGGGTGTACACGCCCATCCTCGCCGCGCCATCCGCATTCACTCCGGCCACGGAGGACTTGCCGCTGTGCGCCACGGTGCTGTCGAGGACGACCGTGCCCTCGCTGCCCTCAGGCCCCCAGTTGTAGATGCTCCAGCCAACCGGCCAGTTGTGCTCGTCGAGTTGCTCGAAGCCGGGGTTTGGCAACAGGTTGTCCGCCCCGAAAGCCAGCCCCGATACGGCCGCCAGCGCCGCGGCGATGAACGCGGCAAGCACAATCACAGAGATGCTTGAACGCATAAGGGTTTACCTCTTCTTGGGCGGGATCGGCGGATTTGCGGTGGGCGCGGCCTGGGCCTGGGTCGAGAGCCACTTGTCCCACGCGGACAGCAACTCGGGTATGGTGACGAACTTGAAGCCGGCGGCTCCCAACTCGTCGAGTATCCGCGGCAGCGCCCTGGCCGTAAAGTCATGGTTCGACGAGTCGTGCATCAGGACAATGTCGCCGGGATTCGGGGTATGGATGACGTTGTTCGCGATCTTATCGACGGTCGCGTGCGCGTCCGTGTCGGCGGAGCTGATCGTCCACAGAAGGCTGACATACCCCTCCCTCTGCGCTTCCTTGACGAGGTTGCCGATGTTGCCGTAGGGCGGCCGGAAAAGCTGTGGCGAGTGGCCGGTGCACTTCTTGATAAGAACGGCGGTCTTCTTCAGCTCCGTGATCGCCTTCTCCGGTGTCGTCGAGGCGGGGTGATTGTAGGAGTGGCTGCCGATCGCGTGTCCCTCGGCGTAGATGCGCCGGGTGATCGCCTCCTCGCCGTCGATGCAGCTTCCAAGTTCGAAGAAGGTGGCGTGGGCGCCGTGCTTCTTCAGGGTGTCGAGGATGCGCGGGGTGATGTTCTTGCTCGGCCCGTCGTCGAAGGTCAGGGCCAGAAGCTTCTCCGGGAAACCCTTCAGGCGCGTGCGGATGATGTGGCTGCGGTAACGGGCCGGAACGGGTAGGAACAAGGGCTCAGTGTCCGCGGGGGTGGAGGCAGGCGCCTGGGCTGCCTGGGTGGCGGGAGACGAAGGCGTGAGCGCAGGAGGGACGGGCTGAGTCGTTGCGGCGGGAGCCTCGGCAGCGGGACTTGGCGACCGGCCCCGGCAACCGGTTGCCAATAAGGGAATGCAGATACATACGAAACAGGCCAGCACAAGGTGCGGTAGGCGCAGTGACACGGGGAGTGCCTTTCTATGTCGGAGATACGTCTATTCTAGACTATTCGAGGGGAGCGTCAAGAGGGATGGCTGACTGTAGGTGGCGGCGGCAACGTCCGCCTACCGTGGCCGTGTGGAAGCGCGGTTCACCGCGCCAATCATGCCACCCGGTTGCAGTCGGCTGTTCGGCATGCATTTGGCGCGATAATGCTCTTTGAGGTAATTGCAAAAGTCGCTGCGTCGTCTGTAGGAGCGGTCTCCAGACCGCGATTGCCGTTAATACGCCGCGATAAAGACATGTTTTCGTCTCTATAGAGCCAGTTGCAAAAGTCGCGATGTAGGTGCATTTCGCCCCAGGGCTGAATCTTGGTTGTGCGAGCAATCAAAACCAACCAAGGGGCGAAAGCATGCTGAAGGTAGCACAGATCTGG
>Ga0181520_10008610_pt1 | contig 14398 bp, 12 predicted proteins | sample PEATcosm2014_Bin_29_FD_132451 | JGI IMG/M metagenome (GOLD analysis project Ga0181520, IMG submission 132451) | Peatland microbial communities from MTU Mesocosm Facility, Houghton, MI, USA - PEATcosm2014_Bin02_30_metaG | ecosystem: Environmental > Terrestrial > Soil > Wetlands > Peat | place... | reverse complement strand
GACCAACCGGAACGCAGTCGGGAGCGTGCTCGCCAGCTTGAAGAGAGTGAAAGCAAACGTGATTGGCGTGGCGCTGAATGAAGTCCGCAAAGACATGAGCGACCGCTATTATTATTACGGATACTACGGGAAGTATTATTCGAAGTATTACAAGCCGACCAAGGGGTAGGGTACGATAAACGGAGTCGTAAGCCATGAGCGCTTCATGTCGTGTCCCCGGATCGCCAACAGCTAAAGATCGTGATTAGTCCGCTCGCTTCTTGGTCGTTGACTGCTGCCATTGTTGCCGTCGCATCCGTCAGCTACGTAACTAACAGCTACGCTGAACCCATTGGACTGGGGACTGTCCTGCCCGCCTCCTGTGCCGTCGGTGAAGCCTTTCTTCTGGCCAGCACGCCGGCCAGCGCAAACCTGTACATCTGTTTACAGGCCAACCAATGGACTGCGCAGGACTTAGGCCCCACTGGCGCTCTCAGTTATCTTGCTCCGCCATCAGGCTCCGCGTCGCGGGCACTCACGTTGAAACTCAGAGATGTTGTGAGTGTCAGGGATTTTGGGGCAGATTCGACTGGGGTAATCAGCGCCACCGCTGCGTTTACGGCTGCCGTGGCCGCCGCGGGAGATAATTCCACTGTGCTGATTCCTCCAGGAACCTACAGCCTCGCGACAAAATGGATCATTCGGCAACACAACCTGACGATTAGGGGCAATGGGGCTGTCATCACATGCGGGATCTCGACGGATGACTGCATTTTTCTTGGAGATACCTCTAGCCACAACGGTTACAGCAGCATTACCATCTCAAACGTCACGCTCGTACCGGGCGCCCGATCTACAGGCGCCGCTATACACACCAACGCCCAGTCTACGACCGTCGAGTACCTCAGGTTTGCAGGTAATTCAACCAATTACTTCGCATATGGCATCCAAGTAGATCAAGACGAGGACTTCATACTGAGAAACAGCCCTATTAATGCAAAAGTCTTACGCTGTGATTCCAGTTTCTGCGGTTCGCTGCTCTACAACGCTCCAGGCACTCTCAATGCTGCCGTAGGGTATATATCCGACAGCGTACTTGACCCGGAGTGTCAAGGGAATTCAATTGACTGGGACGGCGGTAACGATTTGCATCTTTCCAGTGTGATTCTCCAGGCGTACTCACAGTTTGGTTTGCGTTTTGAAGAGACTGCAGGCGGAGCAGACGGCAGGGTGGTCTTAAATAAGGTCCATAACGAACGGGGCGCATGTATTAATCCCGCCGGGAATATCGGAGGAGCAGGCAATATCATGGTCGGCGGAAATCTCCAGTCTGACCTGGCGCAGCTCGGAGGAACCCAGCCGCGATTTGCTGTCACCAACCCAGGGGCGACACAGTACAACTACTACGTGCAGCCGCAGGGTCCGTCAACGTGGGGAGGGCCGGTGCCGATTGGCTATGTCCCAAATGGTCCTACGATAATAGACGCGTCGAACTACGTCGCGTTGGCGTGGCCAACGGTTCCGCTCGCCAAGAGCTACAACATCTATCGCGTGCCTGTGGCTACTTCAGGCCGCATTGTACCCACCACGACTGGCAATTGGCTGGTCGCCAATGTCGCGCAGAGCGGCGATGGAACGCAGACATTTACGGATGACGTCACACTTCCAACATTAGTAACTCCGCCCACGCCGTACTGGTCGCCCTCGCTGCCGTTCTGGCCCGGGTCCGTGGTTCTTTCGGCGTCTAATTCTAGAAATAGCTACACCACTGCTCAGTACTTTGGTCCCGCCTCTTTCGGAGTCTTCGTCGCCTCTTCGTGGTACACGCCGTACCGTTGGTGAATCTAACGCCCGGAACGGCGTATGACAGTCAGAACGATCTTATAGCGCCAAGTATATACTCCGGCACAGGGTTTCAGAATCAGTCCCCTTATGCTCCAAACACACCGCTGATGCTTCCTCTGAGCTCGCCAGACCAGACCTATGCTTCTCCGTTGAAGGGTATTCTCAATACCGAAACGTTTGGCGCCCACTCAAGCCTTGGCGCGACCGATATATTTACACTTCACGACTCAAACTATGAGAAGACAATCGGCACGCCTGGCAAGAGGCCGCTTGCGAGTGCCGGTGACACGGCAGTTTGCCAGGATACCCCATCGGGAACTGGTCTGTGCGTGCGTGCAGCATCGTCAATTAGCAGCTATATCGACTCACTGCCCGATGGTTCAAGCTGGCGCACGCGCCTAACCTCTTCTCAATTCACTTATAGGATACCCGTCGTGGCTCCCCAGTTCTGTGTAAACGACTCATGCGTCGGCAATGGTGCAACTCTTGTTGTCGGCAAATCTGACCTCACCGAGCAATCGTCATCGAGCAGCGCGGTTACGCTGGTTTCGAGTGTTCCGCAATCAGGCATGTACAATGTGACCTATACAGCGAAGATTACAGTGGCCGCAGCCACTTCGTCGATCCTTGGAGGCACCTCTGGGTTCGTGCTGCACTACACGGACGGTACTGACGGCAGCAGCCAGGCGCCGACTGCTGCGGGTTTCGACGAGTTTGGCGGTCTGATTACAGTTGCCTCTGGGAATGCCAGAAATGATGGAGCCACTTTGTACGCGGGCTCCACGCAAATCTATGCTAAGAGTGGGACGAGGATTTCTTATTCATTCGGATATGCATCGGTCGGCACTCCCAAGATGCAGTACGCTATCAGCGTGAGGGCAGTGCTGATCAATTAATGCTGTACGCCAATGGGCCGGCTACATTCGACTTTACAGGGTCTCGGCGAGTGGGATGTAGTCGTCAGTTCGCGAGGCGGAATCTGGCGGGTGCATTGTTGAGGAGTACTGCGGCGATAGCCGGGATGTTGGTCCCCGTTATGAGTTCACTGAAGACAACTCAGGGGAGGACTACGGTCGTTATGTCTGCGGCGTCATCGGCAAGGAGCATCACGCCTTGGTCCAATCGGCTTCCATGATTCACATCCGCGGCGCGCTTAATCAGGTCGGCGCGTGGAGCAAAACTGAGGGTCACGGCTGCCGAGCACCGGCGCGACAGGGCAGCCCAGAACGTGTGCCCTGCCCGTCTTGCGACAGTGCCAATACTTGTACGCTCGGCACGATTCCACCGAGCATTCACTTTGCCGGGCAAAAGTTGCTCAAACCCATTCCGGGCGGCCAACTGCATCGTTGCGAATCGTGCCAACTCTGTTTTCGTTTTCCGCGGTTGGCCAAGGGCGAACTAGAAGCCTTGTACGCCCAGGCCCCTGCTGACAATTGGCAGTACTCTCCGTCGTCAAGAAGAGATTGGCAGATAGCATCGAGCTGGATTCTTCGATCCAATGTGCGACCGAAAGTGCTCGACGTCGGTTGCTACGACGGCGGATTTCTGACTTTCTTGGGCGAGGCCGTCGAACCCTATGGAATCGAATTCAATCTGGAAGCATCGAGTCGGGCCCAAGCCAAGAACATCGGCATCCTCGGAAACGATTTCGACAACCTTGAACGGTTATCTTCCACCTTCGATGTTGTCGTTGCGATGGATGTTATGGAGCATTGCGAGAACCCTGCAAGACTCCTGAGATCGATGGCCGCGGTCGTACGGTCTGGGGGACTGTTAGTCGTCTCCACCGGAAATACTGATTCCTGGTCTTGGCGGATCATGGGCAGCCGTTACTGGTACTGCACAGTGTCCGAGCATATTTCCTTCACCAGCCCCAAATGGGCCCGGCGCGTGGCTCCAAGCGCGGGCCTCGACGTCGTTACGATCGAGACGTATTCCCATCGCGGAGAGGCGACGCACGGTCGTCGATTAAGCGATCTTCTCAAGAATTTGGCATATCACTGTTTTCCAGATACCGTCGCTTGGCTGCGCACCGTCGGGTATGGGGGAGTCGATGCCAAGACACACGAGTCCATGGCCCAGACTCCACCCGGTTGGCTCTCGGCAGCCGATCACTATATTGCCGTATTCCGAAAGCACTGATGCGTAAAGAGCAGGTAGTCAAGAACGCAGGCGCCGCCTTCATACAGGTGGTAGCCACCGGTTTGCTCATGTTCTTTCTCTATCGCTATTTGCTGCACACGATAGGAGTGAAGCGGTTGGGCATCTGGTCAGTTGTGTTGGCGACGACATCCGCTTCGCGAATCACGGAACTCGGGTTGACCGGCAGCGTGGTTAAGTTCGTTGCTAAGTACGTTGCCAATCATGACCAAACAAAGGCCGGTGCCGTAATAGAAACCGCCGCGATCTCGATTGGAGTATTTGTAGGGGCGCTCCTGCTCGCGGTATATGTCCCACTGCATTGGATTCTTGCCCGAGTTCTCCCCGTGACTGCTATGCCGGAGGCGACGGCCATTCTGCCCTACACTTTGGTCTCGTTGTGGCTTGCCACAGTAGGCGGCGTATTTCAGTCGGGATTGGACGGGTGTTTGCGCACCGATTTGAGGGCGTCTTTTAACATTCTCAATAATTGCCTTACACTGGCGATGGCAGTGATGTTGGTACCCAAGTTTGGATTGCTTGGGCTGGCCTACACGCAGGTAGCCTTGGCCGGGTTGCTGCTGCTGCTCAGTTGGATCTACCTGAGGACGGAGCTTCGCGAGCTGCCGTATGTGCCGCACCGCTGGACTGTGCCCATATTCAAGGAGATTCTTCAATACGGGATAGCGTTTCAGACGATTTCCTTTGTCGGTATGCTCTTGGACCCAATAACCAAGGGTCTCTTGAGCCGGTACGGCGGTCTCGCCTCGGCGGGTTACTATGAAATGGCTAATCGCATGACTTCGCAGTTTCGTGCTTTGTTGACGGCGCCGAATCAGATTCTCGTTCCGGTGATAGCCGATCTGCACGAAACAGAGTCGGATCGCACCCTGAGCGTGTACAAGCTGTCGTATCGATTGCAGATGTTCTTGTCACTGCCGCTTTATGCCGGTGTACTTGCTGCTATTCCTGTCGTGTCGGTTCTATGGATCGGAACTTACCAACGGACTTTTGTTTTGTATTCGGCGCTTCTGACCCTGGGGTGGTTCTTGAACGGGCTGATTAACCCAGCATATTTCAGCAACCTCGGTACGGGCGCGCTAAAGTGGAACGTCATCGCCCACGTTGTCATGGGAGTGTCGAACGCCATTCTGGGAGTTTTCTTGGGAATTGAATATGGCGGAACTGGGGTCGTCGTCGCGAGGGTTTTTTCGTTGGTCATAGGAAGCTCTATGGTAATTGTCCCGTTCTTTCGGGAGCATGGGCTTTCGTGGGGCGAACTATTTCCGCGGGAGAATTTGTGGCTTACAATTGCTTGTGCCGCAGGTGCCGGCGTCGCCTGGTTCGCCTATAGTAGCCTTCATGGGGATTTCGGTTTGATCTGGACAGCGTCGGCATGTTTAGCGGCTTTTTCAGTCGCCATTTCAGTTCCTGGCTGGCGCCACCCGATGCGCGCTCGGCTGTTCGGCATGATTCCTGGCAGATGGTGGACGATAGCGGTCGGTAACGTGGGGGTCGAGTAGTTGGTCCGCGATGGCGCTGGTCGGGCCGACACTCACCGGACAGTGTCGCAGTTTGTTTCTGACTTGCGCGTCAGCAGAGGCTTGGCTATTCGCAGAGATTCGTGTTCTATCCGAATTTCCGTCGTCATGCCGTCGTACAATCAAGTTGGCTACATCGAGCGGAGCATTCTTTCAGTTCTCAACCAGAACTATCCAGAGCTTGAGCTTATTATTGTTGATGGGGGATCCACAGATGGGACTGTGGACGTAATCAGAAGATACGAGGAGTATTTGTCCTATTGGGTCAGCGAGCCGGACAACGGTCAGAGTGATGCTCTGAACAAAGGGTTTGCCCGAGCTACGGGAAACGTCTTTGGTTGGCTGAATTCGGACGATCTTTATATGCCTGGGGCGCTGGAGCGCGCGGCAACGGTTTTCGGCGAGTTCTCCGCCAAGGGCATCGTATATGGCGACTGGCTGTCTATCGATTCGGGCGACCGAACGACGGCTTACGAGTATGCCTTCGATTTCAATCTGAATCAGTTTAAATATGAGGGTTTTCATCTGAACGCGCAGGCGATGTTCTGGCGTCGGGATGTGCATGAGCGCTTTGGCGGTTTCGATCCGCGGCTGCATCTGACCATGGATTATCAGATGATTGTTGCGTTCGGAATTAGCGAAGGGGAGGCCGCCTTCCTGAGGCTTCCAACGGCACTTGGTTGTTTTCGGCGTCACGCGGATCAGAAGACGCGAGGCTTCACAGGAGAAGTGCTAAGTGAGCATCGACTCATCGCGCACCGGTATCGCTTCGAGGACAAGTTCGGACGAATCGGAAAGGCCAAACGATTGCTTTATCGCTTCCGCCGAGGCTATTGGTACATTAAGCGGGGTGGGGTTTCCTATTTCTGGAGGAAGCTGGCCGGGCACAGGGACGGCGGTCGCGACCTCTACGTTAAACAGAATTAGCAGGTCCGTGGCCTGTTTCGTAGTAACTACTAGAGGACGGAGTTCTTAGTGACAGAATCCACAGGGGACCTCGGGAGTGGGGAAAGGGGATGACCATAGCTGTGCCTACAGCACCTTCTCTTGCACTCCCTCTCCGCGACCGGCGCCCTCACCGCGCTTCGACCCGTCACGAGTCCTCTGGCTGTATCGAGTTCAAGGTACTCTGGTCTGCCTTCGTTTACCTGGCTGCGGTGGTCGCGTTACAGATGATCTCGCCGGCTACTCGCACGCTTTCGCTGATTGCCCTCATAGTGCTCGCGATTTGTACCCGGAAAGGACCGATTCAGGCGATGTCGCTTGTTACTTTCGTGATCCTGTTTAACCGGGCGTTTGCGCCAGAGCGGCCTGTGCTTGATGCTTTAAGATGGGTGCTCCCCTTGGCTTGCGCAGTGCGTGTTTCAATCGATTACAGGCCGCGATCGAGAGCTACGGCGCCTTGGAAGTGGCCACTGGCGTTTTATGCTGCGGTGATCCTACTGCTAGTGATCGCCGTGAGCTCAAACCCGGAGTTGTCGATTCTCAAGCTCGGCTCGTGGTTCGCCGTGACTTTTGTCGCGCTCCTGGCTTTCGAGCACTCCGGCACGTCGCCGAAATACTGGTTTCGTTGGTTTTACTCCTTGTACTGCGCAACCCTGCTCTTCAGTCTGCCTTTGCTGCTCGTTTCGGCGGGGCGTTTCGCGAATGGCACCGGTTTTCAGGGCATCTTCTGGCACCCTCAAAGCTTTGGCGTTTACATTGCCCCGTTCACGGCAGTAGTAACGGCGAGTCTGCTGTTCGGGGAGGCCCGCGGCTGGCTGAATGCTATTTTGGCCAGCCTCGGATGGTATATGGTTTTTGCATCACGATGCCGCACTGCCGCGCTGGCCGTGTGTCTGGGACTGGCGCTTTCTTTGTTGATTATGGCGATACTGCGTCCTGACCTGCGGAGACGACTTGCGCGCTCTGGTGTCGTGATCGGAATCTTCGCCCTTTCGGGAGCTTCTATTTTAGGCATAGGTTTCTACGGTGAGCAAATTTCCGAGGAGGTTGGCTTCTTCTCCTCGAAGGGCAAGTTCGGCGGACTGACGGATTTGTTCGCGCCTCACGGCCTAGCGTCTTCTCGGTCCGCTCAGGTTTCGCAACTCTTAGCGACCATTTCTGATGCGCCCTTGGCTGGAACGGGCTTCGGCCTCTCGGCGAGGAGTATCGCGCAGGACATAGAGCGTGACGAGACGTTCGGTGTGCCCGTGGGCGCGTACACCGAACAGGGGTTCCTTCCGCTGGCCGTTATGGCCCAGACGGGCATCATCGGCTCGGCTGCTTGGTTGATCATGTTTTTCGCCGTGTGCCGACCTGTTGTGCGCCGCGGATCGCTCCTGATTCTGGTCCTTTTTTGGTCGAGCTTTTTCATCAACTTTGGAGAGATGGTCTTCTTCGCCTCCGGTGGGCTGGGCGCGCAGCTTTGGCTGTTGTTCGGCCTTTGCTTGTCGGCCTCGGCGAAATCAGATGCAACTGTCACGCCTTCCAGAACTCGTCTTTTGGCAGCCCATTAGAAGTCCGCATCAATCGTCGTTTCTTAGGGCACTTGCGAATTGCTACCCAAGCCCTGTGACACTGGTTGTCGAGCGCGATCTCTCGGAGGACCGGGTATCCAGCGGCTGGACAGCCGGAGACTGCGGCACGGTCAAAGCCATTGTCGCGCCCTCACCAAACCAGATCCGGGAACTGGTGGACTCCGCATCACAGGGGACAGTTCACATCCTCTCCGGTTACCGAAATCCACGTCATATCGCGCTCGCGTTCTCTACTTTGAGCAGGAACCGTTCTCGCGTCGGACTGATGTGCGAGAGGCCGGACCCTCGCGGCCTCGTCGGTCTGGCGCGGCGGGTGCTGTACACAGCCGAAAGGCTGTATTACGACTGCAGAATTGACTTCATTTTGGCGATCGGCGGTCTTTGCGCCCACTACATGAATGCACTGGGTTATCCGAGCCATAAGATATTCCCATTCGCCTATACGACAGAAGTTGCCCCGGCCCTCGCCGTCCCGGTGGAGGAGAGTGGCTTTCGACTAGGCTTCATCGGTCAACTGGTCGATAGGAAGGGGCTCAGGTACGCGATCTGCGCACTAGCGAGCCTGGTAAATCTCGACTGGCAGTTGACGGTTGTTGGTGACGGCCCGGAAAGATCGTCACTGGAAAGCCAGGTTCGAACATTGGGAATAGCGGATCGGGTGCGATTCATCGGACCAATGCGGAACGACGATGCCCTGCGCGAGCTTCAGGGCTGGGACCTGCTCATCCTGCCAAGCTTGCATGACGGCTGGGGAGCAGTGGTGAACGAAGGCCTGATGTGCGGCGTCCCCGTGGTTTGCAGTGACGCCTGCGGGGCGCGGGACCTGCTGTACGATCCTTCACGCGGCGCCGTGTTTAAAGCTGGCGAAGCCGCCGATCTGGCCTCGGCGCTTGTCCGATGTCTTAAGCGAGGGAAAAGGACCGCGAGCACTTCAGCGCGAATTCGGAGGTGGTCCGACCGCATCCAAGGAGACGCCATTGCGAGGTATTTCCTGGCGGTTCTCGATGCCGTCTACGCAGACAAACACCGGCCCGAGGCACCTTGGCTGAAATGAGAGCCCCGCCGACTCGATTGATGTTGCGCCGCAACGGCGGCCTCGACGACCGCTCTAGACGTCGGGCCGACACAGGCCTTAGTCTCGCGGTAGAGGCAATCGGCAACAAGCACAGCGGGGGTGCTACGGTGCTGAAAGGTCTTCTAGTTGCGGCCGCAGGCGACCACCGGTTTAGCCGAGTTTCGGTCTTTTGCTCCCCTCGCGACCATCGCACTTTCGACCTGCCGTTGTCAGACAAAATCAATGAGATTGAGTGTAGCCTCTGCGAACGTAGCCGAATCTATCGGCTATGGTGGCTGCAAAACAGGCTTCCGTCCGCGGTCCGAAAATTCGGTGCCGATGTTCTGTTGTGCATGGGGGGCTTCGGTTCGGCTGGCGATGGGCTGCCCCACGTCACCTTCATTCAACAGTCGTTGCCTTTTTCGCAGGAGGCTCTGGCCAGATGCTCGCGACTGGCGCGAGTGGGTTTGCGCGTTCACGTAACGGCAATGAGAACCTCGTGCAGAACGAGCCAGCGAGTCATCGTACAGACCGACGTCATGCAGAGGTGTGTAGCCGCGGAGTTCGCGATCCCAATTGAGAAGATCGATGTTGTAAAGCCAGACGTTGACGATCTGCCGCGGCCAACTGTGCTATCGAAATCGATAGCGGCTATGAGCGCTACGTGGCCCGGGAAGCGTCTGTTGTATGTGGGCAACCAATCATCTTACAAAAACACAGCAGTTCTGACACGTGCTGTGACCATAATGCGAAAGTCCTGTTCCGGCCTGAAGCTATTTCTAACCTGGCCGCCTGACGCGCCCGATTGTCAGCAAGACGGAGTGGTTGGGCTGGGCTATTTACAGGGTGCCGAGTTGCGGCAAGCCTATGAACTGGCTGACGCGCTGGTGATGCCGTCCCTTGTCGAGACCGTAGGACTGCCGATGCTGGAGGCAATGAACGTGGGCATCCCCGTTATTGCTGCGGATCGCCCGTACGCCCACGATGTTTGCGAGGACGCAGCAGTTTTCTTTGACCCGCTGGATGCAAGTGCCCTTGCACATAGGATCACCAGAGTGCTTTGCGACGAGGACCTCAGGAGGGATTTGGTCTGCCGCGGCCGCGACATTATCCGAAAGCGTCGGGCCGCGAGGCCTTACGAGCGAATGGTGGATATTGTCGCGAAGGTCGTGTCAGCACGCGACGAAGTCGGGAACTTGAGATGAATCAGGTCCTCGATGATACCTCTGTCGGGTGCGGCGAGCCCGGCAGGGACGTTGGCATTTGCGATGCACCCGGCACGGGCTTATTGTAACTTTATCCTGAGCGCAAGCACTAGCCCAGGAGTGTCTCCGAGTCTTTTGGTGATCGGCCTGGTATCTGGGCGTATATCACATTAGTTGCCATGGAGGCCTTGAGAGATGGTTCGGAACGTGCGAGGAGCGTGTATTCTGGAATCACTTTCGTCGGCGATATTGCTAGCCCAACACCTATCACCAATCGGGCGCACTCGGTCATGGTGCCGAGCGCTTTCGAGTGCGTAGTTGCGAATTTAGAAGGGGCACTGGTTCGTGACACGGAGCCGTGGTTTGACAAGTGTGTGATTTTCAACGACGTTTCCGTGTTGGACTACTTGCTCTCCATCAATACGAGAGTGGCCATACTTGCGAACAATCACACTATGGACATTCCTTCGGCCTTGCTTCCGACGTGTGAGACTCTGCGCGGGGCAGGAATCCTGGTCAGCGGTGCGGGCGAAAACCGGGCAGCGGCCGAGCGAGCGGTGGCACTTCAGTATCAGGACCGGCAAATCGTGATCTTGTCCTTCGGGTGGGAGACTATCGGCTGCATCGCGGCCTCGGACACCAACTCCGGGGTGAATCCTCTCCGACCTACGTCAATACTCAACAGTCTGACCAGAGTAAGAAAGCTTGACCCACGCTCTGCAGTGGTCGCAGTCTTTCACTGGAACTACGAGCTCGAAGTCTACCCGCAGCCCATGCATCGTGATCTCGCTTTTGCCTGCATCGACCATGGGGCGGATCTGGTTATCGGCAGCCATCCGCACATACCCGGAGGGATTGAGTGGCATTGCGGTCGCCCGGTGGTCTATAGCCTGGGCAATTGGCAGTTCCGTCAGCGCAGCTTCTTCAACGGTAGAGTTTACTTTCCCAGTGCCGCCAGATCCCAACTCGCGGTCCAGTGGGATCCTGCGACCGGGCAGTTACTGTGCCACTGGTTCACATTCTGTCCAGAGACCAGCGAGGTAAGCTACGGTGCTACGGAAGATGCGAGGATTTCACCCCGGATCCGTGAACTGACCCCCTTTAGGGGTTTCAGTGCCGCGGAGTATCGCAACTGGTTTCGCGCGGCCCGCACGCGCCGCAAGGGACTTCCAATCTACGATAGCTATGAGGCTAATTTGGGCAACGCGTTTCGCGATATTTACATTCGGGGCCGGCACCAAGTTATCCGTACTCTTATACGCATAGGCATACGCTGATGCCACATGAATGTGCACTCCAGCACTTCTATGCGCAGGATCGAATACGCTGAAGCGCTCAGCGAGGAGTGAACTCGTGGACATGGGTCGGATTGCAGCCAAGACTTACGCGTACTCACCGGTGTTTCTGCAAAACTGCGCCTGTTTCGTCCACGGATGGCGGGAGGCGCGAGTCCGATACGGCCGTAGTTTCCACGCGACGCTGGATTGGCTGCTAGAGACGCAAAACTGGCCACGCGAGCGCATGGATGCTTATCAGGATGAGCAGGTGCGGGCGATCGTGCGGCACGCGTACGAAACCGTCCCCTATTATCGGCGGGTGTTTGACGATCTGCGGCTACGTCCGGATGATATTCGCTCACGCCGCGATCTGCCGAAGGTGCCTGTGCTCACCAAGGAACAGGTTCGCGCGAATTTCGGCAGCCTTGTATCCCAGGCGTCGGATGCGGGAGCCACTGTGCATGGCCACACCAGCGGAACTACGGGCAAGAGCTTGCAGTTCTATACGACCCGGGCCACGATTGCGTTCCAGTGGGCACTTTGGTGGCGGCACCGAATGCGCTTCGGCTTGCATTTGGGTGACCTTCACGCTAACTTCACGGGCAAGCTCGTCGTACCGCCTTCCCAGAACAAGCCGCCTTATTGGCGGTGGAACCGCGCGATGAGCCAAGCGGTGCTCAACATGCAGCATCTCACTCTGCCCAAGATCCGGGATGTTATGCGCTTCCTGAACGATCACCCCTTCAAGTTCTATAGCGGCTATCCTTCCATCCTGCATGCGCTGGCCCGGACCGCAATGGATGCTGGCGAGAGTCTGTCGAGCCGTCCTTCCGTAGTGGCCACTGGCGCGGAGAATATGCTGGATTTTCAAAGGCGTGATATCGCAACATTTACCGGAGCGGTGCTGACCGACCAATACGGGTTTTCGGAAGCGTGCGGCAACGCTTCGCAATGCGAGTCCTTTCGCTATCACGAAGATTTCGAGTTTGGCGTGATGGAATGCGTGGACGGCAAGTCTGCCGGCGGGGGCACAAGTGGCAGAGTCGTATGCACCGGTTTCGCCAACCCCGCGTTTCCGCTGATCCGATATGAGATAGGCGACACCGCCGCATGGGATGCGGAAACTCAGCGGTGCCGCTGTGGCCGGCAGTCTCGTGTTCTGCTCTCTATTGACGGCCGGATGGACGACTATGTCGTCACGCCGGAAGGCCGGCGCATTATGCGGTTCGACTACATCTTCAAGGACACTCACAACGTCAACGAGGCTCAGGTTGTCCAACACAGACTCGGGGAGATCGTGATCCGCATTGTTCGACGACCGGATTATGGCGTTGCCGACGAGAACCTGATTCGCTCCGAGATCAGCGCATGGATCAGCCCGCGACTCGGAATCCAGTTCGATTACGTCGCCGAGATTGAGCGGGAGCGGAACGGCAAGTTCCGGGCAGTGAAGTCGCTACTCCCCAAAGCGTGAGCCAAATCGGCCGGTGATTTCGCGCGGGCGAGTTCGTGATCGCCGACGCGCCAGCGCGTTCGACGGACAAGGATTCCGCGCAGAATGTTTCCTTGATTGGATGACGCAGACTGCGCTGCAGATGGCTCGATGCGAGAGACTCGAAAATGAATCAAGTAATCCAGGAAGTTAGGTCCGGCCGCACCACCATTACTGAGATCCCTTCCCCGGTCGTATTGGCAGGAGACGTCGTCATCGCCACGGTGGTCTCGGCCATCTCCGCGGGCACGGAGCGGCTGTGTGCGTTGGCGGGCAGAGTCCCCCCCGGGTCTCCCGTTGGTATTTCAGCCTCATGCAACCAGTAACACTGAAGGCGCAGGTACAGGAATTCTGGAATCGCTCGTCCTGCGGGGAAGTGTATGCCGAGGGGGACGGCCTTCCGCAGCAACTGGAGCGGCAAGCACTGGCGAGGTATGAACTAGAGCCTGATCTTAGGGCCTTCGCGAAGTTCCCGGAAGGCCGGAACAAAGATGTTTTGGAGATCGGTGTGGGCATGGGCGCGGACCACCTCGAGTGGGTGAAATCCGGCCCGAAATCGCTGACAGGAATTGACCTGACCGACCGTGCGGTTGAGTTCACTCGCGCTCGACTTGCGTTCTACGGATTCGTCCCGCAAGTTCAGGTGGGGGACGCCGAGGCATTGCCCTTTGCCGACAATTCGTTCGATCTAGTGTTCTCATACGGCGTACTGCACCACACGCCGGACACGGCCCAAGCGATCCGAGAGATCCACCGAGTGCTCCGGCCGGGTGGGACGTGCCGGGTGATGATTTACCACAAGCATTGCATGGTTGGCTACATGCTGTGGACGAGATACGGCCTCCTGGCACTTCGACCGTTTCGGTCCTTGAACGACATCTATGCCCATCACCTTGAAAGCCCCGGAACAAAGGCATTTACTGTACGCGAGGCCCGGCAGATGTTTTCTGACTTTTCCTCGGTTGCGGTCGACATCAAACTTGCCCTCGGCGACCTGTTGCAAGGCGCCGTAGGTCAGAGGCACAGAGGAGGGCTACTGACGGTCGCAAAGAGTTTGTGGCCTCGTTGGTTCATCAAGAAGTTCCTCCGAAATCATGGAATGGCCATGATGATTGAAGCTGCGAAATGAAACAGGTTATTCAAAACGTTCGGTCGGGTGCGACTGGAGTCAAGGAGATTCCCGCTCCGTTGGCCGCGTCTGGACACGTGTTAATGGCCACGGTAGCCTCGGCGATTTCGGCGGGTACCGAGCGCTACGTTGTCGATCTTGCACGGAAGAGCTTGATTGGCAAAGCCCGACAGCGCCCTGCAGACGTCAAGCGAGTTTTCCAGAAACTGAAGCAGGAG
>Ga0181520_10008609_pt1 | contig 14400 bp, 11 predicted proteins | sample PEATcosm2014_Bin_29_FD_132451 | JGI IMG/M metagenome (GOLD analysis project Ga0181520, IMG submission 132451) | Peatland microbial communities from MTU Mesocosm Facility, Houghton, MI, USA - PEATcosm2014_Bin02_30_metaG | ecosystem: Environmental > Terrestrial > Soil > Wetlands > Peat | place... | reverse complement strand
GCCGGCATCTGGAACGGCATCGGCGTGTTCTGGAAGCAGGCCGGAAGCGCGGTCTACAAGACGGGCGACGCGGCTCTCGGCTTTGTTGCTGATTCTCGTCCGGAGAGCACGTGCATCGGTCTCTTCGCGGACGATACCGGCAAGGCGACCTTCCCGGCGAACAGCCCCGCCAAACCGCACTCGACATGGGTGCGTCCGCCCGTTCCAGGACGCCCGAACGCGCACGCGGCGGGGATTGCGCGGTGAGTTGGAGCTTCTGGCGCCACCGCCGCCGACCGAATTCACACCTTTGGGAACATATAACCCGACTCCACAGTCATACGAGCGTGCTACGTGGGACGACTACGCTTGACGCCGGCGCACTGGGGCAGACTTCGGCCCAGTGCGGCAACGTCGTTCCGCCGCCGAGCTCGCCTCGTATCCCCCAAACGACGCGAATCCTCTGCCCCGTGCACTCTCCATGCGGCCCGCGGGGCGCCGCATCCTGGTGGCTGCAGGGCCACGCGGCCATGTGGTCCTATCTCACCCAAGAAGGTGGTCGGTCTCCATACCTGGTATCCCTGTTGCCGTTCTGCTGGGCTTAGCCCTGTCGATCTCACACGTCTACGGGGCCGAGCAAATGACCGGGCCGTCCCCTACCGTACCCAGCAGTGGTAGCGCAAGCCCTGTTGCGTCTGTCGGCAAGCCCTTACCACAGATAGCTCCTGACGCCCGCTGTGCAGGGAGCAGCGGCGTGGTCTGCCTGCTCGACCCGCATACGCAGAAGCCTGGCGCAGATATCACATTTCCGATGCAGGCGGCGACGGCCAACGCCATCCGACGCATCACCTCGGGCAAGGTGTCCGCCCAACCCAACCGCTGCGCACGCACCATGCGAGAAGCCCTCGGCTGGGGCCTGGGGGACGCTCACGAGTGGCTGCGCTTGCCGGACGTGGGATTTATGAGCCGCCCGCCGGGGTACGCAGCCCAGCCGGGGGACATTGTTGTGTGGCCGTTCACCTATGGCAGCCACGGATGCCAGCACATCGGGATCGCCGTAGGCACGCAGGAAGGCGTTGAGCTGCTCTCGAACCTCTGCGGCCATATTTGCCTTTCGCCCCTGAAGCCGGGGTACTCTGCATTTTTCAAACCGATACTGACTGGAATGCCCGCTCCACCGAGAGTTTCGGCCGAGCCTCAGATCGTCCGCGCAGACTCGCCGGGCGACTTGGGGGGGCAAGTGGCGACACCGGCGATGAGCGCGCATGAATGAGCGCCCTGCACGACAACCCGCACGGCCCCGAGGGAGGCCCTTGCAGCATGAAGGGGAGCCGCGAATGCGTTCATCATACCCCGTACTGATTGCCGTCGTCCTGCTTGCGGGATGTCTCGCAATGGGTCACGCGGAGAACACCTACGCGCGCCATTTGTCCAACGATGCGCTGCCAACGATGGCGCTGTCACTCGGGTCCAGCGATATAGCCGAGGGCACCGTCAACAACGGGATTCTCCTGACGCAGGCGAAGGCTGTCGGCCTGACGGCTGCAATCACGGTTCTGTTGAAGCGCACGGTGCGCGAACCACGCCCCAATGGCGGAGACAGGGCCAGTTTCCCCAGCGGGCACACGTCTGCAGCGTTCGCCTTGGCGACAGTCATGGCCAAAGGCCAGCCTCGGCTGGCGTGGCTTTGGTATCTGCGGGCTGCGACAATCGGTTGGTCACGAGTGGACCTGCGGGCCCATCACACGCATGACGTGATCGCCGGCGCGATCCTGGGGCACTTCGTTGCCTCGGCAGTGATGAAGCACTGCAACCACCACGACGATCTGAGCCAGGTCTCGGTATTCTACAAAGAATGGTGAGGCGCGGCCCCATCCCTGCCTCCGTCCGCGCTCCCCTCATCCGCCCTGCCGGTCACCCGCGACGCTCCCCCTCTACCCAATATGCCCCGTGCGCTACGCTTGCGACAACTTCGGTGATCTCAGCCCAGAGGTCAGGGCGGGCCGACCAAGGAATAGCCATTCTGTTTCCAACGCAAGACCAAGGGAGTGTTCGTTGATGACCGGCAGAATCGACCAAATCAAAGCACGAACCCTGTGCAGCCACCAGATTGGCGACCCTGACGCGCCGGCGATCGTCGCCGAGTCGCGAGCTCAAAGCGAAGGCCAACCCGAAGTCATCCGCATCGCGCGGGACTGCGCGAACTACGCCCGCCACCAGCGGGTAACGATCCTCCCCGGAGAGCTGATCGTCGGTTCAGCCCCGGGCCTCACCACCGAGGGCGAGGAGCTTACCCCGCAGATTTTCGGTCGGCGCGACTGGGCCGGCCCCATGGCGTGGTGGCCGGTCCCCGAGGAGGTCAAGTGCTTCTGGGAGACCGGAATGCTGTCTCCCGCCGGCAACCACACCACCCTCGACTACACCACTATCTTCGAGATCGGCTTCCAAGGCCTGATCGACCGGATCGACGAGCGCTTCGCGCGTTTGTCAGATCGTGAGGACGATGTCCAGCGCAAGCGGGACTTCCTCACTGCCCTGCGGATCGTGGCCGAGGGGCACCTCGACCTCAGCAGCCGCTACGCCGAGGCGGCCGAGGGCCTCGCCGCGGAGGAGGCCGACCCGGTGCGGCGCGACGAGCTTCTCACCATCGCCGCGAACTGCCGCCGGGCGCCGGGGCAACCCCCGACGACCTTCTGGGAAGCCTGTCAGTGCGCCTGGTTCTCTTTCTTCTTCCTCCCCGACGCCCCCGGGCGCGTCGATCAATACCTCTACCCCTGCTATGAGCGCGACCTGCAGGCCGGGCGGATCACGCGGGAGTTCGCGAAGGAACTGCTGTCCTGCCTTTGGATCAAATACTTCGAATCCGTAGGGGCCGCAAGCGGCGTCAGCGCGCACAATCATCTGACACTGGGGGGCGTCAAGCCCGACGGCAGCGACGCCTCGAACGCCGTCACCGAACTGTGCCTCGAGGTCACCGGCGAACTGAGCCTGCTGCGGCCACAGGTGGGCTTGCGCTGGAACCCGAACACGCCCCGTCCGCTTCTGCGCAAGGCCGTCGAGACCCTGCGCACCGGAGCCGGCAACCCGGACTTCTGCAGCGACGAGCAGATCGTCAACGCCTTGCACGGGATTGGCGTGAGTCTCGAGGATGCCCGCGACTTCTCGCTCTCCGGCTGCCATGAGGTCATCGTGACCGGCAGGGCGCAGATGGGGTCGGTCGAGGGCTTCATCAACATGCCCAAGCTCCTGCACATGGCGCTCGGCCTCGAACCCGCCCTGCAGGGCGGCGTCGAGCCGGACGCGATCACCGACTTCGATGACTTGTGGGGGCGGTTGGAGGAGTCGATGGGCATCGTCGCCGAGGCGGCGCATCAGTCGTCTCTGAGCCGTGACACCGCCGCGGCTGCCGATCCGGGGGGGAACCTGCAGGCCTCGCTGGTCGTGCAGGATTGCATCGAGAATTGCCTGGGGTATACGCAGGGCGGGGCGCGCTACAACTTCTGCAACTGGGATGTCATCGGCACGGCCAACCTCGTCGATTCGCTGGCCGCAATCCGCCGGCTGGTCTTCGAGGACCGCGAACTAACGCTGACGCAGCTCGCCGAAGCCTTACGCGACAACTGGGAGGGGCATGAGCCCCTGCGCCAGAGGCTGCTCAACGAGCTGCCGCACTTCGGCAACGAGCAGGCGGAGGCCGATGCGCTGGCGGCCCGCGTCATCGAGCGCTTTGACACGATTCTCAAGCGCCATACCCCCTATCGTGGCGGCGTGTACATCCTGGGCACCACCGCCGGAGGCGAGAACATGCACATCGAGTTCGGGCGCATCACGGCCGCCACGCCCGACGGCCGCCATGCCGGAGACCCGCTGTCCGACAGCATCGGTGCCGCCCAGGGACGCGACCGCAGCGGCGTGACCGCCCTCCTCAACTCGGTTGCCGGGCTGCCTCACAAGCTCTTGCCCACCGCGACCACACTCAACGTGAAGCTGGACCCGGTCCTTCTGAACACCGAATCCGGGATCGACTGCGTGGTGGCGCTGATCGACAGCCACTTCCGCTCCGGCGGGCAGCAGTTGCAGTTCAGCTTCGTGAACCGGGCGACCCTCTTGGACGCGAAAGAGCACCCCGAGCGACACCGCAACCTCATGGTGCGGGTGGCGGGATATTGCGCGCCGTTTACGTCACTCTGGGGCGATCTGCAAGATGAGATCCTCGCCCGGACCGAACACGCGGTAGCGTCCTGAGGTCCGCCTGCATTCGGCGTGTGAATCTGACCACGAAGACACGAAAGCACCAAACGGCCAAGGCTATTCGGCTGGAAGCCGGTGCCGTTTAGTGCTTTCGTGTCTTCGTGGTCAGAATCCCTCTCTGCGTCACGGCTTTGCCCGCGGTTGCGGCCGCCAGAACCGTCTCCGTCCCTCTATCTCCGCCCCTGCAGCCGCTCGATCATCTCCGCAATCCGCGCCCGGCGGTCGGTGAGTAGTTGCGGGTCTGATGTGTAATGCCTCAGATCCGCACAGATCGGTGCATCGATGCGCAGCAGGGCTTCGGCGGCGCGTTTGTCGGCCCCGGCGGGGAGCTTGTCGGCCAGTTCCTTCAGCCGGTAGAAATACTCGTAGTCCTCGAGGCCGTCGCGGATGTTCGCCAGCCGCACCGAGGCCAACGGTTCGCCCTGCGGACCGGGATACAGCAGATACCCATCGCCGTTCACGCTGTCGAACGAGTTGGGGTTCCAGTTCGAGTAGTCGGCCCTCGCATAGTCCCCCAGGGGCGCCTTATTGTCCGCCCACACGTCCGTGCCCCAGTACAAGAAGCCCGTGACGCCATACTTCCAGTTCTGCCAGAAGAGAATGCGTTGGTCGATACCGGGGTAGTCCACGAAGAAGTTCGCGAACGGCGCGGTCGGCCCACAACAGACATACCACCAGACTTCCTCGCCGCGAGCCTGGGCTTCCTTGCAGGCCTTCTCGTTGTAGCCGCCGGTCAGCGGGCACCAGATGTCCACGAAGCCCTGCAAGTCCGTGGTGGGCGACCAGCCGGTCTGCATGGTTTTGATGTCTTTGTCCGCGCGCTTGAGGGTGCCGTAGTAGTCTTGGAGGCTTTTGACCACGTCGCCGCTCGCCTCATCGACCCCGTAGACGTAGGCTTTGTCCATGAATCCGAGCTGGCGCAGGTGGTCGCAGACGGCCTTGTGATAGGCGACGTCCTTGCCAACGACCGTTCCGCCGTTGTTGCCGACATTGAAAGTGGTAAACCCCACCTCATCCGCGGCCTTGAGATAGTTGTCCATCCAGGTGAAGTCGTATCCGCCGCCGGGCTTGACCACGGGATCGCGGAAGGTGATCGGGGTGAGGCGGTAACGCAACAGGAAGCGAGTGTAGTCCAGATATGCGCGCTCGTAGCCCGCGGGGCTTTGGTCGCTGATGAAGCCTTTCATGCCTCCCCAGAGCACGAACGCAGTGCGCACGTGCGAGACCTTCGGCAGCGCGAAGTCGTAGACCCGAACCGTCAGCGGCAGGCGGGTAGGCTTAGCGTTGGCGGGACGAACCGTGATCGTGCCCCGATACAACCCGGCGGGCTGATTGGCCGGTGTCCAGATGGTGACGAACCAGGACTGCAGGTTGCCGAGGGCGACATCCATCGCATGGTCGGGGAGCAGCGGATCGGGCATCGCGCCGGAGAGCTTTGCGCCGGCTGTATGGACCTTGGACGTGACATATCCGACGGGGTTCACGACCACCGCGTCGCCCGGGATCTCGGCTCCGCCAGCGGACTTGAGGCGTGATACGCGCACTCGCACGCCCTGAAGCGCCGTGTCCACGGGGACCGCACTGATCTGCGTGCCCTCGGCTTCGTTACGCGCGCAGTCGATCGCCACCGACGATGCCGGAGTGCGCTCGTAGACGGCATCGCGGCACAGTTTGGACATCGTCGAGTCGACGGCGACGAAGTAATCGAGCTTCTCGCCGCCGGGGCTGATGCGCCGGTAGAAGCGCGCCTGTTGCTGGATGTTGTCGAGAGTGCGTCGCGCCGCTTCAATCTTTTCGCGCGCCGCAACCAGGAGCGGCGCCGCAGGCTCCGGCGCGTTGAGACTCGCGGCACAGGCGGCCAGCATTTGTGTGGTTTGCTGCAGCTCCGCCGTCAGGCGCTCGCCACGTCCGTCGCCGGCGACGGAGCGAGCCTCGTGTACGAGGCCGCGTGCCCGCGCCTGCAGCCCGGCGATGTCGCGCTTGGTAGGCCCGGCCACGTTCGGAAGAACCAGGTAGCCCATGCAATCGATCGAGTGGAACGACACCGGGCAAGCGGACCACGCGGACAGCTCCTCGCCCTGTGCGTGCCGGTCCCGGCAGAAGTTGATGCCCCAAAGCCCCTCACCCGGCCCCTTCGCACCCAGCGCCGACCAGGGAATCGCGAATTCCGCCGACCATTCGCCGGTCCCGACATGGGTGGCCGACTGCCACACGGCGTTCCACGACACGTCCTCGCAGAAGAGGTCGAATTGCACGTTGGCGGCATTCACGATGAACTGGTACCAGCGCAACGGGTCGCGGCCGGGCGCGATGAACAACTCCACGGCATCGTCCGTGTAGACCTGGGAGTCGCGCTGTGTCTGCTGTCGTTTGAGGGTCGCAATGGACGGCTCCGTACATCGGAAAGCAATATATAGCGCTGTGTCGTCATATAGGCACCGCACCTCGGTCTGTACTTGTGCCGGGTCGGCGGTGGTTTGGTAACGAATGAACCCGGTCATCACAGGGGCCTGTTGCCAGCACGCGTCATCAAGCGTGCCATCGATCTTCGGGGGCGTCGCGACACGGACCGGGGTACAGACAGGCCGGTCGGTCTGCGCGAGGGCGGGCCAGAGCGGCGTAAGGGCGAGCAGCACGGCAAGCGAGAGACGGTTCATGCGGGAGAACTCCATGACAGGTAATTGACGGTTCGCTGACTACTTTCCCCGCGCCCGGCCTGCGATCCTGCGCAGGCTCTTCCTCAATGTGTGTGGGTGCTTGACAGTGGCTGAACAGACCACCTCAGACGTATGGTCGTTATCTTGCCGTTGCGTCCGCAGGACGCCCGGCCCCGCCGCAGGCGGGGACCCTCAGCCGGATGCTTCAGCGTCCGGGACACCGCGCCGCACCAAAACTCTCCCGTCCGCAGGACGGGTGGCCGAAGGCCCTATGGCCCGCGTCATCGACGGCCTGGGCGGCTGCGCCGCCACCCGTCCTGGCGGACGGAAACGACCGTGACTACCGGCCCTGAACCGGACGCTGAAGCATCCGGCTGAGGGGCGCTTCGCGCCGGGCGTCCTACTGTTGGTTCGTTTGACCTCCATAGCCGTATCTGGGCATAGTGTGCCTCAAGTCGGCATTTGGGAGGTCCAGAATGCAACCCGAAGCTGTCGCTCGCGTCGCCCATAAGAACGCACAGGAAGCCATCGTCGCCCGCATCGCCGAAGACTTGCGCCTCACCCCGTTTCTCGCGCGGGCCTACTACGAGCAGATGGCCGACTACTTCCAGCAATACGCCGGGCTCGATCTGCAGGACAACCAGGTCGCCTACTGCGCCCTCGCCGCCGAAGAGCCGCCCGGTAGGAAGCTCGCCGAGTGCCGGCGCATATCCGTTCGACTCACGCTGCACGATCCCGCGGACCTTGACACCGCCGCCCAAAGTCTCAGCGCCTTGCGCCAGGCGCGCATCATCCGGCTGTGTGACCAGGCCCTGGATCAGGGCGGGCTGCTTACCCAGGAAGATCTCGCCATTCTGCTGACCACCAGTCACAGCACCATCAAGCGCGACTTGCGTCAGTTGCGCCGGCAGGGCGTCTTCGTCCCCACGCGCGGTCTGCAGCGCGACATCGGCCCCGGCGTCTCCCACAAAGTTGAGATCATCCGCCGCTACCTGGGTGGCGAAAGTCTCACCGACATCAGCCGTGCGATGAACCACGGCATCGACAGTATGCAGCGGTATTTGCAGGCCTTCCGCCAGGTCGCTCTGATGACCCGCGAACAACTCGACGCGCCGCTCATCCGCAAAGCCTGCCGGCTGTCGTTGAAGCTGATTGCCGAGTATCAGGCGCTGTTCCAACAGGCCCTCGAGTCGCCCGGCATGCAAAGGCGGCTCGACGACTTGCTTGGCCCCAAAGCTCCCGAAAAAGGGGGGCGATGCCGATGAATGCGCCCTCCAGACGCGAGCAGGAAGCCCGCCGTTTGAGCCAAAAGAGCCTGCGCCAGCAGCTTTGTGAGCGGTTCGAACACGATTACGGTTTTGACAAAGGACGCCGCATCATCCCGACGATCGTGGATGATATCCTGAGCCTCGTCGAGCAATACTATGGAGCGGACCGCGGGCAGAGGCCCGACCAGATCATCTTCGCCGCGGCGCATAAGGACGCCCAACTGACCCGCGGTAAAACCATGGCCCAGACCCGTCAGCAGGCGGTTCGACTGACTATGATCGCCCCCGATGACCACGAAGCCTACGCCCAGGGCGCGACGGCTTTGCGCGCTCGCCGCCTGGTGCGGTGGCTGTACGAGGCCGAGGCTCAAGGCGCGCTTCTCTCTTCCGCCGACCTGGCCTATCTGAGCGGAGTCGCCCGCGCCACAGTGGACTCGCATCTTCGCGCCTATGAGCACGAGACCGGCACATTGTTGCCCTTGCGTGGCACCGTGCATGATGCCAGCCCGAAGATCACCCACAAGGCCAAAATCGTGCAACTGTACCTGGGCGGTCATCTGCCCACCGAGATCGCGCGCATGACGAACCATAGTCTGGAGGCGGTGGAGCATTACCTGCGCGACTTCGAGCTGGTGCGCGAACTGTGGCCGCGCTACGACGTCGAACAGATCGCACGCTTGATGCAACGTGGCCAGCGGGTCGTCGACCAGTACATCGAGATCTTGCGGCAACAGTCATCGAAGGAAGAAGGGGACACCCCGGTCCGGGAACCGTCGGTGTCCCCCCAGTCGGGCTCCCACGAGCCCGCCAAGGAAACGATACTGCGCTCGCCAACCGATAGCAAGCACGACAGTACACAACGGTGTCCACCCCGGGACGGGCTACCGGAGGTGTCCCCCCAGCGGGGTGGCGGGGAAGACGTCCAAAAGGTCAAATGAACCTATCTGCGGACGCAGCGACAACGACTTCATCTACGCCCTGATTAGGACCCCGGCCAAGACCAGTTCGAGGTCACTACCCACACGCATCAGAGAAGAGCCCGCCTGTGCAGGAAGTGTGGCGATCCGAGGCGAATAGATCAAGGCCTGCCCGAGGAGACGCCCCGTGGCGGCGGCCAGACAGTACCGAACCTTCGCAGCGTCAGTCGAAACGCAAGCATCTCGCGCGAACCGTGGAGGTGACTATTGCTCATGGGTGACTCTGCTGGACTGATCTCGTCGCCTTATATCCAGATACTGCTGGTACTGGGCCTTTCGTTTCTGATGGGCCTCGAACGTGAGGAGCACAAGGTGCAGCCCGGCACTTACGTGGCTGCAGGAGTAAGGACCTTCCCGCTTATCGCGCTCCTGGGCTACATGCTGGTCGTGCTGTCCCCTGAGAACCTCCTGCCCGCCGCTGCGGGCCTCATCGCGGTCTCCGTCTTCCTCGTCATCTCGTACCAGCACAAGATCGCTGACGGCAGTCGAGGGTTTACGAGCGAGATGGCCGCTCTCGTGGCCTACGCCGTCGGCGCGCTGATCGCCCGCAACCAGGCCTGGATCGCGGTCTCCGTGGCTGTCGCGGACGTTCTACTGCTCAGCGCCAAGCAATCGCTCGAGGGCCTCGCCCGGCGTCTGGACGAGGGCGAACTGACTACATTCGTGAAGTTCCTGCTGCTTACCGGCGTCATCCTGCCGGTCCTGCCGAACCAGTCTTTCACGCAGTTCGGGATCAACCCCTTCAAGACATGGCTGATCGTGGTCGTGGTCAGCGGCATGTCCTATGGCAGTTACCTGCTCCAAAGATGCGTGAAGGCGAAGCAGAGCGCGCTGCTGTCGGCGCTTCTCGGAGGCGCATACTCCAGTACGCTGACGACGGTGACGCTCGCGAAGGAATCGGTCGGGCAGGGGCAGCCGAAGCTCTATTCGGGGGCGATCGTTCTGGCCTCGGCAGTCATGTATCTGCGGCTGGGGATTCTGATCTACATCTTCAACCCGGCTCTCGCGCAGCAACTGCAGGTGACGTTCGCGATCCTGATCGTGATGACAGCCGTCGCGGGCCTTGCGCTGATGGCCGCGCGCAGCCGCGCCGAAACCGCGCCTGCGTCCGGCGTGCAGATCGACCGCAACCCGCTCGAGCTGGGCACCGCATTCCTCTTCGCGGCGCTGTTCATCATCCTGTCCGTGGCTACCCGGTTGGTGTCGCAGTATCTGGGCAGCGCGGGGGTCTACGCTCTCGCCGGGATCATGGGCGTCACCGACATCGACCCGTTCATCATGGGTCTGGCCCAGACGGGCGGGCCCTCGGCCGCTGCGGCGACGCCGATCGCGACAGCGGCTCTCGCAGTTATCATCGCGGCCGCCAGCAACAATGTGGTCAAGGGCATTTACGCCACCAGCTTCGGGGGGCGGCGAGTTGGCATCCCGGCGCTCATTGCCCTCGCCGGGATCGGCATCGCCGGCATTATCATCTTCGTGATGTAACCAGTGCGCCGCAGTTAGCGCGCTACGACCAATCCGCTAAAGTTGCCCGCGACACTCCCGATAACGGCATTGAGAGACCGCACTCGATGCACAGTCGGGAGACGCGTGTGTCGTTCGTTCCAGCCTCGACCATTCCCCAGCCCCGCCAGGATGCACGCGACCCGATCGCAACCCTCCTGCACGACATCAGCCTGCGCCTACAGGATGCCGTTCCGCACGACACGGCGCTTCTCATGGCGCACGACGACCGGCGGCGACTGCTCTCTGTAGTGGCGCGCACGCCTTTTGGCGGGTCGCACATCAAAACAGGCGACAGGTTCCCGGTGGATGGGTCGGCGATTGACGTGCTCGCCGGTGAGGTCGCGATGGCGGTGTGCCTGGATACGCGCGTGTCTGATGGGACCTTCGAGCGCAAGCTGTCGAAGGAAAACGTGAGTGCGGCGGTGACGGCGCTCATCGAGACGGCGGAGGGGTCGCAGTACCTGTTAGCACTGGGAAGTTGTGGAACGGAGGCTTGTGATGTCGGGCGGGCGACGCAAGCCGTTCGCCAGACGCGCCTGTGTGTTTCAGCCGCCACGCCCACCGGTCGAGAGCCATGAGGGGCGCGGGCGTACAGGTCTCCATAATCGAACCACGCCGGGCCTCTTGAGGCTCGGCAGACGCAGCAGGAGGTAGGACCGATGCCCATCCGCATTGGTGACATCCGACCGCAGTCGATCCCCGACCGATCCGTGCGCTTCGACAAACCGCAGGCAACCACCCCGCAGCCCCCGAGCCAGTCGGCATCCACCCAGGCCTCGACCCTCGACATCAGCGCCATAGCCCGCCAGGCCCTGCAGACGCTCCCCGCCGTGCGTGCCGACCGAGTCGCCGCCCTCCGCCAGCAGCTTCAGTCGGGCCAGTACAAGGTCCAGGGGCACATCCTCGCTGACCGCATCCTCGGCCAGTGATCTTCCCCAGGCCGTTGCCGTAAGCCGTCCTTTGCCATCTCCCTCAGTACACCTGCCCGAACTCCCTCACCGCCTCCAGCATCGCCCGGTAGTTCTCCAGCTTCACATACTCGGTGATGCTGTTCGCGCTGCTGACCACGTACCCTCCGCCGGGCGCGCAGGTGGCGATTCGCTGTCGCACCTCCTCGCGCGTCTCCTCAGGAGTGCCCCGCGTGAGGGTGTACCCCAGGTCGATGTTGCCGATCAGGCACAGCTTGTCGCCGTAGCGCTGCTTCACCTCGCCGATGTCCATCGCCTTGGGTTCGATCGGGTGCAGGGCGTGGATGCCGCACTCGATGAGATCGGGGATGACTTCCCACAGCAAGCCGTCGGTGTGGAGGATGAACGCCTTCGGCGGATCGAAGCTGCGGCAGAGTTCGGCGATGCGCTTATACCACGGGAAGACCCACCGGCGGTGCACGGTCGGCGAGACCATCAGCCCGGTGGAGTAGGCCATGTCATCGCCCAGCCACACGCCGCGCATCCGCGGGTACTCGAACGCCCGGCGCAGGTACTCGTAGTAAATCTCGCCCGCCTTGTCGATCATCCCGGCGACGAGATCGGGCTCCTCAATGGTCGCTATCGAGAAGCTCTCGAAGCCCATGAGCATCCACGCGCGCTCGAAGATGCCGCCGCCCTTGAGGCTGGTGAGAAGTTGCATCTCGGGCGGGAGAAGTTCGCCGGCGATCTCGATCCAGTCGTAGTTTGCCCCGGCCGGGTCGGGCCAGGGGAAGCGCTCGAAGTCATCGCGGGTGGAGATCATACCCGAGCCGGTGTGCGCCCACTTGCGCGTCTGTTCGCCTTCGGCATACAGGCTGTAGTGGTGCTCCTGCGCGGTCCAGTGGTCGGGGTAGGCGACACCCGGAGCGACGCGCAGATGGTCATACCCGGCCTGTATCTGGAACTCGATGTCACACTCGATATATCCGCGCGGGTCGGTCCTGATGTCGGGAAACTTGCGCCCGAGGAAGGCTTCCTTCACAGGCTCATCGACCTTGAGTTCGGCAGTCGGCACTCGGTCCGGCGTGCCGCCCATGAGGGCGGTGTAGAGACGATTGAAGTCAGGGGAGGTTTGTCTGGTCATAGTGGCCGCATTGTACCATATTGGCGGGCCGAGGGGGGCGGCGACCTACCCCGCCCCGCTGCGCGGGGCACCCCTCCCGTGCCGGGAGGGGAGAAGCTAACGGCACCTCACCCTCTGGCCCCCTCTCCCGGCCGCAGCTTCCGCTCCCTTCCTTGCCTCATCGCTTTCGGCGCAGCCCGAGGAAGGCGAGGGCAAAGCTGCCATTCGGCATACGGACCGGCGCTGGGCTCGACGCAGCCGGCTCGCAGGCGCAGGGGGGGTGATCGGCGAATTTGCTGTCGGGGCCGGCATTGGGTCGGGCCGCCCCGGCGCACACTACGGAATGGGAGCTCTCTATGAACGGACGCTGGGCCGCGCTGCTTGCTCTGGCCTTCCTCGGGGTCGCGGCTCTGACCCAAAGATCGCTTCCTTACCCGGACAGCGCGGTGTTCCCTTCTGCGCAGACCTGCGTCGCCGTGCCGACGGACCCGGGTGGGGTCGATGCGTGGTACGTGCCCGCTGGTGGCCCCGCGCTGATCGAACGGGGGCGGCTCCGCGACCAGCGGAAGACGCCGATGACCGAGGTACACGTGTCCGGGCTTGTCGAGGCAGCGCCGGTCCCTGTGTGGTCGAGCAGCGGATGGTCTAGCGTGCATGGCCTTGAGATCGGCGGCATGGACACGTCGCTGAGCCTATGCGGTCCTGATATCTACGCCGCATCGTCCTCATTGCGTCCTCTATCGGCGCATGACGTGGAGGCCTTGCGGGCGGGTTCGCGCTCAGGATCGCCCGTCGTACGACTCAGCGACTGCTTCGCGATGGAATCGGTTGTATTGGAGGATCGCCACCTCCTCGACGAGGGTTCCGTGCAGACGACCATGTGGAGTGACTGGACTCGCTGCCCTGGGGTCATTGGTGTTTCGGTCTACAGCATAGAGGAGGGGCGTCCCCAGTGGCTTCTGGCACAGTTGCTGTGGCCGGCGCTCTGGTGCGATCCCTGGGCGGAGGTACTCCAACAGTCACCACGCAGGCATGCCGCCCAAGTCGTTATCTTCCAGCCTCCTGCCGCGCTCTTGGTCTACGGATGGGACGGTACGGAGTTCACGCCGGTGGCAACGACGGAGCTTAGCGCTGAGGATGCTGTTACGGTATTGAAGCACGTTGCGTGGAGTTATCGGCGATGGATCGTCATCGCGACGCTACTGGCGGCTATCCGGCTGGGAGCGAACTACCGTCGCCGCAAGGCGCGCCAGCGTCGCAATATCGTGGCCTCATCTGCGATGGCGGAAGCCGACCAGGAAGCGTCCAGGACGCGACAGGAAGCTACGCGATGAACGTCGTCACCGGGGCGTTCGGCTACACCGGCAAATACATCACCCAGCGACTGCTCGCGCAAGGCGAAGCGGTGCGCAACCTCACCGGCCACCCAGATCGGCCGAATCCCTTCGGCGACCGGGTGAGCGTCGCTCGCATGGCCTTCGACCGCCCGGACGAGCTATCGGCGGCTCTGCAAGACGCCGACACGCTGTTCAACACCTACTGGATCCGGTTCGAGCATCGCGGAACGACCTTCGCTCAGGCCGTCGAGAACTCGCGCCTCCTCTTCGAGGCTGCCGCGAGGGCCGGCGTGCGCCGGATCGTACACACGAGCATCGCCAACCCGGCGGAGACGTCGCCTCTCCCCTACTACCACGGCAAGGCCCTCGTCGAGAAAGCACTGATCGAGTGCGG
>Ga0181520_10008607_pt1 | contig 14403 bp, 16 predicted proteins | sample PEATcosm2014_Bin_29_FD_132451 | JGI IMG/M metagenome (GOLD analysis project Ga0181520, IMG submission 132451) | Peatland microbial communities from MTU Mesocosm Facility, Houghton, MI, USA - PEATcosm2014_Bin02_30_metaG | ecosystem: Environmental > Terrestrial > Soil > Wetlands > Peat | place... | reverse complement strand
TGTCGAACGTCGCTCCCGCCAGCTTCATCGCCTTGCGCAAGGCTTCCAGGCGCATCCGCATGCTGCTCCAGCTCAACTGACCGCTCAGGTAGCCGATGCGCCGGTGCCCAAAGTCCACCAGGTGTTTCACCGCGTCGCGAAACCCGGGCAGGAAGTTAATGCGCACGTTGCGCACTCCCTTCAGATCGTGGTCCGCTCCCGCATAGACGATTGGCACATCGATCGCGATCGTGGCCAGCTGCTCTTCCATGCCGAACGTCAGCGCCGCTATGCCTTCCACTTGGCGCTCCTGCATCCGCGCTGCGCACACTGCAATGTGGTCCGGCCGTGTCTCGGTGTCGGCGAAGCTGATCAGAACCTCGTAGCCCTGCTCCACTGCCGCCCGCTCAAAGTAAAAAATAATTTCAGAGAAAAAGGGATTGCCGCCACTCAGCTCTGACACGATCAGGCCCACCGTGTGGCTGCGGCCCCGCGCCAGCGCGCGCGCCTGGAAGTTGGGCCGGTAGCCCACCTCCTGGATCACCGCTTGCACGCGCCGAACCAGCTTTGGGTCTACCGTCTCCACCTGGTTGATCACGCGGGATACGGTCGAATGAGAAACCCTGGCCCGCCGTGCGATCTCTCGAATGTTCACTAGCTTTCCCTCATTCCATCCGGACGAGAAAGTGCGGCTCACGGTAGACCGGTTGCGGGCGAACCCCATCCCAATCGGTTCAGCAAGACCGCGCCGGAAAGAAGAAGTATAACAGCAAGATAAAACGCTCTTGGCCGTAATCTCCAGCTCAGTTTAAATCGCACAAACCAGAAAAGGTCGCTGATCCAGCAACCGGTTTCGGAACTCGGCCTGAATTATCCCGCGCACCGTGAAATCTAAAGCCATGGGGCAAAGCGCTGCCCGTTGACGCTTTGTCCAGTCCATTCTCTTTTCAAGGAGACAGCAGAATCTGGCCCGATCTCTCAATCAAGCTCGACCCTCGAACAATGCAGCCCCTGCTGCGCTTTTTGCAGCAAGCTCGACTACAGTCGAGCCGATCTCGAGGTTTACTGCATCGCCGCAGCGGCGATCAGCGCATCCAGCGCCGAAGTCTGGCGTGTTGCGTCGCCTGAATCAAATGGGCCCTGCCAATAGCCGCCAAACTCAGCGTTCGGGCCCTGATCGTTCGCGACAATGCTCGTGGCGTTCGCATCGGCAAAATTTTTGTATTGCGTTGTCGGAGCTACGGCGTACAGCACCATCAAATTGCGCATAAAGATTCCCTTGAATTGCGGGTTATCGCCGCCTGAAATCGCCGCGGGTTCAACCAGAATGCCCGTCTTGCCAAGGTTCGCAATCGCCGCGTTGGCAATCGCCTCGGCTTGCGGCAGGAGCGTCGGATCCTTGTCCGCCTTGTAAAGCTCAACGAGTGCGCCAAGGATCACTCCCTGGTTATACGACCATGTCTTCCCACCGTTGTTGGTGCAGGCATTCGGATTGCTCGAAGTCAGCCCGTCGTTGATCATGCTTTGCGCGTTGATCATTCCCGAGCCCTTGAACCAGGTCCACTCCTGCTGAGCCCAGTTCAGATACGTTGCCGCAACTGCTCCTGTCGTCCTGTTGGCCAGCTTCGCGGCGATGCTCAGGAACAGTTCATTTGGGATGGCGTTCTTGTATGTTCTTGAAGTGTTCCACCAGACGCCCCCGCCGCAAGTCGCGTCCCACCCGCCAGTCATTGTGCCGAAGATTGTTTCTGCCATGGTCAGATACGACGCGTTGCCAGTCACATCGTAGGCCTCAATCCACGCCAGCGCCCACCAACCATCGTCGTCGTAGTAGGTATTCACAAAATTCGTATGCGAACCCTGCGCGGCAGTGAATGTATTGGCGAGGACGGAATTGAACGCGGTACTGCCGGTCACCTGCTCGTAGTCTCCCAGCACAGTGATCGCGTTGGCCGCGTTCCACCATCCCGTCGGCGACGCGTAGAGCCCGCTGCTCTGGGAGTACCAACTCTGCAAAGTCGCGACCCCTTGAGCCGCCTGCCGCGAATAGCTCTGCGCGGTAGTCACAGTGCTCCCCGGTGCCGAAGCCGGCGTAAGGATGCTTCCCCCACAACCAGCGGAAACCATTAGCGCAAGCATGCAAGAGGCAATCATCGAGATATGTTGATGGCGTTCCATTTCAGGATCATCGCTGAGCCGCCGCCTGCGCAACGTCCCCCGCGGAAAAAGCCCAATCCACCACGTACACTGATCGAGAAGGCTACTGAAGTCTGCCATGGAATTAACTGCTCAATTCTTGCTCTCCGCGCTCTCGGCCGCACAATTTCCCGCGCCCGATCTGCCAGAAATTGCTTTTCTCGGCCGCTCCAACGTCGGTAAATCCAGCCTGCTGAACGCTCTCGTCGGCGACAAAGCAGCTAAAGTCTCTTCCACCCCGGGACGTACGCGCGCCATCAACTTCTTTGCGCTCGCAGCGGGCAATCGGCAGCCCAGGCTCGTCTTTGCTGATCTGCCCGGTTACGGCTACGCCAAAATCTCCAAATCCATCTCCGCACCCTGGCCCGCATTTATCGAGCCCTATCTCGCTGGCCGGGTAACCTTGGCCCTTTGCATCTGCCTCGGCGACGCAAATGTTCCTCCGCAAGCCAGTGACCGCCAATTGCTTGAGTGGCTCCGAACCGTCAGGCGGGAATTCGTCGTCGTGGCGACCAAAATAGACCGCCTCAGCGGCAACGAGCGCACCCGGAACTTGGCGGCGCTAAAAAAAGGCTTGGAACTCGACGAGATTCTGCCCGTGTCATCCAAGAACCGAAACGGAATCAAGGAACTCTGGGCGCTCATCGAATCCGTCGCCGCCGCGAATCGCGAAACCTAACCCTTGCTCTCCGCGCCGCGCGGAGCAAATCGATGGACGTGGTCCATGCCCCAGAAGCGCGATCGAATTTCGACACCAATTGCAATCTCTCCGCTGTCCACGCGTCTGCGCACGCCCTCAATGAATCGCGAGGCAAAATCGCGGTCCACTGTGATCAAGCGCATCCCGTGTGCCAGGCGCCCGAGGAACCGCGGCGCCAGCCGCAGCCAGCGGCGCGCCTGCCACGCATCCTCATCCAGGCAGTCGAGAGCTATCGCATCGAGCTTTGGCAGCCACTGCGCGGGAGCTCGAGCCACGCTCCACGTCACGAGCACCGGAGTTTGCTGATCGGCCTCCGCCTGCTCGCCCGTATCGGCCAGGAGTGCATGGAGAGCTCCCGCGGACCGCAAATCTGCCCGCCGAAAATCAGGCAGTACGCCCCGCTCTGTCATTTCACTTTCAACGGCGGCGGCTGCAAGACCCACGCACACGGCAACTGCTTCACGTTTGCGCAGCTCATTTTTCAAAATGCGCAAAGCCTCATCAAGCGAGTTCACGAGAAAATCGGCAATCCCCTCGCGAATCGCCTGCTTCTGCGCGTCTCGGTCCGCCGTCACAACCAGAGTCGCCGCGCCGGCAATGTTGGCGGCGGCAACAAGCGCGCGGGCCTCTTCATCCAGATCTCCGGCATAAAACAGCTGGCCGCCCAGGCCGTTCTTGCGATCCGCGAGCGCGGATCCGATCAGCCTGCGGTATTCCTCGTCAACTTGAGTCGTGAATTCCAACGCGGTCGGGAGTGGAGCATCGAACGCCAACGGTTCATCTTCTCCACGGCGCCATTCCAAGATCTGAGCCTGGGTTGCTCTAGTTCATCGGTAAATCGCGCCAGTCGCGTTTTCTCACAAAGAAAATGAACTCTCCGGGCTTGGCCGAGGTCCTGGTTTTGCCGCATTCATTCGGCGTCACCATCCCCGCCTTCAGAATGTCGGCTATCGCGTACCAGTGCGGAGTGTATCTCTCCTTCTCCTTGGCGGCGTCGCAATTCACAAACGTCTCCATCGAAGAATCGTATGTGGCCTGCACCGAAATCTGCTTGGCGTCGACCGGGATCGTCACCACGGCAGTTCCGTCGTCGTTCATCCGCACCCATTCGTTGTGCGCCTCGTCCTGGCGGTCAATTCGAACGACAATGTTCGACGGTGTGACAGCCTCACCGTTCTTACCTTCCAGTAATTTCACAGTAATGGTATTGCCGTCTTGCGCTTTCAGGCACGCGCAGGCCGCAATCGCCCATGCAATTAAAGTCAGTGTGCAAATCGTCCGCTGAGCCATAGCTTCTCAGGTGAATTTACCACGAAGAATAGGGCTGGCCGTCGCTGCCTGTTTCATCCGAACCTGAGTGGACATCGCTGATCCCCGGCTCGGTCTCATCCAGCGAATACATCGCCTGGCTCGTGTCGGGCACCCAGGTGTCCTTGCTGTGCGTCATCGGATCTTCGGGAACCGACCTCAGGTAGCCGTCCTGGATCAGATCTTGCAGCGACTCCGGTCCCTTCTGCTTGTCCATCGTGTAGGAATCGATGGCCATGCGCATCGTCTGCAGGTCCTCTTTCAGCACCGCTTCGCGGGCGTGCTTGATGGCGGCCTCAAAGTTGGGAATGGCCAGGGTCAACAGGATCCCGATGATCGCCATCACGATAACCAGCTCGATCAGCGTGAACCCGGCTTCGTGTTTGCTGTTTCTTTTCACAAGTCCATTCTCATGCCAATCGCGTTTCGACCGCCCCTGATTGCAGGCTCGTGCTTCACATCCCGCATCCGCATCGACCACTCCGCGTGCTCACCAAGGTCAAGCTGAGGCCGAAAGCTGAGAGCCATCGGTTCGCTTTTCACCACGTCGAATACTTCGTCCCATCCAGCGCCGTCCCCTGTGATTTGGAATACACGTCGAAGACGCTCTGCCCGCCAAAGGAGTCTGAGTCGGGATCGTCCTGCATCGACCGCATTCCCCACTCTGCCTTGCCCGTCATCGGATCCACGGGAATCTTGCGCAGGAACTTCACCTTCTTGCCTTGCACATCCACGCCGGTCACCAACGTATCCAAGTCGGGCGGATAGTTCTGGCTGTCCACCTTGGTCTGGAATGCGCCCTTATCCGCCGCATCCTTGTATTTGTCGATGGCGTCGCGCATTTGCCACAAATCGTAGCGCAGGATGCGCTCGTTTTGGCGCTTGATCTGGAATCGCGCAACCGGCAGTGCCGCCGAAGCCAGAATTCCCAGGATCGCCACAGTCACGATCAACTCTACAAGCGTCAAGCCTCGCTCGCTTGGCTTCCGCGGGTCTGGCCCAATTCTCGCTATCGTTGCCTTCATCGCCGCCATCCCAGTTGTATTCGCAGACCCTACTGCACCGGTGTGTTGGATTGCGCGCTCTGGACTGACAACTGCTGCTGCGCGCTGTTCAATGCAGCGGCGCGCACAATGGTGATCTCGCCCGGGCCTTGGGTCTTGGCCAGGAACGTGAGGGTGCAAACCACTCCGGTGCCGCTCACGCCCGCAGCTCCCGGCGGGCGCGAAATGCCCAGTGTCAAATTGCCGAGGGGCATGTCCTGGTGAGCCGGTTGCGCAGGTTGCCCGTCTTTGATCAAAAAGTCTCCCACTGACACATTCACAAGAATCAACTTCGTCGGATCGTAGTGGATCTGCAACGCGGCCGACGCAATATCCACGCCGCCCGTCAGCACAACCGGAACCTTGAAGGTGGCGCCCGCCGCAGTCGTTCCGGCTGGCACATTCAGCGCAAATGTGGCGCTCACTCCTTTTGGCGCATTGGCTTGAGGCGGCGCACCTTGTGCCTGAGGCGCCGGAGTTTGCATTGGGGGAGAAGGAGCCGGCGCTGCTCGTGCCGGAGTTCGCGGCGTGGCCGCTGCAGGCGGCACATTCTGTGGCCCGGTCGGCGGAGTTGTGATCGACGGAACGGCTGCTTGCGCTGTGGCTCCCGGACTTCCGTTGGAGGCCGCATCGGACCGCAATCGCTCAAGCATCTCGGGCGCTGCGACAATCGCGCTCTGCCCTGGCAGCGTGGCCACCTTCGAATTGACCGGTGCCGCTGGACCCGCGTTTCTCGATATCGGCCCTGCCGCCGCTGCGCCCGCTTCGCCTTCGTGACGCAGGTCGATCGACTGTCCTTCGCCGGTATCCACTACGCGCAAGTTGGCCTGATCCAGTTCCTGCGAACGCACAATGTGCGGTACCACCACAAACACAATGTCATCGTCCTGAATCGTATGATCCTTCGATCCGAAGATGTACTTCAGGATCGGAATCGCGCTCAGCCCTGGGATACCGCTCCAGTTCACCGATTCCTGTTTGTCCTGGATGCCTCCGAGAAGGCTCGCTTCGCCCTCGCGCAGGCGAATCACCTGGGTCACTACGCGCTGGCTGATGATCGGCTCGGTGACGCCGCTTATCGTTTCCGTCCCGCTCTCCGCTGAAACCGTGATGTTGATATTCAGAGTCACATCGTGGTCGTAGTGGACAGTCGGGGTCATCTCGATATTCACGCCAACGTCCTGGTACTGGAACTGCGTGTTTACCAGCGAGCTCACCAGCGCGGTCGCCGCTCCGGTCTGGTATGACCCTGTCGCGATCGGAATTCGCGACCCGATCTTCATTGTCGCCTTCTGTCCGTCGGTGGCGCGGATGCGCGGGCTTTGCAAAACCTTCGTATTGTTGTCGGTCAGCAGCAGATTCAGCGTCGCCGATCCCACGTTCACCGCGAAATCTGTTGCCTTCAGGTGGGCCAGGTCGTAAAGTGTCGGGCTCACACTGGTCGTGCCGGTTGTCCCGGTTGTCGTCGAGCCGGTCGTCGAGCTCGAGCAGGAATTTGTTGCAGAACAAGAGGGCTGCAAACTCACTCCAATGCTGCTCGGCCACGAAATTCCCAGCGTCCGCTCCCAGTTCTTGCTCACTTCCAGCACAGCGATGTCAACCACGACCTCACCGCGGGCCTTGTCCACGTCGTGGATAAGTTTCTCCGCGAGCAGCAACTCGTCCGGCGTGCCTCGCGCCACAATCGCGTTTTGGCTCTGCACCCCATAGAACTTCGCGTTGGGCATCACGCTTCGTAACGCCGTCTGCACATCGTTCAGGTCATTCTGCTGCCAGGCATTGGTCAGATAGAAAGTCTGTACCGCCTGTTCGTCCAGTTCCTGCCGCTTCACGCGCGTATTCTGCGCCACAAAAATCGTGTTGTTGGTCACCGGCCGCCAAAACGTATTCGACATCACGCTCACAATGCGCAATGCATCCATCAACGAAACGTTATTCAGGTCCACCTGGATCCGCTTCGCCTGGTAATCCGGATCGAACAGCACATTCACGCCGGCGGCTTTTCCCACCGCTTCAAACACCACTTTCGCGTCTTCAGCCATATGCAACGAAAGCGGTTCATTCGAAATCGGCTTCAGCAGCGCCGGTCCGCCCATTCCCTCCAAGTCTTGTTCCGCGGTGGCCGGTTCGGGCAAAGCAGCCTCGGGCAAGGTCGCGCCCAGCCCCTGTCTCTCCCGTACTCGTGCAACCTCCTGCCGCGCAGCCTCGTTGCTCGGGTCGATCTCCTGGGCGTGCAGAAACTCCGCCAGCGCGCCCTGCGCGTCGCCCGCATCCATCAGCTTGCGGCCCTTGCTGATGTGTGCTGAAGATGCGGTCACCCGCACCCGATCAAGCGCAATCTTGAAGCGCGCATCTTTGGGATTCTTGTTGACTGCTTTCTGGAAGGCATCGAATGCCGCGTCGTAATCCTCGCGCGCCTCGGCGTTCTGCCCGGCTCGATAATCCGCGTTGGCCGATTCGGCGTAGAGCCGCACCCCAGGCGTGACAATGCTCGCCGCTGCCGCAAGCAGCGCTATGGCGAACACGGCCCTCAATGCCAAGGCTCCGGTCGCTGCCGGAGCGGATGTGCGGCGGCCCTTCATTTTGTTCCCCGCGGCATTGCCTCGAGTCCCCGCGCGACCTTCTCTCGGGGCCAATGCAGCCCATGACGCGCTTCTCCGGCGCGCCGCCGGAAGGGATCCTTCATGCCGAGCTTCTGTGCAAAACGCTCCCTCATTCTAGCAAAGCCTCAGTGCCATCAGCGGTGTTCCATCTCAATGCTAGGATGGGATTTCAAGGATGTTTCCCGATGGCCCGCCAAACCAGCCACGTTATTGCTCATAAAGAGGCATCCGGCCCCAAGAAACCGGTTAAACCCCGAGATCCGGTGGCTAGTGGCGAGCGTGACGCAGCTCACAATCGCGTCGCCGCCCATAACTACTTTTTGCTCGAAAAATTCGAGGCCGGCGTGGCCCTCCGCGGCACTGAGGTCAAATCCATCCGCGAGGGCAAAGCCAACCTTCGGGACTCCTACGGGCTCATTCGCGATGGCGAAGCATTCCTTATCAATATGCATATAGGGCCGTACTCTCACGGAAACCTCGCCAACCACGAGGAGACCCGCACTCGCAAACTTCTGTTGCATCGAGATGAGGTCCGCAAGCTACTGTCTAAGACGCAGATCAAGGGACACACGCTCATCCCCACCAGGCTCTATTTTCGCAATGGCAGAGTGAAGTGTGAGCTTGCCGTCGCCAAGGGCAAACAGGACTGGGATAAGCGCGAAACCGAGCGCCGTCGCGAAGCAGACCGCGAAGCTCGCTCCGCCATCAACGCCAGCAAGCACAAGATGGGGCGCTGAACTCCGATCCGGTGACTCCTAAAGCGCCTTTTTGAGCATCCGGCGGTATTCTTCGAATGCTTTGCGGCCCGCGGAATTTAAATGCAGAAGCGTTTGCGGCACCTTGCCGCGGTAGGTCTTCACCACCTCTACGTAGCCAGCCTGCTCCAACCGTGAGATGTGGCTCGAGAGCGTGCCTTTGTTCATACCGGTCTCATGCTGCAGGTAGAGAAAGTCGCTCCGCTCAACAGCATAGAGGAGGGCGGCAATCATGAGGCGCCCCGGCTCGTGAATCACGCGGTCAATCTCGGTGATCGCGCGAATCTGTTTGTTCATCGACTCTCCTGCACAGGAGCCTGCGTGTGGCGAAGGTAGAGGCAAAACGTGACGATTCCTGAGATCAGAAACAAGCCCCCATACACAACCCACGTGAGCCAGAATGCGCCCAAAGCACGAGACGACAGTGCAGAACCGAAATGACTGTGGTCTGCCATGCGATCAAGCGCGTCCGCAGGGAGCAGCGCGCTGGTCAATGTGCCGGCAAGCATGGCCAGAAAAACGATCCACTTCCAATGCACCTTCAGGGCAAACTGAATGTAGCCCGCAGCAAAGACGAGTCCGAACAGTGAGAACGGAGTCGATATGGAGAAATGATGCCTGGCCGCCATGGCCAGTCCACCGGAGATCAGCATGGCTGTGCCAAGACTGATCGTCAGCGCGATCCAGCGTTTTCTCTGCACACGGTATTCAACGTACCCGGTTCGCCGATACGTGATGTGTTTCTTGATTGCTTTGCCGCCAAAGTGAATGAGGAGCGACATGGCCGCCCAATAGATGAAGAGAGCGTACATCGTGTGCCAGATAGCAGTCTTCGGTGTGTGCAGTTGCAGCCACAAAAGAAGCGCATATAAGAGCGCGAACGCTCCCATACTCAGTTCTCCTACGCCATCGATGTTTTGATATTCCTTGGGCCGGTTCAGGATCTTTCCAAGATCTTCCATGATGCTTCTCCTAACGTGCAGGAGGCGATGTCAGCGCGCTGCGTTTTAAAATTTGCCAACTAGTTTGCAATACCAACCTATTGATGTCAAGAGAAATATTCCTTGTTGATCAAACGCCTCCTACATGCCTCGCTTGTCTAGTAGGTGACGGCGGCAGGGCAACGGCCTACCGGATCACCTCGACCTCAATCCCTAGCCGTAAGTCCTTCCACGCGGCGTCGGTCGTATACACTTTCGCCTTCCGCTGAAGGGCCAGCGCCAAACAGGCTCGATCCCCCAGAGAAAGCCCGTAAGGGCGGGTGACCCTCACCAGTCCACCGGCAATCCGCGCTTGTTCCTCATCGAATACGACACTCGCGCATCCGGCTTCGGCGATGTGCCACCACGCCTCCTGTTCGCCCACCCCCGCCGCCACAAGCTTCGTTTGCACCTCGGCTTGGTTCACTGTGCTGATGATGGCGGCAGACAGGCACGCCGCGACCGTCGCGGCGCCCTTTTCATTGCGCAGCAGGGCAAGGAGAGCGGAGGCGTCGAGGACCATTGAGCTATCCAAGCCAATCCTCGGTCTCGCGCCGCGCTTCTTTTCGCCGTTCGGCAATCAATTCTTCTGAAAGAACCCTGTCTGCGGGAATCAGCCTGTTGAGGCTCTCCTGGACCCTGCGAATCCGTGCCCGCTGCGATTCAAGGACAAGGACATCGCCCTCCACACGTAACAAAAGCGTATCGCCCGCCTTGAGTCCCATCTGTTGACGAAGCGCGACTGGAATCACAATCCGCCCATTCTCATTCAACTTGGACCTGACATATGGTTGCTCAGTGTCTACTGTGTCCATTTTGTCACCTCGTACTATAATGACATAAAATAATAATTGTCGCACAATATAAAATGTCATTTATTTGATAATGTCGCTTTGGAATTCATTTCTTTCGATTTGCCGGGCGCCCCATCCAAGCTCTGCTTGGGTGGGATAGAAAGAACCCTCGCCGATCCACTGGCTCCGCGCCCCCTGACCCCTGCCCCCTCCATTTGCCACGTCCCGCTGCTTGCGTAAACAATGGTCCTATGCGGACAGAACTTTCTTTTGCCCCCCTCTCCAGCATCTCCACGGAACTCCTCGCCGTCCTCGCCATCGACGCCCAAACCGCCAAAGGATCCGACGCCAAGCCCACGCCCACCCTCCTCAGCGCCGACCCCGCCGTCCAGGCCGCTGCCGCAGCCGTCCTGGCTACCGGCGAGTTCAAAGCCGGCTCGAACGAAACAGTCCTTCTGCACGCGCCAGCCGGGCTGGCCGCCAAACGCCTCCTCATCGTCGGCCTGGGCAAGATAGCTAAGGCATCTGTTCACTCGGCCCGCGATGCCGCAGGAACCGCCGTTCGTTTCTGCAAGCCCCGCGAAATTCGGGAGCTGGTTTTGGCGCTGCCCGAGAACTTCTCGGACGCGCTGCCCCACACAGTGGCGGCGGCCGTCGAAGGCGCACTCATCGGCGACTTCGATCCCGACACGTATCGCAGCGACCGCAAAGATCGCAGTGTCCAATCCTTCACACTCGCTGCCCTGCCCAGCTCCGACCGTGCCGCTCTCGAAGCCGCGTTCGCTGAGGGCGTCATCATCGGCGAGAGCCAGAACTTCGCTCGTTCCCTCGTCAACGAACCGGGCAACAAACTCACGCCCACGATCCTCGGCCAGCGTGCCGCGGAGATGGCGCAGCAGGTCGGCCTCGACTTTGAAATTCACTTCACCGAAAAACTGCACGAACTCAAGATGGGAGCGTTCTGGAGTGTCGCGCAGGGTTCTGAAGAGCCCCCCGCCCTCATCGTTCTCCGTTACATGCCCGAAGGAGTCACCGATGGACCTGTCATTGGCCTCGTCGGCAAAGGCATCACCTTCGATACCGGCGGCATCTCCATCAAGCCCGCCGACGGAATGGAAAAAATGAAGTACGACATGGCCGGGGGCGCTGCCATGATCGCAGCCATGCGCGCCATCGCCCTCCTTAAGCCCAAAGCTCGTGTCATCGCCGTCGTGTGCGCTGCCGAAAACATGCCAGACGGCCGCGCCTATAAGCCGGGAGATGTATGCCAGGCAATGTCCGGCAAGACCATCGAGATCATCAATACCGATGCTGAGGGCCGCCTCGTCCTGGCCGACGGCCTCACCTACGCCCGCCAACTCGGAGCCACGCACCTTATTGACGCCGCAACTCTCACCGGCGCTGTCTCGGTAGCTTTGGGCAAGATCAACGCCGGCGCATTCTCCAACGATGACTCCGCTTATGACAGGTTCACCACCGCGCTCCGGGTCTCCGGTGAAAAATTCTGGCGCCTCCCGCTCGGCGAGGAGTACGCCGACCTCATCAAGTCCGACATCGCCGACATCAAAAACACCGGAGGTCGCTGGGGCGGAGCAACCATCGCCGCGGAATTCCTCCACGTCTTCGCAGAAGATATTCCGTGGATACATCTCGATATCGCCGGCCTGGCCTGGATCGAGGACTTCAAGCCCTTTATTGCCAAAGGGCCAAGCGGCGTCGCCGTGCGCTCCATCCTTCAGTGGGTTCGATCCTTCGCCTCAGCGTAGTCGGCCGTCTTCGCCGTGCCGAGCCTCCTTCTTATTCACGCGGCCCCGCACACAGCGCCACGCCAAGCCGCGCATTTTTCCACATTGGAATTTCCTCATCGCGGCAGTGCGCCATCAACTTCCACCACATTTGGCCGATTGAATAATCAAAGCGTCCCTCGCGCCAGTGCGCTCATTGACCGATCGTAGCTTCCCGCAATCGGCCTCCGCGCTTCGACGAACGAAGCAGAAAGGATTCGATGACCGATCGCGCCGAGCTACTTGAAGCCGCACTCGAGAGCCGTCCCGATGGCATCGCTCTGCTCGGCATCGACAGCGAAGTCACGTTTTGGAACCGCGCCGCTGAAGCCATTACCGGCTATTCCAGTATCGATCTGCTCGCGCGACCCATTCCCGCTCCCCTCGAACCGCTGCTTCTCGATGCCGCGCTGCAACTGAACCCTCCGCCGGGTTCGGGCCCGCCGCCAAATCGCGGAGCTGTCGTTCACGTGCACCATAAACTCGGTCACGCCGTGCAGGCGATTGCCAGGCGCGTCATTTTGCGCGACGCGCTGGGCGAGCGCATCGGCACTGCGGTTGCCTTTCATCCCGCCGAATGCCTCGACGCTTTGCCCCATGGTGAAACCGGCGAAAGCGCGACAGAAGAAGGCCTAGAATCGAGCCGCGCCGATCTTGAGGAACGGCTGCAAATGGAGTTCGACGACTTCGCCCGAGGCGGCCCTCCATTCGGCGTTTTGTGGATCAGCGTCGATCAGGCTGCCGAGCTCCGCAAAACACATGGCGTCGCTCCCTGCAACGCAATGCTCGACAAAGTGCGGCACGCGGTGGCGCAAGGTTTACGTCCAGCCGAGGAGATGGGCCGTTGGGGTGATGATGAATTCCTGATCGTGACTCACGAGCGCACCGCTGAAATGCTCGCTTCGCACGCGCAAACCTTGGTCGGTCTGGCCCGGACCGCCGACTTCCGCTGGTGGGGCGACCGGATCTCAATCACCGTCAGCATTGGCGCAGCGCAGGGAGCAACCGGCTCCGATGAGTCTCTGTCGCAGCTGCTCCGTCGCGCCTGTCAGGCCATGCAAGCAGGCAGCCTCGCGGGAGGGAACCGCGCCGCGCTCGCCGCAAAGTTGGAGGCCGCATGTTCGCCATCATAGGCATCGTCGTTGTCTTCGCCGCCATCATCGCGGGCTTCCTCATGGAGAAAGGGAACATGAGCGTCCTTCTCCAGCCGGCAGAGTTGCTCATCATCGCCGGAGCTGCCTCGGGAACCCTCCTTGTCGCCAACCCCATCCGCATCCTCAAAGACATCGTCGCCGGCCTTCTCGCTGCGCTCAAGGGTTCGCCCTTTACCAGCGCACGTTACCTCAGCACACTCAAAATGATGTACCAGTTCCTCAACAAAGTTCGCAAAGAAGGTCTGCTCGCCGTCGAAATGGACGTCGAAAAACCATCAGAGAGCAGCATCTTCCAAAACTATCCGTAATTTCTCAACGATGATCACGCCCGCGACTTTGTCTGCGACACGCTACGCACCGCCATCACCGGGGGCGTCGAACCGTTCGACATGGATCAGATGATGGAACTCGACATGGAAGTGCACCACAACGCCGGAGTGCAACCGGTCGATGCGCTTACCACTGTCGCCGACTCCTTGCCGGGTCTCGGTATCGTCGCCGCGGTGCTCGGCGTCGTCATCACCATGGGCGCGCTCGGCGGACCGCCTGAAGAAATCGGCAAGCACGTCGCCGCTGCCCTCGTCGGAACGTTCCTCGGCATCCTGCTCTGCTACGGCGTAGTTGGGCCGCTCGCCGCCAACATGCGCAAGCTTGCCGAAGAGCACAACGAATACCTCCATGTTCTGCGCGTTCTGCTGCTCGCGTTTCTCAAAGGTTCTGCGCCCATGATCGCCATCGAGTTGGGCCGCCGCGCCATTCCCTCCTACGTCCGCCCCAGCTTCGACGAGATGGAGAAGAGCTGCAAAAACAAGACCGAGCCGGCCGCACCCGCCGCAGCTGCATAGCTCAAAGAGACAACCATGCCAGCCAAATCGCAACCCATCATTGTTATCAAGAGAAGCAGCGGACACAGCGGCCATCACGGCGGCGCATGGAAGGTTGCCTATGCTGATTTTGTTACGGCCATTATGTCTCTCTTCATCTTTCTCTGGCTCATGGGCTCCAGCGAGAAAGTCAAGAAAGCCGTCGCCGGATACTTCAACGATCCCAAGGGAACCGCCTCGCTGCTTGGCACCACCATGTCGGGAACCGGCGATGGCACTGTCA
>Ga0181520_10008606_pt1 | contig 14403 bp, 11 predicted proteins | sample PEATcosm2014_Bin_29_FD_132451 | JGI IMG/M metagenome (GOLD analysis project Ga0181520, IMG submission 132451) | Peatland microbial communities from MTU Mesocosm Facility, Houghton, MI, USA - PEATcosm2014_Bin02_30_metaG | ecosystem: Environmental > Terrestrial > Soil > Wetlands > Peat | place... | reverse complement strand
GAACGGGAGCCGTCCGCCCGCGGGGGAACCGATGCCTCGGTTCCCCCACTTCGACAGTTTCCAACATCCCGCCGATGCTTTATAGATACAAGAATGACAGACTCGTGGGAAGGGTAGCTTCGCGTGGGGAGGACAGCTTCGTGAAGGCGAAGCCTGCCCCACCGCAGGTGCCTGACCACGGAGGGGGCGAAGCCGTCTGCCGCACCGCAGGTGCCAGGGGCTTAGAAGAAAGGTTTGAAAAAATTGCGCATCTTGAGCTGGAAGGGATCTTCGTCCGTGGTGGTGGAGCGGGCCGGGCAGTGGCGGCGGTTGTGAATCGGAGTAGCGTAGGAGCGGGTGACGTGGAAGCGGTCCATCACCACGTAGCGCGTGCGCATGCCGTTGAGGGTGGCGGGCAGCGTGGCGGGCAGGTTGCGGCGGTCCACGTAGACCACCAGCGCGGCTTCTGCCGGGTTGTCCAGGCTCTGACCAACGCCTACGGCAAAGTAGGAAGAGTTGCGCGTGAGCAGCGTGTGCGAGGCCTGTTGCTTGGCTACCACTGCCTGCGTCAGAACCGCTGCGGTAAGAGGTAAAGAAACTTCTGCCGCGCTCTCCGGAGCCGTGCCGGCAGCCAGCGCGCGGGCTGTGGTGGGAACGACCATGGTGCGCATACCATTGAATGTAGCGGGAACGGTGGCGCCTCTGGCTTCATCGACATAAACCACCAAAGCGCCCTCGCCGGGGCGGTCCAGGCTTTTGCCCGCCGCCACGCCCAGAATGCCTGCGCCAGGATTCACCAGCAGGTGCGCGGTGCTGAGGGCTGCCTGCGTCCGCGCCTGCTCGGCAGGAACCAACTGGAGGCGCAGCGCGGCTGTGACGTTGCCCGCGCCATAGTTCAAGCAGCTGACGGCATGATCCGCACCGCCCACAAAGCTGAAGGTGGTTCCGGAGTTTGAGCCAAGCTCGCTGAGCACATCGGTGGCGGGGCTGGCCACGGCCTGGCCCACACCGCTGGAATCTTGTCCGCCGGCGTAGAACAGGCCCACGGGCTCGGCGTTGGATGCGTCCACTACCAGGGAGCCAGAGTCGCCAGCATCGCTAAACTGGTTGCCGGTGATGGCAATCTGGTTGGTGAAGGTCTTGGTCAGGTAGGCCTTGGTCTCCGCGCAGTCGGTGTAGTAGGAAACCTGCACATCCAGAGCCACGGCAGAGACCGCGCCGCAGGTCAATCCGGTGGTGCGTCCGCTTTTGGCCACCTTGAGCGAAATGTTGGCCGCCTCACCCTTGCCGCCGGTGGACGAGATGCCGGGAGGCGCAGCAGCCAGCGCGCCGCCTGCCTGCATCGAGCCGAGTTCGAGGATGCTGCCATTGGTGGCCACTGCGCCGGAGTTCACCAGGGCGAGGGCGGCGTCGGCGTTCACGGTTTTGGAGCTGAGCGGCAGCCAGGTGGAGAGGGTGGCCACCGGAGTAGTGCCGGAGCCCTCGCCATAGGGCGTGCAACTGTTGTCGATCAGGCCGGGCTGGATGATGGCGTCGCCCAAGGAAGCGTGGTCGCTGCGAGCCAGCACGTGGTTGTTGCTGAGCAGGTACTGGTGACCGGAGGCGTCCTGCACCAGCGAGCCTAGGGTACCGCTGCAACAATCCACAATCTGGTTGCCGCTGGCGTCGTAATCCTTGTTGTTGCCACCAGAGGTGCCCAGTTGGATGGCGGTGGTCTGCTGTGTCTCATGGGTGGCCGGATTGCTGGAGACGCCGTTGGTGTTGAGCAGCAGTTGCGCATTCACAACCGACAAGGTGCCCACCCGCGCCACCAGCCAGGTGGTGGCGGTGGAGCTGACCGGCGAGGGAGCCGTGTAAGTGACGGTGCACCAGGTGAAGGCGGTCGTGCTGTGATGGCAACTTGTCGTGCCCAGTGTGCCCTGTCCGCCGGATGTGCCGCCGGAGGCTGAGGCCAGCACGTAATCGATGTGCAGAGAGCCGCCAGCCTCGGCAAGGTAGCCGGTCACGGTGACGGCGCCGCCAGCGCCGAGCGCGGCGTTCTCTGGGGTTAGCGGTTGCAGGAAGCCGGGCGTCAGGGTGAGGACGCTGGTGGCCGCCGCGCCGCCGCCGGTGGGAGTAGCTTTGACCACCACCTGCACGGAGTCGGAGGTGAGATAGCTGGGCGGAGTGTAGAGGCCGGCGGAGGTGATGGTGCCGGCTCCGCTGTTGGTGTCGCCGCCGGAGACGCTCCAGGTAACGGAGGCCGCGCCGCCGGAGCTGAGCGTGGCGGTAAACTGCTCGGCTGCCGCGCCGTTGGCGGCGCTGGCGTTGCAGCCGGTGCAGTTGGTGTCAAAACTGGCGGTGCCGGGGGCGATGGCAAAGACGCCGGTGGAGGGGTTGGCACTGACGCCACCCGAGCCGCAACCGGCCAGTACAAAGACCATGGGAGCAGCCAAAGCCGCAAGACGCGCCAGCGGCGACGCAGCCCTGCCGCGCCTGCCCTTCGACTGAACTTTGCTTCTGGAGCCCTGATCCACGCCAACACCTTCCAGAGAACACGAGGACGCCAACGCAGGAACCTGCGCTTTCCTCTATTGCTAGTTTAGACGGGGTTTGGCGCGGGATGCGATGCAGAAGTGCGTGAAACGGAAAAACTTCCGGCTTAAGGAGCTGCGCTTGGGGAAGCTGGCCCAATCTGATTCCGTGCGGGGCAGGCGACGCCGCGGAAAACAGGAAGGGCAGCCCTGGTTGGGGCTGCCCTTCGCGGTTCGGCTGATGAGCCGGGGTTTACGGCAGGTAGAAGCGGAACGAGGTGTAGACCTGATTCTCAGTGGCATTCGCCTGCGCACTGGTCGTACCGCCCCAGACGGCGCGGTTGATGTTGGCGTACTGGACGCCGTAGCGGACGCGGCCAGCCGGTCCCTTGTAGAAGTCGTACCAGAAGCCGCCCACGAATTCCTGGACAAACTTGTTGACGCCGTTGCAGTTGGCCGGGCTCGCGCTAGCGGTGGAGCTGGTCGGCAACACGACGGTGCTGCAACCGGTATTGTTGGCACTGAGCAGGCCGTAGCCCGAAGAGGCTCCGCCGTTGGTGCTGATCAGGCGGCCGGCAAAATCCTCGCCGAAGTTGCTGTAGAGGATCAGGCGCTTGCTGGGGTGCAGTTCAACGGAGGCGAGCGCGGAGGTGTTCTGAATGGCCATCATGGTACCGGTGGCGTCGAAGGTGACGTCGGCCAGGGTGGTGTCGCCGTAGCGGCCCACGCCATTGCCGTAAAGGGCGGAGAGACCGAAGTCGCCGTACTTGCCGAAGACCGGAGCGCGGGCGCTGCCGCCGAAGCCGCCCATGGCCAGGGAGTTAGTCTGGCTGACGGTGGGCGCGGCGGTGGAGGGCCACAGCTGATAGTGCTGGAAGCGGCCGATGGCGAAGGCCTCATAGTGGCCCCAGCCCGGATCAACCGCAACCTTGGCGATGATGTCCGGACCCAGGTTGTAGCTGTAGGTGGCGTTGACGGCGTTGTAGGAGCTGGACTGCGCCGTGGTGGACGCGCCGTAGAGGCAGGTGACAGTGCCCTGGGTGCAGGAGCTGCCGCCGGTGAGAGTCTGCGGATTCTCAAGCGAGACGCCGAAGGCCACGTGCTTCAAGTTCTCAACCACGCGGAAACCGAACTGACGGGTCCAGACAAAGCCGGGCAGGTAGTTGGGGTCAATGGTGAGAGGCGTCTTGACGTCGCCGGAGAAGTTGGAGAGGCCCTTGGCGCGTTCCGCCGTCAGAGACCACATCTGGCCGCCCTGGAAGCTGAGGCCGGAATTGAGAGCCGCTTCAGCCCACACCACGCGCTGGCGCAGGACGTAGCTGTTGGACTGGTTGTTGTTGGAGCTGGCGCCCACGCCGAGGAAGTCAGCTTCAACGTAGCCGCGATAGGTGGCGAGCGAGGTCTTGCCTTCAGCGAGGAAGGAGACGCGGGACTGACGGGCAGAGCCGAAGAACTCGCTCAACTGAGCCGCGCTGGCGCCGTTGAAAGGAACGGAGCTGAGGGCAGTCGGGATGTCGGCGCCGGTTGCCTTCGAGCGGTACACAGTTTCAGCCGCCATGAAGCCACCGGGGGTCAGCGTGATCCCCTTGTAGTGAAGAGCGTCCTGGGTAACGATCGCCTTGCGGATGGCCGCGGTCTCGTCGGTGATGGAGGCGACAACCGAAGCATTGGCGTTGCGGATGTCGGAGACAGAAGACTGCAGGGTGGTAACAGCCGAGGCGTTGTCGCTCACGGCCTGCTGCTGCGCGGTGGCAGCTTCCTGGGCCTTGGCGGCGGCGGCCTGTGCATCGCTGGCAGCCTGCTGCGCTTGCTTCAACTGCGCGTCCTTGTCGGAGAGCGAGGTCTTCAGTCCGTTAATCTGCGACTGCATCTCCTCGCGCAGAGCCTTGATCTGGTCTTCCACGGAAGGTCCTGCTGGAGCCTTGACCTTCTTGGTTGCGGTTTGCTTCTTTACCGGCGTTGCCGGCTCGCCCGCGTAGGCACAGGATGATGCGATGCAGGCAGCCGCGATCATTGCAGCAGCTGTGGTCAATCTGAAGTTCATTGGGCCTCTCATGTTCTCTCAAATCTGTTCGTGCAAATCCAGCGCGCTTGATGTTGCTGGTTCCGAGTCTCGCGCCTCGCTGGAGCGAAGGTATGATTGCGAGGGCATATCGCCAGAGTGCGCGGACGGAAACGGAAGAGGCACAAACAATCTCCGCGCTGAGCGAGACCTTGCACCCGATCCGCTTCCAAGACTTGCAGATTTCTGTGAACGTTATGTCAATTCACGAGCATTTAACAGAGCACGCAAGAAAACGCTCAAACCTGCGCCCAAAACGGCGATTCTTCATGGGAGATTCACACTTCCGCGGTCCAATCGCCGTATAATTTACCGCCCGTCGGGCGTTGAATGCTTCGCGAGGTTTCTTTCCGGGCCTGAAGGCCCATCGCGCTTGGGGAGCAAGTTTTCAGGGGCATAAATGCCCCTGCTCCTTCCTTGAAGATGGATTCTCTGAAAGAAGATGAGGGCCTTCAGGCCCGGAAGCCTGAGGAAGCCGGGCCGCGTTCTACAATCCAAGTACCGATGTCCATGTCGAGCGCCCCCTCCACCGAGCACAACCCGCATCTCCACCGCCGCATCGGACTCGGCTCCGCGGTGCTGTTCAACATGCTGGAGATGATCGGCGTGGGTCCGTTCATCACCCTGCCGCTGGTGATTGCCGCGGCCGGCTTCCATCTTTCAGTGTGGGCCTGGCTGCTGGGCGCTACCATTGCCATTGCCGATGGGCTGGTGTGGGCAGAGCTGGGCGCGGCCTTTCCGCGCGCGGGCGGCAGCTACGCGTTCTTGCGCGAGATCTATAACCCGGAGCGCGCCGGAAACTGGCTGGGCTTCCTCTTTGTGTGGCAGCTGAGCTTCTCCGCGCCCATGTCCATCGCTTCAGGCTGCATTGGGCTGGCCAGCTTTCTGGTGTGGTTTGTACCGGGGCTGGACCACGCGCCGCTCACGTGGCTGCCCGCTTTGCACTACACCAATCTTGCTGCCGCAACGGTCTGCCTGCTGGTGACCGCGCTGCTCTATCGCAACCTGAAGTCGGTTACGCGGCTGGCGTGGATTCTGTTTGCCGGCGTGATGGCGGCACTGGTGGGCGTGATTGCCTCCGGCTTTGCCTGGGCGCACGCACATGGCGGCTGGCAGATGCCGGTAAGCCCTGCGCAGCCCGTCAGCACGGCGCTCACTGGCCTGGCGGCGGCCACGCTCATCGCCACCTACGACTACTGGGGCTACTACAACATCTGCTTTCTGGGCAGCGAGGTCAGGCGGCCGGAAAAGACCATTCCCCGCTCCATTCTGCTCTCCGTGCTGTTTGTTGCCGGCTTTTACGTGCTGATGAATCTGGCCGTGCTGCCCGCGCTGGGCAATGCCGCCTTCAACTCTGGCAAGAACGCGCAACTACCGGCGCAGTTGGTGGCGCAGGTTGCCAGCGCGGCCTTTGGCAACTGGGCCGGATCGCTGATTGCCGCGCTGATCATGTGGACGGCCTTTGCCTCGGTGTTCTCGCTGCTGCTGGGCTACTCGCGCGTGCCCTACGCGGCCGCCCGCGACGGCAATTACTTCCGCGCGCTGGCCGCCGTACATCCAAAGCACGGCATTCCCCACCGCTCGCTGGTGGCGCTGGGTCTGGTGGCCTGCTGCTTCTGCTTCCTTTCGCTCCAGCAGGTAATTACGCTCCTGGTGGTCACGCGCATTCTGTTGCAGTTCTTTTTGCAACACATTGGCGTGATCCTGCTGCGCCTGAAGCGGCCCAATCTGGCCCGACCCTTCCGCATGCCGCTGTTTCCGCTGCCGCCGCTGGTGTGCATCGCCGGGTTCACCTTCATCCTCGTCAATCGCAAGAATGCGCTCTGGGGATTGCTGGTGGCCGCCGCGATTGCCGCGACCGGAACCGTGCTCTACCTGATCCGCGCGCGCCAACGGGGCGAATGGCCGTTCCCACCCCACCCTGTGCAAGGCTAAAAAAATCTGGAACTTCCCTGCCCCCCGGCGCGTCGAATGAGCACGAACGGCTTCCCCGCCGTCTGTGAGGTCCAACAGATGCTCATTAGCAAAGCCGAGGAAATTCCCTCCTCCGAGATCACGCCACGTTCGGCCTTCGACCAGTTCTTTAACCGGCGCAAGTTTCTGCGCACGGCCGCCGCCGTCACTGCCGCGGCTCTGGGAGCGGAGCGGCTGGCGGAGCTGGCCGGCCCGGCCATCGTCCATGCCGGCGCCAAACTGCAGACCGTACCCAGCCCGCTCACAACTACCGGCGAACAACTGACCAGCTTTGCCGACGTCTCCAGTTACAACAATTTTTACGAGTTTGGCGTGGAGAAAGACCAGCCCGCCAAGAACGCAGGTGGACTGCAAACCCGGCCCTGGACCATCCAGGTGGATGGCAAGGTCAAGCAGCCGAAGACATTTGACATTGAGACCCTGCTCAAGCTGCGCCCGCTGGAAGAGCGCATTTATCGCCACCGTTGCGTGGAGGCATGGAGCATGGTGGTGCCGTGGGTGGGTTACTCGCTTGCGGAACTGATCAAGTTATGCGATCCGCTGCCCTCGGCCAAATATGTGCAGTTCCTGAGTTACTTCAATCCCAAGGTGGAGAAGTGGGCCTACCAGTCGCAAATCAACTGGCCTTACTCCGAAGGGCTGCGAATGGACGAGGCCATGCACCCGCTCACCTTGCTCATCTTTGGGCTCTACGGCGAGGTGCTACCCAACCAGAACGGCGCGCCGGTGCGCCTTGTGGTCCCGTGGAAGTATGGATTCAAGTCAGCAAAATCCATTGTGGGCATTCGCTTCCTGGACAAGATGCCACCGACAACCTGGAACCAACTGTCTCCCGGTGAATATGGCTTCTATTCCAACGTAAATCCCGCCGTAGACCATCCTCGCTGGAGCCAGAAGTTCGAGCGCCGCATCGGTTTGCCCTTCTACGCGCAACGCCGCACGACATTGCTGTTCAACGGCTACGCCGACCAGGTGGGGTCGATGTATGCGGGGATGAATTTGAAGAAGGATTTTTGAGGGACCGAGGGAACTAGGGATTAGGGACTCGGGACTAAGGGACTGAACGCTGTCCTGCTGACTTGCTAACTCGCTCAGGAAAGACCATGACCCGTACAACCCGCATTCTTCTCAAGACTCTGGCATGGATCGGCTGCCTGACGCCGCTGGCGCTCTTGGGCTGGCACGCCGTGGATGGCTCCATTGGCGCCGACCCCACGGCCCGCATCGCCTCCACCACCGGGCTTGCGGCCATATGGCTACTGGCCGCAACCCTGGCCATTACGCCACTGCGCAGACTGGTGCCCGCGCTCAGCTGGCTAATCCACTTCCGCAGGCTGACGGGGTTGTTCGTCTTCTTTTATGGCTCGCTGCACCTGATCACGTACGTCGCACTCTTCTCCGGCTTTGATGTGACCACCATGCTGGACGATGTGACCAAGCGCCGCTTTATCATCGCCGGGGTGGCCACATGGCTGCTGCTGTTGCCGCTGGCTCTGACCTCATCCCTGTGGGCCATCCGCAAACTGGGCGGCAAGCGCTGGAATCTGCTGCACAAGCTGACCTACATTGCTGCGCTCACCGCGCTGGCGCACTATTGGTGGAAGGTGAAGCCGGGCGTGCTCTCGCCCGTGCCCTTCACCGTGGTGCTGGTAGTATTGCTGGCTTTTCGACTTATAGGCTATCGCTGGTCCCTTCGAGCAAGTCCATGAGTTTAGCCCAGCAGCTGCGCCAGCGGCGCGAGAACGGCACCGATTTCGACCAAAACCGCCTTTTCGCGCCTGCTAACAAGTTCAGCGGGACGAGCATCTGTAACGAGTAGCTCAGGTTGAGACAAAATGCCGAGTGCCTCAATCACATCGACAACGTTAAACTCACGTCTCTCTGCGAGCAATCGAGCTACGTGGCGATCAATTTGTCTGGGCAAAGAGACCTCACGCGGAACCTTCGCATCAGCAGTGATAAATTGCTGGACGATTTGCCATCCAGAGTAAAATATCTCCATGAATCCGCCATCATATGGGAGGGGGCAAATTATGAGATTATTGTGATCATCCATACGAACCAGATCGGTTATGCCCTCTCGTGTAGGAACTATACCTATCCGTAGCCCTCTTGCTCCCTCTAAGTGCTGTGCGTTGATTTTGATGGTCGTAGCAACCCATCGGCCCGTGTCCGTCATTCCAACGAATAGATCAGCCTTCCATATCCCAGAGATGCTCCACGGAAGGTTCGTTCCTTGTGTTCGACGTCTAAAAGCGGAAGCAATGCTATCAATATGTCTCTTTAGCTTGACAGGCTGCCCCTTAGTGCCCGCTCGAAGTCTAGACTCATCAGTGAGTCTTTCTTTCACGGTGTTGATCAAATCAAGCGCACCAGCCTTTTCTACGCCAAAAAGGGCTCTATAGCAGAAAGTGTGGGTGAAGAGGGCGGTGGAAGACGCCGCTCCGTGGAAAAGTCCAAGTGCAGGACTTTCCCACCTCGCTTGGAAATCCCTGGTGAAGCGTCGGGATTTCCACTTCTCCCACCGCCCCTGCCGCGACGAGCTGACTTCAAATTCACGTCAAAAGAACCGGTAACCAGTTGATTCCACAGAAAACATGCAACTCTTAACCGTTAAGAAATGCTGACAAGCCCTGATTGCAGAAAGGTTTAGCAACTTGAAGTCGCGACTTTGAGCTTCCCGCTAGGGCATCCTCGGCCCACAGATTCTGCTGAAGAGGCCAAAAAGGAAAGTAGCAAGCTCCTCAGCATCTAAGGCTAGTTGGGATGTTTTTATCTCGCATGCCTCCGAAGACAAAAGAGATTTCGTCGAGCCTCTTGCTACTGCTCTTAAGGAATTTGGCCTTGAAGTCGAAGAAATCAAACAAACAGCTCTATTCGCCCAAAAATTCAAGTTTTAGTGAAAAGAATTTGATCGATTGGCTTGATGAGATTGAATTTCCGTATTAGTGACTTCATGACAAGGGACTCCTTCCGCCCAGCAGCGGAGATCGTCCAATGACTGCTCGCGTCTTTGGTAGTTTGGCCGGAGCCGAAATACCCTCGAAGGTCGCGCTCGCTGGCAGTTCACCCAGAGCGTAGACCTGCTTGTCGCATAAGTCATCCACGCCATCCTTCCAGGCCAGCAACATGCGCTTGCCGGTCTCGCGAAAGGTGGGCAGGTTTTCCATGCGGGCTCGCACCTCGGGCACGACCTCGGCCATGGCGTCGCAGATCGATTCCAGCAGTACCGACTGCGCTTTGGGTGCGATGCCGAAGGTCGTCGCAATGAACCGCGCGAGCGTCTTGCCCGGCGCCCAGGTTTTTTTGCCAAGAAAGCTGATCCCCGGAGGATTGTGCTGATAGCCCGCATAAACGCTGGTCGTCAGAAAGTCGTACGCCGGGGCCAGATGCGCGTCGGCGCGGCTGGTGAAGAGCAGCGCCAGATTCTTGGCGTGGCAGTCGGCGTTGCGCAGAGCGTACGTCAGGAGCAGCGTTGCCGCCAGTCGCTGGAAGGTCTCATGCTGCCGAAGGCCGGGAACGTGGTCACGCACGGCTTTGGCAATGCGCTCCCAGGTGGTCTCGTACTTGGCCGCTGGACGCAGGCCCAGCAGCGAGCAGAAGTCCTCCATGCCCCAATAGCGGTTTCCCTCTTCGTCCAGATCGAAGCGATGCACCACAAGCAGGTTGCCGTCCTCGGAGACCTCGGTGCGCGCGCTGGGCAGCACCCGCGCCGCCACCTGCATACAAAGGTGCTCGTTCAGCGCCGCAAAGGGCAGCTTGCTGGTCGAACCCTTCAGTATGTGCCTGCCCACCAGAACGGAGGCCTTCTTGTGCGGCTCAAAGTCGCTGGCCCGCGCCTCCGCCGGATTGAGAAATTTGGGCAGCACGCCGGAGACGCCGCTGGCCGCGTGCTCGCGCACCAGTTCGGCAAAGGCCTCCTCGGAGTTGTCGCCTTGCAGCAACTCCCTAACCTCAACCGCCTGGGCGGCTTGCTCCAGATCGGCTCCGGCAGCGGCCACCTGGACGCGGCCCACCATATTCCTGCCGATCACCGACAGCAGCGCCAGCGGATCAGCTCCTACGTGCGGCCCGAACTGCTCCTGCAAGACCTGAAGCAGGTAGCCCTCGGGCAGGTTCATCTGAAAGATGGGATGAAGTGGATCGTCCCAAACGTACGACTCGGTCCGCACCGGCATCGTCAGCGAGACCAGATCGCTCTCTGTGGCCTGCGGACCGTAGGCCAGCACGCTTTTGAAGTCGCCCACCTGTTCGAGTACGGCGACCTCGCGGCCCTGCACATAAACAGAAAGCTTCATGCGGCACCCCGTTCCCGGCGCAGCTCATCGAGCGTGCCCGACAGGCCGGACTCCACCACTCCCAACTCCGCGCCCAGCACAGCCAGCACCGACAACAACTTGCGCGAGCCCATCTCCGCCAGCGCTCCCCGCTCGAAACGCGAGAGCAGGTCCTTGGTGATGCCCGCCTGACTGGCCACAGCTGCCTGCGTCAGCCCACGTTCTTTGCGGAGTTGGGCAACCGTCTGTCCGAGTTCCTGAAGGGTGGTCATAGTAGAAATATACATCTATTTATTTCCTTGATGGAAATTAGTAGATTTATTTATCTACTTCCATCCATACGCCATGCTCGTAAGATTTTCTGCCAACGTGGTTCCTGGACTGCCAGTCAACAAGGGTGCTGAACCGTAGCTGCACACCGAGGATTGCGCGGCAGAATTTACTTGTAGACTCACAACGCTATAGACTTGTGAAAGCGCAGCGCCATAAACTTGTATTCGCACGGCAGAATAAACGTGCAAGACCACAATGCCCACGCCCAATGAAAAGCTCGTCGCTTCGCTCGAAGTCCTCCGCGCACTGCAGGAGAATGGCCAGCGCGTCTTTCAAGCTGGCCAGATTGGCCGGATTCATCGCGACCGGCTGGTGAAGCACGGATTTCTGCAGCCGGTGCTCAAGGGCTGGTTGATGTCGTCGAGCCCCAGCGCGCACCCGGGCGACAGCACAGCGTGGTTCGCCTCCTTCTGGGAGTTCTGCGCGGCCTACTGCAATGAGCGCTTCGGCACGGACTGGCACCTTTCCCCCGAGCAGTCTCTGCTGCTGCACGCGGAAAACACCGTCGTTCCGGCGCAAACGACCATCTACAGCAGCAAGGGCCATAACAACTCCGTCACGCTGCCTTTTCACACGGCGCTCTACGATCTGAAGCAGGCGCAGATGCCGCCGCAAAGTCAGCTCAGTCGGCGTGATGCTCTGCGACTCTTCGCGCCCGAAGCCGCACTGGTCCGGGTCCCAGAGACGTTCTTCCGCAAGTATCCACTGGAAACGCAGGTGCTGCTGGCGCGCATGAAGGATACCTCCAACCTGCTGCGCATCCTGCTCGATGGCGGCCACTCAGCTATTGCCGGGCGGCTGGCTGGCGCATTGCGCCGTACCGGACGTTCTGAGCAGGCCGATGAGATTCTCTCCACCATGAAGCGCGCAGATTACGATGTGCGCGAGTCCGATCCTTACGCCAGTGGGACCGTCTTTGCTCTCCACCATGCCACGGAAGCCCCCATCGTCAGCCGCCTGCAGGCGCTCTGGGCTTCCACGCGCAATGCAGTGCTGGAGGTCTTCCCGACCGCGCCAGGCCTTCCTGCCCAGTCAGAGACCTATCTCGCGCACATCGACGATATTTATAAGAACGACGCTTATCACTCGCTCTCCATCGAGGGTTTTCGCGTCAGTTCGGAATTGATTGAGCGCGTGATCTCCGGCCAGTGGGACCCGAAGCACAACGAGGCCGACCGGCAGAATCGCGACGCGCTGGCCGCGCGTGGATACTGGCAGGCCTTCCTGCAGGTCAAAGCCAGTGTGGCCAAAGTGCTCGCCGGACAGAATGCCGGAGCCGTGGCCCGCGCCGATCACAGGGAGTGGCATCGCGAACTCTTCGAGCCATGTGTAGCGTCGGGCTTGATCCCCGCATCGGCACTGGCTGGCTATCGCAATGATGCCGTCTACCTGCGCAACTCGCGCTATGTTCCGCCGCGCTGGGAGGCGGTGCGCGATGCCATTCCTGCGCTGCTGAAGCTGATTGAGCAGGAGCCGGAGCCTGCCGTGCGCGCCGTGCTTGGCCACTGGCTTTTTGGCTACATTCACCCCTACCCGGACGGCAATGGCCGCATGGCGCGCTTTCTGATGAATGTGCTGCTGGCCTCGGGCGGTTATCCCTGGACGGTGATCCGCGTCGATGATCGCACCGAATACCTGAGCGCACTTGATCATGCCAGCATCGAAAGCGACATAAGCCCCTTCGCCAACTTCATCGCCGGACAGGTGCGGTGGTCGCTCAAGAAGACAGTATCTCCGAATACATAACGACAGGATGAGCGCGAGATTCCATGACAATGCTAGCAGTGAAGGAGTGTAGCCAATGAACGCAAACGTACAGTTTGTCTCTGAGTTGCCCTTTCCGGAGACAAACGCTCTTGTCTATCGTGAGCTTTACGAATATGAGCAATTATTTCGAAGACTTGCACACGCAGCCCTTGTGGCCAAGGCGGGCGTGGAATGGGAAGATGTCCTTCCGAACGGATTGCTTCGTAAATGGAGGGGGCGCCTCAATAATCTTTCGAACAGAATCTATTTGAATTGTGAGAACAGTATGAGAAGGCGTTTATGATAAATAAGCTATCTGAAGTAATCGCAATTCGTAATGTTATTGGCCACAACAGAGCTACGACATCTGACACAGTTACCATATGGCGAGGGATTGCTACATCCTTGAGGCCAGGATTGGATGCATTCAAAGCAAGCCTCCTTTACCGAGATAACGACGAAATCCACCTCAACACGGTAACGAACAGTAATCCAATTGCAGCGTACTATTCGAAACGTTGTATAGGTAACGACTGGTCGCACTTTCAGCCATCCCTGTCCGAGTCAACGTATTTCTTTTCACTGACACATCTTCCGGTTGATACGGATGGAGATTGGGTGCGAGTGGCAGGCTTATTTGAAGTCTTCAAGAATTATACTCAATATGTTTTCTGCTTCATGATCAACAAGTCTGGTAATGAGTTCTCCGTACTGTGGCCGAAGAATCTGCCAGGGCAGGTGAATGAACAGATCATCGATGTATTTTGGCAGAGCACACAGCAAGTGTGGACTCGTACCACATATCAAGAGCAGAGCGCTGCTTTTGTCTGCGATCCGCAGGTTTGGTTCTATGAAAACCGAAGGCCTGTTCGGGAATGATGACGTCTGGCAAGCATTCCACAAAAAACTTGGGTCGGTTAATACGGAACCATTCAGAGGATACGGAGGATTATGACACAGAAACCAAGCAAGCCCGTGGTGGTCCACATGGATATTCGCAAGCTGAAACCTGAGCCGGAAACCAATCTTCCGGCTCTCAGCAAGGAAAGGTTGGAGGCGCTGATCGAGGAAGCCGTGGTCGATGCTTACAACGAAGACGAACAAAAAGTTGGTTTGCTCACCATGATACAAGAGAATCTTTCGCTTCCATTTTCCGTGAACATTCTCGGCGTTGAAGCCGTTGTGGAGAAAGTCGATATGACCCGCGACGGTCGGATTGTCGCTGTCTGTCAACGAGATGGGATGAAACAGAGAATTGAAATCCTCGATCTGCCTCTGCCCAAACCTGCACCGGTTGGCGCAGAGTGGATTGCAACCTACAGCCATTGGCGCAAAGGGTTCTAATGAGCGAATACCAGTATTACGACTTCAAAGCGACTGATCGTGCACTGACAAAAACAGAGATGGCCGCACTGCGAGCTATATCCACGCGCGCCGTTATTACTTCTACGAGTTTCACGAATCACTATGAGTGGGGAGATCTGAAGGCCGATCCGCTCAAACTTCTGGAAAAGTATTT
>Ga0181520_10008605_pt1 | contig 14404 bp, 8 predicted proteins | sample PEATcosm2014_Bin_29_FD_132451 | JGI IMG/M metagenome (GOLD analysis project Ga0181520, IMG submission 132451) | Peatland microbial communities from MTU Mesocosm Facility, Houghton, MI, USA - PEATcosm2014_Bin02_30_metaG | ecosystem: Environmental > Terrestrial > Soil > Wetlands > Peat | place... | reverse complement strand
GCACCCTTCAATCGTATGGGCGGTCCAAGAGTCTTCGGGCAGATCATTGATCCGCGCAATGGCCGTCCGGTAGAGGGATACCGCACAATATCGGTAACAAGCCCAAATGGAATCGAGGCTGAAGTACTCTCCACAGCTCTCCTCGTAACACCTGAGCAGGACCGTGCGGCACTCATTTCTCAATTTCCGGCAGTTTCGGCTTTGGAGATTGTCTATCACTCCCACGGGGGGGAATTTGTTCCTCGCATTCAGTGGAAATATGGAATCTAATTCATCAACCGTGTCAACTTCGGAGCTTTCGGGTCGCGAGCATCGGCGCGAGTTCCTCAAGCGCCTTGCTGTGGTAGCGAGTTCTTCCGCTCTGCTCGCGGACTTACCATGGTGGACGCCATTGCGGGCCGCGCCGGTGGGCGACTCGCCGGCGGATCGCGTGCGCCTCGGCCTAATCGGCGTCGGCACACGCGGAAATCTCCATTTAGATAACCTATTACGCACTCCGGGCGTCGAGATTTCGACCTTGTGCGACGATTACCCGCCGCACCTCGACGCCGGATTGGCTAAGGTGAAAGGCGCCAAGGGCTTTGCCGATTACCGGCAAATGCTTGAAATGCCGGGCTTGGACGGCGTTCTCATTGCCACGCCTCTCTTTCTGCACGCGCGCATGTGCCTCGACGCGTTTGCCGCGGGCAAGCACGTCTTCTGCGAGAAGAGCCTCGCCTACTCGATCGAGGAGTGCCAGGCCATCGCCGATGCACACCGCGGCAGCGGCAAGGTCTTCCAGATCGGCCATCAGCGACTGTTCAGCCCGGTCTTTCTGCGCGCGCTCGAGTATGTGCGGGACGGAAGGATCGGACAGATTACACAAATCCGCGCCTACTGGCATCGCAATGGAAACTGGCGCAGACCCGTTCCCAATCCCGGTCCGGACCCAAGCCCGTTTCCGAGCCTCGAACGCCGCCTGAACTGGCGGCTCTATCTCGACTACTCGCGCGGGCTGATGACGGAGCTCGCGTCGCATCATATGCAGGTGGCGAACTGGTTCCTCGGCGCGCACCCGGTGAGCTGCGCGGGCTACGGCAGCATCAACTACTGGAAGGACGGGCGCGAGGTCTACGACAACGTGAACCTGGTGTACCGCTACGCGAACGGCACGCAAGTCGTCTACGATTCGCTGATCAGCAACCGGTATTACGGTTGTGAGATTCAGATCATGGGCCCCAAGGGGACCATCGAGGGCGAGGTCGGCAGGTTGTACGCAGAAAATCCTCCTCCCGCACCCGGCATTGTGCAGCTCATCAACGGGATAGAGCGCGGCTTCTTCGATGTCGTTCCCATCAGTGGACCTAGTTGGGTACCCGAACTGAAAAAGGATACCAAGGGAAGTCTTCTTGTGCATGGAGCGATCTCAGACGATGGATCGATGATATCGATGGCTGCCTTCGCCAACGCGATCCGGTCGGACAAGCCCATCCCCGGCATGATGGAACAGGCTTGCAGAGCCGGGGTATGCGTTCTAATGGGTCAGGCTTCGATGGAACAACAACGGGAGATCGCATGGCCGGAGGGATTCAGAATATGAACGACATTGTGATCACTGGACGGCGCATCGTGCGGGAATTGCTGATCTTTGCCGGCTGTTTTGTCTCGGCCCTTGGCGTAAACACCTTTGCGATCATCCGATTCAGGACTGAGTGGAAAGAACTGATCACGACATTGCATATCACTCTCGCCGTGGCGGTGCTCTTTTTCGCCGTTGCAGCGTTCCTTCGGGTGCTCGTTTTCTGCTGCAAACACTTCACCAGTCGAAGAGCAGCATGATGTTTGCTCAACGCGCGCTGAACTGTGATCTCGAGCGTACTCAAGACTACTAGCAGATCTTACCAAGCAGAACACGATTCTGGGCCGAGTCTCCGACCCATCGGCCCAGAATCAAACCCGTGGAAAGTGAATTCATCACGAAAATGACCTTGAAGAGTGGAAGAAAACTACTTTGTTTTGTTGTGCTTGCAGGATGTTCCTCTTTCATAGATGGGCAACCCTCCAAATGGCCGGTGGACTATGTTTCTCCGAATGTCGGAGGCATTGGGCAGCTGCTCACAGCCACAATTCCCTATGTGCAATACCCGCATGGAATGGCCCGCCTTTATCCAATTACCACGCCAGGCATCCATGACCGCTATCTGGCGGATAAGATCTTCGGTTTTCCTGCGGGGCCGGCAGTATTAATGGCATCCACTGGTGACACGGGCACAACTGAGGCCACATACGCTTCGGACTTTGACCATGATTTTGAAACAGCGACGCCGTACTACTACGAGGCGGACCTGCAGAGTTGGAACATCAAAGCAGAACTCACGGTTTCGCCAGAGGCAGGCTACTACCGATTTACGTTTCCGACTAGCTCACACGCTCACCTGGTGCTGAGTCTTGGGAAGAGCGCGGAACTCATCGTGCTGGGAGATCGGGCCGTGAGCGGAAACCAGCGAATTGACGGAAACATCGCGAAGACGCCCGGTCAGGACGGTGAAACGAGACAATACTTTTACGCCGAATTCTCACAACCAATAGGGTTTTACCAGGCATGGAATGAAGGCTTGCTGGCTCGCAAAGAGCGGCAGTTCGGCGATTATATTGGATTTGTTATGGATTTTTCTTCGACCGCGGGCATGGCGATCGATGTGCGGGTCGGGCTTTCTTATATCAGCGCTGAACAGGCGCACCGCAACCTGGAGCGGGAGATCCCGGGCTATGACTTCAATCGTGTGAAAGGGGCGGCACGCACAGCGTGGAACAACGCGCTCTCGGGTATTCAAGCCCTGGGAGGCACTGAGCGCCAGCGAACGATCTTCTACACAGCGCTCTATCGCTCGCTGGGACGCATGACCGACATCACCGAAGACGGCCGCTACTTCAGCGGTTACGATCACGCGGTGCACAATGCCGAGGGGCACGACTTCTACATCGACGATGGATTGTGGGATACCTATCGATCCCTGCATCCACTGCAACTGTTGCTTGAGCCAGCGCAACAAGAGGACATGATCCGCTCGTACATCCGTATGTACGAGCAGAGTGGGTGGATGCCCTCGTTTCCGTCGGTTGCCGGCGAACAACCCGTCATGATTGGGCATCATATTGTGGCCCTTATTCTCGACGCCTACGAGAAGGGGTATCGCGATTTCGACATTGAAAAGGCCTATGAAGGAGTGCGCAAGAACGCCACACAGGCCACCATGCTTCCCTGGAGCCGGAGGACGCTTACCAGCCTTGACAAAGTGTATTTCGACAAGGGCTTCTTCCCGTCGCTGGCTGTTGGCGAGCAGGAGACCGTTCCCGAGGTCACCGTCGAGCGCCGGCAGGCTTCCTCAGTGACCATTGAGAACAGCTACGACGACTGGTGCGCGGCGCAGCTCGCCAAAGCTCTGGGGAAGACAAAGGATGCGGAGTATTTCACCAGGCTCGCGCACAACTATCAGAATGTGTACAACCCCGCCATTGGTTTTATGGCGCCAAAAAGCGCCGATGGCAAGTGGGTGGAACCCTTCGATCCGAAGCTCGGCGGTGGGCAGGGCGGCCGCGATTACTTTACTGAGGTCGACTCGTGGCTCTACACATTCGGCGTTCAGCATGACGTGGCGGGACTGATCGATCTCATGGGTGGTCGCGATGCGTTCAACGCAAAGCTTGATCGGCTTTTCGTCGAGCAATACGGAACGTCGAAATACAAATTCCTCGGCCAGTTTCCCGATGCCACCGGGCTGATTGGGCTCTATGCGCAGGGCAACGAGCCCAGCTTTCACATCCCATACCTGTATGACTTTTCCGGACAGCCGTGGAAGACGCAGAAGCGCGTCAGGCAGATCATGGACGTGTGGTACGGGGACGGCCCCTTAGGTATTCCCGGAGACGACGATGGCGGCGCTACATCCTCCTGGTATGTTCTGAGCGCAATTGGTTTCTATCCCGTATGTCCTGGGAGCCCTGTCTACGAGATCGGCAGCCCGATCTTCAACAAGAGCGTAATCCGCATGGGGAATGGCAAGGAATTCACGATAATCGCCAATCATGTTTCGGCCCGCAACAAATATATTCAGTCGGCGCAATTGAATGGGCAGCCGCTGGAAAGGTCGTGGTTCCGTCACTCTGAGATCGTCGACGGTGGCATTCTAATACTGGAAATGGGTGGCCGGCCCAACTTCAAGTGGGGCAGCGCTCCAGAATACGCGCCTCCGTCCATGAGCTCGGAGAGTGCGGAAGAGAATGCTCGAAAATAATCCCGGCGCTTTGGTCAACGGGCGCGAAAAGAACGGAATGAATCGTCAAAGGTATTCTCGGCCATCGTGGCGGGATCTCCTTTCGTTCGGCGCGGCCGCCAGAGTTATGCGAGTGCTCGATAACCACGTGGAGGATATCTTTCAAGATGCAACACGAGAGCAATTTACAAATTATCGCGTTGGCCCCTGTTTCGCGCAGGGATTTCCTGGTTGGGTCGATGGCGTCACTGGCGGCGATTGCGGTTAGCTCAAGTGCGTTTTCTGCCGAGCCTGCGAGCCGCGGAATTTCTGACGCCGTGTTTGATCGCGCCCGGGAACGCGCTACCGACATGGTGAGCCGCATGACCCTGGAAGAGGTGACCGGGCAATTGGTAAATAGTACGCCGGCGCTGCCAAAGCTTGGAATGGCCCGCTATAACTATTGGTCCGAAGCGCTTCATGGGGTGAATGTCGATGGACCGATCACTTCGTTCCCGCAGCCCATTGCCTTGGGCTGCTCATGGAACCCCGATCTGGTGGACAGGGTCTATGGCGCGGTGTCCGACGAGGCAAGGGCATATCACAACAAGAAAGGTCACGGCCTTACGTTCTTCTCTCCGACCACGGTGAATATGGGGTTGCGCGATCCCCGGTGGGGGAGAGTGGAAGAAAACTTCAGCGAAGATCCCCTGTCTGTCCGTGTCTTCGGCGTGCGCATTACGCGCGCCATGCAGGGCGATCATCCGCAGTATCTGAAGACCATCTCATGCGCCAAGCACTTTATCTGCAATGAAACCGATACCGACCGCGACTACGCCGACGCGGCGCCCGACCGCCGCTCCTTCTGGGAGTATTACGTGCGTGGATTCGAGGCTTGTGTCCGCGAGGGCCAGGTCTTCAGCGTAATGTCGGCCTATAACTCGCTATGGGGCTTGCCGTGCTCGGCCAGCCCCTTTCTGCTCACCGAGGTTCTTCGCAAGCGCTGGGGTTTCAAGGGCTATGTAGTTTCCGATTGCGACGCGATTGCCGATATCTACACGACGCATCATTATGTGGAGACGGCTCATGAGGCCGCGGCCTTAGCCATCAAGGCGGGTTCCGATCTGAACTGTGGCAAAACGTATTCTCAGCAATTGATGAAAGCGGTTGAGGAGAAGCTCGTTTCCGAAGAGGCCATTCGGCAAGCACTTGTGCGCGTTCTCACAGGGCGCGTGCTGCTTGGCGAATTCGATGCCCCCGGCGCAACGCCATGGAGCAGCCTGACCGCGGAGATCCTGGAAGGGAAGGGGCACCGCGACCTGGCTCGCGAGGCGGCCCGCGAGTCCCTGGTGCTGCTGAAGAACGAGGGCGGTCTATTGCCGCTGGATAAAGGAGGCCTGAAGCGGGTTGCGGTGATTGGCCCCATGGCGAGCTCGTGCCATCTGGGTGGTTACAGCGGCCTGGCGAGCTATCTTGTTTCGCCCTACGGCGGCATTTCGAACGCGCTCGGCAAGGCGCTGTTTACCGGCAAGATCATGGCCGGTGAGTGCGTGAGCACCTCCAACTTCCGCGGGCCGATCGCGGATTATACAAACGATGGGATGCAGTTTCTGGCAAATATCCGCAACAGCGACTGGGCACAATACGGGCCCATCGACTTCACCGGCAAGACGGCGATCGAATTCCAGTATGCGGCCGATACGGAAGGCGGAATCGACGTTTATCTGGATGATCGGAGCAACGCGCCTTTGGTGAGTTGTCAGACCGCGGCTTCGCGCAGCATGTCCGATTGGCAGACGGCCGCTTGCCCGATACCCGCGACAGGCGGAAGCCACATAGTCTTTCTCAGATTCCGTTCCGCCGGCCGCAGGCCATTCTTCAACCTGTCCTCGTTTCAACTTAACCCGGTCGAGCCGGCCGCGGAATCGGCAATCCATGTCGAGTTTGCGCCCGGCAGCACCATCGTAGGCCCAAGGAACCAGGCGCTTCTCGATGCCGCCGTCAAAGCGGCCGCTCATGCCGATACCGCGATTCTTTTTCTGGGCGTGAACGGGCTGCTCTCCGATGAGGGCCGCGATCGCGACAGTATCGACCTGCCCGATGTGCAGCATGAGTTGGCTGAAGCTGTTCTGGTGGCCAATCCGCGCACCGTCCTCGTCATCAATTCCAACTGCCCGGTTGCGTTTGAAGCGGAGAGCAAAAAGGCCCTTGCGATCCTGTGTTCGCTTTTTAACGGCGAACAGCAAGGCAACGCCATCGCCGATGCCATTTTCGGCGACTGCAACCCGGGAGGAAAACTCTGCTCGACCTGGTATCGCGATGCTCGCCAGTTGCCTAACTTCCACGACTACGACATCAAGCACGGAAGAACGTACATGTACTTCCAGGGCGATCCGCTCTATCCGGTTGGTTATGGGCTCAGCTATACCACGTTCACATACCAGAACCTGAGCGTCAGCAGCGATCGTTTAGCTGAAGGACAATCCGTCACGCTCTCGGTCGATGTTTCCAATATTGGCCAGCGCGCCGGCGACGAGGTTGTGCAGTTTTATGTGCAGGTCAGCGGAGAAGGCCGTCCCCAAAAGCAGTTGGCAGGCTTCCAGCGATTGAAGCTGAACCCAGGAGAAAAGCAAACCGTGAAGTTTCCGCTCTCCAGCGATCATATTGCTCTTCAATATTGGGACGAAGCAAAGCAGTCTTATGCCTGCGATCCCGGAGCCGTCAAGCTGTTGGTTGGTTCGTCCAGCACAGATATCCGGCTGCAGGGAGCGGTCACGCTGGTGAAGTGCAGAGGCGGCTCAAGCGCCGTGGCGCATTTCAGCAACATTAGAGCCAGTTAATAATAGGCTCTGGAGAAAACAACAGATGGATAGACGGCATTTCGCCCGAGTTTCCCTGGCAGCTTCCACGATAGTTTGCGCAGATGAGCATTTAGGGTGGAGTGCTAAACGTAGATCAAAGCGGGGTCGCGATTATGACTTTAAGAAGATAATTTCCAGAGATGTCCTCGATCATTATTTGTCGCGCTCAATCACTATGGAGGTTCTTCTAAGCGGCAGAGGGGATCTCAATGACAATATTCGCATGTTGAGGAGTACCGGCGCCAAGTATATTGGCCGCAGCATCTGTCTCTGGGGCCGCGAAGGCGAACTCCTCGATCGGCTGGGAGCCGCAAGACATCAGGTTCCATTGGTTCACACAGCCGACCCGGATATGATTCTCGTGGCGTGCATCTTCGAGATCGTGGGCACGCAGGTGGAACAGGTGCCCGTGTCGGATTGGGCTTTCACCGCGCTTGGAATGCCGGTGGAGCAGAAAAGCTTTCGGTACGCGGACATCGCCTACGCCGAGGGCCCGCGCAAGAACCAGTGGGGCGAGGGCGGATCGGTGCCAGACGTGAGCCGGCCGGAGACGAAGCTGTGGTTCTATTTCCTCTCAAATTCGTATATCGCTCTTGGCTTCGAAGCCATTCACTGGGGCCACGTGGAAATCATGAACGAAAATACCCCCGACCTCACCCATTGGTTGCAAGTATTCACGCTGGTTCGGGCCTATGCGGAAAAGCACGCGCGCAGGCGCATGGTGCTGTGCAATGGCCACGTTCCCACGGGCGGCTTGGTACGCAACGACCATCTCCTTCTTGATTTCCACGCGTTTCCGCTGCGCGTGAAGGAGGTGCCCGGCAAGCCCGAGGACGGCATCCTGCAAGTGGGCTACCTGGACAGCATCTTCGGACGCAGCAAGGGAGGCATCACCTTCAGCGGATGGAGTTGCGATCACCTGAGCTATCTTGTCGAACTCGATAACTATGGTGTAAGCAGAACCCCGTGCAAAGCCGGCGCCGGAAGGTTCTGGGTATGGGGCTACGACGAGATCAGCTGGTTCGCAAATCAATCTCTGGAATACCGCGAGCAGTGGCTCAACTACGCATGGAATTGGGTGAGGACAACGGATTCGAACGGCTATCTCGAGATGCCCGGCAGCCGCACCGAGACCTCCCCTCTGAATCACCATCGCTGGTATTACGCGAATCTGCCGAGCCCCGCCGTGCCGGACGGGCTGGGCGATGAAGTGGCGATTCGCGATATAGGGGCGAAAAAACCATCCCCCCGAGGCCGTGACCGTCCAACGTCGCCGCCGAATCGACGTTCGACCGCTCAGAATTCAAGTCGAAGACATCTTACGCCACAATCAGAATAGGAAATCTACGAATGAGCGCTTCAAAGAAATGGATCCAATTGCGTGAATCTCTTGCGCAGTGCGTAAACCTCCTGGCACATGAAAAGGACGGCTCGGCGCCGTCTTCACTGAGAAACCTTTTCCCTTTCGCTCCGTGCTGGCTGATCCTTGTCATGACGCTTTCGCCCGCCATGGCTCAGAATGCAGCGCAACCCGTGCCCGGAGACGCGCCCTACAAGCAGCGCAATGCCCCGGTGGAGCGGCGTCTCGACGACCTCATCAGCCGTATGACGCTGGAAGAAAAGGTCCGGCAGTTGGATCTGTACTCAGGGGCTACTACAATTGTGGACAAGCACAGCGACGGCACGCATGCCACGCTTGATGCGTTCTTCGTACCGGAAAAGGCGCAAACTCTTTTCGGCGATCTTGGAGTCGGCGGCATTCATGATCTGAACCCGACGCCCACGCAGTCCAATGCCATACAGCTCTGGGTCATCGAACACGATCGGCTCGGCATTCCCGCGCTCTTTATTGAAGAAGCGCTGCACGGCTTCGATACAGGAACAGTATTTCCCGCGCCCATCGGACTTGCAGCCACCTGGGACCCGGAGGTTGCTCGCGTGACCGGAGGAGTCATCGCGTCTGAAGCACGCGCCACTGGTGTCGACTTGATTCTGGCTCCTGTGCTCGACCTTGCTCGCGATCCACGCTGGGGCCGCGTTGAAGAAGACTTTGGTGAAGACTCTTATCTGACGGGGCAGATGGGATTGGCCTACGTTCGTGGCGCACAGGGTGACAGCCTGAATTCCGATCATACAGTAGTGGCAGAGCCGAAACACTTTGTAGGCCACGGTTCGCCGGAGGGCGGCACCAACACGTCGCCCGTTCACATGGGCGAGCGCGAGCTGCGTATGGTCATGCTGCGCGGTTTCGAGCCGGCCCTTGTTGACGGACACGCCATGGGTGTAATGGCCGCATATCATGAGATCGATGGAATTCCGATCACTGCCGATCCATTTGTCCTCAAGCAGGTGTTGCGCAACGAATGGGGCTTCCAGGGATTTGTCCTGTCCGATCTGGGCGCGATCAGGCGCCTCTACAATGCCCACTATGTTGCCGAGACGCCGAAGGACGCGGCTTGCATGGCAATCCGTTCCGGCGTCGACATGCAGTTCTACGATTTCGATCACGACGTCTTTCAGCATGCGCTCATCGATTGCGTGCATGAAAGCTCGCTGGCTCAGGCAGACGTCGACCGCGCCGTGCGCTCTGTGCTGCGCGTCAAGTTCGAACTGGGACTTTTCGAAAACCCATACGTAAACACTAGCCTGCAAGCCAGTGTCTATCGCTCTCCGCAGCATCTGGCGGTCACCTTGCAATCGGCGCGCGAGTCCATGACTCTTCTCAAGAACGAAGGCAACGTGCTGCCGCTCACAAAGTCGCTGCTGCATATTGCCGTTATTGGTCCCAATGGGAATGTTGCGCGCTATGGCGACTACGAGAGGGAATCGAACGGGCTCCATATCAGCATTGTCGACGGAATCCGCAAGCTGTTGCCGCAGGCCGCCGTGGACTTCAACGATGGCAAGGACATTCCCGCGGCCGTCGCCGTTGCCAAGAACGCCGATGTCGCTATTCTCGCGCTGGGCGAGCGGCAGGGCATCTCCGGCGAAGGCTTCGACCGCTCGAATCTCGATCTTCCCGATAACCAGGAACAACTGCTCGAGGCGGTGGCCGCGGCGGGCAAGCCGGTCGTTCTGGTTCTTGAAAATGGACGGCCGCTCACGATCGGCTGGGCCAAGGATCATGTCCCTGCCATTCTTGAAGCCTGGTACCCCGGTGAGCTTGGCGCTCAGGCCGGGGCAGAAACGCTGTTTGGCGATAATAACCCAGCCGGCCGTCTGACCATTACATTTCCGCGCAGCACGGGCCAGTTGCCGGACTTCTACAACTCTGATCCCTCGCGCAACCATCACTATGTTGGCGACAACGGCGAGCCGCTCTTTCCTTTTGGCTTCGGGCTTAGCTACACCACGTTCCGCTACGATCACGTCACGGTGCAGCCTCCAGCCGCATCCAGCGGAGCCGACATTCAGGTGAGTGTGGACGTGACCAACACCGGAACCCGGGAAGGCGATGAGGTCGTGCAGCTCTACATGCGCGAGAACATCAGCAGCGTGGAAACTCCCAGCCGGTCCCTCGAGGGATTCTCCCGCATCCACCTCAAGCCTCAGGAAACCCAGTCGGTCGTATTCCATGTGCCGCAAAAGCAGCTCGCGTTGTGGAACGCTGAAAACAAGTGGGCCGTCGAACCGGGCAAGTACACCGTCTGGGTTGGTGGATCGTCCCGCGTAACCCTCACAACCCAATTCGTGTTGGCTCCGTAGACGTCGCCGTATGCGTCTCAGTCTGTTCCATCAAAAAGGGGAAAATGAAGAGTCCGGGAGGGGTGGTTCTGTGAAGCAGATAGTACGATGCATTGCGGAAATTACCTTCCGGTTCTGCCTGCTGGTGACGCTTCCTTTCGCCGGGCAGACATCGGAGCACCAAACCGACGCCAATCCCATGGATCTCGGCTATCGTTCCCAACTCGATGCGCCGAACCGGCGCGAAGCCGCCGATCCCAATGCGGATCGCGGACCGCACCATTTCAGCTACTGGCTCTATCCGCACGCCGGAAACTGGAAGACGGCGCTGACCGTGCATCGCAGCTATGAGGCGAACAATCCACTTCTGGCTATGCAGGTGGAAACGCACTCGGGTTCCTTGCCCGCGCGCCACTCCTTCGTCTCCGTCTCGCCGTCCAATGTGATTCTGACGGCGGTCAAAAAGGCGGAGGACGGCAACGCCCCGATCTTCCGGGTCCACGAATCGGACGGCAAGCAGAGCGATGTAAGGCTCAATGTGCCCGAAGGAGGAATTGCGGCAACGGCCACGAATCTGATGGAGCAGCTGCAATCGAGCGATTCGGTCTCGCTGAGTTCCGGTCGGGTCTCGGTTACCATTCACTCGTTCGATGTTCAGACCATTTCAGTCAGTTATCCACCGTCGCAACACGTGCAAAACGGGGATGTTCCATAACTCTTCCGCTCATTGCTGATAGTGGGCGAAGAAGGATTCCACCAGTTTTTCGGAACAATCGGGGGAGTGACTTCCATGAGAATGAAACGGCGTAACTTTATCAAGAATTCGCTTGCAGCCGGGGCCGCGATGGCGGTCCCCGGCGTTCTGGCCGAAATGTCTCCGGCACTGGCTTCGCAGAAGCAAACTCTGCCATGGGAGCGCGAGATACCGCTCAAAGAGGCTGCCAAGTCGGCGACGATCGACAGTACATTGATTGCCACCGGTCCCCAGGGCAACACGGGCGAGCTCTTTAGTACAGCTGGAATGCCCATCAACAACTTGAAGATGCGGACCATGATATGGGGGCCACCGGAGCGGATTACGATCAGCCTGAATAAGAGCAATGTCTGGGACCGCAGGCTTCACGAGTTCAAGCCTCCGACAATTGAGGAGATTACCGAAGGCGCTTTTGCTCCGGTGAATGCAGGGTATGTTGGCGTGGCAGGGGGTTCGTATCGTCCCGTCAACCTTGGCTGGCTGGCAAAGGAGGGCGGCCCTGTCGACCCCTACCGCTATCCGATGCGCTATGCGTTTCCAAGCCTGAAACCGGTTGGGCAGATCATTCTGGGAGTCGACGCGCTGGCCGGAGCCGCCGCTCCGGTATTGAGCCAGAACTGCGCCAACGGCGTGGTGAGCTTCAAGGTGGAGAAGGGCGCCGCGAAGGCGGAATTGGAGTATGTGCTGGGCATGGCCAGCGACACCTATGCCATCCGCGGCAGCTTTACCGGCATTGATACGCCGCTCTGGCTGCGGCTCTACCGTCATCGCGACACCTCGCACCTGACGTATATGGCGGCCGACAACAAGACCTACACCAATCCGGCAGCGGAGGCGGATCGCGCATTCAACGGCCCCATTGATGCTCCCACCAGCGGACAGGATGGGAAGTACTTCTGGATCCGGCAGAGAATGCCAGCCGAAAAGACCTTTCCGCAGGGTTTTGAGTACGTGCTCATGGGCGTAGTGTGCACGCCGCATGGAGCGAATACGGAGTCGGTGGAAGGCAAGACCGGCCTCGGCACCCCGCCGCCGAATCAGCCGCTGAATCGTGAATGGAAGGGCGCCCGGCGTCCCCCGATTGCTGCGGCTCCCGGAGCGGCCGCGACAGCGACCCTGGCGCCGGACAGCAACGGCAAACTGGAAGCGCTGATCACGATCGTTACCACGATGGACGGACCGGACCTGCTGAGCCTGGCGAAAAAGCGTCTGGCTAAGGCCGAGGTAGAAGGATTCGAAGGCATAATGCGTAAGAACGACCAGTGGTGGGGTGCGTTTTACGACAAGCGCGAGGCCGGCCGCGTGTTTTACGGGGCAAGCGGAACAAATTGCACCGACGACATCCGTGAGATCTACCGCAGCTACGCCGACAGCCACGGCGGCGGCACCAAGACGGATATGCGGAAGTACGAGTGCAGCGCTTCCTATGCGCTTCCGGAGCGGGATTTCCAGGAGTGGGACAGCGCCCCGTGCTACAACGAGATTTTCACCACCTCGAGGTTCGTGCGCAATTGGGGCGACAGCGAGGACATGTGGAAGCAGATTGTGTGGCATTGGCTGCCGGGAGCTAAAGAGAATGCCCGTGCTATGTTCCATCTACCCGGCATGCTGATCGTCCATGGGTATTTGCCGCCGGTCAAGCCGGACAAGTATGTCCATACCACCATCACTCTTGAGCTGTGCCTGGGCACGATGGCTCAGATTGTCAGGCCGGCCTGGGACGAGTGGGACTACGGCGGCGACATCGAGTACCTGCGCGAAGAGTGCTATCCCCTGATGAAGGAAATGGCCCTGTTTTACGCAGGCGACGCCAAGATGGGCGATGACAGATATCTTCACATTATCCCCTCCATGCAGGAAGAGTCCTGGGGGATTTGTCCGGGGTTCTCTCGCAACAAAGACGTCATCAGTTCGCTGTGCATGTTCCGCTGGGGCCTTTTGCGCGCGGCCGAGGCGGCGGAGCTTTTGGGCGTTGACCAGGACTTCAGTAGGCACTGGCGCGAAGTTGCTACGCAGATTCGGCCGTATCCGACATGGGAGCGGCCGGAAGGGACTGTCTTTGCCGAGATGCCTGGCTATGAGCCGATTCGCAAGCCCGGCGACCACTTTGGAGATGCCGCTTCCTATCCAGCGATTCTTGCCGACGAGATCAATCTTGACTCGTCGCAGGAGTTGAAGCAGATGATCATCCGTAGCGTTCGCACCCTGCCCTCGGGAAATACGGATCAGGCGTTGCTGGTCATGGGCGTTGCGCCGGATGAGTCCGCGAACCGCGCCCGCAGGCCAAGGACGCTGGGCGATGCGGAATACCTGCTTAACAGCCGTAGCGGGCGTATTCATCTGTTTCCGGTTGCCAAAGATTCGCTGAAGGAGGCGGCTTTCCGCAACTTCCAGGCGCGCGGCGGTTTCCTGGTTTCAGCCTGCAAGAATGCAGATGGCGTTTACTACGTCGAGATTGAAGCGCGGCGCGGGCTTCCATGCCAGTTGATGAACCCCTGGCCGGGAAAGAAGGCTGTTGTCCACGAAGCCGGAAGCGCAAGCGACGTAAAGGTGCAACTGGACACCCGCAACGGCGAGTGCCTCATCTTCTATGCTCGCGCGGGACGCAAGTACCTCGTAACGCAATCGGTCTAGCATTCATCATACGAGCTCTGCCGTACGCGGTGGCCGCCTCCACTGCTGATGCGGGAAAGAGGCAAGGCGTGATCCACAGGCTGAATTCACTTCATGGCGTACGTCAACAAAATCAGCATTCATCGGCAAGGGAGAAGATCAATGACATCAGCTCGGAGAAAGGCGACAGGAATTCTCCAGAAGCAACACTGAGCACTAAGTTCGTTACGAAACCATGACCTCGGGTGCAACACGAATCT
>Ga0181520_10008603_pt1 | contig 14407 bp, 12 predicted proteins | sample PEATcosm2014_Bin_29_FD_132451 | JGI IMG/M metagenome (GOLD analysis project Ga0181520, IMG submission 132451) | Peatland microbial communities from MTU Mesocosm Facility, Houghton, MI, USA - PEATcosm2014_Bin02_30_metaG | ecosystem: Environmental > Terrestrial > Soil > Wetlands > Peat | place... | reverse complement strand
GATCCTGGGCACGCTCATCACGCTTTCCCCCCTGCTGGGGCTGCTCGGCACCGTCACCGGAATCATGCGATCGTTCAATGTCATCGGAAACAACCAACTGGCGCCGACGGCCGTGAGCGGCGGGATCGCCGAGGCCCTGATTGCAACCGCCTGCGGCCTGGGCATCGCGATTCTCTCGCTGATCCCTTACAACTTCTTCAATCACCAGTTATCGCAATTTCGCTCGCGCCTGGAGCGCACGATCAATCACGTCGAACTCCTGACCGAATCGGCCCGGCATCACGGCCACGACCTCGCTGAATTTTCGCTCCGCCGCGCATTGGGAAAAGTCGATGCCGAACCGGCCGACGCCACGACCTCGCTTTCATGACGCGTCGCCGTGAAAGTCGATTGGGAGAAGCCTTCATGCCCGTCCAATTGGATTCGCGACCGCCCGGCGAACATGCCGAACCCCGCATCGAGATCGTGCCGCTCATCGATGTCATGTTCTTCCTGCTCGCCTCGTTCATGCTCGTCAGTCTGAGCATGGTCAATCTCAAGAGCGTCAATGTGAATCTCCCCGGCGCCGCCACAGCCACGCCGGAAAACCGATCGGACTTCGCCGATATTTCCGTCAACAGGGACGGGGCGGTGTTCCTGGACACCAGCGCCATCGCGTCCAATGAGTTGGCTCATGAGTTGCAGCGTCGCCTCACGGCCGATCCGAAACTGCGTGTCATCATCAGCGGCGATCGCGAAGCCCGCCATGGCGACATCATGCGCGTGCTGGACATTGTCCGCAGCGCCGGGATTGACAAGGTTGCCTTCGAGGTGAGCGAAATTTCGGGGAGCAATTCCCCATGACCAGGGCGCTTGCGGTGATCAATTTCGTCGGCGTCGTGGCGCTGGCGCTGCTTTGCGCCGTCCAATGGCGGGGCGGAAATCAAATGGCTCGGGACATCGCCACGTTGCAGATCACCAATCAACATCAAGCCGACACGATCGACCAGCAGGCCACTACCATCAAGGAGAACACCGCCGATCTGGACGAATTTCGCCAGCGATTAAACGCCAGCGAATCATTCCTGAAGGACCTCCAGCGACAGCTCGCCGTCATGACCGGCGACCGTGACAGCCTCGCCGCCGCGCGCGACCAACTTCAGTCACAGATAGTTGCTCTAAAAGGAGCACTTGATAAATGGGAGGCCGCGGTCAAGACCGACGAGGCCGCCATCAAGGACCGCGACGCCATGCTGCGGCAGGCCAACGACCAACTCCAAACGCTCGCCGCGCAGCGCAATGATGCGGTGAACAAATACAACGATCTGGTCAATCAATACAACGCGCTGGCGAAACAAATAAAAGGAAATTGAACAATGCGCTGCACATCTCGACGCCCCCGCATTGCAAGGCACTGAATCGTCAAATGCTTATATGTCGGCACATTCGGGTGGTCACAAGAGCGGATGAACTTACGTCCTGGACCCATACAAGTTTTTTCTGATTTGATCGATTCCCGAGAAAGTCCGGCCTACACTCATTGCTTTATAGCATTTGTTCGGTTCGTTTTTGACTGGGAGGTAGCATCGATGCCCGGCACTTCGAACGATCCCGCGATTCCAAAATCCCCTGTAAACTCGGGATGGAGCCGGCGGAATTTCCTTAAGGGAGTCGGGGCGGCCGCCATCGCCGCCGACACCATTCTCCAACGCGTTGAAAAATCCGCGGCGGCCGACACCGTTGATCCCGCCGCCGTCGATACGCCGATTTCCGGCTCGATCCCCATCACGCTGAACGTCAATGGCCGGCCACGCCAGGTGACCGTCGAGCCGCGAACCACGCTGGTCAGCGCGCTGCGCGACCGGCTTGATCCGGCCGTGACCGGCCCCAAGGTCGGCTGCAACATGGGAACCTGCGGCGCCTGCACGGTGATTCTCAACGGCAAGCCGGTCTACGGCTGCTCGATTCTGGCGATTGACGCCGTCGGCAAGCAAATCAGCACCGTTGAGGGATTCGGCACTCCGGAAAACATGAGCCCGGTCCAGGCCGCCATGGTCGAAAAAGACGGCATGATGTGCGGGTTCTGCACCAGCGGATTCGTCACGTCCATCACCGCCCTGCTGCGAACCAATCCCAATCCCACGCTCGATCAGGTCAAGGCGGGATGCAAGGGAAACTTCTGCCGTTGCGGAAGCTATCCGCATCTCTTCGAGGCAGCCCTGACGGCCGCCAAGAACGGCGGCGGCAGGACCGGAACATAAGCACTTGTCACGGGTCGCAGACCCCATCGATGTGACGGCCGCCTGGGCCGCTATGAGGCAACGAGAATATGGCAACCAAAACCATCAAGATCCCGAAGGTGGTCAACGGCGTCACCACCGCGGTTGACGTGCAGGTGGAAGATTACGGCAACGCCTCATGGGGACCCAACAACAAGCACCGGCTGATCAATTCGCGCATGCCGCGGCCCGATGCCCCCGCCAAGACAACCGGCACCGCCATGTACACGCACGATGTTCGCGTGCCGGGAATGCTCTTTGGAAAAATGCTGCTCTCCCCGTATGCCCATGCCACAGTCAAGTCGATCGACCTGACGGCGGCGAAGAAGATCGTCGGCGACAAGGCGGTCATGGCGATCGCGGTCGGCGCCGAGCTCCATTACGAAGGCGCGCCCGTGGCGGCAGTTGCGGCGGCAACGCCGGAACTGGCCGATGACGCCGTCCGGGCCATCAAGGTCGAATACACGCAGGTGCCGCACGTGGTCAAAGGGGACGATGCTCTCAAGCCCGATGCGCCGCCGGTATCGCTTCCGGCCGGTGCGGCCGGGCGTGGCACGGGCGGCGGCATGGGCGCCGGTCGCGCCGGCCGTGGCGGAGGCACTTCGCAGGGCACTCCTGAACAGGTCGAAGCCGTGCTGGCCACGTGCGACGCCGTTGTCGAGGCTGAATACCGCACGCCGATCCTTCACCACTGTTGCATGGAAACACACAGCATCGTGGTCGACTACAACGGCGGCGATTCCGCCACGATTTACTGCTCGACGCAGGGCACGTTTGGCGGCATCGCCGAGGCGGCGCGCGAATTGAGCATCCCGCAAGGCAATGTCACCGCGATCGTGCAGCACATGGGCGGCGGGTTCGGCTCCAAGGGCGGCAGCATCGGAATTGTCGGACAGTGGGCGTGCAGGCTCTCCAAACAACTGTCCCGCCCGGTGAAAATGGTGATGGACCGACGCCAGGAATTCATCGCCACAGGCAACGGACCCGGCTCGATTCAAAAGGTCAAGGCCGGCGCCAACAAGGATGGCACGCTCGTCGCCGTCTCCTCGACGCAATACTCGCTGGGCGGTATCCAACGTGCCAACATCGCGGCATTGCCATATCAGTACGCTGCCAAGACCGTCTATTCACAGCAGCTTCCATGCCTGACCAACGAGGATGCCTCGGTGCCGCTTCGAGCGCCCGGTCATCCGCAGGCCAATTTCGCCAGCGAATCGCTCATGGACGAACTGGCGTTCAAACTCAACATCGACCCGCTCGAATTCCGCAAGAAGAACGCGCCCAGGAACGGCATGAACGTCGCCTGGCAGCGGCAGCTTGACCGCGGCGCCAAGGAGATCGGCTGGGAGCGACGCAATATGGTTCCCGGCGCTGTCGGTACCGGCCCGCTCCGCCGTGGTTTGGGCTGCGGCATCGGCGCCTGGGGCGGCGGCGGGCGCGCCCAGTGCGTCGTCACCGTTGACATCAAACAGGACGGATCGGTCACCGCCTCCGTCGGATCGCAGGATCTGGGCACGGGCACGCGGACCTATATCCGCGCCATCGTGGCCGAGGAACTCGGTTTGGAAATGCCCGACGTCCTCGAACGCATCGGCAATTCGACCTACGGCAACGCCAACAGTTCCGGCGGCTCGACCACGGCGGCATCGCTGGGGCCGGCCGTCAAGGATGCAGCTTACAACGCCCGCATCGAGATGAGCCGCCGAGTCGCACCGCTGCTGGGCGCTGAGGCTGATGCCGTGCTCTTCGACGGCCGGCAGGTCATGGGAGGCGGAAAGGCTCTCTCATGGAAGCAGGCCTGCGCGGCTCTTCCCGCCGCCGGCATTTCCGTCAAGGGCCAGTTTGTCGCAAGCCTCTCCGGAAATGGCGCGCACGGCGCGAGCTTTGCCGAGGTGGAGGTCGACATCGAAACCGGCCACATCCGCGTGATTAAGATGGTTCACGTGCAGGACGCCGGATTGCCCCTGAGCCGGCTGACGATGGAAAGCCAGATCAACGGCGGGATGATCCAGTCGATGGGCATGGCCCTGTTCGAGGGCCGGGTCATGGACGCCGATCTGGGCGTGATGGTCAACCCCGCACTCAACGAATACAAGATCCCCGGCACGCTGGAGATTCCCGAGACGGTGCCGGTCATTGACGATGAGGATCCGCGGCAGGTCGTCATCGGTTGCGCCGAGCCGGCCAATATTCCCGGCGTCGGAGCCATCGCCAACGCTATCTTCAATGCCTGCGGCGTGCGCGTGCGCGAATTGCCCATTACTCCCGACAAAATCCTCAGCGGCCTCATGGCCAATGCCGCCAAGAAAGGATGAGACCATGAATGCATTCGAATGGGCCAATGCCTCGACCGTTCAGGAGGCTGTCCGCCTGCTGAAGCCGGCCGATCCCAAGGCCGATCCCGACGAGATGGCGCGCCCGATGGGTGGCGGCCAGGATTTGCTGAGCACGATGAAGGCCTACATTCAACGCCCGCCGCGGGTGGTGAATCTCAAGACGATCTCCGGCCTGGACAAGGTCGAACCCGACGGCAAGGGCGGATTGAAGATCGGCGCTGTCGTTACGATCTCGCAGATCGAGGAAAATGCCGACGCCGCCAGGCTTTTCCCCGGCCTCGTCGAGGCGGCCGCCTCCATCGCCACGCCGCAGATTCGCAACGTCGGCACACTGGGCGGGAACCTCTGCCAGCGGCCGCGATGCTGGTATTTCCGCCTGGAAAACTTCAAGTGCCTCAAAAAAGGCGGCGAGACCTGTTATTCCGTGGACGGCGAGGACAAATACAACGCGATTTTTGGCGGCGGCGATTCCAATTTCGTTCATCCCTCGGACATGGCCCCGATGCTCATCGCGCTGGCGGCGACGATCACCATCAACGGCCCGGACGGCGAGCGGACCATGCCGCTGGAACAGTTCTTCACCCTTCCGGACAAAGACGTTCGTCGCGAAAACGCACTCAAGGACGGGGAAATTATCTCCCAAGTGCAGATCCCCGCTTCGCCGATGGGCGCCCACTCAACCTATCTCAAATTCAAGGAACGCGAAAGCCAGGACTTTGCGATGAGTTCTGTGGCGGCGGCCGTCGAACTGGGGCCGGACAAGCTCGTCCGACAGGCGCGCATGGTTCTTGGCGGCGTGGGCACGATTCCGTGGCGCGTGCCCGATGCCGAACAGTTTCTCGCCGGAAAACCGCTGTCCGGCGACAATGTGACGCAGGCCGCCGTGATCGCCCTCAAGGGCGCGACGCCGATGGGCAAGAACGGATACAAGATCCCGCTCACGCAGACACTCATCCGCCGGGCCCTGACCAAATTGAACGCCTGATCCCGTACATGTGCCGGAGACCGCTATGAATCCGCAGCCGAGTTCACCATCGCCAGCCGGGCAGGAAGTTGCCCAGACGCCCTTCTGCGCCGATCTTCGCTCCAAGAAATTCTACATGCTGGATGTCATACCGACCACCGCGGACGATTTTTACGACGCCAGCGGCTGCGTCTGGTGCTATCATACTCAGGTGCCGATCGGGCCCGACGGGCTGTTCGCCGGGCCCGAAGAATGCCGGCCCGGCCGAAAGTGCTACCGCTCGGCCCTGGATCCCAGGCCGGCGCCCCCGAGTCGGCGCTGATGGTTGTCCTCAGCAGAGCGTGTCCATGGTCCGTTGAATGAACGAGGTGTCCCATGACCAGAACAAGAGTCTTTTCCGCTTTGGCTTTGCTTGCTTGTGCAGGAGCGGCCTCAACCGGATTGCTCCAGAATTCGTCGCCCGTCGCTTCGTCGAAAATAACCGGTGACTACATCGAGGCCCGCACCGCCGCGGTCTTCGCCGGCGCCTGCCATTACAACGGGGAACTGGTCACGACCGGCCACGATGCCATCATGGCGTGGAACTTCCAGTCGGGTGACTGGAACGGGGTGCCCCTGGCCGGTGTTCGCGCCATGGCCGTCGTCACCAGCGACTCGAGCCTCGGTGATGCCAGCGCAATTCGAAAGAGCGAACTGCTGGTGGATTCATCGGCCAGCAGCGAACAGGCGCAGGCCGTCGCCCAACTCCTCGGCGCCCGCGAGTCCGCGCAACTGGGCCCGATCGCCGCTGTTCATCGCAGTACGATCGTTTTCAGCGACACCGACCATCATTACGCCGTATCGTGCGAAGGCTTTGGCTCGATGACGGTTGATCCAATGCCCAACGCCGAGTGCTGCAAACAGCCCAACGACGTCTGGTATTCGCCGCTGAATCCAGTCCCCAACCGCAAGGTCGGCTACACGCTCCTGGCCAACTACACCGGCGGCGCCATCGCCCAGCCGTGGCAGCGGGTCGAGGAAAACAGCGCGTTTTACGGCCAGTTTGAATACTGATTCATGTCTTGGGAATAATCTTCAAGGCATTGGCGTAGTTGTTGGCATCGCTGTCGGGAATGGTGACCGCCAGGCCGTTGGCGTCACGTGTAAACGTCAGCTTCGCTGATGAGCCAAGCAGTTGAACATTGCCAACCTCGCCTTTGTAATGCGCCGACGGTGAGGCCAGAGCCTTGATATTGACCTTCCCGCCCGCCGGCCGGCCCATGACGATCGCATACAGCACATCGCCTTTGGTGGTGAATCGCACATCGGCGGCACTCAGGACCGGACCCAATCCTCGCGGCGGGTTGCCGGCGCTGTCAACGGCCGTGCCGGCGTTCTTCACCGATGGGCCTTCGCCGTAAATCGCCCACGGGCTGGTGTCGTAGATGCATTCGCTGTTCACGTTCATCCACTTGGTCATCTCATCGAGATAAGCGGCGGCTTTGTCGTCCAGCTCGCCATGGCCGGGAAGCGGGATCGCAATCAGGAACGTGCCGTTCTTGCTCACCACGTCGACCAGCAGATGGATCCAGGATTCGGTCTTGGTATAGCCCTTGTTGTAGTCGGCCACGCTGTAATGCCACGGGCCCAGGCAATTGCCCTTGCTCCAGGGGATTCTCAGCATATCCAGCGACATGTTGCGTTCGAGATTGTTGACGATGGCGCTCTGCTCAACCACGGAAAGCCCGTCGGCAATAATAACAGCCTGCTGCTTGCCGCCGTGCCACTGCAGATTGGCGTTGTAGAAATGCGCGGCGAGGCTGAGCCCGGTTTCGGGGTTGGTGTCCAACAGAGGCAGCTTGGGATCGTCGAAGAAGATCAGGTCGGGGCGATATTTGTCGATGCAGTCCTTGATGCGATTGAAGAACTTGGCCACATACGCCGCGTCGGGTTTGGCCCCGATGGCGTGATTTTGCGCATACAGGTCCTGCGGGTCGAGACCTTCCCACCAGAGGCCCTTGCCATCGGACTTGGTCAGCTTGCCGTCGTAGGGAACGCCGGCCAGCGGGCCGGTTTTGTCGCTACCCTGGGCGTCTTCATACCAGTTCCACGCGCGTCCGGCGTGAACGCTGACACCGAAGTTCATGCCGGCCTCCTGAACCAGCTTGGCCCATGTGCCGACAATGTCCTTCTTCGGGCCGATGTTGACGGAATTCCACGGCTGGTATTTGGAATCGAAGTTGTCGAAGTTGTCGTGATGACAGGCCATCGAGACCAGGAACTTCGCCCCGGCGCCCTTGAATCGCTTGAGCAGTCCGGCCGGATCCCACTTCTCCGCCTTCCACGTGTTGATGACATCCTTAAATCCGAATTTCGACGGATGCCCGTATTTCTGCACGTGAAATTGATACTGCGGCCGGGTCTGGTCGTACATGTATTTGGCGTACCAATCCCCGTCGCCCGGCTGGCATTGCGGTCCCCAGTGCATCCAGATGCCGAACTTGGCGTTGCGATACCAATCCGGCAACTTGTAGTTCTGCTCCAGCGAGGCCCATGTGGGCTGGAAGGGGCCGGGCGCGATATCGTACACCGGCCGGGTCGCCTGGCCAAAGGCCCCTGGCAATCGCCACTGCGAGGCAAGTCCCGCAACCGCTCCGCCCGCCAATGCGCCCATCGCCTGTCGTCGTGTAAGTTTCATAGGGTCTCCGTAGATGTTGTTACCTCGACGTTCAAATCACTTTGGCTGCGTGCCTCCGCTGGGATCATTGGGCGTGCCGGACGATTCCGCCTGAACGGAGCGAGCGCCCGTCTGCACGATCCGGATCGGATTGGCAAACTCCAGAGCCACAACCGAAACATCCGGATCGGGAGCGGCGCCGCTCACCGTCACCACCAAACCCTCTGGCGACATCGCCGACGACACGGCCTGGCCATTGGCCAGCACCCGGCCGGACATTGCCGCCTGCTGCACACCGCTCAGCACGATCTTCCCGTCGGCCGGCCAGTTCCAGACATGCAGATACAGCGTCGTGCTGCCGGCCGGTTTGGTCTTCATCGTCGCGCGACCCCAGGCCGGCGGCTTGGACATCGAGAACGGCCCGGCGTCGGTGCCGTAGATGGCCTGGCCATTGGTTTGCAACCAACGGCCCATCGCCTGCAGGCGGTCAATTTCCGGCTGGGGGATGAGTCCCTCGGAGGTCGGCCCGACGTTCAGAAGATAATTTCCGCCCTTGCTGGAAATGTCGGACAGGTTGCGGATCAGTTGTTGGGCGGATTTCCAGCGCGTGTCGGTTGCGTTGTAGCCCCAGGAATTGTTGATGGTCATGCAGACTTCGAACTGCCGGCCGAGAGGATCGGTGGCGATTCGTTGTTCGGGCGTGCCGACATCACCCAGCACCCCGCCGCCCAGGCGGTTGTTGATGATGAGGTCGGGATACTCGCAGGTGGCGTCGAAGATCGGCCGGGCGCGCTCGGGCGTCATGGAATATTCGGTATCGAAAAAGAGATAAGACGGATGGTATTTGCTGAGTATCTCGCGGACCTGCGGCAGTGCGATTTTCGCCAGGTAATCGTCGAATGATCCCTTCTTTTGCGCATCATCCCACGGCGCTGTGTTGCCCGTGCCGCCGCCCAGATTGCTCCAGTCCTGCGATTGCGAATAGTAAAGCCCGAACTTGAGTCCGTCGGCGCGCACGGCGTCGGCCAGGGGCTGGATCAGGTCGCGTGCGGCCGCCGAGGCTTTTACCGCGTTCCAGTCGGAAACCGCCGAATCGTAGAGTGTGAATCCATCATGGTGCTTGGCGGTGAGGACGACATACTTGACGCCCGCCGCCTTGGCCAGATCGGCCCATGCGGCCGGATCGTATTTCGCCGCGGTGAACTGCTTGGCGTAGGCCTGGTACGTGGCGACGGGGACTTTGCCGTTATTCATGTACCATTCGCCGCGGGCCGGGACCGAATAGACGCCCCAGTGGATGAACATGCCAAATCGCGCATCGCGGAACCACTGCATGCGGTCGGCGTGGGCGGAGGGCGTTTCGTCGCGGACCACCACCGGATAAGCGGGCAATCCGGCCCCGCCTTCGCGGAACAGGATGGGGCTGGCGTTGCTGAATGTCGCCGCCGGTCGGGTCTGGGCAATCGCCGTGGCGGAGCCGGCAAGCAGGCCGGTAAGACACGCGAATGTAAGTAGACGTTTGCAAACCGTCGCTTTCATACCTTGGCCTCCTCGATAAAAACGTCATTTCGGAGTGATCTTGAATCCGTAGGCGTAATCGTAAGGTTTCTTGTCCGGCAGGTTGATGGTCAGGCCCGAATTGTCTTGGGTGAACGCCAATTCGCCGACGCCCAGCAGTTCCACCTTCGCCACGTCCCCGGGAAACGCCGCCGAGCCTTTGGCCAGCGTCTTGATGACGGCCTTCCCGTTCGTCGGCCAACCCATGACAAACGCATAGAGCGTATCGCCCCTGGCCGTGAAGCGGACATCCGCCGGTGTGTACCTGGCGGCGCCGGCCTGGCCGCGCCCGGTCGCGGCGGCCGTGGACGGGCCTTCGCCATAGATCTTCCACGGGCGCGTGGCGAAGATGCCTTCGCCGTTGGGGGCGATCCACGTGGCAAGGCTTTCGAGAATCTTCACTTCATCATCGTCGATCGTGCCCTCGCCACGGACGGGGATACTCAGCATCAGATTGCCGTTCTTGGAGACGATGTCGACGAGCATCTGCACGACCTGCACCGGCGCCTTGTACGTGTGATTCAGGAACCGGTCGCGCTTATAGTGCCACGAGCCGATGCACGTGTCGGTCTGCCAGGGGATCGTCTCGGCGCCGCCGGAGATTCCGTTTTCCAGGTCGTACACCAGCGCCTTGCGCCACGGGGCGCTTGCGCCGGTGAGATCCTTGCCTGTCATCACCGCTTCCAGTTTGCCGTTGCGCTTGAGATTCGTGTTGTAGAGATACGCGGCGATGCGCGGGCCGACGTCGGTCGTGGGATAAATCGGCATCACCGAATCATCGAAATACAGGATGTCCGGCTGGTACTTGTCGATCAGGTCGATGATGCGGTTGAAGTATTTCTCACTGAAAGCCTTAGCGATCGGCGGATTGCCCACCTGCTGCCAGTTGTACGTGCCGACCTTGTGGCACTGGGCGTACAGATCCTGCGGATCGAGACCCTCCCACCAGAGGCCCTTGCCCTGGGCCTTGGTCATGATGCCATCGTACGGCACACCCGCCAGCGGGCCGGTGGTGTCCGATCCCTGGGCCGCCTGATACCAGCTCCAGGCGCGATCGCCGTGACTCGAGATGGCAAAACGCAGCCCCGCATCGCGCGCCGCCTTCATCCAGCCGCCGACGATGTCCTTCTTTGGCCCCACATGCACGCTGTTCCACGGCTGATATGTGGAATCGAAATTGTCGAAATTGTCGTGATGGTGCGCCATGGACGCAAAGAATTTCGCGCCGGCCCGCTTGTAAAGGGCGATCAGCTTCTCCGGCTCCCACTTATCCGCCTTCCACTGGTTGATCACATCCTTGAATCCAAACTTCGACGGATGGCCGTAGTTCTGAACATGCCACTTGTACACCGCCTGAGCCGGCAGATACATGTTCTGCGCGTACCAGTCGCCCTGCTCCGGCTGGCATTGCGGACCCCAGTGCGCCCAGATGCCGAATTTTGCATCGCGATACCAATCCGGAACCTGGAACGCCGAAAGCGATTCCAGCGTCGGCTTGAACGGCCCATCGGCAACACCAAAACCCGGCGGAGCAGCAATCGGCGTCGGCGCCGGCGGCAGGCTCGGCGCGGTGGCCGGGCCACCGGCGGCGGCTACGGCCGGCGCAGCGGCCTGGCCGAAGGCCCTGGGCAGGCACATGGCTGCGCCGGCGCCGGCCAGAAGTTGAATAGCGGTTCTGCGGGATATCTGCATGGTGAACCTCCAAATTTTTTTCGACCGGAACGGAATGCCGGCCTTCGCCGCCACTTCGGCGGCTGCAGGGATCGAACGCCGACCGACCGATTATTTCGTCGGCACGCCCAGGATCTTCAGTGTCACGGCGTATTGGCTCGGCGCCTTCTCCGGAAGGTTCACCGACAGCCCTTGTGCATCCTGAGTCCAGGTGACTTTGCCATCATACCCGAGCAGCGAAACGCCCGTGACTTTCGCCCCGCCTGTTTGCGGTGATCCGGTGGCCAGGCTCTTGATCTGTGCCACGCGTGAATCCGGCCACGCCTGAACAAACGCGTACAGCGTGTCGCCTTTGGTCGTGAAGCGAATGTCCTGCGCGGTAGATGCCGCCGTCGCGCCGCGACCGCCGCCTCGCGCGGCCGGCCGGGCGGTCGTGGACGGCCCTTCGCCGTAGATCTTCCACGGCCGCGTTGAATAAATCCCCTCGGAATTGACGTCCATCCAGGCGGTCAGTCCGGCCAGGAACGCCTCCTCATGTTCATCGATCGAGCCGTCGCCGCGCAGCGGGATGTTCAGCATCAGATTGCCGTTCTTGCTGACGATATCGGTCAGCATGGCGACAATGGCGGCGACGGTTTGATAACGATTGCCATCGGCGATGGCCCGGCTGTAATGCCAGTCGCCGATGCACGTATCGGTCTGCCATGGGTCGGGCCGGATGGCGTTGGCGGTGCTGCGCTCGATATCTTCGACGAATGATCCGACATGTGCCGGCAGGATGTGCTTGCCGTTGACGACCACATCCGCCTTGCCGCCGTTCTTGTTGGCGCTGATGTTGTAATAATGAGCCACCACATCCAGCCCGACCGTGCCCAGCGGCAGTTCATTGGTATCGAAATAAAGCACGTCCGGCTGATATTTGTCCACCAGGTCCTTGCAGCGCAGATACCACTTCTCGCAAAACGCGACCGGCGGCATCGGGTTGCTCTTGGCCAGGCTGGTGTTGGCGGTGTACCAGGCGCTGACGGCCGCGGCGCCCTTGATTCCATCGGGCATGTGCACGTTGTTGCCCGTGTAGAGATCCTGCGGATCAAGGCCGTCCCACCATTTGCCCTTGCCGTCGGCCTTGGTGAGCGTGTAGGCATCGTAGCGCACGCCCGCCAGCGGCCCTTCGCCGTCATAGCCGTATGCCGTTTGCAGCCAGCGGCTCGACCACGACGAGTGATTGGTCACGCCAAACCGCAAGCCATTCTCGCGCGCCGCCTTCTGCCACAAGCCGACGATGTCCTTCTTGGGCCCGATCTTGACCGAGTTCCATCCATGGTACGTCGAATCGTACATGTCCAGATTGTCGTGATGATTGGCCAGTGCAAAGAAATATTTCGCGCCGGCCTTCTTATAGAGCGACATCAGCCGCTCCGGATCCCATTTCTCGGCCTTCCAGATATTGTCGATTTCCATGAACCCGAACTTGGAGGGATGTCCGTAGGTCTTGACGTGATAGTTGTAATCGGCCTCACCCTGGATATACATCCGCCGCGCATACCAGTCGCCCATTTCCGGAACGCACTGCGCGGTCCAGTGGGCCCAGATGCCGAACTTGGCGTCGCGAAACCAGTCCGGCGCCTTGTAGTTGGCCACCAGCGATTCCCATGTCGCCTTGAACGGGCCCGGCGCAATTGCGTGCGGCGGCAATGTCGCGTTTTGACCCAGTGCCGGCACCCAGCTTGCCGCGACGGCCGCCGCCGCCGTCATCTTCATGAAATTCCGACGCGTGATTCTTCGCTTCATAATCTGACCCCAAACCATGACATCAATCGATCAAACGTCATTTCGACGGCTGGCTGGCCGCTTTCGCGGCCGGCAGCTTCAATCCCGTGATCTTCAGCGCGTACGCCACGTCACACGGCTTCTGGGCCGGGAATTTCACATGCAGCCCGGCCGCATCCTGCGTGAAATCCAGCGGCCCGGCGTGGCCCAGCATCTCCACCTTTTCGATCTTCCCGTCGGTCACTTTGCTCGTCGCCAGCGCCGGTATCGCCAGTTCGGTCGGCCAGTCACTGGTGATCGCGTATAGACTATCGCCCTTGGTCGCGAAGAAGACATGGCCTTCCTCGGACATTTTCCACGGCCGAGTGCTGTAGATCGCCTCGCCGTTGACATCCATCCACTTGCCGATGGCCAGCAGCACCTGCTGCTGGGCGTCGGGGATTGTACCATCCGCCATCGGCGAGATGTTCAACAGATAATTGCCGTTGCGAGCCACATTGGTGTAGATCAGTCGGATGATCCCCGGCGCCGGCTTGACCGGCACGCCCACCACATAGCCGAACTTGTCGGTGATGGGGTCATCGGGTTCCCAAACGTAGTCGGTAAGTTGCTTGGGCGCCCGGCCTTGCCGTTCGTAATCCATGACCTGTCCTTCAACCCACGCCTGCGTCTTGGCGCTGATGGCAACGTCCTTGCCCCATTGCCTGGCGCGGTTGAAGTAATAGTCGGACACCAGGATCTTCAGGGCATCGGTGGCATGGTCGGTGTTCATGTCGAACCACAGCATGTCCGGATGGTATTTGTCGATGGTCTCGATTCGCTTGGCCACCCAGTCGTGCATGAACTTGATCCGGGCCGCGTTGCTCCGATCCGCGACGCAATAGAAGGCGGCCCATTTCGGATCGTATTCATCGCTGCCGGGCAGTGCCGGAATGAACTGGAAATGGAAGAAGGAGTGGTCGGAGATGCCCGTCTTGAGCCCGGCCTTTTCCAGCGCCTTGATGAGATCGCCGTCGATATCGCGATGCGGCCCGTAGTTCTTGGCGTTGTACGGATTGATCGCGCTGTCCCAGTTGGAAAAGCCATCGTGGTGCTCGCCGGGAGCCAGGACGTACTTGGCCCCGGCCTTCTTGAACAGAGCGGCCCAGGCGTCGGGATCGAACTTGGCGCAGGTGTACATGGGCAGAAAATCCTT
>Ga0181520_10008601_pt1 | contig 14410 bp, 13 predicted proteins | sample PEATcosm2014_Bin_29_FD_132451 | JGI IMG/M metagenome (GOLD analysis project Ga0181520, IMG submission 132451) | Peatland microbial communities from MTU Mesocosm Facility, Houghton, MI, USA - PEATcosm2014_Bin02_30_metaG | ecosystem: Environmental > Terrestrial > Soil > Wetlands > Peat | place... | reverse complement strand
GGCTCTGGAAGAGCGTTTGGGCGTTGCGCTGGAAGTGGAGGAAGTGCGGACGCTGGGCGAGTTGCGCGCGCTTGTGGCCGGAGCGGGTGATCCATCCTCTCCCACTCATTCCGCTGAAGAGCGCGGAATGAATGGGGCACAGTATCTTTTGGAGAAGCAAGATTCACTCCGTGCCCCGTCCATTGCGTCTTTTGCAATGGGCGGGAAACCTGTAACCAGCGATGTTTTTACGCGTTCATCCGGCAATGATGCCGAAGCATCGGGAACCGAGCAAGGAACCTATATCTATTCCCGCTGGCCGTGGTGGCGGGTGGTTCAATGGCTGCGCGTGGCCTTTATTGAAGCGGTGGAGCGCCCGCTGGTCTGGCTGCTGGCCGCGCCGCGCGTAGTGGCGTCGGAGCTTCCCGCCACCGCCGAGCCAATGCTAATCGTCGCCAATCACGTCTCCACCTACGATGGCCCGCTGATTCAGTACGCTCTGCCGGGACCGGTGCGCCGCCGGATAGCGGCGGCGATGGCCGGCGATATGCTGGAAGATTACCGGCACTTTCGCAATCCTGAAACCAACTCCTGGTGGCGGAGATTTTATCTGCCGGGTCCGCTTTTCTGGCTGCTGCTGACGGTGCTTTTCAATGTCTTTCCGCTGCCCCGGCGGCGCAACTTTCAGCGCAGCTTTGCCCACGCCGGCGCGGCGCTGGATCGCGGCTACAACGTGCTTGTCTTCCCGGAGGGTACGCGCTCGGCGGCGGGCGAGCTGGCGCGCTTCCGGGGCGGGATTGGGCTGCTGGTGAAGCAATCGGGCGCGGCCGTGCTGCCGGTGGGGCTGCGCGGACTGGGCGAGTTGAAGGCTGCGGGACGTGGCTGGTTCCGTTCGGGACGGATTGAAGTGCGCGTCGGCGAACCGATTCGCTTTGGGCCTGAAGTGAGCGAGGCAGCGATCACCGAACGACTGCACGCCGAGGTGGAACGGCTGGTGGAAAGCAGGGAACAGGGAATAGGGAACAGGGAATAGGGAACAGTAAATGCACGGACTATCGCTGCTGGAATTTGTCGCTGTGGGTCTGCTGATTTTGACCAACGCCTTTTTTGTGGCCGCTGAGTTCGCGCTGGTTTCAATCCGCGATACGCGCATTGAGCAGTTGCTGGCCGCCGAGGTTCCCGGCGCGCGGGCCGTGCGGCGGCTGCAATCTGATCTGGACGACTTTTTGCCCGCCGTGCAACTGGGCGTGACGCTCTGTTCGCTGGCCTTGGGCTGGATCGGTGAGCCGCTGGCCGCTTCGGTCATTCTCGGCTGGATCGCAGCTCTGCCCCAGCCTCCCACTCATGCGCTGGTCTATGCGCACGTGGTTGCAGTAGCCGCCGTTGCGCTCGGTTTTTGCTTCATCACATACTTTCATGTCGTGGTCGGCGAGCTGGTTCCCAAGTCGCTGGCGCTCCGCCGGGCTGAGGCGCTGGCCGTCGCCGTTGCTCCGCCCATGCTTGTCTTCATGACCCTGGCGCGGCCTGCTGTGCGCCTGCTCAAAGGATCGGCGGCGGTGATTCTGCGCGGCTTTGACATTCCCATGACCGAGCGGGCCCAGGTTCACTCACCCGAAGAGCTGAAGCTGATCGCCACGGCGGCGCGCCGTATGGGCGTTCTGCCGCGCTTTCAGGAGACGCTGATCCATCGCGCGCTGGAGCTGGATGACGTGCCGGTGCGCGAGATCATGACCACGCGGCAGAAGATCTTTTCGCTGCCCTCGAATCTGCCCATCGAAGCTGCCAGCGCGCTGGTCATCGAGCATCTGCACTCGCGCGTGCCGGTCTACGACGAGAGCCGAGGGCCGGAGCACATCATCGGCGTGGTTTATTCCAAAGACCTGGCCCGGCTGATCTTCTTTCGCTCCTCTTCGCCGGTGATCGAACTCCAACTCCGCCAGGTGATGCGCGATGTGCTGGTGGTGCCGGAGACCAAGACGGTGCTGGACCTGATCCGCGACTTTCAGCAGCGGCGGCGGCAGATGGCGATTGTGGTGGACGAGTACGGCTCGACGGTCGGCCTGGTCACCGCCGAGGACGCCATCGAGCAGTTGACAGGCGAGCTGGAGGACGAGTTCGACTCGCCGGAGCTACCCATCCTTGCCTCTGCCGGCGGCGCGCTGCTGATGGACGGCGGCGTCAACCTGCGCGACTTGGAGACGCAGATGCAGTGGAGCCTGCCGCGCGACGGCGGCGTAGAGACTCTGGCCGGCTTTGTGCTGATGCGCCTGGGGCATATCCCTGTCGAGGGCGAGTCGGTGATTTTTGAGGGACGGAAGCTGACTGCGGTGGAGATGGAGGCGCGGCGCATCAGCAGAATTCGCGTGGAGCCGGTGGAAGCAGAGAAGGCTGGAGATTCGGCCTCGCGCTCGGCGCAAGATTGACGCAATCTTTGCGGCCTTCACAGCCCACGTATGTTGGCGTAATCTGAAAGTGGGAGGTGCGACGAATGACAAATCTCGATTGGTCCCAATGCTCCGTTGTGGAAAGCGTTCCCGGCAAATTCAGCGGCGCATGGGTTCTCAAGGGAACGCGGATGCCAGTCTCCGCAATCTTCGAGAATCTCGCCGCCGGAGCCAATATCAACGACATCATGGAGTGGTTCGATGGGCTTGATCGGGAGCAGGTCAAAGCGGTGATTAATTTTGCCGCGCAGAGTCTTGAAAAGGAACCCGCCTACGCGGCATAATGCGCATCCTATTCGATCAAGCAGTTCCCGTGCCGCTTCGCCCGTATCTTGCAGGTCATACCGTCCGCACTGCTGCGGAAGAAGGTTGGGACCGGCTCAGGAACGGTGATCTTCTGAGTACGGCGGAAGAGGCAGGCTTCGATATCTTGCTGACAACCGACAGGAATATGCGTTATCAGCAAAACATCACTGGACGCAAGATTTCCGTTGTGATTTTGAGCCGTCAACAATGGCCGCAGCTTCAGCCTCATTTTCAAATTGTGGTTGATGCGGTCAATGCTGCCAAACGCGGCAGCTTCGCAGAGATAGAAATTCCGTTCAAGTAACTTCGATATTCACTCTTGAAAGATGGATGACTATCGCACAAGACGGAAATAGCGTTTCGCCTTGGCCACATCGCGGAAGATCTGCGCCTTGAGATCCCCTGGCGAAGGCCACACGATTTCGCCGCGTAGACGCAAGAGGAACTCCAGATCGATGGGTGTCTCTTCAGTCAGCTCGATTGGCTCGAAGTCCAGAATGTGCGACTCGACGGCGAAAGAAGCCGCGCCGAAGGTGGGGCGATTGCCAACGTTGGTGACTGCCTGGAAGCAACGCTCGCCAACGATGAGACGCGTGATGTAGACGCCGAAGGCAGGCAGCAATCCGTCGTAAGCCGCCAGGTTCACCGTGGGAACCAGCAGCCGCGTGCCGATGCCGCGTCCACGCGCTTGCGTCGAGCGCACCGCAAACGGTCGGCCCAGCATCCAGCGAGCGCGCTTCAGGTCGCCGGCCGCCACATACTCGCGAGTCGCCGAACTGGAAACCTCCAGCCCGCGCACTTTTACCGGCGGATGGATATGCACGGTAAAACCAAGTTCCGCTCCGAAGCGCTTGAGTTCCTCGACTCCAGCCTCGGCGCGACGGCCAAAGTGGAAGTTGCCGCCCTCATGGAGGCTGCGAATGCTGAGAGTCTTCATCAGAATGTTGCGCACAAAATCGTCGGCCGAGAGCTCGGAGAGCACTTGGTCGAAAGGCAAAACAAGCACGGCGTCAATGCCGGTGAGGGCAAGCAAACGCAGGCGCTCGTTGAGCGGCGTGAGCAGTTGGGGCGCTTGATCGGGGCGCAAGAATTGTTCAGGGTGAGGCTCGAAGGTGATGGCTACGGCGCGCGCGACTTGTCCATGAGCTTCGCTAACGACCGCCGCAAGAATCTCTTGATGGCCGAGATGCACGCCGTCGAAGTTGCCGATGGCGGCAACGGTGGGGCCGAAGCCTGCCGGAATCTCCGCGACAGAATGAAAGACTTGCATCAGCGATCGGCCTCCAGATTCACAGGCAAGCTGAGGCCGTCGTAGGCCAGGCGGATCTTTTCCGGCAGTGCGCGATTGGTCTCTTCGTGACCCAGTTCGTGGGCGATGTGAGTAAGCCAGGTGTGGCGCGCGCCGATGCGCTTGGCCCAGCCGACGGCCTGCGCGACGGTAGCGTGCGTGGGATGCGGCTTGTGGCGCAGCGCGGAGAGGACAAGATGGTCGAGTCCCGTGAGCAGCGCGAAGCTGGACTCCGGAATGTCACTGATGTCAGTAAGGTAAGCGGTGCGTCCAAAGCGAAAACCGACGATCTCCATTTCGCCATGCATCACCGGAATGCGCTGAAAACTGACTCCGTGAACGGTGGTGATCTCGTGCAACGGATGCAGTTGGACGCGGGCGCGATTGGGATAAGTGGCGTCGGGCGCAAAGGTGTAGTCAAAGATGCGCTCCAGCACCGCTGTCGTCTCCGGCGTAGCATAAAGCGGGATCGGTCCGCCTTCGCGAAAGACGTTGAAGCTGAGCGGGCGCAGGTCGTCCAAGCCAAGAATGTGGTCGGCATGGGAGTGTGTGTAAAAGACGGCGTCGACGCGGGTGAGGCTATTGCGCAAGGCCTGCTCGCGGAAGTCGGGTCCGGTGTCGATCACAACGACGCGTTCTTTCCCCTGTCCGTGCCCCATCCATTCGCGCTCTTTGCGAATGGGTGGGAGACTATCCTCATCGTGGTCCGGCTCACGCCAGCGGAGCAGCACAGATGGCCGGAGCCGACGATCATGCGGATCAGTTGAAGTGCAGACCGCACAATCGCAACCCAGCGTTGGAACACCCATTGAGGTTCCCGTGCCGAGAAATGTGAGTGTTCCTTCCATGAGTTCCTTGTTGAATGGCGGTTCGAGGATTGTGGTCTCCCACCCATTCGCAAAGAGCGCGAATGGATGGGGCACGGTGGTTCATGGGTTCGATGAGCGAAAAACAACCGCAGATCCTTCGACTCGCTGTGCTCGCTCAGGATGACAGGTTTAAGGAGCAGTATTGCGGGGAAAGCGCCGAGTTCTTTCCTGATCTCTGACCCCTGACCCCTGTTACCTGATCCCTGGTCCCTTAGCGCCTTAGCGCTTGCCCGGCGGTGGTGGCGGCGGCTGCATGGCTTGCAAGCTAATCATGCTGGTCAGTTCCAGGAAGGCCATGCGGACGTCGAAGAGCACCGTCTCCAGCGTGTTCGCTTCGGATTCGCTGAGGTTGCCTTGGGTCTTTTCGGCCAGCACTCCCAGCAGATCAATGGTGGTGCGCGCGCCCAGAATATCAACCCTGGGACGCTGTCCCTCTTGCGTGCCCGCGCCCATTTGAATCATTGCGGAGACGTAAAATTGCTGCACCAAATGCTCGAAGGTGACCGGCGGCTGCGCTCCCATGGCCGGGTTCTGCGCGCGCACCATATCCTCGATGCGCTGCGCCGAGGCGTCGTACGCGGCCTTCTGATCGCGGCTCTCTTTGGCGGTGGGCAACTGGGGCGCATCGTCTTCTTGAGGAGCCTCCGGGGCTGCGGGCTTATGCTCATTGACCACCAGTCGTGGACCAGAACTGGGAGCGGCGGCGGGCTCGGGCGGCGCGGAGACGGGCGCGGCGGAACTCTGCTGGTTTTCCTGCTCTTCATCGGCCTTGATTTTGCGGCGGTCAATCACGGTAAATTTCGGTGTATCGCTCATGCGTTTTCTGCCTTCCAATCGGTGTTGCGGTCAATGTTTACAAAAGTTACAACGCTAACAAGATTCCAATTTCGGCGGCGCGGTGAGAACCTTTGCCGTGCCCGCCGCTTCTCCTGTTTGATATGCAAAGGATTGGCTGCGCAGCTCAGCCTCGCCGCGCATCATGGCCAGGGCGAAGGCGCGGGCGCCGCTCTTCAACGGCAGCTCCGCCGCGCTGGTGATCTGTCCGGCAACCCCACCTTCCCATCTTAGTTCACTTCCGGCGTCGGGGAGTGGTCCAAAAAATTCGAGCGAGCGCAGATGCCGGTGAACGCTGCCGCGCGAATGGATGCGCTCGACGATCTCCTGGCCCTGGTAGCAGCCTTTGCTGAAAGATAGAGTGCGCATCTGCGAGGTCTCTTGCGGCAGGTCGCGCTCGGCAATGTCGATGCCGTATGTGGGGATTGCTTCGGCGATGCGCAAGGCCTCCAGCGCGGCGGTTCCCACGGGTGTCGCGCCTGCCTCAACCAGCACCTTCCAAAGCGCTGGAAGCTGATCGGGTTGCATCCACACTTCGAAATGCTGCACAAGCGCGCCGTAAGCCCGCGTAACGACGAACGGCTGGCCGTTCCAGCTTGCACGGGCGCTGGTCATCGGCTCCAGATCGGAGGGCGTGGGCAGGCCAAGCCGCTCCAGCAGCGCAGTGGCTTTCGGGCCAGTGATGCCCAGCGCGGTCTCGTTCGAGGGCAGCAGCTCCACATCGTCCATGATGATGAAGCGCTCCAGATGCGCAAGGAGTTTCTCCAACTGATCGGCGGCGATCACCAGGCTGAGCGCTTCGCCGTCGCGCCATACGTGCAGGTCACCCTGAATGCGTCCCTGCGCGTTGAGCACCAGATTCCAGGCGCCGGCGTTGGGGGCCAGCTCGTTCACCGTGTTGGTGACCATGCCGCTTAGCCAGCGGAAGCGGTCTTCTCCGCGCACGGCAACGCGCCGCAGCCAGCCTAGATCGTGGACCGCCGTCCCAAAAGCCAGTGCCTCTATTTCTTTCACTTCCGCGTCCAACCGAATAGGCGACCACGCGCCGCGGTAGGCTGTCAGCTCCAACGGAACGCCAACCGGAGCCGCTTGCCGCAGCAGGGCGGCGAGCGGAGTGGGCGAAGGAGCGGAAGGATTAGCCGTTTCAGTCATAGGAAAAATTGGGCGCAGACGCAGATATTTCATGGGAAAGAGCGTCCATCACCACCTTCTGATTATAGCCTTAGAAGTGGATGAGGAGCAGGGATGAGTATGCAGCAGAGTTGGGCGAGCAAGTGGCTTCTAGCGATCGTGATTTTTTTTGTGGTGGGTATCGCAACATCCCAACAAGTACCCACAGAAGCGCCGAAGGCGCAGTTGGCCCCACCGCAGGTGGCGCCATCGGCGGCGCAGAGCAAAATTACCGCCGATCAGGCCAAGCAGCTCTTCGGCCTGGTGGATGAGCTGATCAAATTCTCCTCGGACGAAACGGGACTGCCGATCAAGGCAACGGTGAAGCGCCAGATTATCTCGCGCGAGGCGGTGGAGAAAAATCTTAAAGAAAAGTTCGAGGAGGATGATAGCGCCAAGCGCCTGCAGCAGAGCGAAATTGTGCTGAAGAAGTTTGGCCTGCTGGACCGCGACTTTGCGCTGAAGCCCTTTCTGCTGGCGCTGCTCAAGGAGCAGATCGAAGCCTACTACGAGCCCAAAACCAAAACGGTTTATCTGCTGGACTGGGTGGACGCAGAGGAGCAAAAGCCGGTGCTGGCGCATGAGTTGACGCACGCGCTGCAAGACCAACATTCTGATCTGACCAAGTGGAACGATCAAACTCCCGATGAGGTTTCGCATACTTATGCCGAGGATGTGGATCATGTAAACCGGGATGAGATGGACACGGCGCGCGAAGCGGTGGTTGAAGGGCAGGCCACGGCGGTGATGATGGATTACATTCTGAAGCCGATGGGCAAGAGCCTGGTGAAAGACCCTGAAGTGATTGAAGCCGTGGGACAGCAGATGAACAGCGCGGAGAACTCGCCGGTGCTTTCGCGCGCGCCGCTTCTGCTGGCCGAGTCGATGCTCTTCCCTTATCGAGAGGGCCTCAGCTTTGAGCAGGATGTGTGGATGGACCAGGGGCAGACGGCGGCCTTTACGGGCACGCTGGACCAGCCGCCGACCTCAAGCTGGGAGATTCTGAATCCGCGCGAGTATGAGCGTCGCCACGCGCCCTCCGTGCCTCTGTTGCCCAACATTCACGCGCTCGTGGACCCGCTCTACAAGCCGTATGACATTGGGCAGATCGGCCAGCTTGACCTGCGCATTCTGGTCCAGATTTTTGGCGGTGAGCAGGCGGCCAGTCACCTGACTCCTGCTTGGGATGGCGGCATCTATTGGGCAGGGCAATTGCTCAGCGCCAAGACGCCGGAAGCAAAAGCCAAGACGGATTCGCTTGCTATCTTTTATCTTTCATCGTGGAAGAATGCGGCCTCCGCGCAGGCCTTCGCCCAGCTTTACGCCAATCAGTTGCGGCGCAAGTATGATCGCGTTCAGCTCGAAACTAGCGACGACCGAACAGCGTCCACTTCCGCCGATCAGGAGATGGTTTATTCCACCAGCGAAGGCCCGGTGGTGATCACCCTGCGCGGCAAGCGGGTCTTTGTGGCGGAGAGCTTTCCGCTGGATGTGGCGCGCAGGCTGAGCAAACTGGTTCTGGATGCGCAAGGATCGGGCGAAGTAAAGATGGCGGCGACGCAGCCGGTTGGATCAACCATCCAATTGGGTGCCCCAGGTCCGGATTTTCGGACCTGGGAACCACTGACTGCCAACCTGATTCGCTTCTTCGCCAATAGCGGCGTGATGAAGGCGGCGGTGGAAGCGGAGATAAAATCGGCGGCGAGATAATCTTGAAATACGCGCAACTATTTCCGGCCTTTTCGGTTCACACTGACAGGAGTTCAATTTCGCGCAATTTAAGGATCGATCATGAAATTTTTACTTTCAACAATAATCTTCCTTGGCAGTGCTTTGGCAAACTGCCAGGATGCCGGAATGATGGCCGCGCAACAAGCCTTGCAAGCCAGTCAACAGGCGCAGGCCGCCGCGCAACAAGCAATCGATCAGTCGACCATCCTCAGCCAGCAGGCTACCATCAATATGCAACAAGCTATGGCGAACACCTCTTCCCCGTCCTGCCCTGGGCCGGTAGTGGGCACAGCTGCTCAGCCTACCTTCTCCGCCAAATCAGGCAAGATCGCCGCTGGAACCAAGGTGATTCTGAAATCGGCCAGCCACTACGCCGCCATTTATTACTCCACCGATGGCTGGGCGCCGAATGAGTCTTCGCTGCGCTACACCGGCCCAATCACCATCAATGCGGAGACGCATCTTCAGGCAATTGCGACAGGGCCGAATATGATTCACAGCTCCATTGCGCGCGCGGATTACACAGTGGACGCACCCGCGGCTCAACCCTTGCCGGCGCCGCCAGTCCGTACCGATGGCGTGCTGCGCAAAGGGACCGCATTGCGCTTGGTGACAGGCTCTGCGGTCAGCTCGAAAGACGCCCGTGTCGGAGATAAAATTCCGCTGCTGTTGGATCAGGAGATCCAGGTGAACGGTGATGTTGTGATTCCCAAAGGGACGCCTGTTGACGGCATCCTTACCGTAGTCGATCCGGCTGAAAAATACTACGTGCCGGGCGATTTGGTCTTTGAAGTCCGCGCGCTCACAGTGCAAGGCAAAAGCATTCCTCTCAGTGGAGGAGAAACCCTGGAGGGCGCATCCGCAAGAAGGCCCAAAGAAGCAATCATTGAACCCGGCATGGTCGTCTCAGTTATTGCGACAGCGGACACACAACTGAAGCCTTGATCCTCATCTTTTATCCCAGCCAAAACAGCGGCAGCAGTCCCAGCAGCGCCAGCATAACCAGCATCAAGAGCGCCTGAATGCCGGTCTTGCGGTCGGCCAGGCTGAAGGCGTAGCAGCCTTTGGCGATGTTGTTGCTGGATGCGGCAATCGCCACCGCCGCCGCGGCCTCCTTGAAGGGCGTTAGAGAGCCTGCGGCCTGCGTCAAGCCCATGATGAACGGGTCCACATCGCTGATGCCCATCACTGCGGCCAGCGTATTCACGCCCGCGCGGCCCAGGTATGTCACCGCCAGTTGCGTCGCCACCAGCATCACCAAAAAGAGCCCAGCAAAGAAGAGCGCAGTCATCAGGTCCAACGGATTCTTGGGTTCGGACTCGCGCTCAACCTCCTGCGTATTTTTGTCGGGGATGCGCGTCCATAGCCAGCCCACGCCGACCGCCCCCACGGCCAGCGCCAGATACGGAATGTAAAGCAGCAGCATCAATTGCCGGTTGAAGAGCGCCAGCAGAATCACCAGGCGCAGATACATCATGCCGCAAGCGATCAGGATGCCGCCGGCAAACAGATGTGGCCGCAATTCGCGCTTGGCCCGCCGCGCCATCACCACCGTGGTCACCGTGGAAGAGTAAGCGCCGCCCAGAATCGCCGCCAGCACCACCCCGCCCTGGCCCTTGGTCAGCTTTTGCAAAACATAACTGGCGTATGAGATGCTGCTGATCGCCACCACCACCAGCCAGGTCTTGAAGGGATTGATGTGAAAGACGCCGTATTCCTGATTGGGCAGGATCGGCAAAACCACTCCGCTCAAAAACAGAAACTTGGCAAAGGTGAGAATCTCGTTGGGCGCAATGCGCGCGGCCAGCTTTTCCAAAGCCGCTTTCAAATCCAGCAGCAGCAGGCTGGCCACGCCCAGCGTGGTGGCAATCCACAGATGGCCGTAGCAAACCAGCGCGCCCACCAGGAAGGTGGCCAAACCGGACATCTCCGAGGTAACTCCGGCGGCTTCGGCAGCGGAGATCTTATGCCAGTAAGAGATCAGTAAAAATGCGGCGACGACCAAAAAGCCCACGGCCACCGGCAGCAGTTGCGCGCCCGCCACCAAAGCGATGGAGTAGCCGATCAGGCCAATCAGCGGGAAGGTGCGCACGCCGCCAAAGGAATACGCGCCCTGCGCCGTCTTGCGCTCCTCGCGCTCCAGCCCAATCAGAAACGACAAGAAGAGAACCAGAAGAATCTGGAAAGCTTCTGGCGGGAACTGTTTGTAAATTTCCATGCGGGTCGTGCCTCGGGAAAATCTCTGCTAGTCAGCTTACACGCTGTCCCAATGAAGTGTCTGCAATTTTCTCTTCCCTGTTCCCTGCAGGGCAAACGCATCTTAATTCGTTCCAGTACTGAAAGAAAAGGTCGCGCAGGGCGCTGAAATGATGTGCTCTTGTTACAAGACCGATTTTGGAAAGCGATCAGAGAAGTTAAGATGCGTTTGCCCTGCTGTTCCCTGATCCCTGATCCCTGTTCCCTATTCCCTGCCCTCCGGTGTTAGCCTAAAACCTTATGGCAGCATCGTCCCATGTGGATTTCTTGGTGATCGGCGCGGGCGTGGCCGGGTTGCGCGCGGCCGTCGAACTGGCGCGTCACGGCGAGGTTCTCGTCGTCACCAAAGAGTCTGTCGCCGAATCCAACACGCACTACGCGCAGGGCGGCATCGCCGTGGCCATGGAGGGCGACGCCGACGTGGCGCTGCATCTGGAGGATACCGTCAATGCCGGCGACGGGCTGGTCTGCCGCGCCGCCGCCGAGGTGCTGGTCGCCGAAGGGCCGGTGCGCGTCGCCGAGTTGATCGAGTGGGGCGCGGCCTTTGACTCCGAGGCCGGCCAGCTTCTGCGCACTCGCGAGGGCGCGCATTCCCTGCCCCGCATTCTGCACGCCAACGGAGACGCCACCGGCGCGGAGATCAGCCGCTCGCTGGCCGCCTTTGCCCGCGTCCACAAGCGCATTCAGTTTGCCGAATGGACCACGGTCACCGGCCTGCTGGTGAAAGACGGCCGCGTCGTTGGCGCTGACTTGCTTGGTTGCGAACGGCGGCCACGGCTTCAGCAGCGCATCAGCGCGCGCGCCGTTCTTGTCGCGGCAGGCGGCGCGGGCCAGGTCTACAGCGATACCACCAACCCTGCCGTCGCCACCGGTGACGGCATTGCATTGGCCGCTCAAGCCGGAGCCGCGCTCGCCGACATGGAGTTCTATCAGTTCCATCCCACGGCGCTCTCGCTCTCCGGCGCGCCCCGCTTTCTGCTCTCCGAAGCGCTGCGCGGTGAAGGAGCCATCCTGCGCAACGATCGCGGCGAGCGCTTCATGGAGCGCTACCACCCGCTGTTGGAACTGGCCCCCCGCGACGTGGTCGCCCGCGCCATTACCCGCGAAGGCATGGGCGCTACACCCGCTGAATCCCGTGTCGTTCGTCTGGATATGCGCCATGTAAAAGGCATCAACCTGCAAGCCCGCTTTCCCGGCATCAGCGCGGTACTGGCTCGTTACTCGCTTGACCTTAGCCGCGACCTCATTCCCATCCGTCCCGCAGCGCACTACCTGATGGGCGGCATCAAGACCGATCTTTTTGGACGCACCACGCTGCCGGGCCTCTTCGCCGCCGGAGAGGCCGCCTGCACAGGCGTTCACGGGGCTAATCGGCTGGCCTCGAATTCGCTGCTGGAAGGCCTGGTCTTCGGCGCGCGCGCCGCGCAAGCGATGCTCGACGAGCGCTTGTCGCACGGGCGAGATTTTACGGAAGTCATGGAACCATCAGCGCCTCTGTCCGAGGCGGAAAAGCAAGCGCTGGAAGAGATCATCGCCAAGTTGCAGGCTGCCCTGTGGGCGTATGCCGGATTGTTGCGTGAGGAGGCGACGCTGCGGCTGGGCTTTAAAGCGCAAGAGGCCTGCGCCGCCGCGCTTGCCGAACTGGCCGCGCACGGAAAGGCAAGCCGCCGCCTGAGCGAGGCACTGGCCATGAGCCGCGTCGCACACGCCATTCTGGCCTCGGCCCTGGCGCGCACCGAAAGCCGCGGAGCACACTTCCGCAACGACTTTCCCCACCGCGATGACGCGCACTTCCAAAAGCACTCCGTCTTCGCAGCCGACGGAGTAGTAACCTTCGAATCCTGGTAATCAACAGAGTGTAATTGACATGATGTAGCGCCGATCTCCAGATCGGCTGTAGCGCGGACGTCCTCATCCGCGACTGCCTCTGATTCATCCCCAGGTCGTACGGGCTGCTGGCCAGGTTTTCCCCTCATCTTTTTACGGCGTCAAGCCGATAACTCCAATGAGAGTCGTTCCCTGCTCCGGTGCCACGTGCCTTCGCCCTCGGCCGAAGGACTTTCAGTCGGGAGAAATGCACCATGATTCTGATGTGGACGGATCAACTCAGTGTCGGCGTCAAGTACTTTGACGAGGACCACAAAAACTTGATTCGCTTCATCAACGAGTTGCATGGCGCGATTCAGGAAGTGGATGCCGAGGGAAAAATCGCCGAAGATGAGATCGAAATCGCCCTCCACCGGCTGGAAAACTACTTTCAGTATCACTGCATTCAAGAAGAAGTCTTGATGAAAAAAATCGCCTTTCCTGGGTTTGATGAGCATAAAGAGAAGCATAAGTTTTTTCTAAGTACAGTTGAGGCGATGTCGCAGCGCTTTCGCGGAAGTCGCAACCCGCAGCACGCCATCGAGCTGATGCAGTTTATGTATGATTGGTTGACCAATCACATCAACAAAGAAGACAAAAAATACGGCGACTACCTTCGAAGCAGCCGGATCTCTCCGGAGTTTTTCCAGCAATCAAAGCCCAGCATCGCGGAGCGCAAACACTTCCTCAGTACGCTTGTCCTCTTGCCGAAAAAGGAAGCGAAGCCGTCTGAGCCGTGATCCTCGGCGCATCGCCGATTCCCTATTCCCTGTTCCCTGTTCCATGCCTTATTGACACCAGCGCGCTCACCGCCAGAATCGCGCCCATCACGATCAGTGACAATGTAATCGGCACTTCGATCCAGCGCGCGGCGATCATCTTCAGCGCCACAAAAGCCAGCATTGTGCCCAACCCATAATGCAGCGCGCGGAAGCGGTCCAGCAGCGATGAAAGCGCAAAGTACAGCGAGCGGAGCCCCAGAATCGCCGCGATATTCGAGGTGTAGACCACAAAGAAGTTGTGGCTGACGCCGAGCACGGCGGGAATGGAATCAACGGCAAAGAGCAGGTCTGTCAACTCGACAGCTAGAATCACCACCAGCAGCGAAGCACGCGCGGGCTGCAAGCGCTGAATCCATCCCGGTACAGCGGAACGCGCCGAACCGCCGCGCACCAGCCGCCACGCCGCATAAAGCAAAATCAATCCGAAGATCCATGTGATCCATTCAAAGCGTTGAAGCAGCGTGATGCCCGCGGCAATAAATAGCCCACGCAAAACAACCGCCCCGGCCACACCCCACAACAGCGCAGTATGTTGCCGTCGTGGCTCAACGCGAAAGCTCTGAAAGATGACCAGGAAGACGAAGAGATTATCGACACTCAACGAGGTCTCAATCGTGTAACCGGCAACAAACTCCAGCGCCAACTGGTGGCCTTTGGCTAGGTCGATCCACATCGCAAAGCCCGTTGCGGCAGCGACCAAAAAAGCAGTCCATAACCACACTGAAAGCTGAGGCCGTTTCATTACGCGCGGGGAGCCAAGCAGCAGCGCATCGGCCAGCAGAAGTCCTGCCACCAGCAGATGAAAGCCCAGCCACCAAAGCCATGAAACGCCAGCGAACATAGTTCGATGGTACAGCAGGAATCAGCAGACAATTTTTGCTCGTC
>Ga0181520_10008600_pt1 | contig 14412 bp, 7 predicted proteins | sample PEATcosm2014_Bin_29_FD_132451 | JGI IMG/M metagenome (GOLD analysis project Ga0181520, IMG submission 132451) | Peatland microbial communities from MTU Mesocosm Facility, Houghton, MI, USA - PEATcosm2014_Bin02_30_metaG | ecosystem: Environmental > Terrestrial > Soil > Wetlands > Peat | place... | reverse complement strand
TGTCTTCGCCGAGCGTGTTTCGCAGGGCTTTTATCTGAACGTGGACGTGAACCGGCCGGAAGCCGCTCGATACGGATTGAGCGTTGCCGACGTGCAGCGTGTGGTCACTTCCGAAATCGGCGGAGCTGATATCGCTCAGAATATCGAAGGCCGCGAGCGCTTTCCAATTGCCGTCCGCTATCAACATGACTTCCGCAGCACCTCCGATGCACTTTCGAAAGCGCTTATTCCCACCCCGTCCGGCGAGGAGATTCCCGTGAGCGAAGTCGCGCGGGTCTACTATTCACGCGGCCCCGCCATGATTCGCGACGAAGACGGTGCGCTCACCGGTTATGTCTATCTTGACTTGAAGACCAATGACTACGGAGGATTTGTCGATCGCGCCAATCGGCTCATGCCGCAAAAGCTCACATTGCCGGCCGGCTACACTTGGCACTGGGCAGGTGAATACGAGTTCGAGCTGCGCGCCAAGCAGCGCCTGCGTATCATCCTGCCCATCGTTTTCTTCGTGATTTTTCTGCTGCTCTATCTCGTCTTCAAGTCCGCTGCGGAGGCAGCTGTTCTCATCTTCCCCACCGTCTATGCCTTGTCTGGCGGCCTCCTGCTGCAATGGCTTCTCGGGTACAACTTCAGCGTCGCTGTCTGGGTCGGCTACATTGCCCTCTTCGGCATCGCAGTCGAGACCGGCGTCGTCATGGTCGTTTATCTACATGAGGCGCTCGAGCGCCGCCTCGCGCAAGGCGCCCCGCTAACAGAGGCTGCTCTCGAACAGTCCGCAATCGACGGCGCCGTACAGCGCCTTCGCCCCAAGCTCATGACCGTAACCGCAGTGATTCTGAGCCTCGCTCCCATCCTCTGGGAGTCAGGCATCGGGTCCGACGTGATGAAACCGATCGCCGCTCCTATCGTCGGCGGCATGATCACTTCAACCGTTCATGTGCTGATTCTTGTTCCGGTCTTTTTCTTTCTTATGAAGCGCCGAGAATTGCGCCGGGGACAGCTTCGAGGAGCTCGTGTGGAGGAAGCGATAACCGAATCTGCATCGAAGGCGCAAGACCGCGAGGTCGCCGTCTGACCCGGTACCTCAAATAGGCGCTCTCACGAAGCGCTGCATAGGACCGCACCACCGGCGACAACCTGACTGCATCACGACTCCCCCGCCTGTTCTGAAAGCGGCTTGGTATTGAGGGGCGCACCTCACGATCCGTTTCAGGAATCCATAGGTTTGCCCGCAGTCATCCCCCTTAGGAGTTGAGCGGTCCTCTCATCTAACCCACTAGGCCGGACAAACTCGAGGCCGACGCCGTCGTTGCCATCGCGGACAGCTCGCGCCAGCACGGTGACTGAGTCGGTCTCGGACTGTGCTCCGCTTTCTGCCGTTGCAAGCGTCATCCGGACGAGAGTGCCGGGGTACCAGCGCTCCTCGCTAACTACGTACAACCCGGTCGCACTAATATCCCGAATGCTGTGCGCCAGGGGAGGCCCACCGGTCCAGAAAAAAGCAAACAGACCGGGCGCCGGCTTTCGGGGAGATTTTCTCTTGTCCACGGGATCAGTGGAAAACCATCGATCCAACCAATTCCTCTGAGGCTTAATGCTTCTGGGCTCAAGTGTGACCGGGACATTCCCGTTTACCTCATCCAAAGGATTGCGCTTCTGCGAGGGGAGAACTTGTGCTTGCGCCAGGTCCGAGCCCTTTGTTGGCAGCATTTCGCGATCTTGCCCTGGGATGACGGGGTTCCGGATAGCTTTGGGTATGGCGCCTCCGGCTCCAATTGGGTTGAACCGCTCAAGGCGCCAGAGCATCTCTGCGTGAGCACATATCACCAGTTGATCGCCTTGTTGAGTCTGCAACGAATTGATCGTGCGGGACGGCAATGCCAACACACTTGCAGCGACCGGACGGCCAGGTGCGATGCGGTAGGCCGGATAGAATTCAACTACGTCAATAACTCGGCAATCGCTGTCGAGATAGACGAGATCCAGCAGGACATCCACACCCGTGACAGGTAATCCACGAAAGGGCACCATCCAGAGGCCCGCATCCGAGTTGCTTGCCAGAATCGGCATCAAATCGTTGAGACTCGAGTTCGAGAAGTCACCCGCAGTAACATTTAAGCCGAGAAAGCATCCTCGGGTCTGATTGTATGCGCTACGCTTTTGTGATTCCATGCAGCCACCCCTTCGATGATTAGCTTGCAACCTGGTATTGGTTATCGCTTTCCGTCCTATATCTACCTAGCCGTATCCACGTTCTGTATTCCGGCAAACGGGGTTATTCCCTCGATTGTCCGGCTCGCAATCCGTTTGCTTCCATTCTGCGAAACTTTTCATTCACGAGATAATCGGCCCCTGTGGGAGGACCTGCGAGAACATTCCGTTCCCATACCGATGAAGGCCGATCAAGCACCAAGAATTTCAACATTCGAGGCTTCCTTCTCGCGCGATGAGCCTCAGTGTTTCGTGATCTGGAAGCCTCATATTCTCGAGCGTGAACGCAACAACCGCCGGTTCCGGTGTTCTCTTTCCGTTGTTTCTTTCTTTCATCGAGCCATTGGACTTGGAGGATTGCCGTGCTTGTTCATCCCTGAGTAACATCTCAAACTGTTCGGCAGGGATTGGACGGCTGAATTTGTACCCTTGCGCCTCGTCGCATTGCTGAGCCAGGAGAAACTCCAACTCCTCGGGCGTCTCAACTCCTTCAGCAATGACCCGCAGGTGAAGGCTGCGGGCCATGGTGATAATCGTGCTTACGATCGTGTTTCCGTCGGGAGAGTCGGCAATCTGGCGAACGAAGGACTGATCAATTTTGAGGGCATCGAGCGGAAACTTTCTAAGATAGCTCAGGCTGGAGTAGCCCGTGCCGAAGTCGTCCACCGCGACACGCACTCCTATTTTCCGGAGGATTTGGAGGATTGTCGATGAGAGTTCGGCGTTCTTCATTAGAGCGCTCTCGGTCACCTCCAACTCGAGCGATTTCGGATCCAGGCCGGTCTCTTTGAGGGTCACGAACATGCTTTCAAGAAAGTCTTCGTTGCGAAACTCCAATGCGGATACGTTGACGGCTATGGACCCGATAGGCAAGCCGGCGGCCACCCACGCCTGGGCTTGCCTGCATGCTTCACGCACCACCCAGGCACCAATCGGGACAATCAGGCCGGAGTCTTCCGCGACGGGGATAAACTGCGCCGGAGAGACCGACCCTCGAGTGGGATGGGTCCAGCGAAGCAGTGCTTCCGCTCCGGTAATTGCGCGTGTCGTCAAATTGATCTTTGGCTGATAATTCAGTGTGAATTCATTCCGCTCCAGGGCGCACCGAAGATCTTCCTCAATGGATTGACGCTCCACTGCCCGGACGTTCATCTCGGGCTTGAAAAACTGAAAGCTCTGGCGCCCGTTTTCTTTAGCCTGGTACATCGCGGTATCTGCGTTCTTGATGAGTGTCTCCGCATCCGGGCCGTCGTCGGGATACATACTCACGCCAATGCTCGCGGTGATGTGGAGATTATGCGGACCCATGAAATAGGTCTCCGAGAGGGATTTCAGCAGCCTTTTCGCTGCAATGGCCGCATCCTCCGGCTTCTTCACTCCTTGGAGAAGAACAATGAATTCGTCGCCTCCTTGCCGGCTTACCGTGTCCGGTCCACGGACACAATCGCGCAGACGATTTGCAATGCATTTCAAGAGATCGTCGCCGGCAGGGTGTCCAAGGGAATCGTTGATGTTTTTGAAGCCATCCATATCCATGAAAAGCACGGCGATCTTGCCTCGGTTACGCTCCGCCAAAGCGATTGCCTGGCCAATGCGATCATTCAGGAGCAATCGATTCGGTAATCCGGTTAGAAAGTCATGCTCGGCCAAGTGGGCAATTTGGTCGGCCATCGCCCGCGACTCACTCACATCCCGAAAGACAAGAACCGCCCCGATGACCTGCCCGTTACGATCGTGGATCGGGGAGACGGAATCTTCGATGAAGATATCCGTTCCGTCGCGCCGTACCAGGACACTGTTTGTCGGCAGGTTCCCTCTTCGATTCTGTTGAGAGGCTTTGACCATAGGATTCGGAATGACTTTTCGCGTGTTGCCATTCAAAACGCGGAATGCGTCGGCCATTGGACGGCCGACCACTTCATGCAGCGACCAGCCCGTCAGTTTCTCGGCAACCATATTGAGGAACGTGATGTTTCCCGAAACGTCAGTACTAATCACGCCATCGCCGATGCAGTCGAGGGTGACCTGGGCGCGTTCCTGTTCCTCGAACAGGGCTTCCTGAATGCTCTTGCGCTCGACTGCATATCGCAACGCCCGCACAAGCTCGCGCGGCTCGATCTGGCCTTTGATGAGGTAGTCCTGAGCACCTTCCTGCATGGCTTGTATGGCCATTGACTCGTCGTCCAGGCCGGAAAGCACGACCAGCGGGATCCCACGAGCAGCGGCATGCGCCCGCCGCACGGCATCCAGCCCTTGGGCATCGGGCAAGCCCAGATCAAGCAGAATGACGTCAATCGCATTCGCCGCAAGGTGCTTCTCGGCGTCTCCCATGCACTCCACGTGCTTCAATTCGATCTTGTGAGAGCTTTGTTCCTGAAGCATCTCCTTGATGAGGCGAGCATCGCCCGGATTATCTTCAATCAGAAGCATTACGTTGATTTGTCGCTTGATCATGCGCCTTACCTCTGCTCCGGCAATTTGGCCCTGGTCAGCCAGAAATCGTTGATGCTCTTTACTACCGCTTCGAATTCGTCCAGCTGCACCGGCTTGCTAAGATAGCAATTCGCCTGCAGTTGATAGCTCTGAACGATGTCCTCTTGCGCGGTGGAAGTGGTCAGTATGATCGTGGGAATGGTCTTCAGGTTCTCATCGTTCTTGATTTGAGCAAGAACTTCGCGGCCATCCATCTTCGGCAAGTTCAGATCGAGCAGGATGAAGTGAGGGCGCGGGGCGTCTATGTGGATCCCCTCATGCCTTAAGAAAGCCATGGCCTCCACACCGTCCGAAGCTACATGCAAATGAATGAGCCTGTTTGCGTCGCGAAACGCCTCCGTCGTCAGTCGGACGTCCCCGGGACTGTCTTCAACCAGAAGGACCTCTATCGACATTTCTCTTCTCCTCGGAGCATCCTGACTCCCTCTCGCTTCCAGCCAGAGTGAAATCCAAAGTTCATCCCAGGCCCAGTATTGTTAGGTTGCCGGCTCATTCGTCCAGTCTCCTCTGAGTCAACTTGGCCCTTTTCAGCCAAAAGTCGTTGATGCTCTTCACTACGTTCTCGAATTCGTTCAGCTCTACCGGCTTGCTCAGATAGCAATTCGCGTGCAATTGATAACTTCTGACGATATCTTCTTCCGCACTGGAGGTGGTCAGGATGATCGTGGGAATGGTTTTCAGGCTCTCATCGTTCTTGATATGAGCAAGAACCTCGCGCCCATCCATCTTCGGCAAATTAAGATCGAGCAGGATGAAGTCCGGACGGGGTGCATCGATGTGGATCCCTTCATGCCTCAGAAAAGCCATTGCTTCGACGCCGTCGGAAGCCACATGCAAATGGATGCGACTGTTTGCCTCGCGAAAGGCTTCCTTCGTCAGCCGCACATCGCCGGGACTGTCTTCTACCAAGAGGACTTCTATCGACATTGTTTCTCTCCGATGGACTTCATGACTTCTTCTCACTTTCCCCCAATGTAAAGTGGAACGTCGATCCTTCCCCTGGTGTCGACTCGACTGAGATGATTCCGCCGTGCCGCTCGACGATCTTCCTGCAAATCGCCAGTCCCATTCCAGTGCCTGCGAACTCGTCGCGTTTGTGAAGCCGCTGGAACATGCCGAAGATCCTCTCGAAGAACTGCGGATCGATTCCCAATCCGTCGTCCTTGACCGAGAAGTTCCACCTCGGGGCCCCATTCTTTGCCGCGGAGATGTGAATGTGCGGAATTCCGGGTCCTTGGTACTTGATGGCGTTGCCGACAAGGTTCTGGAATAGCTGGGTTAGTTGAATCTCATTCGCCCTGACCTCAGGCAGAGGGCCGTGCGTCACGAGCGCACCGCTGTCCTCGATGGCGCCGCGCAGGTTGAGAATCGCCTGCTGCAACGCGTCATCGCTTGAAATATCGAGCAGATCCTGTCCTTTTTTCCCAACCCGCGAAAAGGTCAGAAGATCCTGAATCAGGCGTTGCATGCGATTGGCCCCATCTACCGCAAAGGCAATGAACTCGTCAGCGTCCGAGTCCAGTTTTCCCTTGTACCGCCGGGATAGAAGTTGCGTATAGCTGGCCACCATTCGGAGGGGTTCCTGCAAATCGTGAGACGCGACATAGGCGAACTGTTCCAGCTCTTCATTGGAACGATTCAGCTCTTTTACGTTCTGTACAAGATTAGCTTCGGCTTCTTTGCGAGTCGTAATATCTCGAATCGCCGCCGTCACCAGAATTCCTTCGGCGCTCTCAAGTGGGCTCAGCATGATTTCGATGGGAAACTCACTTCCATCCTTGCGGAGGCCATTGAGTTCAATTCCGGTTCCGATATGCTGCGCCAGCGCTTCGGCCGCGGTACGCGTGCCATCGGCGATCAGGCGTTCCGCAAAGCCCTCGGGGATGATGCTCTTGACCTTCCGGCCTATCAGTTCATTGCGGAGGTACCCAAACTGTTTCTCCGACTGAGCGTTCAACAGCACGATTTCTCCGCGCTGGTTGACGACCACCATTCCGTCCGGCGCTGCTTCCAGGAGCCCCCGATATCTGCCTTCCATCTGCGCCAAATGTTTCTCCGCGTCCTTGCGTACGGTGATATCGCGAATGGCTGCGGTCACCAGGATGCCCTCGGCGCTCTCGAGCGGGCTGAGCATGATCTCGATGGGAAACTCACTTCCATCTTTCCGCCGCCCGTTGAGTTCGATCCCCGTGCCGATCTGCTGCGCCAACGCTTCGGCCGCTGTGCGGGTTCCGTCGGCAATCAGCCGCTCGGCGAATCCCTCCGGAATAATGTTTGTTACTTCCTGGCCAATTAGTTCATCGCGGCGGTATCCGAAATGTTTTTCCGCTTGAGCATTCAACAGCACGATCTCTCCGCGCTGGTTGACGACCACCATTCCATCCGGCGCCGCTTCCAGAAGTCCCCGATATCTGCCTTCCATCTGGGCCAAGTGCGTCTCCGCATCCTTACGTACGGTGATATCGCGAATGGCTGCGGTCACCAGGATGCCCTCGGCGCTATCGAGCGGGCTAAGCATGATCTCGATGGGAAACTCGCTCCCATCCTTGCGCTGCCCGATGAGTTCGATGCCGGTGCCAATCTGCTGCGACAGCGCTTCGGCTGCGGTGCGCGTTCCGTCGGCGATAAGCCGCTCGGCAAAGCCCTCCGGAATGATGTTCGTCACTTCCTGGCCAATCAGCTCATCGCGGCGATATCCGAAATGTTTCTCGGCCTGAGCATTCAACAGCACGATCTCTCCTCGCTGATTCACGACCACCATTCCGTCCGGCGCCGCTTCCAGAAGTCCCCGATACCTGCCTTCCATCTGCGCCAAATGTTTCTCTGCGTCCTTGCGCACGGTGATATCTCGAATCGCCGCGGTCACAAGTATGCCCTCGGCGCTATCGAGTGGACTCAGCATGATCTCAATGGGAAACTCGCTCCCATCCTTGCGCTGCCCAATGAGTTCGATACCGGTGCCGATCTGCTGCGCCAACGCTTCGGCCGCAGTGCGGGTTCCGTCCGCGATAAGCCGTTCGGCAAATCCTTCCGGAATGATGCTCTTTACCTTTTGGCCCAAAAGCTCGTCTCGCCAATACCTGAACTGCTTCTCGGCACGAGCATTCAACAGGACGATCTCTCCGCGCTGGTTGACGACCACCATTCCGTCCGGTGCCGCCTCGAGTAGCCCCCGATAGCGGGCCTCCATCTGCGCCAGATGTTTTTCCGCGTCCTTGCGCACGGTGATATCGCGGATGGCCGCAGTCACCAGAACTCCTTCGGCGCTCTCGAGTGGACTGAGCATGATCTCGATGGGAAACTCGCTTCCATCTTTTCGCCGGCCGTTGAGTTCGATCCCGGTGCCGATCTGCTGCGCAAGCGCTTCGGCCGCCGTGCGCGTTCCGTCCGCGATAAGCCGCTCGGCAAAGCCCTCGGGAATGATGTTTGTCACTTCCTGGCCAATCAGTTCATCGCGGCGGTATCCAAAATGCTTCTCCGCCTGGGCGTTCAACAGAACAATTTCTCCGCGCTCATTGACGACTACCATTCCATCCGGCGCCGCTTCCAGAAGTCCCCGATATCTGCTTTCCATTTGAATCAGGTGCTTGTCCGCATCATTGCGCACTGTGATATCGCGGATAGCCGCAGTCACCAGAATGCCCTCAGCGCTCTCGAGAGGGCTAAGCATGATTTCGATGGGAAACTCGCTTCCATCCTTACGCCGTCCATTGAGTTCGATTCCGGTGCCAATCTGCTGCGCAAGCGCTTCAGCCGCTGTGCGCGTTCCGTCCGCGATCAACCGCTCAGCGAACCCCTCCGGAATAATGTTCGTTACCTCCTGGCCAATCAGCTCATCGCGGCGGTATCCGAAGTGCTTTTCGGCCTGAGCGTTCAACAGGACGATCTCTCCGCGCTGATTCACGACCACCATTCCGTCCGGCGCCGCTTCCAGAAGTCCCCGATATCTGCTTTCCATCTGCATCAGGTGCTTATCTGCATTCCTGCGCACGGTAATATCGCGAATCGCTGCAGTGACCAGAATGCCTTCAGTGCTATCGAGCGGGCTCAGCATGATCTCGATAGGAAACTCGCTTCCATCTTTTCGCCGGCCGTTGAGTTCGATTCCGGTGCCGATCTGCTGCGCAAGCGCTTCGGCCGCGGTGCGCGTTCCATCCGCGATCAGACGTTCCGCAAAGCCCTCCGGAACGATGTTTGTCACTTTCTGGCCAATCAACTCATCGCGGTGATATCCAAAATGCTTTTCGGCCTGAAGATTCAAAAGAACAATCTCTCCGCCCTGGCTCACTACAACCATCGCGTCCGGGGCCGCCTCCAGCAATCCACGGTACCGGTCCTTCGATCCCGCCAGATCTTTCTCCGATTGTTGGATCTCGCTGATGTCGGTGTTTGTACCAAACCAGCGAAGCACTTTTCCCTCCCCATCGCGGATGGGAACTGCCCTCGACAGGAAATTGCGGTACACGCCGTCTGCGCCGCGAAGGGGAAATGTGTCTTCCCAAACCTCGCCGGCTGCAAAGCATCGCTTGAACTTTTCCAGTACCCGCTGTATATGGTCTGGATGATGAACGGTTTGAGCCCAGCCCAGACGGGCAATTTCCTCCGCTGTTGCGCCAAAGTAGTCGTACCAACGCTGGTTGTACCAGAAGATCGAACCTTTCTCGTCCGCCATCCAGGCAAGTTGAGAGATGTTGTTCGCCAGGTTGCGAAAGCGATCCTCACCCTCGCGTTGCATTTCCTCAGCAAGCCTGCGGGCCAGGGAGTCACGACGGACACTCCATCCCGCTCCAGCGGTCACCAACACCGCTAGCATCATCCCGAAGATCAGATAATCCTTGGTCTGCTGCGCACGCCTCTTTGCGTCAACTTCGCGCAGCGCAAGAAGTCGCAACTCTTCGTCCTTCATCGTGCGAACCATCCCTTGAAGCTCGGTCATGATTTGCTGACCCTTGCCGCTTCGCACGACATCTGCTGCTGGCTCGAACCCGACAGTTCGGCGTAAAGCGATCAATTTTTTCGCGAACTCGATCCTTTCCGCAGTCAGGATTTCGAGTCTTGGGAGGCGCGCTTGCTGGCCAGGGTTGTCGATTGTCAGACTGCGAATGGATGCTTCTTCCTGTCGCGCATTCGAAACGCTGTCGGCATAGGACGTCAGGTAAGACTCATCGCCTGTCAAAACAAATCCACGAGAGCTGGATTGAACGCTCTCCATCGAGAGGAGCAGGCCATTGAGGTTGCCCAAGACCTCGTGAGTATGGAGCACCCATCCATTGCTGTCTTCCGAAACGACGATCCAACGATAGGAGACAGTCCCCATCAACAGCAGAGCGATCACGGCGATCCCGAACGCGAACTGCATCTTCCAGTCCCGAAGTAACTTCAATTCTTCACCTGATTCTTGTGCGGCGATGGAAGATAGATGTTGCCATCTTGAACGTGCTGGTCACGGCTGGCCCAGGCCCAATCAACTTTCTCGACTTGCCGCAATTCTGGAGTTGCTTCCGAAAGACCGCCGAGCTCGATCCGCTGCTCTGGAGCCATAGTTATCTTTCCAATCCGAGGAATTGGCTCGGTTACCGGGGACCTTTCCCGCATCAGATTCGGGTGTACATGAAAGATTGTGCGGACCGTGCTGCACTTTCGCATCAACTGCTGTATCTTGAAGTGCGCTCTACTTCGTCTTTCTAACAACTGCAGGCTCGACGGAGACCTTGTTGCCATGATTCCTAAACCCGCCGATGACTTATGAGCAGAATCGCTCGCATTCCATCGTTTGCAGTACCTCAGTCACATTCAACCTGAACTAGGATAATGAGAGGGTGCCAACCAAAGCCGGCGATTCGTCCTTAATTGGTTTATCGAAGTGGCTGTCAGCATTGTGGTTGTGCCGATGTTTGCGCGGTGCTTGACCGGAGAAGTAATCCACTCTGTACTAAGGGCGAGCAGTTCAGTGAGTTTCCTCAGGATTTCCGAGAAATGAGGGCTTCATGGCGAAGAAAAAAGTGGCGGATCTATTGGTGGACGTTCTCGCGGAAGCAGGAGTTCAGCGAATCTATGGAGTTTCCGGCGACTCGCTCAACGGCATCACCGACTCAATCCGCGCGACCGGAAAACTGGATTGGATCCATCTGCGCCATGAAGAAGCGGCGGCCTTCGCCGCTGGAGCAGACGCCCACCTCACCGGAAAGTTGGCGGTGTGTGCCGGAAGCTGCGGGCCGGGAAATCTGCATTTAATCAACGGGCTGTATGATTGCCACCGCAGCCGGGTTCCCGTCCTCGCCATCGCGGCGCAGATTCCGAGCAACGAAATAGGAAGCGGATATTTTCAGGAGACCCATCCGGAACATCTCTTCGCGCAATGCAGCCACTATTGCGAGCTGGTTTCGCAGCCCGAACAGATGCCACGCGTACTTGAGATTGCCATGCAAACCGCGATCTCGCGGCGTGGCGTTGCTGTGATTACCCTGCCAGGAGATGTAGCTTTGCGGGATGCCGTCGAGTCCGGGCCGCGCCTCCATTTCCATGAAGCGAGGCCTACAGTGTGCCCATCAGGAGACGAGATCGCGGCTCTGGCAGCACTTCTGAATCAATCGAAAAGGACAACAATTCTGGCAGGAGCCGGTTGCGCCGAAGCGCACGCTGAGTTGATCGAGCTTGCGGGCAAGCTCAAGGCCCCTATTGTGCATGCGTTGCGCGGCAAGGAGTTCGTCGAATACGACAATCCCTTCAGTGTTGGGATGACGGGCCTTCTTGGCTTTTCTTCGGGCTATCACGCAATGATGAATTGCGACACACTGCTCATGCTCGGAACGGACTTCCCATACCAACAGTTTTACCCTCAGGACGCGACCATCATTCAGATCGACATTCGAGGCGAGCAGATTGGCCGCCGCGCGAATGTGGATTTGGGCCTGGTCGGCGACGTGAAGGCCACCATCACCACGCTCGTCTCTTATTTGCGCGGGAATTCGGATGAGGCTCATTTGACTACCTCGCTCAAACACTATGTCGAGGCGCGCAAAGGCCTTGACGACCTGGCCACAGGCGAAGCGGGAGGAAAGCCGATCCATCCGCAGTATGTCGCCAAGATTTTGAACGAGCTCGCGGCCGAGGACGCAGTGTTTTCGTGCGACGTCGGTACGCCGACGATTTGGGCCGCGCGTTATCTCCATATGAATGGCAAGCGCCGGTTGCTTGGCTCCTTCACCCATGGCTCCATGGCAAATGCGCTCCCGCAGGCTATTGGTGCACAGGTCAGTCATCCTGGCCGTCAGGTAATCTCGTTGTCCGGAGATGGTGGACTCGCGATGCTGATGGGCGATCTGCTCTCGCTTCGCCAGTTAAATTTGCCTGTGAAGTTGATCGTCTTCAACAATAGTTCGTTGGCCTTTGTTGAGTTGGAAATGAAGGCCGCAGGCATTCTCGACTTTGGAACCAATCTGCGCAACCCTGATTTCGCAAAGATGTCCGAGGCAGCCGGCATCCTCGGCCTCAGAGCCGAGACGGCAGATCAAGTCAGGCCGATGATCGAGCAGGCACTCCGTCATGACGGGCCGGCTCTGGTTGAAGCGATCGTGAGCCGACAGGAGCTCTCCATGCCTCCTACCATCACTGTCGATCAAATCAAGGGTTTTAGCCTGTTTATGATCAAAGCTGTTCTCGATGGGCGCGGCAATGAGATTATCGATCTCGCCAAAACCAATCTGGTGCGCTGACGGTCGACACAGAGAGCGGACCCAACTGTCTGGAAATCCAGCATAGTTGGGTCGCCGCCTTCATAGTTTCGATGCGTGTGGATTCCGCTATTGCAGGTCCAGTTGCTGGTGAAGCGGCAGATTCTGCGAAGAGCCTCCGGCCAGGATGGCATAGCTGCCGGGAACGAGTTTCCAGGTATCGGCTGCCTCATCGTAGACAGTGAGATGATCGCGCTCAACAGGAATCGTCACCACTTTTGACTCGCCGGCCGCTAGCTCGAGGCGAGCCCAGCCGATTAGACGCTTGGGGGGCTCGCCCGCTGAATCCGGCAAAGATGCGTACACCTGCGCAATCTCAGTCCCAGCGCGCTTGCCAGTATTCTTCACAGTGAAGGAAACGGTGAGCTGATCGCCGTTCTTCACTGACAGCCCGGAGTAAGCGTAGCTCGTGTACGACAGACCGAAGCCGAATGGGAAAAGCACCGGCCTTTTCTCCGCGTCGTACCACTTGTATCCAACCTTCAGCTTCTCATCGTAATAAGTCTCAAACGGTGGCAGGCCTTTCGCCATCATCGCCATGAAGCTCGAAATATCGGCGCCCGGCGCCGGACGCTGAGGTTGCGAGGCTGGCGGTGGCAATACAAGCGTGGGATGAGGCAGATCGGCGTCACTTTTCGGAAAGGTAATCGCCAGCTTACCGGTCGGATTCACTTCGCCTGTAAGCACATTTGCCAGTGCCTCCGCACCACGGATACCCGGGTACCAGGCTTCAACGACTCCCGCAACCTTATCGATCCAGGGCATCGTGGCCGGGCTGCCCGTCTCCAGAACCACAACCGTCTTCGGATTGGCGGCAGCAACCGTTTCAATCAGCTTGTTCTGATCTTCACTAAGATCCAGCGACTTCAAATCCATGCCTTCCGACTCGTGCTGGTAAGCGAAGACGATGGCAATGTCCGCCGCCTTGGCAGCGGAGGCAGCAATGGCGAGATCATCGCCCGAGATGTAGGTGACCTTGCTCGAAGGCAATTTCCCGATCAAAGCACGGAGCGGCGAACTGGGCAACCACGTCTGGCGTCTTGCGAAGTTCGCCATGGGATTCGCGCCGGGCTGCGGCGGTGGCGGAGGAACCACGGAGCCTCCCGGCGCGTCGACCTGCGCCGACCCGCCGCCGGTGAGCACACCCACATCGGCATGCCCGCCAATCAGCACAATGGAATGCAGTCTTCCGCCATCCAGTGGGAGAACGTTTCGCTCGTTCTTGAGCAGGACGATGCTTTTCTCGGCGAGCCGCTGCGCAACTACGTAACCGCCCTCTATATCTGGGACCTGCTTGACCACAGGGTTATCAAACAAGCCAGAAGCAAAGATCGTGCGCAAAATACGATGGACGTGGTCGTTGATCTCGTCCTGGGAAACCTCCCCGCTCTCGACAGCTTTTTGCAACGCGTCGCCGAAGAAGTTCTTGCCCGGTTGTTCCTGATCGAGACCCGCGTGTGAAGCTTTAGCGGCGGAGTGCGTCCCCCCCCAGTCGGAAAGCACGAATCCCTGAAAGTGAAAATCCTTCTTTAAGACATCCGTGAGCAGGTAGGTGTTTTCGCAGGCATAGTCCCTGTTCACTCTGTTGTAGGAGCACATAAATGCGCCAGCGTCTGAGATTTTGAGTGCAATCTCGAAGGCGCGCAGATCCGTCTCGCGCATCGACCGCTTGTCGATGTTGGCATTCACGGCATTGCGGCCGCTCTCCTGGTCGTTGACGGCGTAATGCTTCAGGTCCCCGATGACATGCTGCGACTGCACTCCCTTGACGAAATTGCCAACAAGCGTGCCTGCCAGAAGCGGGTCCTCGCCCTGGTATTCAAAGGTTCGACCGTTGCGAGGCTCCCGCGTTAGATTGACGCCTCCTCCGAGCGACATGCTATAGCCCTCCTGGCGCAACTCACGGCCAATCAGGGCGCCATATTCAAAGGCAGCTTGCGGGTCCCAGGCGGACGCAGCTGCGAGGTTATTGGGG
>Ga0181520_10008599_pt1 | contig 14412 bp, 24 predicted proteins | sample PEATcosm2014_Bin_29_FD_132451 | JGI IMG/M metagenome (GOLD analysis project Ga0181520, IMG submission 132451) | Peatland microbial communities from MTU Mesocosm Facility, Houghton, MI, USA - PEATcosm2014_Bin02_30_metaG | ecosystem: Environmental > Terrestrial > Soil > Wetlands > Peat | place... | reverse complement strand
TTTCTCAGTTAATTCAACTTCAAATACTTTGCTAAACATAACCTTTAGTTCTTGAAAGTGTTCAATGATTAATACAGAATCATGTCGTTTTAATAAGTCTTCGAATAATTTATATGCTTTCCTTTTCAAAGTATCATCTAATCCATCAGTAGGTTCATCTAGCAGTAATGTACCAAATCTAATTCCTGCTTTAGCTGATGCATGTTCCATTATAGATAAAGCAAATACCAACTTTAACATATTTCTTTGCCCTTTAGAGAGCTGCTTAAATGAGCATTGATTCCCTTCTTTAGATATTTTAACATCTAAACTATCCAAATTGGCTAAGGTTAGCTCTACACGTATAGTAGAATCAAAGTACCCATCTAATCGATCATTCATTTGTGTTTCTATTGATTTTATTGATGATTTTAATAATGCTCCTCGTAATTCCATAGATAAATCATATAATTGATTTAATACACTTATTTTTTGATCTGTTCCTCGCATAGATGTAGCATTTACTTCTAATTCATCTTCCCCCACCTGTATGTCTTTTTTAAATTCGTATAATAAATGAATTGTTGGGTTACTTTTCTTGTTTTCTGACTCTAACTGTTCTTCATAAGGATTTTTATGTATTTTAACTTTGTTTAATTCATTTATTTTATCAGCCCATACATTGGATGAATTCTTAATATTATCTAACTGCATAATCATACTGTTGTTTTGTTCAGTAGCTTGGTCAATCGGATCTTTGGTATGCCCACAAGTAGGGCATCTCTTAAGATCCATTTTCATAATTTTTTCTGATAATAAATTGATTTTACCAGTGAGTTCGGCAATTTTTTCACTTTTCTGCCGTTCAAATGCTTCGCTTTTTGTTGTGTACGCAGCCAAAGTGGATGCTATTTCTGCATTATAATTTTCCTTTTTAATTTCAATAAGATCGATATTTTCTTGATGCTTAATTTTCCATTTTTTAGCGTCTATTTCAGCCTTTCTATGCGCATCTTTAAGTCCTTCCAATCGGCCAAATATCTGTGACTGTTTCATAGATAAAAGATCATATTCTCTCTTAAGTTTCTTACGATCTTCAACAACTCTAGCAGCTAATTTCACCGGTAAATCCAAATCTACAATTTTTTCAAATAATTCTCTTCTAGACTTAGCAGCGTCTGTAAAAAACGTGTTAGTAGGACTAAATTCACAAAAAGTAGCACAATTTGTGAAAAGTTCATCGTCTACGCCCATTCTAACATTAAGTAATCGTTGAGTATCTGCTATATCTTTGCCTCTAACAGGGTGAATTGCGTCTCTACCGAGTTCTAACCAAAATAAATCATTATCGGAAGGCTTCTTTCCTCTAACCCTATGTATTTCAATAACAGCATCTTTAAGCTCTACTTCAATCCATCCTAATGTTTCTCCATCACCGTCCCATTTCTTGACTTCATCTACGTTGACATCTTTCATGGTTTTTCCAAAGAGAATCCACAGTGGTATATTCTGAAGAGTACTTTTACCGGATCCTGTGGCGCCAGAGATCAAGGATAATCCTTGTTCGGAAAAGTTAAAACATAATTCTTTATAACTTCCAAAGTTTTTAACTCCACAATGTAAAAGCTTCATATCAATTTCCTCCAAGTAGCTTTTAAATCCGTTTTACGTTCTTTTGTCTCTTCACTGTTATCTATTATCTTATCCAATAATTCCCCATGCGTCAATTTATCCTCCTGGTGGTTGACAATGTGTTTACAATTATGCGGAGAACTATGATAAGATAGCTTTATATTTATCCCGTGGAAAACATCCTTTATTAAATCTTCTCTTTTTACCTTTTGAATTACAGACATAGGACCAAAAACTTTAACCCATATTAAATCATCTTTTCTAATCTGACCTTTCTTAATCTTAATAGGTCCTTCTTCCGGCTTATATTCAATAATTAGATGTTTTCTAACACTTATTACTTCTTGTTCAAATGTACCATCTTCGAATAATATTAAAAAACCTTTAGGACCATCATTAGCCTCACCGTACGACACAGTATAAGGACTTCCAACATATGTAACATTCCCCAGTATTTGATGCTTATGATAATGGCCAGATATAAATTTGTAGCTTTTAAGCAACATAGGGTCAACTGATGATTCGTCTTTAACGTAATCACCCATGGAGGCACCTTTAAATCCTTGATGACAAATAACAATATTACGTGTGTCTAAAGTATTAACTGTATTAATGAACTTTTTAGGATCGCTTTGATACGGAATAAAACTAATTCCGTTAGTATGGCATACTCCAGAAATAACTGTACACCCTACAGATAGGAAATTTAAAGCGTGATCAGAGCTCTTTTCATTAATTAAATCATGATTTCCTATTAATATTATTGGTTTATCATTAGCCTTGGAAAATAGTTCTAGAAGCCTATTGGAGACTTCCGCCCTAATTATAGCCTTGGTATCGTGTAAATCTCCTGCTATGATCAGTGTAACTCCCAGGTCATTTGCCTTATCGATAGCTACAGATAAAGCGGTAGATGCTACATCAATATTATTAATGTTAAAATGTAGGTCTGCCATGACTACAGCTATAGGATTATTCGTCATTTCTTAAACTCCACAACATATCACGAATTTCTTGATAAATTTTGGCAGCTTCTTCTGTTAATTCTTCATATTTCAACTTAGATCTAAGGTGGGAGTCTAATTCTTCTATGACATAGAGATAATGACCGCCCTTTTGTGCAATTGAAAATTCTTCTTGTTCTTCTGGTAGTTTAAAACTTAGTGTCGCTTTCATATTATTCTTCTCCTGCTACAGATATACCATCTGATGTAATTTTTAAATCAAATTCTTTACGTTTAATACCGGATCGATCTAGATGATTTTTAAAATTCACCCACCGGACTAAAGCGCCATAACGAACTTTTTCGCCTTTGACAGTCTTTTCCAGCCATCCTTTTCTTGAGGTCTGGAAAGTTAAAGAACTGAAGAAGTTAACAGCTTTACCTCCGGCATTGGTTTTACCCGGTGATCCTATGTTATCGTATGTATAATTTACAATAATTACAGCTGCTTGATCTTCGTCCCTCTTAGCCACCATCTTGTTAATAGCAAGTCTATTAACCTTTCCTTTTCCGCCTGGCTTACTATCTTGTTCGATGAGATCAATATCTGCATCTCTTTGGGAAACGACATTACCAATTGAGTCAAACACGACAAGAAGCTTAGAACCCGGGTATTTGGATTTAAAGCCATCCCACGCCGAAAACAATAACTCAAAAGCTTCTTCCGCAATAGAGGATTGGACCAGTAAGATTCCAGACGGATCAACTCCCCATGCTTGTAGGTCTTTCTCTGTAGTTTTTCCTTCAGTTTCGACATAGATTATTCCTACCTCCTGTGCTTGAGCCGCTTTCATAGCTTCAATAGCGGCGGAAGTTTTACCAGAATCAGAATCTCCAGCTAGCATAATCAATTTACCATAGGGGACGCCTTTAACCCCTGTAACCTTTTGCCACCACTCAGGCATAATTATAAAATCTTTATCTTCCAGTTTAGATAGATTTGTACCAACTCCTATTCTTTTCGCTAACTTAGGATTATCTTTAAATTGTTTACGTATATCTGATGCTAAACTGTTCATGTCAAATTTACTCATTAATCCTCCAAATTTATTATTCAGTTGTCCAAGTCATATGTTCCAGCTGATCTTGACGTGTTTATACTTATTACCAGTTCCGGGATCTATAAAATTTCTCACTGTGGCCTTAAAATTTAATCTTTTTAGATGCCTACTGAGAAATGGACTATAATGTCTAATATGAAGATGTTCTAATTTTATCTTTTTTGCCATCCAAATTAACTCTTCCACTTGTTTAATCAAGGTTAAGATATCGACGCCCAAAGGCTCTTTTATACGTTTCATGCAGTCTCCCCTCTAGCCATCTGACGGTAAAACACATGAGCTGACATAAATATATCATAAAATGCTTTCAAATATGATAAATCATTGTCTATTAGCTCTAAGTCCTCTCTAGCTTTAGTATATTCCTCACTGGCTTCTGCTGTTAACTTATTTTCAGTAACTGTTTTAGCTGTGCCTTTTGCCATTTCCTGAGCATACACAGCTATTTGAACAGAAGTCAGTTTTATTTTCTCAGACGAAAGCATATGTCTTATATCTGTTATTTGTGCAGAAGCTGAAAGAAATTCACCTGCGCGTCTTTCAGCTTCCGTATAACTTACTGAGGTACCCACCGGGAGAAGTTTAGAGTATTTTTCTATCATCAATTTAAAATTATCCATTTTTTAACCCTCATAATCTATAGTTATTCTATCTTCGGTTAGGAAAAATCCAGGACAATCTGGCTCCGGTGTGCGAATATGATAAGCTACTTCTTTAGGTGAATATTGTCCTCTAACAATCTCATATCCAATAATAACACCTTTTCCTGAACAAACTAATAAATAAAAATCTGGAACCTCATATATAATATGTTGTGACTGCTTAAATTTTGGGACAGGATCTGAAAAATCAAAAGGAGGAGGCATTCTTTGTCCAGAATATGAAGATAATGGAAGCATAATACTGAGTAGCAATATAAACTTTATGGTTCTCATGTTATTCTCCTAACTTTAGCTTTGCTATCTTTTCTTTGGTATCTGCTATATCATTCAAGAACTTTTCAATTTTATTCTTATTCATTATATTACTCCTGGTCTAAGCAATAATGCTAATATTTCTGAAAATAATAGGATTACAAATACTAATATCGGATACCACCAATCATAATCTTTCATAAGTCCCCCTAACAACTATAAATATATCAGGGTTAGGCTAAGTCGTCAAGTCTACCTAAAATATATGTAATTATTGCTCTTTGTCGTTTTTTAACTTCTCTAAAACCTTCAGATACTGCCTTTAGACTAGCTTTTAACTCCTGATATTTAGGATTAGCTTCTAATTCCCTCTCAGCATTAAATATAGCACTTTCAGACGCTGCTAGGTGGCTATTAAGGGCGTCTGAGGGCATTTTATCAATATCATCCAATGTTTCTTGTCCTAATATCTTTCTAATACTTTCTATTTTCTTATCATTCAACATAAATCCTCCATTACTTTATCAACTGTCACTTTTTAAGGTTACATCTACATACAGGGCTGTATTTTTCTGTATCAATACTTCCTTGTCTAGTTCCATCATTGTATCCCATAAGGTACATCAATAACCCTATCATCATTACCATTGCGGTAGTTACCAGTATTTCTGTTTTCATATTACCTCCTAAAAAGTAAATCCAAAAGATAATCCGACACTTCCATTATTTAAACCGAAGGCACCAATCGTAAAAGGGCCGAAAATCGGCTTAGTTAAACTAACTCCATATACAGGGAGGTCCCTAGATAAATCCCATCCACCTAGCATAGATAAAGTAACTTTAGGGGCTGCCCTAGTAACTTCCTTAGTTGTATCAGTTGTAACTGTGTCATTCTTTGCTACATCATCAGTTTTTGAATCATCTTCTTTATAATCATAAGTTATGTCTGTTTTTGTTACAATTTTACCATCGGTATCTTGAGTCTTAGTTATAGTTATATGTTTATGTAATCGTTCATCTTTTACTATTTTATCTTTATAAACTACCTTGTCAACTGATACAGTTTTAGTTTCAATTTTAGTCTTTGTAGGCATGATATAAACTGCAGTGCCTGCAACTGCTACTGTATATACAACACCAATAATTATCTTATTCTTTAATTCCATATTATATCCTTATTATGTCTTTTTACTAACAAATTAACATGGTAATTTGTTAGTAGAAGGAGGCATAGGTTGAATTGCACAGATATATTCTACATTTTTACCACTGAAATCTGACATGGCCTTACCAAATGCCAAAGCTACAGCCTCCTGTATTTGACCTTTAGAAGCCATAAACAGGTTCTTAGTCTCTGTATATTTTTCTTGTTTAGATATATCCTTTTTATCTTGAGATCTTAGCACGTTTGTTACTATGGTATACACATAGTGAAATAAAAATTCAGATAAAATATCAATACTTAAACCAGCTTCATTTGGGTGTGCCGCCTGTAATAATTTAAGACTTTCATTGGAAATATACTTAGTTAAATTAAATTCAGTACCAACATCCATTTTATTACTTTTATCACTCATAAATGCTCCTTAAAGCTTTTTTATACTTATAAGCGTTACGCTTTCGCTCTTCAATCTTTTCTTTAGAATACCGTTCTATAAACTTATCCAACATATAGAGAAGCGCTATGAAATCTTTGTCACTTTCACCGTTAGGGGGTTTATCTAACGTTGTAGATTTATTAACTAATTTAGAGTTCCACCTATCATTGTATTCTTTACGTTTAGACATAAAATCTACCTCTTATAACTACAATACCACGGTTAATCTCAAAGTAAAGAGTAATTTTTAGTCTTAAGCTTAAGACACACTTCTGACGAGTCGCTGTAGGTTTACCAAGGGGGTTAAACACCCCCTTGAACCCCGTTAACTTTCGCTAACGCTCAAGTTCTTGCGATAGTTACTTTAAATGTAAATTAAAAATTAAGCGTAATTAGTTGAAGACCAACTTGTAACTTGTTAATTTGTTTAATGACAATCTGTATATTACAGAAATATCACATTTTGATAAAAAAGTCAATAATCATTTTTAAAATTCTGATTATAAATAAAAATTGACACATTTAATAGGAATGCTATATTGGTAGTATGGTTAATAAATTACTATTGAAGGTGAAGAGATTGTTTAATCAAATCAGAGGGTTATTTCCATCTGATCTTCCTACAGGGACGAAGGAATTCGATGCATGGGTAGATTCTATCATTGAAACTTATGATCTTCCAACTGCAGACCGAACGTCTATTAGGTTTTTATTTGCTACCGCATGTATTAACCAACAGAATCCATTGATCTACAGACGTCCAAAATTCTACTTTGTTAGGATGATTAGGCATGCCGCGAACAAACAAGTAGCTGGCTCAGTGTTTCAAGAAATTAAAAGAGAACAGCAAGAAGCTGAAAAGAATGCAAAAGTGGAGTTTAAAGATGGATCAAAATAAATTTAAAGAGTTACAGAGGAAGTGGTACAAGAAACTCTTAAATGATGGTTTTGTAGACATTGAGAATGAAAATCATCAGTTAAGAGATTTCGAAACACAAAAGTACAGTAAGAACATATTCAATGGTTTGCCTTTTGCTGATTGGATTAGGATGAAACTAGCTAAAATGGAATATTATACTTTAGCTAGACAATTCATATATATACATAAATTCCCCTCAGTAAAAATTAAAAAGATATGGTCAATGCACGCTGAAGGGTTAAGCTGTAGACAAATTGAGGATATTACAGGGGTAAATTATAAAGAAGTGTGGAAAATTACACATTCTATAGCCTTAAAGATGCTTAAAGAAAGGTTGAACGAAAATGACTCAGAACAGTGAATCATTAGTTATTCGGCCTTTTAAGGAAGAAGACCATAACTTTATATTGGCAACATGGCTGCCTGGGTTATATCACGGTGGTGCTTGGTACTCAGAGGTTCCGAAAGACATTTTTATGAAGAATTATCATAACTATTTAGAGCAGCTTTTGAAGCATCCCAACACAGATATAAAAATTTCTTGCCTAAACAGTGATAATGATATAATTATAGGGTATGCAGTATTGGCTAAATTGCCACAAGCTTTACATTGGATATATGTTAAAAATGATTTCAGAAAGATCGGTGTTGCAAATAAGTTGATACCAGAGGATGTTAAAGTAGCCACTCATGTTAGTAAAGCAGGTTTGGTTATTATTAAGAAAAAAGGATGGATTTATAATCCATTCATAATTTAAGGAGAAATAAATGACTAGTTTAGAAATTGAAAAGTTAAGTATGGAAGAAACTCAAGCAAAATACAACCAGTTATGTGCTGAAGCAGGAGATCTCCAATATAAGATTTCTATGCTTGGGGAACGTATTGATATTATTAATGATATCTTAGAAGGTCTTAATACACACGCAGCTGAATTGATTAAAGCTAAGAAAACCGAAGAAGAAAAGGAAGTGAAAAGTGAATAAGAAAGTAACATTTGCCAGGTTTCATTCAAACTTGTTTATCGCCGCTTTAGGGCAGGATAACGGCGATACACTGCCTCCAAAGGGCAAAACTCTTGATACATTAGAAATGATGACATTAGGAGAAACAGGAATTGAAGGTGGATTATTAGTAACTTTAGGTAATAAAGGAGTTAAAAAGACGATTATAATTCCAGCCGCAATGATCAAACATGTTGAATTAGCTGAGGAATTAGTAAAAGTGGATTTATCTTTAGCACGACAGGCAGCTAAGAAAGCATCAGGAGAATAAGATGTCCGATCACGTCGCCGGAGGAGTCAAGAATGAACGAGGTAGTTTCTTAAAGGTTGCAAAACTCAAGGAAGAAAAACCCTCCGGCGATCCCAGCGATACGTCAATTGATTCTCTATTAAACTGTGGCTTACAACAGATAAAAGGCTTAATGAGAGCCATAACAGCAGAAGTTAACCTTGGTACTGCATCTAGAGAAACAGTCCAAAATCTTAAAGATATCATGACTTTATTACTAGATTTAAAGAAGAAAGAAAAAGAATTTTTAGATACATTAACAGATGAAGAATTAGAAAAGCTGGCTAAAGATGCTAACAAATAATGGAATTATAAAAGAGTTAAATAAGCGAAAAGAAAAGGAAAAAACAGCCTTTGACATAACAAAGCACCTGTTTGATAAACAACTCGCATTTGTAAGTGACTCATCTCCAACGAAAGTCGCAGTATGCTCAAGAAGATCAGGAAAGACGACCGCCTGTGCTGCTGACCTGGTTAATACGGCATTAAACAATTCACATACTGTGTCACTTTATGTTACTTTAAGTAGAAATAACGCTAAGAAGATTATTTGGAAAGAAGTCAATGATTTAAATAAGAACTATAAATTAGGTGGTATTGGTAATTTATCAGAATTATCAATGACTTTTCCTAATGGATCCATAATCTATTTATCTGGTGCCAAAGACTCCTCTGAAATTGAAAAGTTTCGAGGACTTGCACTTAAACTAGTGTATATTGACGAAGCACAATCATTTAGAACCTATATTAAAGAGCTGATAGATGATGTCCTTTCACCCGCCCTAATGGACCACGCTGGAACCTTGAACCTAATAGGCACCCCCGGGGCTATTCCTACGGGGTATTTCCATGAATGTGCAGTTAAATCTCCAAACTGGAGTAAATATGCTTGGACGTTCTTTGACAATCCATTCTTAACAACTAAATCAAAATTGACACACCAACAGATGCTAGATAGAGAACTAAAGCGTAGAGGAGTTCCAATATCAGACCCGTCAATACAAAGGGAGTTCTTTGGTAAATGGACTAATGATAGTAATTCACTACTGGTTCACTATAGTCAAAGTTTAAATGATTATACAGATTTAGATAAACCTCGATATGAATATGTCATGGGAATAGACTTAGGATTTGATGATGCAGATGCTATCGCAGTATTAGCGTGGGCAGAACACGATCCTACAACTTATCTGGTAGAAGAAATAGTCGTTCCACAACAGGGAATTACAGAGTTGGTTAAACAAATAGAAGATCTAAGAACACGATATGATGTGTCTAAAATGGTTATTGACCAAGGTGGTCTAGGTAAAAAAATTGCTGAAGAATTAAGACGTAGATATACCATACCTGTAGAAGCTGCTGAAAAGACTAGAAAAATGGAAAATATAGCTCTGCTAAATGATGCATTAAGAACTGGCAAGTTTAAGGCAAAGTCAGGGTCTAAATTTGCTCAAGATTCGTATCTGGTTGAAATTGATAAAGAAAGATCTACACCGGATAAAATTAAGGTATCTGATCGATATCACTCAGATATTATAGACGCAGTATTATATTCATTTAAGTTATCACCGGCTTATGCTTATGTAGCGCCTAAACCAAAGCTAGCAGTAGGTTCCAAGGAATGGTGTCAAGAGCAAGAAACAGAGATGTTTGAAGCAACATTGGAAGGCCTTAGAAAAGAGCAAGAATCCTTCAATTATTAACTAATAACCACTAAAAACCTCTAATAAACCACTTAACGAGTCACAATATCCTATATTAGAGAGGTAATTTTCCGATGCTACCATTTTTAATGCCCGAAAAGCGTAAAGACACAGGCATGATAGTAGTTAATAGAAGGCCTGACGAAGAAGCGGCAAAGGATACTCCGGAAGATTTAACAGGTATAGAAGTTGCGATGGAAGAATTCTGTGCCGCGGTTGATAAGAAAGATTTTAAGGGTATGGCTAAAGCATTCAAAGCAGCATTTGAAATGTTAGAATCTATGCCACATGACGAAGCTCCCCACGAAGAGCAAGAATAATTTTAGGAGATTGAAAAATGCCACTAATTCATAAAGGTTCAAAGAAAGCCTTTTCAAAGAACGTAAGTACTGAAATTCATGCAGGAAAACCACAAAAGCAATCACTAGCAATAGCATATGATGTTGCACGTAAGGCCGGAGCAAAATTTCCTAAAAAGGCCAAAGGTGGCGAAATTACAGCAAATGAAGAACATCATGCAGTTATAGATTCAGCAGAAGACCAAAGAGAAATGGAAATGATGAAAGGTCATCGTCCTAGCCGATTAGAAGAAATTGAAGCAACTTACGAGCACATGAGTGGTATCGACGACGAAGATAAAGAAAGAGACGAAGATATGCTGCGTCAACATGGACGCATGTTTGCTAAAGGCGGAGAAGTAGATCTTCGTGACGAAAAAGAAACTACTATTGACGATGTCATGGATGAAAGAGAAATGCGGATGCTAGATGCCCGTTCTCGTAAACACGCATCAGAATTAAGTGCAACTCAAGAACATCACGTTGGTGAAGATGATGAAGATATGTTAGAAATGGATATGTTACATCAAAAAGAACCAATGGACTCTTATGCTCACGATGGCATTGTTAAATATGCTGACGGTGGTATGGTTGACGATGATGAGCATGATGAAATTTCGGTAGCTCAAGCCATTAGAAATAAAAGACAAAGGGCTGATGAAGACATGGCAGATGTTGCATCTAACTCTGAAGAAACAATGAATTATGAAAATCGTTTAAACTTCAAAGCAGGACGCCGCGAAGCATATCCTGAAGCTTCTGCTCTAGAAGAAATGACCGATCACAACAAGAGCGATTTAGGACACAAACAAGAGGACGAAAATGACCTAAGTATGGTCGACAAGATTCGTAGACGAGCAAAACGCTCAATGAGGTAAACATGACGTTACCAGACATTAAGGCACTTAAGAAGCTGGCTTCAGCTTGTCGTAGTGCTGGAATAAAGCATTTCAAAGGGGTGGATTTTGAGTTCACTCTCTCTGAAGAGCCCCCTGTCATTAGGAAAAGACTAAGGAAAACAATTAGGTCTGAGGATCCATCTTCTCCAATTGCTGACGATTATTCTTCTGATTCACTAACTCAAGAGCAGCTTTTAATGTATTCAGTTATGGATCCAACAGAAGACCCCAATCAGAGAACTATAGGTTAACACTATGAAAGTATCTGCTGTACAAAGATCTAACGTAGTGATTGCAAAGACTTCTAATAAGGCTTTCAATCAAAAGAAAATATACCAGTGGTGGCTAACTACAGATAAAAAAGAGAAAGCTGGCCAACTTCTAAGTACAGCGAACGCTATTAAAGACGCACAATCCTATAGATATAGGACTACAGCGCTTTATGCCAGGTTATATGGCAACCAGTCTTTGTTTAATTTTATTGGTAACAATATGAATAAGATGGATGCTGGTACAACAGGTCTGCCGGTTGATCGTCCTACTTTTAACTTGGTGCAATCCTGTGTTGACACAGTGGTGTCTAAAATATCACAAAGTAAACCTTCCCCAGTCTTCTTAACAGATAACAGTGACTATAAAGAGCGTAGACTAGCAAAACAATTGAATAATTTTATTCAAGGTGAGTTTTATCAAACAAAAGCTTATGATAAAGTTGCTACAGTGTTAAGAGACGCACTTGTCACCGGGATGGGAGTTCTTAAAGTATTTGAAAGCCAAGATAATAAAGTAGCTTTAGAACGAGTACTTGGAACAGAAATATTAGTAGATTCAAATGATGGACTTTACGGAGAACCTAGACAGATATATCAACTCAAGCTTGTAGATAGACAAGTATTAAAAGACATATGTCCAGGATATAAACAGGTCATTACTGAAGCAGAGACAGCTTTTCCAGATAACTCTTCCGATGCTTCAAGAACCGTGTCCGATCAAGTATTAGTAGTTGAAGGATGGCACTTAAAGAGTGGTAAAAATGCCACTGATGGTCGTCATACAATAGCCTGTACTTCTGGGATAATTTTAGACGAAGCGTGGGACAAAGACGCGTTCCCCTTTGTATTTTTACCATATTCTCCAAGATTATTAGGATTCTGGGCACAAGGGTTAGCAGAGCAGCTCATGGGAACTCAAATTGAAATTAACTCTCTATTATATACAATTTCCAGAGCTATTAAGATAGTCGGCGTTCCTAGGATATTTGTTGAAGAAGGTTCTAAAGTATCAAGTTCGAGCTTTAATAACGACGTCGGCACCATTGTTAAGTATAGGGGTACAAAGCCCGTATTTGAAGTAGCTCCTTGCGTTCCTCAAGAGCTTTATGCGCAATTACAAAGACTGATTGAGTATGGATATCAACAATGTGGAGTATCTGCACTAGATGCTTCTAGCCAAAAACCGGCAGGATTAAATTCTGGCGAGGCAATCAGATCTTATGATGATATAAGTACAGACAGATTAGCCTCATTATCAAAAAGATACGATAACTTTTTTGTTGACCTAACTTATCAAATTTTTGATTTAGCTAAAGATATCGCAAGTAGAGACGGAGAATATCAAACAGTATATCCGAATAAAGACGGCACTAAAGAAATTAACCTTCCTGAAATGAAACTGATACAGGACCCGTTCGTGGTACAAGTGTTCAATCAATCCAGTCTACCAAGAGATCCTGCAGGAAGGTTACAAAAGATAGTCGAGATGACGCAATCCGGTATGTTGTCTATCAAAGAAGGACGACGATTACTAGATTATCCAGATTTAGATCAAGTCGAAAAATTATCTAATGCATCGGAAGAACGAATCTATCAGCTATTGGACAAGATTGTGGAAGATGGTATCTTTACGCCTCCGGATCCATTCTTAGATTTACAGTTAGCGACTGAGATAACTACTCAATATTATAACTTATATGCTGCTTCTAAATTGGATGAAGAACGATGTCAAATGTTAAGAGACTTCTTTACACAGGTGCAAGATTTAATACAAGCAGCTACACCCCCTCCGCCACCTCAAGCGCCGGCTGCACAGCCACAAGCAGTACCTGAACAAAGACCAACGTCACCAATGTTACCTAATACCCCTGTACAAGGACAATAATGGATAATGTTAAAATTCACAGGAACAAAGTTATTTTTGTTAAACCAAAATACTGCAGTAAATGTCATAACTTAACAAGAATTGATAGGTATAAGCCATCTATAGAAGTTAAATGTCAGATGGCACTTTTATGGGTAACCCCCATAGCAATATTTATGACCTTGGAGGTAGTTAGACTCCATTTTTTCAATTAAGAAGCTAATATAACCAAGGAGTTAACAAATGAAAGTAGAAAAAATCGTAGGGCCAACGATTCCATCGGCCCCAAATACGTCAAATAGAGTTGCTGCTAGAGAAGCAGCTATTAATATTCTAATGGGGAATAAATCCCAAGCGCCCGCTGCTGCTGCCGCCCCTCAGCAAGATATACCGGTAAGGAATGCATCCCAGGTAACACCGGAAGAAATACATGCCATATCACCTACAGCTACTATGAAACCGCAACTTTCTCAGTCACAAAATACTATTGTAGAGGGTCAAGATTCTGCTCCACAGGAAGCAGCTAAACCTAGAGAAGAATCACCTCTGTCAGAGCGCCACGCCCTGTTAGCTCGTAGAGAAAAGCAAATTCGTCAACGAGAACAACAGATTAGAGCGAAAGAGCTTGCAATTAAAGCTGCAGAAGATGCAGCAAGATCTGCAACGCCAGCCAAACCCGCGCTCGATGAGTCTAAATATGTTCCAAAAGATCGACTTACACAGGACCCCTTCACAGTTCTAAATGAACTTGGATTGACATATGACCAACTCACAGAACTAGCTTTAAATGCTCCAAAGCCAGAACAATTAGCAATGATGAATGAAATCAAGACTTTAAAAGCAGAATTACAAGCTGTAAAGGGAGAGACAGAGAAAACCCAAAAAAGTATTGAAGAGCAAAACACTAAATCATACCAACAAGCATTAAATGATATAAA
>Ga0181520_10008598_pt1 | contig 14413 bp, 7 predicted proteins | sample PEATcosm2014_Bin_29_FD_132451 | JGI IMG/M metagenome (GOLD analysis project Ga0181520, IMG submission 132451) | Peatland microbial communities from MTU Mesocosm Facility, Houghton, MI, USA - PEATcosm2014_Bin02_30_metaG | ecosystem: Environmental > Terrestrial > Soil > Wetlands > Peat | place... | reverse complement strand
GCGATAGGCATCAAGTCTTGGGGGACCGCTGCATGTTCAACAAGTGCTGTCATGGTTTGGGCTGGCCGCCGTGGTGACGGCAGATCGATTTGTACTCTCGCGCCTGGTTTGTTGAGGCTTCGCATGCAGAAGTAGGGTATGCGAAAGCATAGGTCACAATTGTTATGAGCGCATCAATAATTACTTGCCGTTGAAGTGCCTTGCTGGCCGCTCAAGTGATACGCGTCTTATGAACAACTTCGGCACGGAAATGGCGCTGTGGCTGAAAAAGGCCGACTATACGCGATATCAAAGGACCATATTTGAAATGGCACATTGATGTACGATAATGGGGCTGGAATTGTTTTGCCGCCAAAAACTTCGCGCTTGTTCTACGTGCGCCGCCCGCTGATGAATTGGCTGATTCCAGTCCATATTTGGATGTCCGTTACTGCTAAGATGTAGCAGGGGTTCCGGCCCAACGGCTGGTGCACGGCCGTGCCGTTGCACATGCTTAAGCCGAATACCGGCAGCCGCCTCGGTGGTGTAGACCGGCTCGGAACGCAGCACCTGGATGGCGACGCGACATCGTACTTGTTCATCAGCCGTAGGCCAACCCGCCGACGTCGAGGAATCCAATCGTAAACTGCGGCGGTCACCCCCTCGAATGGCACTAGCTTAAGCGCGAAGCCTTCGGCCGACGACGGAATCGATCAAAACACGGCGCCCAGTCTCATCAAAACTCCCCTTGCACCTTGACTACCACGACCGTTTCATCGTCGTGGGGTAAGCTCCGATGCGAGAATGCAAGAACCTCGCGATAGAGAACATCCACGATTTCGCGGGCGGTGCCATCTCGATGGTCGCGCATTACGCCAATTGCTCGATTTTCACTGAACGAGATTCCATCCGGCGAAGAAGCTTCCAGGAACCCATCGGTCAGCAGAAGTAGTATGTCGCCGGGCTCCAAGGCCCCAAACTCCTTCGTAATGAATTCGATGTCAGGAAACACTCCCAATACCGTCGTGGTACTGGCCAGTTTGGATTTCAAGTTACCGGATTTATCGAGGACGTATCCCGGAGGGTGCCCTGCATTAACATACGTTAACGATCGGGAGGCGGGGTCAATTTTGGCAAAGAAGAGGGTGACGAACCGCGATTGATCTGTTCTTTCCACCAACCGCGCGTTCACGCGATGCAAGACCGCGCCGATCGCGGCGTGGATCTCGACCAGTGCGCGGAGATGGCTCTGAACGGCGGACATTAGCAGCGCCGGGGCGAATCCGTGCCCGCTCACGTCCGCGATGACGAGGCCCAGCGCGCCGTCCACCATGGGAAGATAGTCGAAGTAGTCCCCCGCGGCGAACTCGGCGGGATGGCACGCTCCCGCGATGTCGAAGCCGGGCAAGCACGGCGCGGATTGGGGCAATAGGTATTCCTGAATCCGCTGTGCCGCCAACAACTGCGCCTCGTGCTCTCGGAGCGTCTCCATCGCCTGCTTTTTCTCGGTGATGTCAAGATGCGAACCGACCATTCGATACGGCAGGTGGTTTTCGTCGCGGACAGAAGCGCCTCGGGCGAGGATCCAGCGATAACTGCCATTCTTGTGACGGAGCCTGTGTTCCAACTCGTACTCGGGAGTTTCACCCTTGAGATACCCCTGAATTCTCTCCAACGCACGCAGCCGGTCATCCGGGTGAAGAAGACGTTCCCAGACGTGAAATTCGTCTGCAATCTCGTGTTCCTCGTACCCCAACATGCTTTTCCAGCGAGGGGAGAAATGCACGCGATTGGTGCGGAGATCCCAGTCCCAGATTCCGGCATCCGTACCGCGCACAGCCAGCGCAAAGCGTTCTTCGCTCTCGCGCAGGGATTCTTCGGCCTGTTTGCGCCTGATGGTACTGGCCAGTACGTCCGCGACGGCGGTGAGAAACCGCTCGTCCTCGGCATTTCGAACGTACCCTTCAGGTAGATAGCAGGTAATCACGCCGATAACTTGATCGGCGGAAAGCATGGGAATGCAGTAGTGCCCGTGGAGACGCATATCGGGACAAACGCTTTCGTGGTCTTCGTCCACCCGCGACGCGAACACGATCTGAGCTCTCAGCGCCGCACGCCCGCAAAGACACGTACCTAAGGGGACCCGAGCGCACTGGTTGAGCAACGGCAGCGGCAGCCCCCGTTGGACTTTCAGATGGAGAATGCCGGGGTTCCCCTCCATCAAGAAGATGGCCCCGTGAGATGCGAGATTAAGCCAGGAAACCGCAAGCAGTTGATCGAGGACACGCTCCAGAAACTGCTGCAGGGGAATGGATTCCATGGAATCGTGGAGGATCGCTCCGATGACCTCCTGAATCTCCAGGCGCCTGGCGGTTTCCAGGGCCACGCACTCGCGCTCGGTGGCGACCAGACGCTGCTCGTTAAGCCGGATGACCGCCTGCTCGGCCCGCTTGCGATCGGTAATGTCTACGCCGCTTCCCACCAGGTAGGAGATCGGACCGACATCCAACCGCCTGCCGGTGAACCAGAACGAACGTGGCCCATCCTTGCCAATTAGCCGGGCGTCCACTTCGGCCAGCCCTTTCTCAAACACCTCCCGGATCTTGTCGGCCACCAGTGGCCGGTCATCGGCAAAGACGGTACTCAGGGCATCGTTTCCACGCAGCATTTCGTCGGTAAGGCCGGTCACCTCCTCCAAGAGCCGATTCCAACGAAGGAACCGCCGTTGGCTATCGAGCACGTAAAACACTCCGGGGATGCCGTCGATGACGATGTCGGCAAAACCCGGCTCACGCAGTAATTCGGCACAACTTGAATCGGTCATGTGGAAATATCCGGCCAATTCGTGATTATGCAGTGCAAAACGCCAAGGCAATCCTTTACACTGCTAAAGAGGAAAGAAAATCGACTTTGGGAAGAACGTGATTCGAACCCGCCCGGGCCCGATCCGATCCTCACTCATAGGCTCGCCGGAAACCACCGGCACCCGCCACATTTCGCGAAAGAATTTCACGAAGCATCGCGTTGCGAGATGTGCCATCTGTGGGTGTTTCCGTACCTATTGCGTTCCTCGGCGTACTCATCACGTTCAGCGCACGGTAATTTATTACGGCGGAGCATGATGAGTACACGTCGGGCCTTACCAGTGAACCGCTCTCGGAATATGATAAGGAGTATCTTCATCCTTGGAATTCTCGACTGCGAGAGCGGCGGTGGATTCGCGGCATTTGGGGAAATCGCACTAGCTCGGATTGAGGGGATAAGACCCGCATGGAACCACAACCGCACGACGACTTGTCTACGGAGGCCCCGTTGTCGCAGGTCCAACGGGCCGATCGCGTTTGCGACCAGTTCGAGGTGGCGTGGAAAGCCGAGCCGCGCCCGAGAATCGACGATTTCCTGGTCGGGGTTCCCTCTGCCCAATGGCCTGAGTTACTCCGCCAACTGCTGATCCTCGATCTCGACTATCGCCGGCAGCTTGGGGAAGGCCCAACGCTGGAAGAGTACCGGGCAGAATATCCGGCACTCGAACTCGATCGGTTCGCGGACCTGTTTGCCGAGACGTCGCAGCCTGTGCCATCGAGTGTTGCCGGGGCACCAGTCCAGGTTACCATGTCCTACACGCAAAGGCGCAACGGTCAGCTTCCTCGTATCCACTACCTGGGCGACTATGAATTGTTGGCCGAGATCGCGCACGGCGGCATGGGAGTGGTCTACAAGGCCCGCCAGCTTTCACTCAACCGGGTGGTCGCCGTGAAAATGATCCTCGCCGGACAACTGGCCACGAAGGCCGACCACGATCGGTTCCATTCCGAGGCTCAAGCTGCGGCCCTTTTGGACCATCCAAACATCGTGCCGATTTTCGAGATCGGCGAGCAGGAAGGACAGCACTACTTCTCGATGGGCTACGTCGACGGTCGGAGCCTGGCTGCTCGGCTGGCCGACGGGCCGTTGCCGCCGAAGGCAGCGGCGGAGCTGGTCGCTACGGTGGCCGAGGCGGTGGAATATGCCCATCGGCAAGGTGTCATTCATCGCGATATCAAGCCGTCGAACATCCTTGTCGATAGCAGGGGCTGCCCACGAGTGACCGATTTCGGCCTAGCCAAACGGGTCGATAGTGGCAGCGACTTGACGGCCACGGGCCAAATCTTGGGCACGCCCAGCTTTATGCCGCCCGAGCAGGCGGCCGGGCAGATCAATGCCGTAGGTCCAGCGGCTGACGTTTATGCCCTGGGTGCGACGCTCTATGCGGCACTCACGGGCCGGCCGCCGTTTCAGGCTGCCACGCCGCTGGAAACCTTAAAACAGGTGATCGAGCGGGAGCCGGTACGTTTGCGGCAACTCAACGCGGCCGTGCCACGCGACCTGGAAACCATCGTGCTGAAGTGCCTGGAGAAATCGGTCCCACGACGGTATGCGACCGCCAAGGAACTGGCTGAGGAACTGCGGTGTTATCTTGAAGGTCGGCCGATCCGGGCACGACCCGTAGGGCGATGGGAGCGCGTCTGGCGGTGGTGCCGGCGAAACCCAGTCGTGGCCGGACTGTCGGCGGCCGCCTTGCTCCTGATGGTGCTAGTCGGAGTGACGAGTACGGTTGGCTACTTGAGCACTTCGCGGGCGTTAAACCAAGTTGTCGCCGCGCAGCGGGAACGTGCCCTGGCGCAAGTCGCTACTTTGCGCACGGCGGAAATCTCTCGGGTGCCCGACCTGATCGAGGACTTAAAGCCGTTCCGCGCAGAGATCGTGCCGCAACTCCGCCGGTCTCTCCTGCAGCCGGAACTGGGCGAGCAGGAACGGTTGCGGCTGAGCCTGGCGCTGGTTGCGGAGGACCCGGGACAGGTGGCCTACGTCTCAGATCGGCTGCTCAGCGCCGAACCGGCGGAATTGCTCGTTATCCGCGACTCGCTGCTGCCGTACCGCGACGAATTGACGGCGCGAATGTGGCTGACCGTCGATGATCCGGCGGCGGCCAAGGACCGCCGCTTTCGCGCCATCTGCGCCTTGGCGGCTTTTGATCCGGCATCTCCACGCTGGACCACCGCCGGCAATCTGGCGGCCGAAGTCCTGGTGGCCGAGCACCCGTTATTGGTTGGCGCCTGGATGGAAGCCCTGCGGCCGGTCCGGCAGGCGCTTCTCCCAGGACTTCAGGCGGTTTTCCAAGATCAGAAGCGTCGCGACTCTCAGCGGTCGATGGCGACCAGCATCCTGGCCGATTACGCCGCCAACCGTCCGGACGTGTTGGCCGACCTGCTCATGGAAGCCGACGAGAAGCAATTCGCAGTCATTTACACGAAACTCAAGGAACGCGGCGAAGCGGGATTGCCGTTCTTGCAGGCCGAAATACAGATACCACCGCGCGGCAACACTGAGGAAGTGAAAGAGGCATTCGCCAAGCGGCAGGCGAATGCGGCGGTGGCCCTGCTCAGGTTGAACCAGCCTGAAAAAGTCTGGCCGCTTCTGAAGCACAGTCCCGATCCGACGGCGCGGAGCTATCTGATTCATAGCTTCGCCCCGTTGGGCGCCGATGTCATGCTCGTGGTGCGGCGATTGGACGAAGAAGCGGACGTATCGAGTCGACGCGCCTTGATCTTGTCGCTGGGAGAGTTCGACGTGACGCATTTTCCGGCAGCCGAGCGAAAGGCACTGATCGCCAGACTGATCGAGCTTTATCGCAGCGATTCGGATCCTGGCTTGCACGGCGCCGCCGAGTGGTTGTTGCGGCAAGAGGGCTGGGACCAGAAAGCGAAACTGGCGGAAATCGATTCCCGATTGCAAATTGATGAGAAGCAACTTCAAGCCTCCAAAGCCAGCGACAAGCAACAGTGGTACGTCAGCACGGCGGGGCAGACATTCGTAATCCTCCGCGCCGACAAACCGTTCCGCATGGGATCACCGGACGGAGAACCCGATCGACAGACGTACGAAGTTCTTCACCAACAGCGGATCGATCGAACCTATGCCATCGCCACCAAAATGGTCACGAAGGCCCAGTTCAGGCGTTTTCAAGAGGCCAACCCCGACGTTCGGAGGCTCGATATCATCGATCGATATACTAGCAGCGATGACTGCCCCCAGATTGTCGTGGACTGGTACGAGGCGGCACGCTATTGCAATTGGCTTAGCCGAATCGAGGGGATTCCCGAAGGGCAATGGTGCTATGAACCGAACGCGGACGGAAAATACGCCCAGGGAATGAGGCCCGCGAAGGGTTACTTGCAGCGGCGCGGTTATCGCTTGCCGACGGAAGCGGAGTGGGAGTATGCGTGTCGATCCGACAGCCAGACCAGCCGCTACTACGGGGTGGGCATCAAGCTCTTGCCCAAATATGCCTGGTTTTGGGACAATGCGGACGATTTAATCGAGCACCATCGCAATCGAGCTTGGCCGGTCGGAATGAAGAAACCGAATGACTACGGACTGTTCGACATGCTTGGCAATGCTTGGCAGTGGTGCGACAATGTTTTTGCACCCTACTCCGGTTTGGAAGAGGCGGGAACAAATGTGGAGGCGTGGGACAAGGTTGGCCGCGTGTTGCACGGCGGCTCGTACGACTCTCTTGCATGGGACGTGCGTTCTGCCTTCCGTGTCAGCAGCGTTCCGACGGACAATAACGTCTCCTACGGGTTTCGCGTGGCGCGGACGTGCCCCTGAGTCGATTAGAGATTCTCGTCCCAGATCCGACGGATGACTTGCAGCTTGCGTTCGACCGTCCGCTCGCTGCAGCCAAGTCCCCGGGCGATCTCGGCGTTTTCACGTCCTTCCAGCTTGCCTTGGGCGACTTGCCTCTGCACGGAGTCCAGCACGGCAAACAGCCGCGAGACGTTCTCTCGTACGATGGCCGCAAATTCCGGAGTAGGCTCCTCCGCGATGACATGGTCCAGCTCTTCCGGAGCGCCTTCGCTCGAGCGCCGCTTTTGATAGCGGAGGAGGTCGTGTACCCGCCGGGAGGTCAAGACGACCAGCAGGGGCCAGAGATTCTCGCGGTTGCGAAGCTCGGAGAATTGCCCCGCCTCGGCGCCTTGCCACAGGTTGCGAAAGACGATTGCCGCCACGTCCTCTTCGTCGGCCATACGTCGCGGGGCGGAGCCCAGCTTCCTTCGCGCCAACCGCACGAGGCGTTCGAAGTAGCGATTCCAAAGGCAATCCGCCGCCTTGGCCTCCCCCGCCTTCAGGCCGGCGATCCATTGCGTCACGGAAGCATTGGCCGAACTGAGCGAAGCATTCCCTCCCGGATCGTGCGAAGAAACCATAGGTCGATGTTCTCCCGTGTCAATATCGACTGAGTCCGCGGTGTGGCTCACGCGACTTATAAGCATTCTACGCGGCGGGCAATCCGCGCATAATTCGTGCATGCAGTGGCGGTGAGCGGGTAATTGTCTCCGGGCGTTTTCCCCGAGACCAACACGGCTCGTGTGGAAAGGGCTGCCGCTTAATGATGTTCAACCATTGTACCGACCTGGCCTCGGTGGGCAAGGCACGGGATATTCCTGTCGGGATATTCCTTGTATCTCGCGGTTACTGCCAACCTTGCCTTCCATGAAGGGGATGCGAATAATTTTCCGCGTCCCGTATGCACACTTAACCCGCCCGCCAAGGCCGTCGTCCATGGAAAATACCGGCGAACACTCGGACCGCTTGCTTCCGCTTTCCAAGGTGGTTCGCATCGACGAGATCTGTGACCGGTTTGACCAGGCCATCAAAGAGGCAATCAAAAGCGGTGCGCCCTGGCCTGGCATTGAGGACTTCTTGGGTGATACGGTCGAGCCCGTGCGTTCCGAGCTGCGCAAGGAGCTGATGGCGGTGGAAGCCTCCTACCGCGAGCAACAGGCGACAAGCGGCAATGCGGCGAATGCCGACGTACGGCTAGCAGAGTCAGGAGATGCTCCTACTGAGGAGCAGACGGTGGCCTACGTTCCCAGCGAACAGTCCGGCACCGTCGTTGCCGGCCGCTACAAGCTGCTGGAAGCGATCGGCGAGGGTGGCATGGGCACAGTCTGGGTGGCCGAGCAGACGCAGCCCGTCCGCCGCAAGGTGGCGCTGAAGCTCATCAAGGCGGGCATGGACTCGAAGTCCGTGCTGGCTCGTTTTGAGGCCGAGCGGCAGGCCCTGGCCGTGATGGACCACCCCAACATCGCCAAGGTGCTCGACGGCGGGCTGACGGAAACGGGCCGCCCCTTTTTCGTGATGGAGTATGTCAAGGGTGTGCCGATCACCGAGTATTGCGAAGCGACGCGGCTGAGCATTCCCGAGCGGCTGCAGTTGTTCGTGCAGGTCTGCCAGGCCGTCCAACACGCTCATCAGAAGGGAATCATCCACCGCGACCTGAAACCGTCGAATATCCTCGTCGCCCCGTATGACGACAGGCCGGTGCCCAAAGTCATCGACTTCGGGCTGGCCAAGGCGATGCACCAGCCGCTGACCGAGCGGACGCTGCACACCGCCCACGACGCCGTGCTGGGCACGCCGGTCTACATGTCGCCGGAACAGGCGCAGCTCAACAACTTCGACGTCGACACCCGCTCGGACCTGTACTCGCTGGGGGTGTTGCTCTACGAGCTGCTGACGGGTACGACTCCGCTGGAGAAGCAGCGCCTCAGACAAGCGGCTTGGGATGAGATTCGTCGCATCATCCGCGGGGAAGAGCCGCCCCGGCCCAGTATGAGGCTGAGCTCCAGCCAAGCGCTGCCGTTACTGGCTGTGGGGCGGCAGATGGAGCCGGCGCGGCTGACGAAACTCATCCGCGGGGAACTGGACTGGATCGTGATGAAGTCGCTGGAGAAGGACCGCAGGCGGCGGTACGAGACGGCCAACGGCTTCGCTATGGACGTTGAGCGCTTTCTGGCCGGCGAACCGGTGTTGGCCGCGCCGCCCAGCACCCGCTACCGACTGCGGAAGTTCGCCCGCAAGCATCGCGCCGCCTTGACGACGGCCACCACTTTCGTCCTGCTCCTCCTGGCAGGCGCGGCCTCCAGCACCTGGCAGGCGGTGCGGGCGACGCGGGCGGAAACCGCCGCAAGGACTGCGGAAGAGTACGCCGAGGCAAGGCAAGCCGAGGCCGAGCGGCAGAAGAACCGGGCCGAAGCGGAGAAGCAGAAGGCAGATGGTAATGTATCACAAGCGCCGCTAACGCTCGAATCGCGATCGGACAGAGTTTGGCTGCTGATTTTCCCAGGAAGCCATACCTTTTGCGACAATTCCCATCAAACCACCCATTTCTCGGAATGCCGTCGGCCCGCTAACCTGCGGCGGTCACCCCCACTCCGCGCGCAACCGCCTGCCGTTCCTCTGCTTGCCGCGTGGTGTTCGCGCGGCTAAAATACCGGACGTGGAAATCACGTTATCGAGTAGGCAAACCATGCGCACGATCAAGACCCTTGCGATGTTGGTCCTGCTGTTGGCCCTCGGCTCCGGGGCTGCCCTGGCCCAAAAAAAGAACGATCCGCCGAAACAGGTGCCGCTGAACCAGTTCATCGATAAGCATTTCGCCCATTGGGACCGCAACCACGACGACGTTCTCGACATTGCCGAGGTCGATCGTAGCGTCGAGGATCACAATGTCTTCGGACGCGAAGCAGCCGTTATCTTCCGCATCCGCGAGCGGATGACGGGCAAGGGCAAGCCTTCCCACTTGTCGCACCAGCAGGTGCTCGCGCTGGCCCAGGATCGAGCATTTGAAAAAGCGGTCGATGCGACCGCCAAGCAGTTGGGAACGATTGACCGCGAGCTGTTCCTGGCCAGCGACCCCGACCTTTCCACTTTCCATCAAGGCCGGTTGGGCGATTGTTACCTGCTTTGCACCGTCGGCGCGCAGGTGCATCGCAACCCCAAGGCGATACGTGAAATGATCCATCCCGTGGTGACCGGCGGTTTTCAGGTCGCTTTCGGCAACGGCCAGAAAATCCCGATCTCCCGGCTCACCGACACCGAATTGCTCCTCGGTGCCCAACTTGACAGCCATCACGGCAGTTGGCTGGTGGTGCTGGAAAAGGCCTACGCCAACATTCGCGAGCGCCAGCGGGCGAAAAAGAAGAAACCGGGCAACGGCCCCACGATCGTGCCTGAGGACACGCTCAACGGCGGCTATCCGGGCGAGATCATTTCGCTCTTGACCGGCCAGCAGCCGGCCAATCTGGACGTGAAGAAAATGACCCGTCGCGATCAGGTGCATAACATGCTGGTCGATCGGATGAGGAAACGACGGCTTGTTTGCATTTCGGCGGTGGTTGCAAAGCCGCCTCCCGGCATGATCACCGACCATTGCTACGCCATCTTCGGCTACGACGGCAAAGAGCGAAAGGTGACCATCTTCAATCCTTGGGGCAACCAGTTTACTCTCAAAGGCCCTCCGGGTCTGGCTAACGGCTATCCCCAAGAGAAAAGTTTCGCGCTCACGCTGCAAGTCCACGACAATGGCAAAGGCATCGTGTGGTCGGGCAGCCTGGAGGTAGCCGAACTCAAACGGGACCAGATTCGTTCGGCCGGCCCGGATTGTTCACGACAAAGAAGGTGGCGTTTCCCCTGAAGGCGACCGTCGAACCGCTGCCGGGCTGATCGGGGAACCGCTGCATATCGGCCATCGCTGGTTGAACATGATCTCCCTGGACGCCATAATCAAGCGAGTTGCAAGCAAAGTCCACAAAAGGAGCAGCCTATGAACGCCCCTAGAATCCTCAGCATATCGGGCCTCGTATTGAGCTTCGCCCTGATGATTCTCTCCCGGCCGGAGACCTCAGCCGGGGCAGTGGAATCGGTCAGCTCTGAAACGCCCCAAGAGCGCACCGCCCGCTTAGCATGGTGGCGGGAATCGCGGTTCGGCATGTTCATCCATTGGGGGCCAGTCAGTCTGAAAGAGACGGAGATCAGTTGGTCACGTGCCAATTCCAATTCCAAGTGTCCGAACAACGGCCAAATTCCGGTCGCGGTGTACGACAGCCTGTACAAGGAGTTCAATCCGACGAAATTCGACGCCAAGCAGTGGGTCGCCGTCGCCAAGGCGGCCGGGATGAAATACATGGTGCTGACCGCCAAGCATTGCGATGGGTTTCTGCTCTGGGACTCGAACGTGGATGACTACAACATCATGCACACGCCGTTCAAACGCGATGTCTGCGCCGAACTCGCCGAAGCTGCGCACAAAGCCGGGTTGCGGATCGGTTGGTATTTCTCGCCGATGGACTGGCGCGACCGCGATTGTCGTAGCGAAAAGAACGCCGAGTTCGTCAAACGGATGCAGGGAGAACTGAAGGAACTGCTGACCAACTACGGCAAGATCGACTTGCTATGGTTCGATCACGATGGGCGGTCCGCGCCTTGGGACCAGGAGCGGACCTATTCACTGGTCAAGAGTCTCCAGCCGCAGATCATCATCGACAACCGATTGGACCTCGGTCGTGGGCAGGATGCCGGCAGTGCGCAGAGCATCGGCCCTCACGCAGACTACTACACACCGGAGCAGTCGGTGGGCGGCTTTGATGCTCAGCATCCTTGGGAGTCGTGCATGACCATCTCGCGCCGTGGTCAATGGGCCTGGGGCGGATCGCAGGATGGCGTAAAGACATTCGCAGAGTGTCTGAACATGCTGGTCCGTTGCGCCGGTGGCGATGGCAATTTGCTGTTGAACGTCGGTCCCATGCCTAACGGCGAAATCGCCACGGAACAGGTGAACCGTTTAAAAGAAATGGGAACCTGGTTGGGCAAGCACGGCGAAAGCATCTACGGCACGCGGGGCGGTCCGTTCAAGCCCGGCCGGTTCGGCGTCTCGACACACAAAGGCCACACCATCTACCTGCACATCCAACGCTGGTCCGGGAAGACGCTGATGTTACCGGCCATTCCTGCCAAGATCATCCGCAGCATGGTACTGACCGGTGGCACCGCACCCGCCAAGCAGACCGCGGACGGCATCGAGATTGCGCTGCCGGCTGGGGATCGGCAGGAGATTGACACGGTCATAGCCCTGGAGTTGGATCGCCCGGCCAGTGAAATTGCACCGCTGCCCACGCTCGTCGGCTCGCAGTCGTTGGCGACCGGCAAGAAAGCTACGGCCTCGAACGTCTTTCAGGGAAATGCCCAATACGGTTCGGACAAGGCCTTCGATGACAACAGCGAGACTCGCTGGGCCACCGATTCCGGTACGAAGTCCGCCTGGCTGGAAGCCGATCTTGGCAAGCCGATGACCATCGGCCGTGCCGTCATCGAGCAGGCGTATCCTGAGTTGAAGCGCGTCCGTAAGTTCGCCATCGAGTACTGGCAGGACGGGCAATGGAAACCCTGTTACCGCGGTGAAAACATGGGAGCCGTGCTCGATGCCGCGTTCGATCCGGTCATCGCCCAGCGAGTACGATTGAACATCACCGAAGCCACCGATGGGCCAACCATCTGGGAGTTCCAGTTGTTCAAGTCGCCATGAGCGAAGACGACCATGCAGTTGACGTCCGATGCCTCCGATCAAGGCTTGGCCAACAGCTTCTGCCGGTATGCCGGCTCCAGCCCGGCCTCGTTGGCGACGGCCTCCAGCGTTTCCTTCGCTGGGGCGACCTTCTGGAACAGATTGCCATCCCAGGTATTGCCACTCTCACTGCACTGGCAGAAGAAGAGCGGACTTTCGGTTCCATATACCACGTTCTTCTCAAACCGATAACCCCGACACCCTAAATCGGCTCGGACTCCATCCAGGTAGATTCCCGCGGCACTCCAAGGTCCAGCACCACGAGGGTTATGAGGATTGCGGCGAAGATCGTGTATCCAGTTACCGCGGATCTCTGCGCCGCGGTCGGCTTGGGGGAAGGAAACGTAGATCCCGGCGCCGTCTACTGCCACCTTCATCACATCATGGATATGGTTGTGAGCCACCGTGTTGTTCCTGGCGAAGGGCGGTCCCGGGGCCTCGTTCCCGCTGACTACGATCCCTGAGTAGGCAACATCGTGGATCAGGTTATGGGCCACCAAGGCGTCCTGCGTCAGGCCCAGAAAGATCCCGATCGCACCAAAGTAGTCTAAGCCACAGTCATAAATGTGGTTGTTGGCGATACGATACCCCTTGTGCTCATCCGGGCGAATCGGGTCGGCCCACCTCCAGGTGTCGCGGTTGCGGATTCCACCGGCCGTAATGCCGCCCCCGCCCAGACCACAGATCTCGTTGCCTTCAATCGTGTTCTCGGCGCAGCCGTTCAACAGGCTTAGTCCGATGCCGCCTGCGTGTCCGACGCCTCCATCGAGGAAGTCACAGCCGCGGGCATACTTGAAGCTCACGGCGGCATCGATCCATCGGTACTTCTTGGCCAGCTCCGGCTCCTTCTGTTCCAGAAGCTCCAGGCAGCCGAACATCGCCGTAAATCCATAGGGCGGCAGCGGCCAATCCACGTGGGCCACGTAGAGGCCCTTGAAGCGCAGGTTCTTCACCGGCCGCAGCGGTGTGCCGGCGACGACCAAGAGCGATTTCTGGACGACCGGCGCTACCACTTCGGCCTGGGTCAAGTCTTCTCCCTTCCGCGGCCAATAGGAAAGCCTGCCCGTCTGGCGATCCAGATACCACTCGCCCGGTTGATCCAACATCTCGATGGCGTTCTCGAAATAGCACGAGTAAGCGCCCGAAGGGAAACTGATGTTGTATTCGCCAGGCAAGCCGTGCGGCCAGTTATGCGGTGGCGGGAGGGTGAACGTGTTGTCCGCCTCGTTGATGCGCCCCAGGCGTTTTCGCGTGCCGTCATTGTTATTGATCCAGGTTACTTCGATGTCGGCGACGTTCTTCCACGCCCGAATGGGATGGTCCACACCCAAGGTCACCATCGCGTCGTTGGCATCGCCATTGGGTCGGGGCCGTACCTTCCACCACTCTCCCGGATTCGGCGTTCGTGCCCGGTTGGCCCGCCGGCCGTCAACAAACAACTGGCGGAAGTACCACTGGCCGGCTTTGACCTCGGGAAGTTCCACGGTCCAAATCTGGCCCTGCCCACGCTGCCAGCCGCTGATCTTCCTGCCCCCGCTCAGCACGACCTTTTCGCCCGGCCAGGCGGCGTAGGTGATGGTGTGCCGATTGGTTCCTGAGTCTTCCGGTACAAAGACCAGCGGTTGCCGCAACCGATACGTCCCTCCGCGGACCAGCACCAGCACGTCGGAGTTTATCCCGGCCGCCAATCGCGGACGCAACAGGTCACGTGCTCGGGCGATGCTGGCCAGGGGCGCTTCCGCCGTGCCGGCGTTATTGTCGTTCCCGTCGACGGCCACATAGAGGTCGGCCTTCGGCGGCTCCGCTGCTGATGCGCCGGCAGAAATCACCATGATCGCCCATACTGCAAGAAGTCTCGTCGTGTTCACTGTCTCTCGATGGGAGGGAATGAAGCCCTCGCCTTCAGGCGAAACCTTTAGGATACGTTAGACGTTGTTGTGCGAGGGAATTCCGTCTTGTGGTTATGTGTTTTCTCGAAAAGGCTCG
>Ga0181520_10008597_pt1 | contig 14414 bp, 8 predicted proteins | sample PEATcosm2014_Bin_29_FD_132451 | JGI IMG/M metagenome (GOLD analysis project Ga0181520, IMG submission 132451) | Peatland microbial communities from MTU Mesocosm Facility, Houghton, MI, USA - PEATcosm2014_Bin02_30_metaG | ecosystem: Environmental > Terrestrial > Soil > Wetlands > Peat | place... | reverse complement strand
GCTCAAAGTTCTGGCTGGTGATGTATTCGAGGGCCTGCCAGCGGGTCCAGAGATTGACGCGGTTGCCGACTTTGGCGTTGCCGGCGATAGCGCCGATGCGGGGATCCTCGAAGTGAGGAATGAGCTTGGAGATGGCATCGGCTGCGATCACGGTATCAGCGTCGATGCCGACAAAGATTTCCTCATTGATGCGATCGAGCGCGTAGTTGAGCGCGGCGGCTTTGCCGGCGTTGCGCTTGGTGAGGACCTGAACGTGGACGGCTGCGATTTCCTTGGCAAATGCCGTAGCGGCGACTTCAGCGGTTCGGTCTTTGGAGCCATCGTCAATGACGATGACGCGGAGGTTTTTGTAGTCAGAGTTGAGGACGGAGCGGACGGTGCGGACGATGACCGACTCTTCGTTGTAGGCGGGGATGAGAACGGCCACGCGAGGGCAGAAACCGGCTGAGGCCTCGCTGCGCGGCTTGACGATGCGGTCAATCAGCGCGAAGAGACCGACGATGATGAGGCGCGCGCTCATGAGAATGTCGCCGAGGAAGAAGACCATGACGATGAAGTTGCCGATGATGTCGAGCACAGAGAAGGCGATGGAGTCGGGGATGGTGCGCATGCGCTGCCAGAAAGTGAGCGGGGGCATGACTTCGGCGGTGTTCTTGCCCATGAGCGCGGAGACGGGAACGAGCGTGTAGCCGCGAGCGCGGAGGGCATCGATGAGGGGGCCAAGCGCGGCGACGGTGGCGGAGCGGTTGCCGCCGCCGTCGTGCATGAGGATGATAGAGCCGCGAAACTGCGGCTTGGTTTTCATGGTTTCAAGCTGGGCGAAGACCGACTGGATAATTTCGTCGGTGGTTTTTCGGGGATGCTCGTCCCAGTCGTCGGTATCGATTTTGCTGCCGATGATGGTGTATCCCATCTGTTGGATGCGCCATGCGGGAGCGGCTTCGTCGTCGGTGTCGGGCTCTTCGTCGATGTCGTAGGGCGGGCGGAAATAGAGCGGCTGGACGCCGAGCTTGCTTTCGAATAGTCGCTCGGTGAGAGTGATCTCGAGGTCGACCTGGCGCGGCGAGATGATGCTGATGTCAGGGTGCGTCCAAGTATGGTTGCCGATCTCGTTGCCTTCGCGGACAATGCGCTGCATGAGGCCGATGTGCTCGGCGGCCTCAGAGCCGATGGCCATGAAGGTGCCTTTGACGTGCCTGGCTTTGAGGATGTCGAGAATTTTCGGTGTCCACTCGGGATCGGGGCTGTCGTCGAAGGTGAGCGCAAGCTGGTTGGGATGATAGCCGTATTGCTGGACGGTATAGGGATGCGGATAGACATCCATGTGCTCGTCGTCAATGAGTTTCTTGCGCGGATCGGGCTCGTCGGTGTCGACATCGACGGTGCGCTTGCCGGGCTGGGGCAGGCCGGTAATGCGCAGGATATCTCCATCGCCTTCGGTGTCGACATCGTGACCGGGCTGGAGGGTGTTTAGAGCCTGCAAGGCACCGGGGTCGCTGGGGTGGTCCCAGATATTCCACAATGAAGAGTCTTCTTCGCCGAGGCGCCACAGAGCGAAGGTTTGGAGGCCGAGCTCGCGGGCAGCACGTAACTCATTGAGAACGGTGACAGCATCGAGGAACCAGACAACGTGGCGCTGATTGTTGTCTTCATCGATGTATTCGAAGTGAGGGTTGAGCGTGTCGTAATCGAGATCGAGGTCGGCATCGGCGTCGGATGCGCGCTCCCAGGTGTCGGTGACGGACAGGTCCTCGGTGTCGAGGACCTTTGGCTTGGGATGGTGGGGATCCTTCGGACTGGGAATGGAAAGCGTCCAGTCGTAACCGTAATTTCCGATGGCGCAGATGATCTTGTCCTTGGGGACGATTTGGAGGACGCGGACCAGATTGCCGATGAACCAGGGCTGACTGGCGATCGGCCCCGGATTACTGGTGGTCTGATGCTGGTCGTAATTCATCAGGATGATGCCGTCGGAGTTGGCGGCCATGGTTCTCAGGTCCTGGTCGCTGGTGGCAACGGCCACGTTGACGTAAAGGCGGAAATTGCGTGGGTGCATTTGAGCGTAGAGGGCCTGAATGAAGTTAAGGTAGGCCGGTTCGTCGGCGTCGGGGATGCTCTCGATGTCGAGCGAAATGCCGCGATAGGCCGGATACGTGGAGAGCAAGCGCATGATCTGCTGAAGGAGAGCCGCGCTTTTATCTGAATCGCCGAGCACAGCTCCGACCCCTGTATCCCACTCCTGCGTGTGGGGATTGAAGTTGTTGATAGCGGGAAAGACTTCAGTGTCTTCCTTGGCTGCCTCAATGACTTTTTTGACTTTGTTGAGGTAGTCGGGATCGCGCACGGAGGCGCCATCGATGACTGGATACTCGCTGAGGTTGTCGCCGCTCATGGCCATTAAAGTCCCGTTGGGCGAATCGACGTGCAGCCACATAGGAAAGAGCATGTCGAGCTGGTGGATGTGCTCTTTGAGAGAGGAGTAGCTGGCTGGATCGTCCTGCACGTAATAGGCAGCGCGCAATCCTTCACCGGTGTTCAAGGGGATCTCGGAGGGCTTGCGCGCAGTTTTGCGACGCGCGGGATGAAGGTTCTTTCCGTTGCGCTCAAGAATGGTCGGCTCAGGGAGTGCGCGAAGGTTGTGCCTGGGATTGGGAAGCAGTAATTCGGGCAATTGCTGGTTGCGGATGACGTTGAAGATGAACCCGACGACGACGAGGGTGGAAATCACAGCGACCGCATCGAGGATGCGGCGGAGGCGCTTCCAGCGCTTTCGTTCGGGGTCGAAAAAGATTTGTTGGCCGGGCATTTTTTGGTGTGAAAAGCTCCGAAAAGCCAGCGAAAAAAGGCGGCCGCATTCCATGAACGCGACGGCCTTAGGGGAAACGGCAAGGGCGCGGAATTCCTGGGTGTGCCGTACGCTGTACAGTAAAAATCGTATGGAAGCTGGCGAAGAGAGTCAATTGGCGCGGCAGAGTCCCCGGGGAAATCGTTCAGGGCGACGGATTGCGGGATTGGCGATTGCGCCGGCGCTTTTGGCCGGGCTGGCGTTGCGGTTGTGGATGCTCCGGACCGTTTTTGAAGTGAACGGAGACTCGCTGATCTACGGGGGCCTGGCGAAGAATCTCTTGCTGTACGGGGGCTACGACCTGACGACGGGGAGCGGGATCATGTATCCGACGCTGATCCGGCTGCCCGGGTATCCGATTTTTCTTGCCGTGTGCTTCCGGCTGTTCGGAATGGAGAATTACTACTCCGCGGCGTGCGTGCAGATTGGGATCGATTTACTGACCTGCCTGATCGTTGCGGATTTTGCGCGGAGGATTGCACCTGCGGGGCTGGGCCGGGGTGCGGCGCTGGCGACGTTGTGGCTGGCGGTGCTGTGCCCATTTACGGCTTCGTATACGGCGGAGCCGCTCACGGAGACGCTGACGCTGTTTGTGCTTGCGCTGGCTATGTGGGCGATGGCGCGATTCAGGGACGAGGCGAGCTGGGTGAACGCGCTGTGGTTTACGTTTGCGGTGAGCTACGCAGCGCTGCTCAGGCCGGATGGAGCGCTGGCGGGAGTTGCGTTTGCTCCCGCGATTTTTATTGGTCTTGGAGCAGTTCGCTGGAGCAGCGTGCGCTCGCGCAGGGTCGCACGCATGGCGGCGGTTTGCGTTTTGCTGGCGCTGGCGCCTTTTGTGATTTGGACGGCGCGCAACTGGAGTGTGTTTCATGTTTTTGAGCCGCTGGCGCCGCGGCTGGCCACCGATCCCGGCGAGAGCTCGAACCCAGGATGGGAACGATGGGTGAAGAGCTGGTGCCTGGACTACATTTCAACCTACGAGATTTACTGGAATGTTCCGGGAGACACACTGGATGTGACTGAGCTGCCCAGCCGCGCGTTTGATTCGCCGGCGCAATATGAGGAAACCGCGGCGCTGGCGGCGGACTACAACGACCACGGAATGGAGCTGACGCAGGCGATCGATGCGCGGTTTGGACGGCTGGCCGATGAGCGAATTGCGGCGAGGCCGCTGCAATCGTATGTGTGGCTGCCGCTGGGGCGATTGGCCGATATGTGGCTGCGGCCGAGGGTGGAGGATCTGGATATCGATCTCGATTGGTGGGTGTATTCGCACCATCGCGCGGAGACGAGATTCTGCTGGGCGTACGCGGCATTGAACGTGGTGTATCTGGGCCTAGGGATTGTTGGGGTATTTTTGCGGCCGCGGTTTTGGGGAGCGCTGCTGGCTTATATTGTGCTGCGGAGCGTGTTGCTTTTGACGATTGAAGCGCCAGAGACGCGATACACGCTGGAGTGCTTTCCGATGCTGTTTGCGTGTGGAGGGGTGGCGGTTGCGTGGATGATCGGGCTGCGGAGAAATCGATCAGGAAGCGTGGAAAGTTCATTCAGGGGCTAAAGCCCGGTCAATTTGATTGGCTTTATCGGCGTGGCTGAAGGCCTCTGATACAAAACCTTTCGGCGTGCGGCACGAAGGGGGCCGTAGTCTTTATAAGGATATTGCGACGTCCCTACGGGACTTGGTAAATCAATTCCTTCCTGCTTTCCCCACGCTAAAGCGCGGGGCTAACGTCCTTTGCGCCTACGACGCAAGAGTTTCGTTTCGTTAAGATTCTGGACTACGGAGCAGACATGCGAAGGAAGCCGCGCCCTTGATAAGGGCCAGTCTGGGTGAGCGTTCCGCGGCGCATTGCAACTTCCCGTTACTTGCTGAAGCTGAAGGCATTGCCGGGCAAGGGCTGATTGACCTTGAAATTGGTGTAGTGGCAGGTGCGGGTGGTGCCGTCTTTTTCGTCGAAGACCTGCTTGAGGCTGACGGCGCGGGCGGTGTCGAGCCAGATGGTGACCTTGGGGATATTCTGCTGGACATTGGGGTCCTTGGCGACCAATTCAAGCTTGTCGGTTTTGACGCCATCGATGGTTTCGGAGCCGAGATACTTGATGTCCCATTTGTCCTGAAGGTCGTGGCCACTGGCGCCGAAGCCGAGCATCAGGTAGCTCTCGTATTTGCCCGCCTGCGTGTAGGTTTTGGCATCGCTCTCTTTGCCGGAGTCGGACTCGCGGAGGATGCCATTCGAGAAGATGTAGGCCTGGGCCGCAGGGTGATTGTCGTGCTGGGTGACGTGGGCGGCCATCTGGAAGTGCGTGCCCTGGCGTTCGTAATAGGTAGTGCCATTCAACGTGTCCGTGTCGGGGATGGGGTCAGTTTGCACGGTTACGAATTCGAAGCTGGCCGTCGTGGTGTGGAAGTTCTTCGCGGCGGCATCGAGCCTGGCCAGCACGCCGGCAAGATCCTGTGCGCGAGCTGAAATCGGCATCGAAGCGGCGAATAGAACAGTCAATAAAACAGGCTTCAATCGCAGATGCATATTGTTCCTTAGGCTGTTTGACTCGGGAAGTGGCCGTGGGGATTCCTGAAAAGAAGGAATTAACGGTGCGCCCAGACCTTCCATGTGAGGTTGCCCTGGGCGTCGGTCGCGGTTTCCCAGTGCTCGACATAGACGTCGTCTCCGGTGACGGGCTCGACGGCTTTGCGCAGAATTCTTTTCACCTGGCGGTCGGAGGCGCCGGGCGGAACGCTGACAGCAGAGGCCTGCATGGTGATGATGACGCCGCGTCCGCTGGGAACGACCTGGAAAGGATGGTTGGAGGCGGCCACAGATGACGGTTTGGCGCCGTAATCCCACAAATGCGGGGTGATGAAGATGAAGAGCAGAATCAGCGTGACCATGATGTCGTAGTGAAACGACCCTCGGGAATAGGTCCAGTAGAAATAGCTGCGGAGGATCTGCTGGAAACCGCGTTTGGGCTCAGCGACTGGATTGGTCGAAGTGGGCGATGCCGTCATCTTTCTTTAACAATTCTATCCATTCCACCCATATATGGGCGAAGAGGGTCGGGAATCAGCACGGAGCCGTCGGCCTGCTGGTAGTTTTCGACGATCGCGAGCCAGGTGCGGCCCACGGCGAGACCACTGCCGTTGATGGTGTGGACAAACTCGAGTTTGGATTTTGCGCCGGGCGCGGCGGAGGGCCGATAGCGGATGTTGGCGCGGCGCGCCTGAAAGGCGTCGAAGTTGGAGCAGGAAGAGATTTCGCGGTAGAGATTCTGGCCGGGGAGCCAGACTTCGAGGTCGTAGGTCTTGGCGGAGGAGAAGCCGGTGTCGCCGGTGCAGAGGAGGACGCGGCGGTAAGGCAGGCCGAGCGCTTCGAGGATTTCTTCGGCGTCACGGGTGAGACGCTCGTGCTCGCCGTCGGATTCTTCAGGGCGCGTGAACTTGACCAGCTCGACTTTTTGAAATTGATGCTGGCGGATAATGCCGCGCGTATCTTTGCCGGCCGCTCCTGCTTCAGCGCGGAAGCAGGGTGTGTAGGCGGTGAAGGAGATGGGCAGGCGCGCGTCGTCAAGAATTTCGTCACGATAGAGGTTGGTGACGGGAACTTCGGCAGTGGGGATGAGCCAATGATCGCTGTCACGGAATTCGCCGCGCGTGGCGGCCTCGGCGTCGGCGTCGGAACAGCGGAAAAGGTCATCGGCGAATTTGGGCAACTGGCCGGTGCCGAAGAGAGACTTGGAATTGACCATGAACGGCGGGAGGACTTCGGTATAGCCGTGATGGCGCGTGTGCGTGTCGAGCATGAAGCTGATGAGAGCGCGCTCGAGTCGCGCGCCGGCTCCCATGTAGACGGCGAATCGTGCGCCGGAGAGCTTGGCGGCGCGCTCGAGATCGAGGATGCCGAGGGACTCGCCGATTTCCCAGTGGGGCCTGGGCGTGAAGTCGAAGTTTTTTTGCTCGCCCCAGGTTTTGACGGTTTTGTTGTCGGCTTCTGAGGCTCCGACAGGGACTTCGTCGCGCGTGAGGTTGGGAACGCGGGCGAGCGAGAGGCGCAACTGATCGTCGAGCTCGGCGGCAGATTTGTCGAGCGAGTCGAGTTTTTCCTTGAGCTGGCGGGTTTCGTCCTGGATTGCGGCGGCTTCGTCTCTCTTGCCGGCCTTCATGAGCGCGCCGACCTGATTCGAGAGCTCGTTGCGGCGGGCCTTCAACTGCTCGGCCTGAGTGATGGCCTCGCGGCGATTCTTGTCGAGAGCGCGGAAGTCACCGAGGAGGGCAGCGGGATCGGCGCCACGGGCGCGCAGTTTTGCTTCAACCAACTCGAGGTTGGCGCGGACGAAGGATAAGTCGAGCATTCGATATCAGTTTACGACAGCGGAACTGAAGGAAGCTCGAATCGAACGTTGCGCCGTCCCTACGGGACTCCGGAGTGCGTATTGAGAATCGCCTTCCCCACGCTGAAGCGCGGGGCTAACATGCTCTGCGCCTACGGCGCGCGGATTCTGTTCCACCCTAAAGGTTCTCGCAACGCGTGGAGTTCGCGATCCCACCCTAAAACCCTTCGCTGCGCTTCGAGTTTTAGGATGGGGCACCCAGTTTTGTGGAGAGTTGAACGCTCAAAGAGCAACTGCGGATCCCCGTTCGACTCGTTCGTCGAGGACGAACTCGCTCAGGGCAGGCTTTCGGTCGCACGGCGACCTCAGGATGACAGGGGCTAAGGAACAACGATCGTGTGCGGGCGAGGACGCCCGCACGACAGCCGGTCTGGAGACCGGCGCTACAAGTGCATCGGCTGTTTTCAGGGCAGATCCTTCGGTCGCACGGCGACCTCAGGATGACAGATTCAAGGGGTGTGCGATCCCAGGTCTCATCCGCCGCGGCGGAGAGACCTGGGGCACCCCATGATTTGTGTTGAATGAAGAAGATGGGCTGAGGCCAGTGCGATCCCACCCTAAAACCCTTCGCTGCGCTTCGGGTTTTAGGATGGGGCACCCAGTTTTGTGGTGAGTTGAAAACGCATAAAGCAGCTGCAGATCCTTCGCTGCGCTCAGGATGACAGAACGTAAAAACTGCGTCAGTCGGCGGCTTTGGCGGTGCCGTCGGAAGACGTGGGGCTCACGCGCGGCTGTGAGGGGCCGGCTTCGGTTTGTTCGGACCAGCCGGGGAGGGTTTGGTCGCCGGTGATGAGGCGCGCGCCGCGGGTGAAGGTGAAGTAGGTCCAAATCCAATCGGCCAGGACGGCGAGGCGGTTGCGGAAGCCAATGAGAAAGAAGATGTGGATGGTGACCCAGATGAACCATGCCGGGAATCCGCTCATGTGCGCTTTGAAAGGCCACTCGACTTTAGCGATGGCGGACATGCGTCCGATGGTGGCCATGTCTCCTTTATCGAAGTAGCGGAAGGGCGGGCGCGGTTTGCGTTTGAGGTCGGCGGCGATGAGTTTGGCGACGTGGTCGCCCATCTGCATGGCGGGCTGAGCTACGCCGGGAACCTGAGCGCCATCTTGCTCGAAGTGTGCGAGGTCGCCGAGGACGAAGACGTTGGGCAAGCCGGGAGGATTGAGGGAGCTGTCGACGAAGACGCAGCCGCGCTTGTCGAGTTTGACATTGGGCTGGGCGGCGAGCATTTTGCCGAGCGGAGAGGCCTGGACGCCGGCGGCCCAGAGAGTGACGGCGGTTTCGTAGCGGTGGCCGTTGGCTTCGACCCATCCGGGGCCGACGCCGGTGACCTGAGTTTTGGTGTGCACCTCAACGCCCAGATGCATGAGAGTGGCTTCGGCCTTGGCGGAGAGATCGGGGGGATACGCGGCGAGTACGCGCGGACCGGCGTCGAGGAGGATCACGCGGCTGGTGGCGGGGTCGATGTGGCGAAAGTCATGGCGCATGTATAGCTGCGCGATGTCGCTGATGGCGCCGGCGAGTTCGACGCCAGTGGGACCGGCGCCGATGACGACGAAGTTGAGAGGAGGGTGCCAGCCCTTTTCGACCATCTGACGCTCGGCGAGCTCGAAGGCGAGCAAGACGCGACGGCGGATTTCGGTGGCGTCTTCAATAGATTTGAGGCCGGGGGCGAACGGTTCCCACTGGTCGTGCCCGAAGTAGGAGTGGGTGGCGCCGGTTGCCAAGACGAGGTAGTCGTAGTCGATGGCGGCTCCGCTGGCGAGCGAGACACGGCGCGCGGAAGCGTCGATGGCGACGACGTCATCCATCAGGACCTCTGTGTTGCGCTGACGGCGAAGAATGGAGCGGATGGGCTGAGCGATGTCGGCCGGGGAGAGGACCGCGAGCGCGACCTGATAGAGGAGCGGCTGGAAGGTGAAGTGATTTTTACGATCGACTACGGTGACGTCGACTGGCAGGTGCGCCAGGCCTTTGGCCGCGTTGAGGCCGGCAAAGCCGGCGCCGACGATAACGACGCGGGGACGGCGAGCCGGCGTCAACGCGGAAGAGGGTGCGGTCGGGGTTTGGTCCGGATGTGCTGTTTCGGTCACAGAGTGTCCTTTCCAGGGCGGACTCGCGTTTTTTTCCCCTTTATATAAAGGATGCACGAAGATGCGCGAAGGTGGCAGTGAATGAATGCGGACGAGTCAAAGTGTGGGATTCGCTGCTTCGGCTTACACGGTTGGTGCAAGGGCTTGGAGGCTGCGGCCGTGCTGTAGCATCCAGCTATGATTGCGGGCGCGGCGATTGGCGGCGGGTCGATTTGGGGCGCGACGTGGGAGTGGTGGGTGGGGTTTCACGCGGTGGTGGCTGCGATGCTCGTGGCGGACTCGCGCCTGCCGGGCCATCGACAGGAGTCGCGGCATGCGCAAGCGTTTGTATGGCTGATGACGGTGGGACTGGCAGTGGCCGCGGCGGGGTTCGCGTGCTGGGTGGCCGTAACGATGGGCAGGCAAACGGCGCTTGAGTTTGTAGCCGGATACACGATTGAGACTTCGCTGAGCATCGACAATCTGTTTGTGTTCCTGGTGCTGTTTGAGGGATTCAGGATCAGCACGCAGCGGCAGCATACGGCGCTTGCATGGGGCGTGTGGGGAGCGTTTGTGCTGCGCGCGACGTTCATCGCGGTGGGGGTGACGCTGCTTAGCAAGTTCGAGTGGGTGAATTGGATTTTCGGATTGATTTTGTTATACGCGGCGTGGCGGCTGGTACGCGAAGGCTCGCCGCGAGCGGCAATTCCGAACTGGATTGTGCGGCTGCAGCCGGCGAAGGGATCATTGCTTCCGGTGATTGTGGCGGTCGAAGTGACCGATCTGTTGTTTGCGACGGATTCCATTCCGGCGGTGCTGTCGGTTACGCACAATCCGTTTGTAGCGTACACGTCGAATGTGGCAGCGATTCTGGGATTGCGTTCGCTGTATTTCGGTTTGGCGGCGATGCTCGATCGCTTCAAGTATCTGCACTACGGGCTGGGCGCACTGCTGGCGTTCGCGGCGCTGAAGATGCTGGCGGCGAAGTGGGTCGATGTGCCGGTGACGGGTTCGCTGGTGGTGATTGGGGTGATTCTGGCGGCGATGGCGGCGGTGTCGTGGAGACAGGGAATAGGGAATAGGGAGCAGGGAATAGGGAGCGGTGGGCGGTGATCGGGGGCCGGTTTCCCGGGGTCGCGCGGCCCGGAAACACTTTGGCGGGTGGCCGTTCCTGGATCAATTGGGCAAGGGAGTTGGTTGATACAGAAGGGCACGGACTGGGAATTGCCCCAGCCTGAAAACAAACTCGATGGTGATCATGACGGGAACGGGAGTTCTGCCGTCCTTTATTGCGGGCTTGAATTTGTATTGCCGAATGGCCTCGAGCGCCTTTTCGTCGAGGCCCATGCCGAGTGGTCGCACAACGCGAACATTCACGGGGTCCCCCTGAGCATTCACGATGAGGCCAATCAAGCAAACGCCCTGATAATTGGCCCGCCGCGCCTCTTCGGTATATTGCGCGGTGACGCGATGCTTGATCTGAGGCGCGCTGATGTGGCCGCCGATTTTGTAAAGGGGTTCATTGGATTGGGTCGGAGTTGTTGCGTCGGTGGGCGGGACGGCTTGCTGGGCGAGGACGACGCATGCGGGCAACAGCAAGAGGAGAGCGGCGGCGGATTCGCGGCGCATAGGAGTTCTCCGGAGTTGGCGAAGAGAGTTTAGCACTGAACGAGTGAGTAGCGGTCGACGGCAAAGAGAATGCGCAACGGTTCTGTGGCCCCCACGGGGCTCAGAGAATCTGTGGGTGAGCTTACCCAGGGCTGGCGCCCTGGGCTAACTTCCCTCGCCCCCTCCGGGGGCTGGATTTGTGGCGGCATGAGCGATTGTGCGGAGCGAGGGTGCGCGGGCCGGGAGGCCCGCACGACAGCCGGTCTGGAGACCGGCGCTACGTGAGCGATTGTGCGGAGCGATGAGTGGGGGATCTGGAGATCCCCACTACAGCCGGTCTGGAGACCGGCGCTACAAATGCAAGCCGTCTGGAGGCGGGCGGTCCAGGGCCGAATCGGGTGCTCGGGTCCTCTATCATTGAAAACATTGTGCAGACGATACGGGTAGAGACGGCTTCGGCGAAGTATGACGTGTTCGCGGGGAGCGGGTTGCTCGATGAACTTGCGCCGCGGATTCAGCGGGTGGTGGGAAGATTGCCGCGGCGCGTGTTTGTGGTGACGTCGCCGGAGATCTGGGCGCTGTGGAGCAAAAAGTTCCTGCGGTCGTTCCCAGAGGCGAAGCCTCATCAGGCGAATTTTGAAGCGCCGGTTACGTTGTTCCTTCCTCCAGGCGAACAACACAAGACCATGAAGAACGTGGAGCGGCTGCTGCGCGAGATGGTGCGGGCGGGCGGCGACCGCGGGTCGCTGCTGATTGCCTTTGGCGGCGGGATTGTGGGCGATGTGGGCGGGTTTCTGGCCGCGACGTTCATGCGCGGGATCAATTATGTGCAGGCACCGACGACGTTTTTGGCGCAGGTGGATTCGAGCGTGGGCGGCAAGGTGGGCGTGAACCTGCCCGAAGGGAAAAATCTTGTGGGAAGTTTTCATCAGCCGCGGGCAGTGTTTGCCGATATCGGCGTGCTGGGAACGTTGCCGGACCGCGAGCTTAGAGCTGGATTGATGGAGAGCGTGAAGGCGGGGTTTATTCGCGACAGGCCGCTAGTGCGGTTTATGGAGGAGCATGCGGAGGAGATTCTGGCGCGGGAGCCGAAGGCGCTGGAGCGGGTGATTACGGCGTCGGTGCGAATGAAGGCCGACGTGGTGCGGAAGGATGAGCGCGAGGGCGGGCTACGGATGATTTTGAATTTCGGGCACACCGTTGGTCATGCGCTGGAGCAGGCGACACGGTATAGAGCGATGCTGCATGGAGAGGCTGTGGCATGGGGCATGGTGGCGGGGCTGGCCGTGGCGCGGAGACGAGGAACGATTACCGGCAGCCAGATGGAGCGGATGGAGAAACTAATTTACCGCTTCGGTCCGTGGCCAAAGCTGAAGGTGACGGCGGCGAAGGTGATGGCGGCAACGGGACACGACAAGAAGAATGTAGGCGGGGTGAGGCGGTTCGTGCTGCCGGTTGGGATTGGCGACGCGGGCGTGGTGGAGGATGTGACGGCGCTGGAGTTGGAGGCGGGGGTGAAGTACATGCTGGTGCGGTCGAGGACGGCGGGACGATAGGGACTAGGGAATAGGGAATAGGGAATAGGGACGTAGAGACAGGTGTAGCAAGCCAGCGGGTCGGGAAGTTAGCGAATCAGCAACAGACAGGTGGGCTGAGGGTTGTGCTATCCCAGGTCTGAAAATCCAGACCTGGGGCACCCCTGTTTCAGTGGGTGTCTGGCGGCGGATTTGAATTTGCGTTGACAATTAGGGTGGGGCGGGCGAGTTAGCATTCATCTACAGGCGGCGAGTGCGGAAACGCAAGGCGAGTGCGCAGCTCCCCCAGCCTTCACAATTTCGTCGGCCTTCGAACGAGCATTCCCCATCATGCAGTTGAATTCCATTTGACCCAATCACGGAAATAGCGAGCGAGAATGAGCGATCAGGCGATGTACCGGTGGCTTGAGCAGCAGGGTGAGGCATTTGGGGCGCCGGGCCTTCAGCCGCGCTGGACATCGAGCGTGAAGGACGCGGTGGTGACGGCGTATTCGGGATCGAGCCGGATATGGTTCACCTGTTCGCACGGAATTATGAATGAGGTGTACTACCCGACGATTGATCACGCGCAGGTGCGAGACATGGAGTTCCTCGTGACCGACGGGGAGACATTCGTTCACGAGGAGAAGCGCGACATGAAGTCGAGCTTCTGGTATATCGATCCCGATGCGCTGGGGGTGCGATATGTGAACCGCGATCCGAGCGGGCGATACAACCTGATCAAGGAGATGATTGCGGATCCGCACCATGGCGTCGTGCTGCAGAGGATACGGTTGGAGGCGCACGAGGACCTGATGCCGCGGCTAAGATTGTTTGCGCTGCTGGCGCCGCATCTGGACGGGGGTGGGGCGGGGAATTCGGCCCGCGCGATGGACCTCGCTGGGCACAACGTGCTGGTGGCATGGAAGAACGGGTGGTCGCTGGTGATGACGGCGAGCTGCGGGTTCACACGGATGAGCTGCGGATTTGTTGGCGCGAGCGACGGCTGGCAGGACCTGATGCAGAACCTGAAGATGAACTGGGAGTTTGGGTCGGCAACGAACGGGAACGTGGCACTGATGGGCGAGATCGACCTGGGTTGCATCGACGATCTGAGGGGCGCGAAGGAAGGCGCGGCCGGCGAGGTCGTAGCCAAGGTCGAAGGCGAATTGGCAGTGCGGGAGTTCACGCTGGCGATCGGGATCGGCGATGGGCTGCATACTGCGCTGCAGAAGACGATGGGCGCGCTGGCGATGCCATTCGAAGAGCAGAAGGAGCGATTCATCGAGCAATGGCGGCGAGCGGAGCATCCGGATGAACTGGCGGCGAAGTCGCACGATGGCGGCCAGTTGATGCGGGCCAGCCACGCGGTGCTGCTGGCGCACGAAGACAAGGAATTCTCGGGAGCGTTTGTAGCGTCGGCGTCGATTCCCTGGGGACAGGTGAAGGGCGATGACGATCTGGGCGGGTACCACCTGGTGTGGACGCGCGATATGGTGCAGACGGCAACGGCGCTGCTGGCGTGCGGGCGGGCGGAGACGGCGCGCCGGGCGCTTGTGTACCTGGCATGCACGCAACAGGTGGATGGAGGGTTCGCGCAGAATTTCTGGATCGACGGGCGACCGTACTGGAGAGGAAAACAGCTGGATGAGGTCGCGTTTCCGATCATCCTGGCGTGGCGGCTGTGGAAGGCAGGCGGGCTGGGCGAGCTGCATATGTTTCCGTTTGTGGAGCGTGCGGCCGGGTGCCTGGTGCGCCAGGCGCCGATTACGCAACAGGAACGGTGGGAAGAGAATGCGGGTTATTCGCCATCGACGCTGGCGGCGGTGATTGGCGGGCTGATTTGCGCGGCGGAGATGGCGCGGGTGCATGAGGCAGAGGAGCTGGGCGAGTTTCTCGAGGAGTTTGCCGACTGGATCGAAGGGCATCTTGAGGACTGGACGGTTACCAACAACGGAGTGCTGCACCCTGATGTGAAGCGGCACT
>Ga0181520_10008596_pt1 | contig 14414 bp, 10 predicted proteins | sample PEATcosm2014_Bin_29_FD_132451 | JGI IMG/M metagenome (GOLD analysis project Ga0181520, IMG submission 132451) | Peatland microbial communities from MTU Mesocosm Facility, Houghton, MI, USA - PEATcosm2014_Bin02_30_metaG | ecosystem: Environmental > Terrestrial > Soil > Wetlands > Peat | place... | reverse complement strand
TCCGCGAGCTGGCCCACCAGGCCGGCATCTGGCGGCACTGCCCCACGCAACAGAGCGATCTGACGATCGTCGGCGCCGGGCCGGCCGGCATCACCGCCGCCGTCTACGCCGCCTCCGAAGGCCTCGACGCCCTCATGATCGAAGCCGCGTTTCCCGGCGGCCAGGCCGGCTCCAGCTCAAAAATCGAAAATTACGTCGGCTTTCCCATGGGCATCTCCGGCCAGGAGCTCTCCAGCCGCGCCGTTGTTCAGGCCGAAAAGTTCGGTGCGCGCATGATGGTCGGCCAAAAAGTCGTGCAAGTTCGCTGCGATCAGCGCCCCTACCGGCTCACGCTCGAAAACGGCGCCGTCATCGAGTCGCGCAGCATCGTCCTCGCCACCGGGGCCCAGTACAACAAGCCCAAAGTCGATAGCCTCGGCAACTTCGAGGGCCAGGGAGTCTACTACGCCGCCACATTTATGGAAGCCCAGCTCTGCACCGGCGAGGAAGTCATCGTCGTGGGCGGCGCCAACTCCGCCGGCCAGGCAGCGGTCTTCCTCGCGGAGTCGGTCACCCGCGTCTATATGCTCGTTCGCGGCAAGCAGTTGTCCGACACCATGTCGCGCTATCTCATCCAGCGCATCGTCGAGAATCCTAAGATCGAAATTCATCTCCAGACCGAGATCGTCGGCCTCGAAGGCAACCCCAACCCCGCCCACGATACGCATCTCGAGCGTGTCGTCTGGGTCAACCACGCAACCGGCCGGCAGTCCACCCACGATATTCGCCACGTCTTCATCATGGCCGGCGCCTCGCCGCACACCGAGTGGCTTCGCGAATGTCTGGCTCTCGACCAGAAGGGATTCATAATCACGGGGCGCGATCTGGATTCGGTTCTCGCCACCGCTCCCATCCCATGGCCGCTCAGCCGCCCTCCGGAGATGCTTGAGACCAGTCTGCCCGGCGTCTTCGCCGTGGGCGACATCCGTTCCGGCAACGTCAAGCGCGTCGCCTCCGCCGTCGGCGAAGGATCCATCTCCATCCATCTCGTCCAACGCGCCCTCTCCGAAATCTGATCGCTCATCACAAGTGTGGCTTCGCTCAATCCGTCATCCTGAGCGAGTTCGCCCTCGACCACCGAGTCGAGCGGAGATCTGGGGCTGATGGAATCGCATAATTGGGTGCATTACGAATCTGTTCCAGGGAAAAAGCTTCTACTGCGGAACGGTTGCGATCAGATGAGATGGGCCACCTGGGCCGTTCCCCGTCGCTACGAAGGTTGTCACGCTTGAGGGCGTAAGCGTAGACGTAAAGCTACTCGCTGAGATCGGGACTGAACTTTGGCCTGCAAGATTGTTGTTGTTGTCGGTTATGTAAGGTGTGACTGAGCCCGCAGACAGGCCACTCAAGTTGAATGTCTGGGAAACCGGTGAGCTGTTCGTGTTGACCACGACGATCGCGAATGAGTTCGACTGCTTCAAATACGCACTCACATAGACGCCTGATTGCGGATTATTTGTCGCGCCGATCATGACCATACCCGGGCGAACAAACTTTGAGAAATTGCCGAAAGCATAAAAGCGCTTGGTGAAATCCAGGTTCTGGTCCACGAGCTCGCAGTTCTGGCACGTTCCTCCGCTGTTGTCGATGTAGCCAAGTTCCCACCAGTTGTAACTCGAGACCTGGCCCGTCACCAGGAAGTTGTGCATGTTCTCGGCCATCGTCAATGCGCCCGCAGCGCCGCCGCTGTCGAGCATTCCAGAGTTGAAGCTGGTTGCTTCGTTGTCGGCAGTCTCCCCCTGCCAAATGTGGTACCCCGCCGACAACGCAGGATATCCACCCGATCCGGGGGCAATCGGAGTATCGGGGTATCCATAGCCATGCCCGGAAACAACGCTTAAGTGCGAGTTACACGAGCTGTCACTGAGGCAGGCTCCAAAGTAGTTCGACGAATTGGCGTAGTCGTACGCTTCGCCCAGAATGATCTTCGTCGAAAGTCCCGCTGAGGTAAACGCGGAGCCAAGTGCCTGCACCTGAGAATCCAAAGCTGCCGCAGACCAACCGCACGCCCCGAACCCACTGTTTGCGCCTGATCCAACATTACCGTTGACATTGGGTTCATTTTGCACGGCTACATAGGAGACCGTGACGCCTCCCGCTGATTGAATGTTCTGAATCAACTGCACAATGTAGCTAGCGTAAGTTGCATTGGATGCGGAAAGACAGCTTCCGCTCGCCCCGGGAGTCCCATCTCCCCACTCTCCGGAATACTTCATCGATGACGGCGGTGACTGGAGGCTGAGTTCGATGTTTGCACCCAGTGCGAAAGCCTGCTCAAGCGAACTCATATCGGTCGGCAGTGTAGAGCTGGTGCCATCCACACTATCGGTGCGATAGATTGAGATGCCGATGCCGGACGTGGGCGAAAAAAGTGCAGTAGCCGTACCGGAATCCAGTGCGTTCCAGTTATACGGAGATGACGCCGATGCCCACGGGCCGCCATTCTCGCCTCCGAAGCCGTCGATCGTCTGATAGACCGTTCCGCTGTTGATCGTTGCCGTCTGCGCGTGCCCAAAGAGCGGCAGCAGGAGGAAAAGAAGCCCAGCTCTTCTGCCCATAATTAATTTGACCGCTTCCATTTTTCTCAATCGAATGCGACGCTTGATCAATGGACTTGCCTCTACAACCGAAGTAACCCTAATCATCCCACAAATGAGGTGACTGATGTCACTCATTAATTAGTACTAAAGTTATCTCTCGCGCGAAATCGCACCACTTCGCGATTGCAGCTCGCTTAAGGATAAATTCTCCGCAGTCAAAGTCACGATTGTGAGTGTTAACAAGCCCTCGCACCTGCTCGCGGATCGCGTTCCGGCGAAACGTGATGTGTATCACTGATTGCAACCATCGCCGAGTCGATACTTGGAGACCGTACTCAGGAGATCTGCCCGTGAATAGTTTCCGTGCGCGCATGTTCGGCCCGTTCGTTTTTCTCGTTCTGGCTTTTGCCATCCACCCTGCCTCCGCTCAGCTGGATCAAGCCAAGCATGTGATGCATCGGCTCATTCCAGCCGGGGACACATGTGCCACCTGCCACAAGGCAATCTATGACCAATGGAAAGCCAGTCCGCATGCCGCCAACGGTGTCGAATGCACCGTGTGCCATGGCGAGACCACGGCAAAGGACTTCGCGGGCACGCCGGCATTAAGCACGTGCGACACCTGCCACACCGATCACGTGGCTCAACTCAAGTCCGATCCATTCATGAATGGCAAGACGTGTGTGAGCTGTCATCAGGCACACGCCTTCGTTGAGCACAAGAAAGCGGCCGCCCCGCCAGCCCAGTAACGACAATTTCCAGGCGCGGCGTTCTCGCGCCTGTCGGGCGCCGCCCCGCTGTCGCTCTTTGCGTACTCCACTCACCACGAACGGGGGTGCCCCATCCTAAAGTCCTGGGGGTAGCGCCGGTCTCGAGACCGGCTGTCGTGCGGGCGTCCTCGCCCGCATACGATCGTTGTCCACTAGACCGTGTCATCCTGAGCGAAGATCGTCCGCTGCAGCGGACGATCGGAGTCGAAGGACCCGCATTTGCACTTCCTCCGCTTTACCCACCACCAACATGGGTGCCCCATCCCCGGGGCCCCCACGGACAGGTCCTCGTCCGTGGGGTGGATCCGAGCTTTGCTTCGGTGGGATCGCACGCCCCTCACCCAGCTTAGGACCTGCTGTCATCCCGAGGTCGCCTCGACGACCGAGGGATCTGCGGTTGCTTTTCGCCGCGTGCCCCAGTCTCGCCTTTGAGACCTTCGATCCCACGACCGTCCCGCTCGCCCCACAACCCCTCCCGGAGGGAGGGAAGAAGTTAGCCCAGGACAACCTGACCCTGAGCGCAGCGAAGGGAAAGGGCAGTCCTGGGATAGGCGCAGAAAAAACTTCTCAGCCCCGTAGGGGCGACAGAATTTACTCGGCCGCGCCGCAAAACTGCAGCGACGTTTGCTATCAGGGCACGAGCTTACTCGTGCCGCAGGCGCCGCGCACCCTTTTCGCGAACTTGGTAGTCTGCTGACGCGCTTTCCACCCGCAGCACAAAATCAGCGATGCACATCGCAAGTTGCGGCCACAAACCGGGCGACAAGTCGTGTCCCATCCCCTCGATCAGGACGAGTTCCGCGCCTTGTATGGCGTCCGCCGTTGCTCTTCCGCCGCTCGCATCGCACATCCGGTCGGCGAGACCGTGAATCACGAGGGCGGGCAACTGAAGGTGGCGTAAACGCTCCGTCCGATCACCAGAGGCGATTGTCGCGATCGCCTGGCGAGCGCTGCCAACCGGATCGTACCCGCGATCATAGGCTCGCCCTGCCAGCGCGGTGACCTCCTTCTCATCCCTGGGATATCCAGGTGAGCCAACGGCACGCATCGCGCGAAGAGATTGTTGAATCACTTCATCGCGGGTGACCGCCGGTGGGCCGGCGAAGAGTTCGCGGAGCACCTCCCTCGACGGTTGGCCAACCGCCATATTCCCGGTGGTGGACATCATCGAGGTGAGAGAAAGGATGCGATCCGGATGCTCGATGGCCATGGTTTGAGCGATCTGGCCTCCCATCGACGCTCCCACAACATGCGCTTTTTCGATGCCAAGCGCGTCAAGCAATCCAATGGCATCGGCAGCCATATCCGACAGAGTGTACGAGACCGACTTTAAGTCGCCTGCAAGTGCCGCAGGCAGATCAGGAGGCGGAGCATCGACAATATGCGTCGAAAGCCCGGCATCCCTGTTATCGAAACGGATGACCTGCAGGCCGCGCTCAACCAACGCCTGGCAAAATCCGTCCGGCCAATGGATCGATTGCGCAGCGACTCCCATGATCAACAGGACCGCTGGCGCATTCGGCTTTCCAAGCCGTTGAAATGCAATATCAACACCGGTCGTTCCGATCTTCAATGCCTTTTGGTCCACGATAGAAACGTCAATCCCATTCACCAATTCAGTCATCTTCACCTCTCCGCAGTTAGTCCTGCGTGGGCTGAGAGTACAAGACAACAATTTGAAATAACAGACTGTTTCTGAGCGTGCCGGCTTGCTAATCTAAAAGTAGGGGACAGACATTTTGCACGCGTGATCGCTGAAAACGTATGGAAAGCAGATGAGCGATCGGCTTCCGCCCTATCCTCGGTTAACCCAGCCGGGAAGCAACAAGCGAAATCACGCTCCGGGTGAGTTGGAGAGATCGAACCGACCTGCGTCGAAGCCTCGGCGCACAGAGTCGGCGGTTTCATCCATAGATTGGTTTGAAGAGTCAACCGCGTAACACTCAAGTTGATCGAGCTTCCTAAAGGCGCCGTAGAGGCCTTTGATTGGGCCGGAGCTCTTGAGCTCCTTGCCTTCTCTCCCAACCGCCCGGGCTAGCGTCTCGTCCAGGTTTGGCCTCAAGACTGCGAACGAGAGGGGCAAGCCCACGCTCTTCGCCGCATTCCTGAATGGCTGCAGAGACCATGGGCCGATGACGCCGTCAACGATCACATCGTAGCCTCCGGCCGCGTAACCGAGCATGCAATTGACGAGCACTCCAATGACGACTTCGTTTTGTTTGGCGGCGTCCGGCAGAAACGGCGGAACGAAGCCCTTTTTGATCGCTGTGTAGAAAGTGTCTGTTACCAGGTGCACGGTTGGCCTCGCAGCCGCTTCCGACAGAACGCGGGCGATGGTCGTCTTGCCGGAACCGGGAGGTCCGCTCAGAATAAGAATTCTGCTCGACCCACACGGCTGCCCCGTCTCATTCGTCATCCTCTGCTCTCCTCCCTGACTTCCTGGCGATCTTACGGAGAATTTTTCTCAAAAAACAGTCTTGCGGAATTTTCAGGCTTGATCCGTTTCGCATAGGTCATTGATTCGACGGAAGATAATAATTTCCAGCGAATCGCAGTTCGAACCCCTGTATCCAATTCTCCCGGGAAACGCGCTCTCGTCACCGATGATTTCTTCCTCCACACCCAATCCCTCAATTGCCCAGCGCCGCCTGGCCGCCACCGGCCCCTAACCGGTCCTGCTTTTCTAATCCATCCAGCCCCCTAACTCCGCTGGCCCCGCCGCGCTGTCAAGACCCTGCCCCTGAAACCTCCGCCGCCATCACAACTTAACTCATTCACTGCCCTTCACTTATCCACCCAAGATTTTTCCGCCCAAGTTTGCCGATAATTATCCCCTCTTGGCGCATACTCAAATCAACAATGACCAACCAAGCGCGGCAGGTTTTCCTGCCGCGTTCGTGTTTTTGGGCCCACACCCCGGCCGCGAATCGGCGGCCGCGAACCAAGCCCTTTGTTTTCAGAATGATGTCTGTAGTCATCTGAAAACAGGAATCTTTCGCGTTTTGCAGCCGCTAACCCTCATCGAACGCGAATCTTGCACAAAAAGGCAGAAGGGGGGTGGGGGGCCATCCCCCTTAGCGAAGGAGTAAACATGAAAACCGTCGCGGAATGTCGCTTCATCAAGCCCAACGGCCTCAAATGCCAGTCGGTGGCCATGCGCAGCTCGCTCTTCCGCTACCACCACGCGCGCGTCCCTGCTTCGCCGCGCCGCCCGCGCCGCAACAAGGAGGCCGTCCTCGACCTTCCCTCATTGGGCAACGACGCAGCCGTCCTTCCACTCCTCAATGAAGTGCTCGACGCCCTCGCCTCAAACAGCATCAGTACCAAGCGCGCCTCGAGCCTTCTCTACGCGCTCCAGATCGCCCGCTCCAGCACCTGAGACGCGCGGCCCAGCGCCCGTCTGCTGTTTTTGTCTGCCGTCTCTTGTTTGACTATGATCAGTGGCCACCGATCACCGTTCACCGTCCACTGCCACTATTCCCTACTCCCTGTTCCCTGCCTCTAAGGTCCCAGGTACAAGCTCACGCCCGGCGGCGCAAAGCTTAGCTGCCCGGTCTTGGGATCGTAGTCCAGGTTCAGCGCATCGCTCTTGCGGCCGTTGATCAACACGGCGACGAGCAAGCCGTTGCCATACGGCCCTGCGAGCGCAATCGTGTAGCTGCGGATCGGGCCGTAGTCGTTGTCCGGGCTCGTCGGGCCCCAGTCGTCCTGAAAACGCTTGAAGGGATAGGTCGAGTACTGTTGCGGATGCTGCTGCCAATTCCCGTCGTGGACCCAGATCCCGTAAGCCTTCGCGAGATCGTTCGCCTCAAGAGCGCCCATGAATTTGTTCACCGTGGCGCGTCCGAACAAATAGCGCTGCCAGTGCCATGGCCAGTCCACCGGCCGGCTGGCCACCAGCCAATAAACGATCATCAGCACGAAAAACGCCGCCACGCTCAACTGCACGAGCAGCTTCTTTCGTTTTGCCCGCGCAGCGTCGAACTGGGGAGCATCGAGCAATGTCATGAAATTCGTCCCTCAAAATCCCGAAACACTCGGGGCTCCAGAACCGCCGGCAGCGCCTCTCCAATTAGACACCGTATCCCTGTGTCTTGTTCCCAAGCTAGAGGCTGGAAGCTAGCAGCTAGAAGCTCACTCAGTCCTTGCTGTACGTCGTCCTGCTCTTCTCCGCCTGTCGCTCGAGCGCCAGTTCGATCAGCTGCGTGATCAGCTCCTTATAGCTGAGCCCCGAAGCCTCCCACAGCTTCGGATACATGCTGATCTTGGTAAATCCCGGCATCGTGTTCACCTCGTTCACCCAGATGCGCTCTTTGCCGCCCGGTTCCATCAGGAAGTCCACGCGCGCAAGGCCCGAAAGATCGCACGCCTTGAACGCCTCAATCGCCATCGCGCGGATCTTAGCGCTTTGTCCGCGCGTGATCTTCGCCGGGATCACCGGTACCGATCCCTCTGACAAGTACTTCGCCTCGTAATCGTAGAACTCCTTGCCGGGAATGATCTCGCCCACCACGCTTGCCTTCGGATCGTCGTTACCCAGCACAGCGACCTCAAACTCCCTCGCCCGCGCAACCGCACCGACTCTTGTAGCGTTTCCTCCAACGCCCTGCTCCACGATCAGCTTGCGGTCGTACTTCGCCGCCAGCTCGAGCGCCGGTCCCAGTTCCGCCCTATCATGCGCCTTGCTGATACCGACCGACGAACCCAGGTTTGCCGGCTTCACGAACACTGGATACTTCAGCGCCTTCTCTACAGCCGCAATCGCTTTGCGAGGAGCCTTCTCCCAATCGGCCCTGAGCAGCGTCACATGCTTCACGATCGGCAACCCGGCCTGGGCGAACAGCCGCTTCATCACGTCCTTGTCCATCCCCGCGGCCGAGCCCAAAACGCCCGAACCAACATAGGCAATACCCGCCAGCTCGAACAGCCCCTGGATCGTCCCATCCTCGCCGAATGTCCCATGCAGCACCGGGAAAACCACGTCGAGCGACTTCTCCGCCAAACCCTGTGCCCCAGGCTGCGGCGCCAGTAGCGTGGGTATGCCCTCGTGCAGCAGCTTCGCTCCCGGCGTCGCCTCGGGATCGCCCGCTCGCAGCCGCCGCCCGGCCCCGCCTGCATCTCCGCTCAACAATCCCCGTGCGTCCCCAGCCGCTAGCCAGCGGCCCTCTTTCGTGATTCCGATGGGAACGACATCGAATCTGTCGCGGTCGATCGCCCCTAAAACCGACGCCGCAGACAGCAGCGACACTTCATGCTCGCCGCTCCGGCCGCCAAAAAGAATGCCCACTCGCAGTTTCTTCGCCATGCTTCCTTGAATCTCGCCTTTGTTTGAATTGCCCGCAATTAGTGTAGAGCCCCGCGGCGAGCTTCGTTTCTTAGGTCACGCCGCTGGCGTCGTCCGCACCTCTTCGGCCTCTCGCCAAAGCCCGTTCCGCCACCGAATCTCATTACGCAAAATAAGTGGGACGAACGGCCTGAAACGGCTCAAACCAAAGCGCTGACTCACCGAAAGTGTTATTCCCAACCGTTTCCGCCTGAGTACCATAAGTGCAAGACATTTCACCAGCTTACTTCCGATTATGCCGTCCCGCGGACCCTGCGGCGGCTCGGAGAAGAGGGTGTCAACCGAAGCCACAGCACGTTTGCGAGCGAGAAAGAACGCGACGGCAAAGTGAACCTTGCACGGTCAAGACGCATTGTTTTCCCGGTTGCCATTTTCCTCGCAACCGTCTCGGCAGCCTCGGCAGCCTCGCCCGCACCTGCGCCCGCAATCACATTGCACGTCGCGACCACGCTCACGAATGCCCAGGCCAGCCAGCACTTGCCTGTCGCCTTCGAAGCAACCGTCATCTACTACCGTTCGTATGACAAAGATCTCTTTGTGCAGGACGGCAACGATGCAATTTATGTGCATGCCACCACAAATCTGAAGCTCAATCCGGGAGATCGCGTCCTGGTCAATGGAACCACCCATGAAAGCTTCAGACCTTATGTAAACAGCCGCAACATCACACTCCTTGGCCACGTCGCTTTACCCAAGCCTCTCCAGCCCACGTTTGAGCAACTGATTCGCGCCGAGGACGATTGCAAGCTCATCACCGTGCATGCTCTGGTTCGCTCCGCCGATCTTGTGCCGGACACTCGCTCCCCGGTTCCGGCCGGCTATCTTCGCATGATCGTTGACGGCGGGCCTATAGATGCCAACGTCGATACCCAGGACGAGAATTCCCTCAAAGGGCTCCTGGATGCGGACGTAGAGATCACGGGTGCGGTTTCGGGGCACTTCGACAACAAGATGCAGATGACCGGCGTTCTATTACACGTCCAGTCGCTGGCCGGCATCAAGATTCTCAAGCGCGCCCCCTCCGATCCATGGTCCCTCCCAGTCACACCCATGGACCGTATCGTCACCGGCTATCGCCTGAACGATTTTTCCGAACGTATGCGTGTGCGGGGAACAATTACCTACTACCAGCCGGGCGCAGCCCTGGTCCTCCAGGACGGGTCAAGAAGCCTCTGGATCAACACTGACAGTTGGAACGCTCTGCATGTGGGCGATGTCGCCGATGCAATTGGATTTCCGACTGTTGACGACGGCTTTCTGAAGCTCAACCGCGGAGAAGTACGCGATACTCTCGTGCAAGCCCCGGTTGCGCCCTCTCTCTTTACCTGGAGGGATTTGGCCTTGGGCGGTAACGATGGTCATAGCCACGTGTTCGACTTGGTTTCTGTGGAAGGCCAGGTAGTAACCGAAGTTCGGCAAGCCACGCAAGACCTTTTCGTTCTCGAATCCGACGGCCATCTTTTCTCAGTCATCCTCAGTCATTCGGCATTACGGGCGACGGCGCCATTTCCGCCCATGAAGCAAGTTCCATTGGGCGCGCGCATCCGCGTCACCGGCATTTGCATCCTCGCCGATGCCAACCCCTTCAACGGTGAAGTCCCGTTCAATATCCTCATTCGTGACTTTGACGACATCGTCATCGTCGCCCAACCGCCTTGGCTCAATGTCAGCCACCTCATCGCCATCGTCAGCATTCTGCTCGCCTTGGTCATCGTCCTTGGCGTTCGCGCGTGGTACATGGAACGCGCGAATCGGCGCCGAATTGGTTCCCTCGCCTATGTCGAGCGCCGCCGCAGCAAAGTCCTTGAAGACATCAACCATTCCAAGCCTCTGGCCGAGATTCTGGAGCGAATCACAGAGTTGGTCTCTGTCAGGCTGAATGGTGCGGCCTGCTGGTGCCAGGTTGCGGACGGTGCTGCTCTCGGAAATCGGCCCGCCGATCATAAGTCTTTATCACTTCGCATCGAGGAGACCCCAATCGCTTCCCGCTCCGGTTCGCCGCTCGGGTCCATCTTCGCCGCGTTCGACGCGCGCACCAATCCTGATGCCATCGAGAAGGCTGCCTTGGCCATGGCATCGGAACTGGCTACCCTGGCCATAGAAACTTCGCGCCTCTACTCCGATCTTGTGCACCGCTCGGAGTTCGATCTCCTAACCGACGTGCAAAACCGCTTCGCGATGGAGAAGGCTCTCGGCGCGATGATCCAGACCGCGCGTGAAACCGCGCGAATCTTTGGCTTGATCTACATTGACTTGAATGAATTCAAACAGGTGAATGACCTGCATGGACACCTCGTGGGCGACAAGTATCTCCAGGAAGTCTCGTCGCGCATGAAGCGGCAACTCCGGACCTCCGACGTTTTGGCGCGTTTGGGTGGCGACGAGTTTGCCGTCCTTGTTTCTGAAGTGCGCAACCGCGCCGAGGTGGAGGAAATATGTGCGCGGCTCCAGGGCTGCTTCCATGAGCCGTTCATCGGAGACGGCTATTTCCTGCAGGGCTCGGCAAGCTTTGGCATTTCAATCTACCCCGAAGATGCTGATACTGCCGACGGCATGCTGCGCGGGGCCGATGCTGCGATGTATGTTGCCAAATACACGAGACTGGCCGATTCTCGCGCCTCTGAAGAAGAACAGCCCGATAGCGAGATGGCGCCCAAAACCCACTCCTAGAATCGCGATCATCCCTCCCGCAACCCCCTGGTTAGATAAGATCTCCTCGCGAATTGTTCATTGTTCTCCATGCCCCGCCGATAAAGGCTCATAGGGCGGGATCCTCGTCATCCAGCCCTCGTGAGCTGTGATATGAAGAGGGTGCTTCCCTGGTTTGCGATGCTTCTGGTGTGCGCTTCAGGAGTGCGATCGCAACCGTCTGGCCAAATCACAACCGTGCAACAGGCCTCCGGCCTTACTAACGAACAGGCACGCCGGCATCAGCCGGTCGACTTTGTAGCCACCGTGACCTACTACCGCTCCTATGAAAGAAACCTCTTTGTCCAGGACGGCGATGCGGCAATTTATTTGCACCCCTCCCTCATGTACCAGCTTATTCCCGGTGACCGAATTCGGGTGCGCGGAACCATGCATGAAAGCTTCCGCCCCTACATCGACGGCGCCCAAGTTACTCTGCTGAGCCACGGTCCATTGCCCACCCCCGCGCACCCTGGTTTCCAACAAATGATCCGAGCCGAAACCGACGGCAGGCTCGTCACTGTGCGTGCCGTCATCCAGTCCGCCGATCTTGCCCCCAACTCGCAGGCCCCCGTCTCAACCACTCAACTGAGCGTGCTGCTCGATTGCGGGCATGCCGGCGTCACAGTAGACTCCGACGACCCGTCCCGGCTCAAAGACCTTCTCGACGCCGAAGTTGAGTTGACCGGCGTCCAATCCGGTGTCTTCGACAACAAAATGCAGCAAACCGGCATCCTGTTTCACGTCCAGTCGCTGGAGCAGGTGAGAGTCCTGAAACGCGCCCCAGTTGACCCTTGGTCAATCCAAGTCACGCAGATGGATCATGTATTGAGTGGCTACCTTGTCCGCGATAAAAGCGATCGTGAGCGCGTGCATGGAACGATCACCTATTACCAGCCCGGCGTCGCCTTGGTCCTCCAGGACGGCGCAAAGAGCATCTGGATCACAACCGATAACTGGAATCCTCTCCATGTGGGCTATGTGGCCGATGCCATCGGATTCCCTGCCGTCGACAACGGCTTTCTCACTCTGACTCGTGGCGAAGTCCACGAGACCCCTATCCAGGCGCCGGTTTCTCCCTCGCTCTTCACCTGGCGTCAATTGGCGCTTGGCGGAAACGTCGGCCAAGGTCGAGTCTTCGACTTGGTTTCTGTCGAAGGCCAGGTCGTGACCGAGGTGCGCCAGGCCACGCAGGACGAGTATGTGCTCGACTCCGACGGCCATCTTCTCTCCGCCATCATCCGCCATCCTGGCACTGCAAGCACAGTACCGCTGAGCCCCATGCGCGAGATTCCCGTAGGCGCGCACATTCGCGTCACCGGCATTTGCATGCTCACTGACGCCAATCCCTTCAACGGCGAGGTGCCTTTCAACATCCTGATGCGCAACGTTGACGATATCGTGATCGTCGCGCGGCCTCCATGGTTGAACGTCCGCCACTTGATCCTGATCGTCGGCCTGCTGCTCTTGGTGGTCATCGCCATTGGCATCAGGAGCTGGGCGCTGGAGCGTCGCATTCGACAGAAGACCGCGGCCTTGGCCTATCTCGAACAGCGCCGAAGCCGCATCCTTGAGGACATCAACAACTCCCGCCCGCTGGGAGAGATCGTCGAGTGTATTACGGAAGTCGTTTCGTTCCGCCTGCACGGCGCGGCCTGCTGGTGCGAGATCGCCGATGGCGCAACTCTGGGCAAGCGTCCGCATCTCATCACATCGCAGAGGATTGTCCAGCAGGAAATCTCTGGCCGCTCGGGAGCCGCCCTCGGTACCGTCTTTGCCGCCATGAACCGGCTCATTAAGCCCAGTGAAGAAGAATCTGCGGCGCTCGCCGTCGGTGCAGGGCTCGCTACCCTCGCCATCGAGACCTCGCGTCTCTATTCCGATCTCGTGCATCGCTCCGAGTTCGATCTGCTCACCGATATTCCCAATCGCTTCTCCCTTGAGAAACATCTGGGAATCATGATCTCTGAAGCGCGCCGCTCCGCAAGCATCTTCGGTTTCATCTTCATTGACCTCGATCAATTCAAGCAGGTGAATGACAATTACGGCCATCAGGTCGGCGACATGTACTTACAGGAAGCGGCCCAGCGTATGAAACATCAACTCCGGCCAGGCGACACTCTGGCACGCCTGGGCGGCGACGAGTTCGCCGTAATCGTAGCCGCAGTCCACAATCGTTCTGACGTTCATGAGATTGCGCACCGCCTTGAGCACAGTTTCGACAATCCATTCTCGCTGGGCGGACACGTCGTTCACGGCTCAGCAAGTGTCGGCATCGCTCTCTACCCTGAGGATGCTGATTCCGCCGACGGTCTTCTCAAAATCGCCGACGCGGCGATGTATGTTGTGAAACAATCCCGCGGGGGACATCGATCTGTCTCAGCCGGCGCCGCCGCCTGAAGTCTGCCACTCTGAAAAAAACGCATAAAGAAGGCCCGGCTTGCGCCGGGCCCGTTGTATGTCGAGTGTTTCGTGGATTCCGGCCTATTCTGCCGCCATCTCCTCGGCCTCGCCTTCCTGTCGCATCAGCTCCAGTTCCCTCTCGGCAGCTTCGATCTCAGCATGCACTTCCTGCTGCACGCGAGCCGCGGCCTCTTCGAGTTCCGGTGAAAGCTGGACATTGCGATAGTATTCCAGGCCGGTGCCCGCGGGAATCAAGCGTCCCACGATCACGTTCTCCTTCAACCCGCGCAAATTGTCGATTGCGCCGTTGATGCTGGCCTCGGTGAGCACGCGCGTCGTCTCCTGGAAGCTGGCTGCCGAGATAAAGCTGTCGGTCGAAAGCGACGCCTTGGTGATGCCCAGCAGCAGGGGGCGTCCGATGGCCGGACGGCCGCCGTTCTGAAGCACACGCTCGTTCTCTTCTCTGAAGCGGAACCGGTCCACCTGCTGTTCCAGTAGGAAGCTGGTGTCGCCCACTTCGTCGATCCGCACCCAGCGCAGCATCTGACGCACGATCACTTCGATGTGCTTGTCGCTGATTGCCACGCCCTGCAGCCGGTAGACTTCCTGGATTTCGTTCACCAGGTAAGC
>Ga0181520_10008595_pt1 | contig 14414 bp, 8 predicted proteins | sample PEATcosm2014_Bin_29_FD_132451 | JGI IMG/M metagenome (GOLD analysis project Ga0181520, IMG submission 132451) | Peatland microbial communities from MTU Mesocosm Facility, Houghton, MI, USA - PEATcosm2014_Bin02_30_metaG | ecosystem: Environmental > Terrestrial > Soil > Wetlands > Peat | place... | reverse complement strand
TCTTCATGGAGGATTGCGGCAACCTCAATGCCTGGAGTGTGGACGACCAGGGCACGGAGATCGCCTACAACATCCTGCAAGACAATCAGGTTCGCTGGGGCGCCGCCATTTATCTTGATGCGGGAAGCCATGACTTCTATCTTCACGACAATCTCGCTCAACAAATCCTATGGAGTGGAGCCAATATCACCGCTGTTGACAGGATCGAAAACAACACCTTCCTCGACGTGCAGCATCAGGGGATCAATTTTGTTCCTGGCTGGAATGTGATCGGTGCGGATTGGTCAGCTGGAATTGCCGAGCACAACCAGCTAGGCGAGCCGTTTCCCATTGAAGTGGCGCTGGTGCAGCCCACCAGCATCATTCCTGATTACTCTTATTACTTCGCCTACGTCACGCTTGCACCCTCGCCAGGACCGCGGCGCGTCGAAGTGGATTTTTCGCAGATGGTGCAGCCGGCATGGAGTCAGAATCAGGTGCCCATGGACCTCTCGCAAGTTTGGGCAGTCGCTTTCACCTTTGATCCGATTGCCAATTCATTCAATTACACGGTCAGTAATCTGCGCATGCTTCCCATGGGAGCCACGGGCGATACCGGCGCGGTCGCCGTCAACGGAGGCGACTGGACGGTGAGCTGCAATGGAGGCTCGACTTGCACGTTGACCAATGCCAACCCAACCACTTGGGGCGACATGGGAAGCAGCGTCTTCGATGGCCAGAATGTCCTCAATGCGCCGTTGCAACCTGGTCTGAGTAACCTTACCACCTATCGCGGTCTGGCCTTTGAGCTTGCCGGTACGGCTTCAAGAACTTACAACTTTCAGGGCTACCAGGACGTGGACAACGGTCCCGCTGCTGAACCCGGCCGCGGCGCAACCCTGCCGCCCAACGTCGGCGCAACTCCTGGGTATATCGCGCCGTGAAGTTTTTGGCCCATCTAGGGTGAGATACGCCGCCCTGCACACCAATTATAGCGGAATCAGAATTAGTATACCCAGAGCCGGAACACTCAAGTTGACGCGACCAACAGGGAGCGGCAACCTTCCACTGAACCCTATAGGGCACAGCGATTCTGATTCCGCTCTAGAGAACCGCAGATGATGTTGGTGCTTTGAAAGGGCACGACTTCAGTCGTGCCGCAAAAGGCACAAAATGTAGGTGGGCTTCAGCCCCTGAGGGATGTTTTTCTCTCAACTCCGGAGTTGCGCGGGGGTTCAATAGAAGATCAAAAGTACCGTTTGAGCTTGAGGATTTGAGATTCAAATCCGTACCATAAGGCGGCAGCAACGGCGGTGGTGGCGATCAGGCGCAGAGCTACCACCGCGTAAACACCGGTTGTACCGTAGAGAGCCATGCGGTGGTCGAACCAGCCGAAGTAAACAAAGACGATGATGTGCGTCAGATAGAGGCCGTAGCTGATGCGGCCATAGAAGGCCAGCGGCCCACGGCGCAGCGCGGCGCTCAAGGGGTTGCGCGCGCCAGTCGAAGCCATGGCGGCCAGCACCGCTCCAGTAAAGCCCAGGGCCAGCGCGGAATCCAGCAGCGAAGTACCTCCCGCAACCGTGCCCGCGCAGACCATGCCCGCAACGAAGGCACCCAGGCCCATCCAGAACCAGATGCGGCGGCTGACCGGTAGCGTGTGGAGCGCGAGCGCCAGCAGACTGCCGAGAGCGATGCCGTCCAGCTTGATGAGCGTGTGGGACGAGAGCCCCCAAAGCCAGTGCGGGTTCAAGTGGCGCAGCAGCGGTGAGCAAATGAGTGCGGCAATCAGCACAGCCGCAAGCATCCAGGGGCGGCGCAGCCAGCGAACCGAGGGCGCCCAGAAGAAGTAGTACTGCTCTTCCATGGCCAGCGCCCAGGTGGGCACCAGCGCCGGAGGCAGCGCGAGATGAAAGAGATTCTGCAGGAAGAGCAGGTAAGCCCACCACGGCGCGGTGCGGATCGCCTCCAGTGGATAGGGGCCGACGAACCAATCGGACTTGGCGTAGACAACGGCCAGCGTGAGCAGGTAGACGGGCCAGATGCGCAGCGCGCGGCGAGCATGGAAGTTGTGGAAGTAGTGGGGCTTGGCGCGCGCGGCCAGCAGGTTGGTGGTAATCAAAAAGCCGGAGAGGACAAAGAAGAGGATGACGCCGGCCCATCCCCATTCGACGGCGCCGCGCAATGGAGTTGTCTCCAGTTGCTTGTAGTTGCAGTGATAGAGGACCACGGCCAGAATCGCCAGGCCGCGCAGGCCGTCGAGTTCCGGCAGATAAGAAGGCAGCCAGCTTGGGCGCTGAACAGGCATGGTCAGGCGCGCGACCGCTTCGGAAGAAAATTTGAACCGGCTTGTGGGCGGTGTGGCATCATGGCCTGCAAATCAAGAATTGACTTCATCTTAACATCATTGCAGGCCACTATCGCGCGCCGGGTTTACAGCCTGATGTAAATGCCGATCATCGGTTGGGCGGTGCGAGTGAAGGCGCTGGACGAAGTGAAGAGATTGGTCATATCGGGCACTTTGTAGAGGTTGCCGCGGTACTGCAAGCGCAGCCCGATGTGCGGCAAAAGGCCCCAGTCAAGCCCTGCGCCGTAGACAAAGAGGGGTTTGGTGGAGGTGCTGGTAGAGATCGAAGATTGTGTGCAGATTAAGGTGGTCGAATTGCAGACGGTCTCTTGGCCGCTGCTTGGCACATCCAGCAAAAGGCCCCCGCCTGCAAGCGCAAAGGGACGGAAGCCGGTCAGCTTGATCTTCACGGAGGCAATATAATCGGCGGTCACTTCATGTGCGGCGGCTGAAATCGATCCCGTGGTGATACTGCAACCACTTGTGGGGCAAACTGGATTTAACGAGAGCGAATACCCTTGGTTGGCGCGGTTGTAGGCGTAGGTTCCCTCGTATCCAAAATAGGGTTTGGAGATGTGGCGCACCTCCAACAAGACGCCGGCAGCGTTGGAAGGACTCTGTGCGGTCCCTTCGGACGAAGTGGCGCCATTGAAGGCGCCGTAGAGGCTGCCTGCAAGGTCCGTCTGCGCGCAGGCCATTGCGCTGGCGAGACCGGCCGCTCCAATCAACAGAAAAGCTCTTTGCATCCATCTTGTTTGCATCCAATACCTCCTGAGTTGAAATTGGTTTGCCTGTTCTCAGTTTAGACTCGCAAGTTGCTTGAATGTTGCGTTTCATTTTGAAATGATGGATTGATTTTCCTAAGATTCCCTCAACGGGTTTTGCGCTTAACGCGCGTCGCGTGCACTGAATTCCAGATCATCGAAGCGACGCCATTTGTAAATGGCAATCGAGACGATCCAGCTCAAAGCAAAGAGTCCGACGATGCCGTAGCCCAGCACGCCGAAGTTCTCATTGAGCTTGCCGACCCAGTTCCAGATGCCGCCGGTCAGGTGGAATTCGCTCGCCAGCAAGCCCAGCGCCTCGACGCCGCCTACCGCCAGCGCCACCACCACGGAGACCGAGGTAATGGTGATGTTGTAGTAGAGCTTACGCACCGGCTTGACATAGGCCCATCCGTAGGCGCCCAGCATCAGCACATTGTCGGTCGCATCCACCAGCGACATTCCCGCCGCGAAGAGCACCGGGAAGACCAGCACGGACGCAAGCGAAAGCCCTTTGGAAGCTTCGGCGGCGCTCAGGCCAAGCAAGCCGATTTCGGTTGCCGTGTCGAAGCCCAGGCCAAACAAGAAGCCCAGCGGATACATATGCCAACTAGATTGGATCAAATTGAATACGGGGCGGAAGAGGCGCGCCAGAAAGCCGCGATTGCCAAGCAGAAGGTCGAAATCCTCATCCACATACGGCTCGCCGCGGCGCACGCGCTGGAAGCTGCGATAGACCGAAACAAGAACGATCAGATTGACCAGCGCGATGGCGAAGAGAAAAAGCGAGGAAACCAGCGTGCCGATGAGGCCGCCGATGGCGCGCACGCCGTCGATGCGATGCTGCAGGGCGAGCGCGGCTCCGGCAATGGCGATCGATCCGAGGACAACGATGGTCGAGTGGCCCAGCGAGAACATCAGCCCCACGCCGACCGGGCGTTTGCCCTGCTGCATCAGCTTGCGCGTGACATTGTCGATAGCGGCAATATGGTCAGCGTCCACGGCATGGCGCAGGCCGAAGCTATAAGCCAGAAAAGCCGTGCCAAGCAACACTGGGAAGCGATGAAAGGCAGCAAAGGCCCAGCCCCACGCCGCCAGATTGAAGAAGATCAAAAAGGCATAGAGGGCGGCAATTCTGGCTTTGAGACTGCCTGGTTCGTCGCCTGGCTGGTCCTGAAGCAAAGCCCGTAAAATGAAGCTCATCCGGTTCCTCGTGGGTTGCGCGCAAAGGCCGCGGTCGAGCACACCTTTCCCGTAGCACGTATTCTAAAAATGTATCACACACAAAGCGGGCGGGCGATCCTTGGCGCAATGCGAAAGCTTCGATTCCTCAAATCTGCTCCCCTGCGCGATATTCTCTTTATCTTCGCTTTTGCAAAGTTTCCTGGTGCATTGAATCGCTTTTTCCGAGTGCTCTCACTATCGCCTTCAAAACGACAGCAACAAAATTTTTGCAAAGGAGTCTTTAGAATAGGGATCAGGGAATCGAAATCAGAGAACAGGAACCCCCGCCTATTGCGGAAGATGATTCATCTAATCACTGTTCACTGACCAATATCGAGGTACTCAATGAAATTACGCCGAGTTCTGTTGATTGTTTTTCTGGTAGGTGGGTTTATCTTTCTCACCGCGCATCTACCCTCCAGCTTGAGCCGAATCTCCATGGGCCATCTCTTTCGTGCAAGCGATCCCGGCTCCGGCCTTCAACTCACCGAGGCGGAGGCCGCGCCCGCCTACGACGCTGAGGAGCAGAACAACATAGCGGTTTACAAACGCGTGCTGCCCTCGGTGGTCAATATCACTTCCAAGTCGCTGGTCTACAACTTCTTCTTCGAAGCGGTTCCGCAACAAGGCCAGGGGTCGGGTTTCATTCTGGACAAGGCCGGCCACATTTTGACCAACTACCACGTGGTTGCCGGCGCCAATCGCGGCATCGAAGTCAAGTTGAACAACAAGCACGCGCCTTACAAGGCCAAGGTTGTGGGCACTGACAAATCGCACGACCTGGCGCTGTTGCAGATCGATGCGCCTGACTTGCAACCGGTCACGCTGGCCGACTCGCGCGACCTGTCCGTCGGCCAGAAGGTCTACGCCATCGGCAATCCCTTCGGGCTCAGCGGCACCATGACGCGGGGCATCATCAGCTCGATCCGAACGATTGGAGGCTCCGAGGGTTCGCCGATTGAAGACGCCATTCAGACCGATGCGGCGATCAATCCCGGCAACTCAGGCGGCCCGCTGCTCAACTCGCGAGGCGAGGTCATCGGCATCAACACCATGATCGCCTCGAACGGCGCCGATCAAAGCTCCGGCATCGGCTTTGCCATTCCCATCAATACGGCCAAGGCTGTGCTGGCTGATCTGACCCGTTACGGACGGGTCAAGCGGCCGTCCCTCGGCATCACCTCCTATGCGATTGGCCCCGATCTGGCCGAGCAGATGGGACTGCCCGTCGAACAGGGAATTCTGATCCAGAAAGTGGTTCCGGGCGGCGCGGCAGAGCGGGCAGGCCTGCGCGGCGGCAACCAGCAGGCCTATGTTGGCTTCAGACCGATTCTGTTGGGCGGCGATTTCATTGTGGCCATCGACGGACAGGAGGTCAGCGATCAGCAGGAGATCAACTCGATCCTGGAGAAGCATCAGCCGGGTGACACAATCAGCGTGACTTTCTATCGAGGCCGCAAACAGATCACCCTCAAGTTGATCGCCGGGGAGGCGCAGGAGAGCAATCCGTAATCTTTCAACCCACATCCGGCAAGTGCGCGAGTGCGCCTTTACCGGATGTGGGTAGATCCTGTTCTGCACTTCCGATTGAAGATTCAGCCCGCTGATATAGCCGGCTGCACAAGCCAAGTTCTGATTCTGCATTGGACAATGATCCGGATTTGCCTCCAAGCGCAGAGGGGAGAGCAAGATTGCTTGTACCCGTATTTCAGTCAGGTTTGGCGCGGGAGCCGGTAATTGATATACTAGCTACAGTACGCCCTGAGGCCAGATAGCTCAGTGGTAGAGCGCGGCCCTGAAAAGGCCGGCGTCGGCGGTTCAATCCCGTCTCTGGCCACCACTCCTTTGTTCTTTTCCCTCCTGCATCGTCCTTGAATTCCGATAAATCTTTTGTTTTGCTCATTCCTTCGTTCGCCGATGTTCGTCTATGTCCGTTGACCGCCGCGCACAGAGTGGGGCTGCACTTGAGGCAACTGGCATATCTCTGAAAGGGTTGCTCTAGATTCCATAGTAAATTCCACCATTCGCTGGGTGAGCGCGGAGACGATTCGCAAGCTTCCTGCCCAAACTTCAGGTGTTACCTCACTGCAATCCCGTTGGCTTCGAGCGAAGCCAACTCTCAATGGACTTGGCATAGGTGCGGCTGCAGCGATGCTGGGAGCCGTCGCGGAGTCTAACGTCAAATTCTCCGTTGTCGCGAATCTGCAACTCCAGAATCTGATTGAGCCGAACGATGGTTGAACGGTGAACGCGAATGAATTGCCCCGGATCGAGATTCTGCGCCAGGGTATCCATGGTCTCCCGGATCAGGTGGACAGAGTTGCGAGTGTGGAGTTCGGCGTAGTCGCCCGCGGCTGCAATCCAAAGAACCTGCTCTTGCTGCACAATGCAAATCCGAGATCCAGTCTTTGAGATGAAACGAGCGAGATATTTCGGTCGCTGGTCCTCAAGCAGCTTGGATATGAGGTTCGCAGATCTCTGGGCGCTTACACCCCGCATGGACTTTTCGGCATGATCGATGGCCGCCGCCAGCCGCTCTTCTGTCACAGGTTTGAGCAGGTAGTCAACGGCATGCACTTCGAATGCGCGAATGGCGTGCTCATCATACGCGGTCACAAAGATGACCTGCGGCATCTTGTCCTTCGGCAGCGCGTTCAAGACCTCGAATCCATCGAGGCCCGGCATCTGCACATCCAGCAGCACCAGATCCGGCACCAGATCAAGTATCTGCTGCACCGCGGAAGCCCCGTCCTCACACTCTCCAACAACTTCGAGATCGCTGAACCGCTTCAAACGCAGAGCCAGTCCACGCCGGGCAAGCGGTTCATCGTCTACGATCAGGACACGCATGTTTATTGCTCCACAATGGGCGCTTTTACAGCGGGATCTCAACCCGTACCTGGCATACGCCCTCTTCCGGCCAGGTAATTGCGAAGTCGGCGTCCGCTCCATAAAGCGTTTTCAAGCGCTGCTCGACGTTCTTTAGCCCGACGCCCATCCCCGTGCTGTTTTGCAAATTCTCATGGGGAGCCAAAGAGGCGGAGTTTCTGATCAATATCCGTATTCTTCGCTCCGTGACTTGGCTCTGCACAGTGATCCAACCATCCCCTACCATTTGCGCGATCCCGTGTTTCACTGCATTTTCCACCAGTGGCTGCAGAATCATGGCGGGCACCAGAGCATCGGCGGACTCGGGCGCAATGTGAAGGCCAACCTGAAGCCTCGATCCAAAGCGAGTCTGCTCGATAGCCAGGTACTGCCGAACGAAGGCGATCTCCTGCGCAAAAGGTATTTTCGCCAAAGACTCGCTCGCAAGCGATGCCCGCAGGAACTGACTGATCTGGTCAATCATGCGCACTGCGTCCTCGGTCTTGCGCTCAAGAACAAATGTGGAAACCGCGTTGAGCGAATTAAAGAGAAAATGCGGGTTGAGCTGAAAGCGCAGCGCATTGAGCAGAGCCTCGCGAGCCGCGCTTTCAGCGCGAAGCAGCCGTTCTCTTTCTTCCACCGATTGCAACCATTGTTTGACGCTGAAATACAAGCTGCACCAGAGAAAGAAAACCAAGGAGAGCTGCACTCCTCCGAGGAACCAGTTGCTCCACCTGAAGTTCTCAACTCCGAGTACGATAAGTTGGCAGCAGAACGTAACGATGGTTCCAGCAACCATCGAAAGAGCAAAGGCGAAAACCTCCAGAACGACCCAGCTATGAAACCAGCGCTTATACACCATTCTGCAAACAGGACGCAGCAGTATGCTGGCGCAGAAGGACAGGACACATCCAACTGTGTTATAGCTCAAAATCGCCGGCTCTCTCAGATGGGGAAATGCCGCAACGATCAGCAAAACATACAAAACCGTCCATGAGGCAAACTGTATCTGCCAGAAGGACGGAAACCAGTGTGTTCGAATCCGCGCCATGTTTCTGATTCTAGCGCTTCTTCGTCGTTGATCTGCTTCGCTTCGCCGCAGAAATCCTTCGCTTTATCGCAAAATTCTCTCCGCTCGTCGAATGATTCTTCCAATAGATAAATTTCAAGCTATCTTGAAATGGAATCAGTCAGCCAAAAACATTGAAGGAGAATGAATGAAATCCATTGCGGAAGTTATTCCATCGTCTCAAAATTTATTGCGCAAATTTTTTGTGCGCGAAGATTCCGTCTATGACCACTATTCATCGCAATACCAAGCCAAATCAAACCGATTGAAGATCATCTATCTCGTCCTGTATATGCTTCCCGGCCTGCTCGCCTTTTGTCTTATCAACATCAGGCCAGTCTTTTTTGCCCAAGTTTACTGGACGGGGCTGACTCCAAAGTACCTGCAATACGCATGGCTTTTAATCATCACCTTTGGCTGGCATATCTTGTCGCCGTTTCTAATCCTGCGGGGCGCGGATAAGCTGACACTTCGCCAAAGCTGTGCGTTCCTAGGACTGAACCGGATTGACTGGCGCGGACTGCTGCTTTTTCTGCCGGTGTATTGCGTACTCTTCGCCCTGGTTTCACTGCCTTATATGAGATACCTTTGGAACCCGCTCTTTCATTGGCTGAGTGCCGTGCCGCTCTTTCACGTCCCGGCTTACAGCATTTTCAATATGGATACAAGCGGACCGCCCCCGATCTACAGCTTTCCTCCCATCGCTCTGTTGTTTCTTTTCATCGGCAACTTTCTCGGAGAGGAGTTATATTTCCGCGGCTATTTGATGAAGAAGACCGCATTTCTTGGCCGCTGGAACTGGATCATCAACTCTCTTCTTTTCGCCCTCTATCATCTCTGGCAGATTCCCCAGACATGGCCCGCCGTTGGGTTGATACTCTTCTTTGGACTTTTGATGCAGCTTCGCAAAGACATCTACACCCTGGTTCTCTTCCACTTGTTCGTAAATATGTGGTTGACTTATGGCCTCCACTAGGGAGCCTCTGAATAAGTCGCTGTTTTGAAAGGGCACAGCTTCAGCCGTGCCGCAAATAGCCCAAAATAAATGCGGGCTTTAGCCTCTGAGGGAAGGTTTCTTTGAAAATGAAATTTAATCAGAGGTTCCCTGGAGCTGTTTCCCAATTCATATGTCATTGCCGGCGGTGATCTCAGTGGCTTTCTTGATGAAGAAAGCCACTGAATTTCTGCATCAATGGCTGATGGAACGGAGCGCCTTCAGCCTGGACTGCGCCAGTAGATAGGTGGCGGTAGGCGCAATGTACCCCTCCGGTTTGTTTACTTTTTCGTAGGCCTCAATGGCGGCGTCTTCGATACCAAACTTCTCGTACATGCTGCCAAAGACAAACCAGAGCAAGTCATTGGGAACCGCCAAATTGGACATGCTCATGGTCTTCACTACCACGTCGCGCGCTTCATTGGTCTTGCCCTGTGCGGCATAAAGACTGGCCAGCGTATGCAGTTCGTTAAAGCTGGAACTATTGGTGAGCGTAACTCCCTGGCGAGCCGCCTTGACGGCATCTTCGTTCACGCTGTTATCAAAAAGCGCCGACCATCCATACCGGTCATAATCCCCGGCTGTCGCTTTGCCTTTATCCATCAAGATTTGCAGCGCGGAGCGAGCGGCGGCCCACTCGCCATGTGTTTCCAGATAAGCAACTTTCATCCGAATGAGAGTTTCGTCGCTGGAATGCCGGGCGAGCTGCGCATCCAGAATCTGCTTCCAGTCATCCCATTTTTTCAGGTACTCATCGGCCTTGCCGGCAAAGCCAATCGCCGTGTAGGAATCCGGATATTTCTTGAGGATTTCTGTTGCAATCTCCTGCAAATGATCTCCGTCTTGCGCGGTACGATAGGCAGTCGCAAGCAGTAAGGCAAAATTCATGCGTGTGTCGTCGTTGTTCGCGTTTTCCCACGCGGTGCGCAAATCGGCAATCATATCGAGGATCGCTGGATTGTCGGCAACAAGTGCTGCCGCGGCCCATTTCATTTTGGTTGGGTCGGCCGTGTCACCCACTGTCCAGAAGCGCGGAAGCAGAGGACCGGAGAGAGGATCATCGCCTCCGCCTTTATGCATGCTGTCGCGTATCCAATCCAGCAGAGCACGCGCCTCTTTATCGCGACCATTCTTCAACAGGTAAAGCAGATAGTTGCCGGAGAGCGAATCCTTGCTGCCTTCCCCGGCCACTTCGCGGTAGGAGCCGTTGTCGCGGGTCACAAATTAAGTTGTAGGCTTTGCGCCGAGGCTTTCCAAAGTTATCCGGTAGCCTGAATCGTCATCGCCTTCCGAGGTCAGCTTGAGGTGGCCAACAATAATGTCCATCAGGGCAGTGGCGGGCAAGCCGGAGCGTTCTGTTCTGACGTGCAGGGCGCCGCGCGACTGCATGAGTCTCTTCACGGAGTTATTCCACTCATCGTCGGAACTGTACGCATGACGCGTCATCACATCGTTCGCGGTTGACGCGGTGAATGTGCCCATGAACCAGGCCAGGTAGAACCGCTGCACAGCCGAGCGCGGATCGCTTGGCGGAAGATATTCGCCATTCCACTGTGCAAGCTGGCGGGTAAGAGCAATGTCCGACGCCGTTCCCGCCGAGTCCTGCTGCCCCTCGACAGCCGCTGAAAGGATGCCCGTGGATTCAGGATACAAGCGCAGACGCATCAGATGATTTCCCGCGGATGTCAGGGCCGCGGTGCGCTCACTGGCGTTGGCGGAAAGCCGGTCGGCCCGCTCCAATCCAGCCGCAATGCCTTTCTGTCCGCGCTGAAGAGCGACAGTTGCCGAGATGGCTAAGCTATACCGGGTTGCCGACATCGGCAATTTCTCAAGTTCGTCGAGAAGTTCCTGATAACGGCCGCTGTAGAGAAGATCGAAGAGAATGTAGTCTTGATACTTCTCACCAGCCGCTTTGTCTTTCTCTTTCAGCGCGCGCATGCCGGCGATCGCATCGCTGAGCGGTGCATCCGCGGCATAGCGTTCTCCATTGCGGTTATATTCCTCAAGCACGGCAAGATCAGATGCGATGTTGACGTTATCCGGATCGAGTTCCAGAGCTTTCTTCAAAGCATTGGCGGCACAATCCCAATCGAAGCCAGGCCCCATCAGAAATCCGGTATCGTTGTACTGGCAGATCAAGCCAAGCGTGCGAAGATTAATTGCCGCATGAGGATCAAGCCGGGTTGCTTCCTGAGCTTCATTACGCGCTTTCAAGCCCAATCCTGCTTTCAGGTATGCATAGGCGATCTGCGCATGATGAATACTCTTGCCGGGATTTTTAGCGATCAGCCCGCGATCGGCCTCCAGAGCCTCGCGGATTTTTCCTTCGACAATCAGTTTGGCGCCATCCTGATCAAACCAGACTGCCACGGACTCCTGCTTATAAGCCGCCAGAACGGCATCCCGCAGTGCCAGTGCTTCGTCGGTGGTGTAGCGCGCCTTCGCATTTTCAAAACGGAAAGTAGCGATGACCTTTCCATCCGCCCCACGCTCATACTTCTGTGTGAAAACGGCTGGCCCCATCGCCGTGGTTTTGTTGTCGGGCAGAGCACGCACCGTAAAGCCTTCCGGCGGCGTAATGGTGTAGCGCCACTCGGTCGCGAATGGATGGACATCATACTCCGTGGTACGCGCAGCCACGGCGCGTTTGCGATTCTCCTCTTCCTGAGGCGTCAGTTTTACACCCTCCGTTTCAGGATCGGTGCGAAACCACTCAGGAAGCCGGTAAAAAATGCCGGACCACGGAATGTTGATCACCGCGTCGTCGGTGCCGGTATCTCCGCGCCGAGCCTCGGTCATATCAAGTTTCAGCGCAAAAGGCTTGCTTAAATCATGTGCATCGCCGTGCGTGATGGAAGCCAGAGTTTTGGCAAAATAGATATTCTTGGCATATTTTTCGAGATCTTCCTTTTTCTCGCGCGTCAGCTCGCCACCATAAAGATAGCGATAAGAGGCATCAATCTGGCCATGGGTCAAAGAGGTCTCGGAGATATTGGCCGACCCGTAGTCGGCCAGAACAACGTCCCGCAGTTCGGTCAAATGATCGTCGTCTGGTTTGGGCTCGGGCGTCATGGTCAATCCGGTGGTCCCTTCGGCAATAATCAACGCGTGACGTCCTTCATCCATCAGGGGCAGCGTCCCTACCTCGTTGTATTCCGCGGTTGCGTCGATCCAGAGCGCATCGCTCCCCTGCGTGCCCGGCAGATAAACAATGGCGTGATCGAATTGCATACCCGGCAGGTCGGGATCAATATCAATGCCTGGACCTGTGCTGAGCAACGCCATATTCGCTTCGATTCCCGCGGCTCGCAGCGCGGCCACCAGCAGCGCGGCCTTGTCCTTGCAGTCTCCATAATGCCGTTTGAGGATCTCCGCTGCCGGAGTCGGTTGCAGAGTGGCTTGGCCAAATTCAATTCCTGTATAGCGAACCGCCTTGTGCAGCGCGGCGACAATGCGTGAGATGGTCTCCTGGCGGTTGGCAGCGGACTTCGGCAGAAGACTCTTGGCCTTCGCGGGATCGATATTGGCTTCAGCCAGTTTGCGATAGGTTGCAGCTACCGTTGCCCACGATTCTCCTGTCGAGAACCGTGTGCCGTGACCGATGAAATTATGCGTGGGCAATGAGATGTCGGATTCGACGCGCGCCGGAACGTATCCCTGCTCCAGAGTGTAGTGGCGCATATCGCCCACCACTTCATCCTTGATCCTGGCATCGGGAAGGGCCATCACCTTGATGCGAAAGTTAAGCGTTTTGGGCACGTCAATGCGCAGTTCGCCGCGATGGAAGGGCACATTCCACGAGAAGCTGTCGCCATAACCAATTCCGCCGGTAAAAAGAGGCTCCTTATCAGTGCTGACCGTCTCCTGTTCCACGATGGAGCCGATCGCCGCGGCTGGCAACGGAACCTTGCGCACACGCGCATCCGTGTAGGTGTCCTCACCATCTTCCCGCGCTGGGCCGTCCGTAATGGTCTTTGGATCAAGAGTGGTAACCTTTCCATCCGGCGCAATCACGCGGGCATTGATCTCCGGTATCTCCTGATGCCACGGTGACCAGCCAACGCGAATCTCAGACCAGTCTTTCACGCCATCCTGCGTTTCCATGCGGTAGATCAAAGTGTGCCGGTAGGTCATACGACCGTCCGCATCAAAGGAAAAGGCATCGCGCTCAAAGAAGATCGTTGCTTCGGTGAAAGGCTCAGCCTGGATTTTGGCGGCAGCAGCCTGGATCTCGGCTGGAGAAGCGGACAAGCCTGTATCGGCAATCGGCCAGTCTGTAGACTGCGCCAAAGCGGCTGGTGTGGCAATGCAGAAGAGGAGGATGACTGTAAGCCATGAACGCCGAAGAACGGGGGACATATTCGATCCTTTACCAGGAAACTGATGTTGCCAATTATGGTATCGCAGTTGGCTGACCAACTGCAGCAAGATCCAGGATTTTGGGCGCAAGGCTGCAAAAATTTCGCGGTTGATGCGGCGCTGTCACTGGTCCGATTGAGAAGGGATAGGCTTGACGCAATCACCGGTATGGTTACAGCTCTTCAAATGGCGACGGAAGATCGTGAGCATGGATAAAAGAAAACGCGCACTGCACACCTAGGGCGAATCGATTAAGAACTTATCCGTGAATTGTAGCGCCGGTCTAACTGTGATTTGTAGCGCCGGTCTAACTGGGATTTGTAGCGCCGGTCTCCAGACCGGCTGTAATGTGGACCTCCTGGTCCACGTTGAGTCTCAAACAATACAGATATAGGCTGGAACCATCGCTCAATTCAAACAGGCTTGAATCCAGAAAGAGAATATCCTCAATTTACGGATAAGCTTTAAATAGCGCATCCATAATAAACAACATAGTATGGTGGAGGCGGCGGGAGTCGAACCCGCGTCCGAAATCGTTGTCAGCCAGGAGAGTCCATGCTCAGTCCAGTTCCATTGACTTCGCTCACGGCGCTCAGAACGGACAAGGTGCGCCGAAAGCTAGTCCGATTGATCTCGCATCAGCCGCCCGGACCGAGCCGCTTTTGCCAGCCTACTGTATGACGTCCGCTCACAGCCCATAGGCAAAACCGTGGAAGACGGCAGCTTATTTAATTAAGCTGCAAGTGGCAGACTGTAGTCGGCAACTTTAGTTTTGCAGGCGATTACGGATGCCCACCCTCCGACATGCCT
>Ga0181520_10008594_pt1 | contig 14414 bp, 17 predicted proteins | sample PEATcosm2014_Bin_29_FD_132451 | JGI IMG/M metagenome (GOLD analysis project Ga0181520, IMG submission 132451) | Peatland microbial communities from MTU Mesocosm Facility, Houghton, MI, USA - PEATcosm2014_Bin02_30_metaG | ecosystem: Environmental > Terrestrial > Soil > Wetlands > Peat | place... | reverse complement strand
CGGCATTTGAAACAGGCCGGCATCGGCATCTGCTCCGGCGGCATCATCGGCATGGGCGAAACGCGCGAGGACCGCTGCGACCTCGCGTTCTCGCTCAAGGAAATCGGCGCCAACGTCGTGCCCGTCAACATCCTCAATCCGGTTCCCGGCACGCCGTTCGCCAAGAACGAGCCGCTGCCCGTCCTGGAAATTTTGAAGACCCTCGCCTGCTTCCGTTTCATTTTGCCACGCCAGGAAATCATGGTTGCCGGCGGGCGCACCGTGAACCTGCGCGACGCGCAAAGCATGATCTTCATGGCCGGCGCGAGCGCGCTGATGGTGGGCAACTATCTCACCACGCTGAATCAATCCGTCGAAAAGGATTTGCAAATGCTCAAAGACCTCGGCCTCGATCCGAGCTGGGACAAACACGGTTTCAGCGATCAGGAAGAAGCTGGCTGCGGCTGTGGAAAAGAAAGCTGCGAGATGAAAGAAATGACGGCTAATTAAATTCTCCCGTGGATAAATTAGCGATAATTGAGAAGTTTAACAAATCTCTTAACAAGCATATGTCACCGACCGAAGATCGTCTCATGTTATATTTGCTTGGGCCGGTGCCGCATCACCGCCATCACCTCAGGTTTTTGCCCGCTACTTTGCCACCGCCGAGATTGTGACGTTGTCGAACAGCGTGGAGTTCAGCACGGAATTGTTGTGCGCGCTGACGGCGAAACCGACGAGCAAATTTTTGCTCATCGCATTCGTCACGCTGCCGGCAAGCTCCCAGGTTCCGGCGTCGGCGGAGACGTAGCCGCTGAAAATATTTCCGCGGCGGGTGAGCTTGACCCAGTGCGGCAGTTTGGCGGCGGGACCGTCGGCGCTGGTCGTGAGATTGTCCGCCGCCGTGCGCGACTGAAACACGGAGCCGCCCTGGCCCGTGAACGCCGCGAAGGCATATTTGCTCCCGGCGGAAATGTTTTCGCGCAACATCACGCCGGCCTTCGCCCACGGGTCGGTGTATTGAAACGCCGCGACGCGCGCAACAATTTCGCCGTCGCCCGCGAGCGGCTTATAGGCAAAGCGAAACGTGTCGGCGTTTTCCCAGATGTCGCCACCGGAGGCGAGCAGATGAAAATTGCCGTTCAGAAAGGTGGTTTCGCCGGGCAGGCCCACATCGCCGATGTCCGCGTCCGACCAGCCGCGCGGCAACGACGGCGGCGGCACATGCAGTTCGCCGATCCATTTCGCAAAAACTGCGACGGCCTTTTCGTCCACGGCATTTCTCGCGAGCGGCGGCATTTGTCCCTCGCCCACCAGGCTGATGCGATGGAACAAAATGGATTTGTTTGTGTCGCCGGGTGCGATGACTTTGGCGCCGGTGATGCCGAGCGGATTCTGCACGGGGCCGTTGATGAGATTCTGCCTGGCGAGCGGCGTGTCAAAGCGCGCGTCGAAAAACGCGCCCGCGCCGCCGGGGCGATGACACATGGCGCAGTTGGCATCAAGGTAGGAACGGAGGCGCAAATTCGGCGAGGCGTGGGCGTCGGTGACGGCGGCGAGCTTCGACAGCCGGGCGATTTTCTTTTCGTCGAGCGTCACATCAAAGACCGCGAGATGATTCAGCGCGCGGAGCTGGTTGTCGGTGACGCCGTTGGAATATTTGAAATCGCCATTGAGCTGCCGCGTCTTCACGCCGAGGACGCCTCCGGAAATCGTCGTGTGGCAGGTGAGGCAGTCCTGCCGGCCGGGATAAAACCAGCGCTGCTTGCGAATGCCGAAGGCGGTTTGGACGGCGATGTCCTCGTTTGTGCCGATGGCAACCAGTTCGGCGTCGGAACCATCCGCGCGCCATTTGTAGCTCGCGCCATAGACAGTGCCGTTCGTGTCGCAGACGAGCAGGCGCGTTTCCAGGCGGCGGAGCATTTTCGGATTCGTGTCGGCCGCCGGCAGGTCAAAATGTTTCACGAACACGGTGCCGGCGGGAAAAGTCCATTCGCCAGTTTCGGAAAAATGGATTTGGGAATTCGCCGGCAGCGCGAACCAGCGCGATTTCGCCGCGCCGTCCGACCACAGCGGTGAATTGACGGAATACGGAATCAAAAAGCCGGCCGGCCGCATTTTTTCCAGATCGGCAAACACGCCGGTTTGGGAGAGCAGCTTGGGCAGCACTTTCGTTGGCGGCGGCGGGCCGCCGCGTCGCAGGGCGAAAATGCGCCCGCCGATGCTGCTCATCTGGCAGAAATAAATTTCACCGTCCGCGTCCGTGCCGAAGGACGAAAGGCCGGTGTAATCCGTGCCCGCGTTCGGCCCGGTGCCGCGCGGCATGACGCAGAGCAGCGTTTTTTTGAACGGCGTGGTCGTCTCGTCCAGCGCCCAGACGGTGCGGAAGACGTTGTCACCGAAAATATATTTGCCGCCGAGATCCTTCGCAAACTCCCTGCCGCGATACACATAGCCGCCAATGACCGCGCGTCCGTCGGTGTGCGGATAATCCAAAATCGGTCCGCGGCTGATGCCGATGAACGGCGGCTTCATTTCGCCGAGCCGGCCTTCGCAGCGGTTCCACTGGAAATTTAGGCCGGATTCGCCGGGCTGGATCACGTCAATCTCCTCGCGCGAACTTTCGCCGACGTCACCGATGAAAATTTTCCCCGTTGCCGGATCGTAAGTCATGCGGTGCGGACTGCGCAGGCCGAGACAGAAAAATTCTTCGAGCACATTCGACTGGCCGACGAAGGGATTGTCGTTCGGAATTAAATAATTGGCCGTGAAGCCGCCCGTCGGCTGGCGCGGCGGCGCGTGGCTTACGTCGCCGCCACGGCAATCCACATCAATGCGAAAGACACCGGAATAAAGGCTTTTGTTGATGATCTGGTCGTTGTCGCCGACGGAATTGTCGCCGTCCGTCCAGTAAAGAAAACCGTTCACCGGATGAAAAAACATGCCGCCGCCGTGATGCCAGACGGTCTGGTTCGTGAGGTCCACGAAAATTTTCACCGAGTCAGGAATGGCCACGCCATTGGCGTCGAGCGTGTAGCGTTCCAGCCGGTCGTGGTAGGTGTCCGGCAGATTTGGAACCGGCCGCGTCGTCGGCGAGCCGGCCACCGTGCCGGGCTTGACCCAGGTGTAATAGACGAACAGGAAATGATTCGTCGCAAAGCCTGGATGAAACGCGATGCCGAGCAGCCCGGAATCGTCCCAGCCCTGGCATTGGTTGCTGATGTCGAGCACGAGTTTTTTCCCCGTCGCGCCGGAAGAATTTTGAAACGTCCAGATGCGGCCTTCGCGTTCCCAGACGCAGAGCTCGTCCGCGCCGGGAACCGACGTGAGGCCGACGCTGTTGGTGAAAAGCAAATTTGTGAAGGCGACAACGGCGGACCAGTTGCCCGAAATGCTGGGCGCGACTTCGGGCATCACGCCGTTGAGAAAAGCGCCGGCGGACGGGCGGTTGGTGAGGCCATAGGATTTTTCACCGGTGCCGGGCTTGGCGCCGGCGGACAAAAAGAAGCCGCCCGACAAAATGAGGGACAGAATCCATTGGCGGTTTTTGAAAAACAACTTAATCACAACCCAAACCGCGCTTAAGATTCCCGGCCAAGTTCGCGTCGTCAAATTTTTTAGTGTGAATTCTGCTCCGCGAAATCTAGCCTGACGGCATGTTTCGTCCGTGCATTGACCTGCATGAAGGCAAAGTGAAGCAAATCGTCGGCGGCACGCTCGGCGACGCCGGCTTGCGCACCAATTTTGTCTCCGAGAAATCTGCCGCGTGGTTCGCAGGGCTTTACCGGCGCGACGGCCTTTTCGGCGGCCACGTCATCATGCTCGGCGCGGGCAATGAAGCCGAGGCGCGGGCGGCGCTCAAAGCTTTTCCCGGCGGGCTGCACGTCGGCGGCGGTGTCAATTCGCAAAACGCCCGTGGCTGGCTCGACGCCGGTGCTTCGCACGTCATCGTCACCAGCTGGGTTTTCCGCGAAGGCCGCGTGGACTGGGAACGGCTCGGCGAACTGGTCAAGGCCATTGGCAGAGACCGGCTGGTGCTGGACTTGAGCTGCTGCAAACGCGGCGAAGATTATTTCGTGGTCACCGACCGCTGGCAGAAATTCACCGAACTGGCCGTGAGCGCGGAAACGCTGGAAAAGTTTTCCCGCTGCTGCGCGGAATTTTTGATCCACGCGGTTGACGTGGAAGGCTTATGCCGTGGCATTGACGGTGAACTGGTTGAGAAACTCGGCCGATGGTCGCCCATCCCGATGACTTACGCAGGCGGCGCGAATTCGCTGGCGGATTTGGAAACCGTCACGCGGCTGGGCGGCGGCAAAGTGAACCTCACCATTGGCTCCGCGCTGGATCTCTTCGGCGGCAGCGGCGTCAAATACGAAGACTGTGTCCGGTTCAACCGCCACCAGAAATAAACTCCGACGGCGGCTGAGGTTTCCTTCAAGTTTTGACCACTTCAATCTTGGTCGGCGTCATCATTTCCTTGCCGTCCTTTTCCGTGACGGTGCCGGTGACGGTCACTTTTTCGGAACTGCCGCCGCAGACGGGATCGTGTGCGGCCTTGCTCACGTCATTCTGTTTCAGGTAGTAATTGACGGTTTTGCCGTCCTGCATGACCTGCACGACGTTTTGGCAACTGGCCGTCTCGTGGAGCTTGCATTTGCCGCAGACCATGTTTCCGGTGATGGTGATCTCCTTGCTGTCCGCAGCCAGCGCGGTGAACGCCGCGCCCGCAAACGCGAGGCCGGCCAGCAGGGCGAGAGTGAGTTTCAGTTTTTTCATGGTTTTTTTGGTTGTTGGTTTTAGTGCTATCGGAAGTAAGACAGCACAATTAATGGTTGTGTTCAACCAATTTAATGCCATCAGGCCGCGAACAGCTCGGCCACGGCCAGTTGAAATTGCGGAATCAGTTTCTCCGACAAAACTTCACGGCCGGCCAGAATGCCGTGGAGCTTGAGGCCGAATTCAAAGCTGTGATAAACTTCCACATTGTCGTAGCGCGGGTCCACCAGCCACAGGCGCGGCACGCGGATTTTTTCGTAAAACTCCTTTTTCAAAACCGTGTCAACATGATGGTCGTCGCGGCTGATGATTTCGACGGCGAGAAAAAGCTTCCCGGTGGCGGCGGTCACCAGCGCGAGGTCGGGGCAGAACTGCGTGACACGCGAAACCTGGACCTGCGTGCGTGGCGCGAGCAACCGGGTGCTGGCGAGACCGTTGATGCAGGCGGCCATTTCGCGGTGCAGCCGCTGGCAGATTTTTTCATGACGGTCGCCCGGCACGGAACGCGGCAGCGTTGCGCCATCAAGAATTTCTTCGTAAGGCCGGCTCATCGGTTGGAGAAAGAAAGCATTGATTGGCCCGCGCGGCAAGCGGCCATTTTGCCGGCTTGACCGCAGTCCCGATTTTTATTGTCATCGCTGGCGTCAAAGACTGGGCGGTTGAGATGAAGTTTCATAAAACAAGGCTTGCAAAATAGTGCGCGCATGATAGTTTCCACGCTCTTTTGAAAAATTTATGTCAGTAAAAATTCGCATGAAACGGATCGGCACGAAAAACACCCCGGCATTCCGCATTGTGGTGGCCGACAGCCGCAGCCCGCGCGACGGCAAGTGCATCGAGGAAATCGGCACCTACCAGCCGCTCAAGCCGGGTGAAAATTTCACGCTCAAGCTCGACCGCGCCCAATACTGGGTCAGCAAAGGCGCGCAGCCGAGCGACACCGTGGCCAGCTTCATCAAGAAGGCCACCAAGGCGGCCCCGGCGGCGGCTTGATTTTACGCATCATGCAGGAGTTCCTCGAATACGTTGTCAAAGGACTCGTGCAAAACCCCGGCGCGGTGACAGTCACGCCGGTGGAACGCGCGGGGACCACCGTTTACGAACTGCGCCTCGCTCCGTCGGATGTGGGCAAGATCATCGGCCGGCAGGGCATGACGATCAATGCAATCCGTTCTTTGCTTTTGACCGGCAGCGCGAAAAAAGGTTTGCGCTGCTCGGTGGAAATTGTCGAAGACAAGCCGGCAAAGTGATTCTGGACCGGGGCGCGCATGAAGATTGACGTGCTGACCCTGTTTCCGGCGATGTTTGCCGGGCCGCTTGATGAAAGCATCATCATGCGGGCGCGCAAGTCGGGTTTGCTGGAGTTGAAAATCCACCAGTTGCGCGACTGGACGCACGACCGGCACAAGACTGTGGATGACCGGCCCTTCGGCGGCGGACCGGGAATGTTGCTGAAACCGGAACCGATTTTCGAGGCCGTGGAAAGTTTGAAGCGCGAAGGGACGAAGGTGATTCTGCTTTCGCCAGCGGGACGAAAGTTTGACCAGTCCATCGCGCGGGAACTGGCGCAGGAAAAAGATCTGCTGCTCGTCACCGGCCATTACGAAGGCTTTGACGAGCGGATTCGGGAAGTGCTGGCGGACGATGAGTTGTCCATCGGCGATTATGTGCTGACGAACGGCGCACTGCCGGCGATGGTGGTGATTGACGCGGTGGCGCGGCTGCTGCCGGGAGTTTTGGGCGACGACGAGAGCTCACAAGACGAGTCGTTCAGCCACGGGGTGCTGGAATATCCGCAATACACGCGGCCGGCGGAATTTCACGGGCTGAAGGTGCCGGACGTTTTGGTTTCCGGCAACCACGCCGAGATTGAGAAATGGCGGCGCGCACAGGCAAAGCTGCGGACCAAAGAACAGAGACCAGATTTGTTGGAGTAAAATTTTAAAAGTTATGAACCAGGCATTACAAAAGAAAATTGAATCGGAACAGTTCCGCAAGGACGACGCGAAGTTCAACGTGGGCGACAGCGTCCGCGTCCACACCAAGGTCGTCGAAGGCGACAAGGAACGCATCCAGATCTTCTCCGGCGTCGTCATCGGCAAACGCGGCACGGGCATGAACGAAACGTTCTGCGTCCGCCGCATCAGCTACGGCGAAGGCGTGGAGCGTATTTTTCCGCTGCACTCGCCGCGCGTGGACAAGGTGGAAGTCGAGCGCCACGGCGATGTCCGCCGCGCCAAGCTCACCTATCTCCGCAAGCGTGTCGGCAAGGGCGCAACGCTGGTCAAGGAGCGCGAAGAAAAGGCCGCCGTCCCGGCAGCCAAGTAAACTTTGGTTCAAAATTTCAAGGCGGGGCTCCGGCCCCGCCTTTTTTGATTTGAGCCGGCCGTTTGACAGATTCCCCCGGCTTTTGGCAGGGTTTCCCTTTGCAATTGACGCTGCCGAACTTTGCAGGTAGCCTCCTGTCACCGTCTTGCGCATGAAGCGTGAACGGTAAAAGTTTTATGGCTGAAGGATACTGCGTCAAATGCAAGGCCAAGAAAGAAATTTCTGATGGCGTTGAAGAAACGATGAAGAATGGCCGTAAAGCCATCAAGGGCAAATGCCCGACCTGTGGCACCGTCATGTTCAAAATCCTGGGCAAGTCCGCCGCCACACCGGCGCCCGGCAATCCCCCGCCCGCTGCTTAAATTATGTCGCAACAGCTCGCTTACGTCATCGTCACCCCCTACTCGCTTTACAAATCCCGCACCGGCGGCATCCTGAGCCGCCTCATCACCCGCACCGGCCTCGACCTCGCCGGCCTGCGGCTGTTTGCGCCCAGCACCGAACTGGTGAGGGAATATGCCGCGACAATCGTTTCCGCCCCCGACACGCAGGATCGGAAAATCCAGGAGCTGCTTCAGGAATACGTCTTGAAAAATCTCGCACCCGACCCCAAGACCGGCCGCCGCCGCCGCGTGATGGCGCTGCTCTTTCGCGGCGATGAAGCCGTGCGCAAGGTTCGTTCCGTGGTCGGCAACTTGAGTCCCAACCGTCGGGGCGGCGAGACCATCCGCGACACTTACAGCGATCTGATCATGGACGACAACGGCGACGTCCGTTACTTCGAGCCGGCGGTTCTCACCGCGCCGAACGCCGGGGAAGCCGAGCGCAAGCTGAAAATTTGGGCACGCTATTCCGACGCGGACGGCGGCGTGCTGGAAAACGTCGTCAACTACGCGCCCGGCGAACTGCCGGAGCGCACGCTCGTCCTCATCAAGCCGGACAATTTCAAGTTTGCCACCGGCCGGCCCGGCAACGTCATTGATTTCTTCTCCCGCACCGGCCTGTTCATCATCGGCGCGAAAGTCCTTCGCATGAGCACCGCGCAGGCGATGGAATTTTACGGCCCCGTCCGCGAATTCCTCCGCGCCAAGCTCAAGGACGGCGTCAGCGCCAAGGCCAAGGACATTTTGGAAAAGGAATTTTCCTTCAAGATTTCCGAGGCCGACCAGAAGGCGCTCGGCGACATTCTCGGACCGCTGCAAGGCGACACGCAGTTCGACAACATCGTCCGCTTCATGTCCGGCCACGCGCCCGGCGAAATTCCCCGGAGCGACTGGGACAAGCCCGGCACGCAAAAATGCATTGCGCTCGTCTATGAAGGCGTCGGCGCGGTCAACAAAATCCGCGACGTGCTCGGCCCGACCGACCCGTCCAAGGCGCCGCCCGGCAGCATCCGCCGCGAATTCGGCTCCACCATCATGGTCAACGCCGCGCACGCCAGCGACTCCGTGGAAAACGCCAAGCGCGAGTTTGGCATTGTCCAGCCCGGCGAAAACAATTTCAAACAGGTCGTCGAGGAAGCCTTCGGGAAAATTTGATGTTCCAATGGAAATTCCCTCAAGCCCGTGCTTTGCGCGGGCTTTTTAATTTCTCCAGCAATTGCGCATCGGCGGCGGGGAATTGAAAACTGGCGAGTTCCAGGTTCGTCACCCATTTGACGGCCGCGCAATCCAGCGGCTGCGGCTCGCCGGACAGAAGCTGGCAGGTGAAAAATTTCAGGCGGACGGATTTTTCAGGGTAGGCGTGGGCGACCTCCTCAAACAATTCACCGACAACAATGTCCACGCCCAGCTCCTCGCGGATTTCGCGGACCAGGCATTGCTCAAAAGTTTCTCCCGCCTCGCGCTTGCCGCCGGGGAATTCCCACAGCCCGCCGAGATGCGACCTGGCGTGGCGCTGCGTGATGAGCAGTTTGCCATCGCGGAAGATAAGCGCGGCGCTGACTTCGACGAATTTAGAACTGGCGACTGCCGGTTGCCAGTTTAATTCATTCGCGCCGCCCGGCTGTTGTTCAATCGTCATTCGGCAATCGGCAATATCTCACCTGCCCACGCTCTTGTAAATCCAGCCGAGCTTTTCCATCGCCGCCGGGTCAAACAAATTCCGCGCGTCGAACAGGATCGGATGTGTCAGCCCCCTTTTGGCGCGGGCCAGATCAAGCTGCTTGAACTCGTCCCATTCCGTCGCCACGACGAGCGCGTCGCAGCCCTCGGCCACGGCGTTCATGTCGTCAACATAAGTTGCGTCCGGCAGCAGCGCCCGGGCCTTGTCCATGCCTTTGGGATCATGCACGCGCAAGGTCGCGCCGTCCTTCAGCAAACGCTGGCACAGGTCAATCGCCGGCGAGGAGCGCACGTCGTCGGTGTTCTGCTTGAACGTCAGGCCGAGCACGCCGATTTTCTTGTCCTTCAACACCCAGAGCGTGTCGGTGATTTTTTTGACGAAGCGCTCCATCTGGTCGGCGTTGATGCGCTGGACTTCCTTGAGCAGCTTGAAATCGTAGCCGACCTGCTCGGAAATTTTGATGAACGCGCTCAAGTCCTTCGGGAAGCAACTGCCGCCGAAGCCGATGCCGGCGTTGAGAAAACGGCGGCCGATGCGTTCGTCCAGACCGATGCCATGCGCGACTTCCTGCACGTTCGCGCCGGCGGCCTCGCAGATGTTGGCGATGGCGTTGATGTAGGAAATTTTCAGCGCGAGAAAGGAATTCGCCGCGTGCTTGATGAGTTCCGCCGAATTGATGTCGGTGACGATGATCGGCGCCTTGAACGGCGTGTAAACCTCCGTCATCGCCGCGACGGGACGCTGCGAGCGCACGCCGATGACGACGCGGTCGGGATTCATCAAATCGCCGACGGCAAAACCTTCGCGGAGGAATTCGGGATTGCTGACCACGTCAAACTCCACCTTCGCCGTGCAGTAACGCTTGATGGTCTCGGCCACTTTTTCACCGGTCTTCACCGGCACCGTGCTTTTGTCCACCACGATTTTATAGCTCGTCATGGCGGCGGCAATGTCGCGCGCGACCCGCTCGATGTAGCTCAAATCCACCGAGCCGTCCGGCTGCGGCGGGGTCGGCACCGCGATGAAAACCACATCGGAATTTTGCACGCCCTCGGCCGTGCCGGCGGTGAACTTGAGCCGTCCGGCGGCGACATTTTTTTTGACGAGCTCTTCGAGGCCGGGTTCGTAGATCGGAATGCCGCCGGCCTGAAGCGTTTTGACCTTGGCCGCGTCATTGTCCACGCAGATGACCCGGTGGCCGACTTCCGCAAAGCAGGTTCCCGTGACGAGTCCAACGTAGCCGGTGCCGATGATGGCGAGCTTCATTTGGCGGCCGGCGCGGCGGCGGCAGGTTGAAGTGCAGCCGGCCTGGGTGCCGCCGCCAGCCTGGCTTTGAGCTCAAACATGCGCTGCGCCGCCTCCTGCGCGAGCGTGCCGCCCGTGCTGGCGCGCGCGGCATTTTCATAATGGCTGACCGCCTCGGTCAGCTTGTTCTGCCGCTCGGCAATGCGGCCCAGCGCAAATTCCGCCGGCAGGACGCCGGCCGAACCGGCATAAACAACCGTGACCTTTTGATAGGCCGCCGCCGCCGCATCCAGTTTGTTTTGCGCTTCAAGGCTGGCCGCCACGCCCAGTTCGGCGGTGGCCGCGAGCGGTCCGGTGGAACTGGCATCCAGAAATTTTTGGAACTGCGCCTGCGCGGCGGGGTAATTCCCGGTGCTGAACAGCGCCGCCGCCGCCTGCAACTGGGCGCGCTGGCCGGCAACGGTGCCGGGATATTTCGCCGCCACCTGGGCGAAGGCGTCGGCCGTCTGTCCCGCGTTGACGCTGGCCGTCTGGCTGACCAGCAGCATCGTCAGCGCCTGCCCGGCGTCAACTTCCTGCTGCTCATGGTGCGAGGAAATGAAGAACCAAATCCCGGCCGCGATGAGGATGGCCGCCAGCGCGCCAATCAGCCGGTTCTTGTTGGCCTCCAGCCAGGGCCAGAGTTTGAAAATGATTTCGGCAGGTGCGTCTTGAGTTTGCATAATTTAATGAACCTAGATTTTTTCCTGACCGCACCCGAAACGCAAGCTGAAACCAGCGAAAACACCTCCTGCTTTGAATCCCGCCGCCGGCAACAGTCAGAAACCCGGTTTTGCGACGGCGATAAAACCTTTCACAATCTCCGTTTCCGACCCCTTGAGCCAGACCGCGGCGACGGGAATCGGCGGCAGGGCGGGACGCAATGGAATCAGTTTCAGGCGCGGCCCGGCCATGCAGGCCACGCAGCCTGGCACCAGCGCGAAGCCACCCCCGGATTCGACGGCGGCGATGAGGCTGGTGACGCTGTCGTGTTCGCCCGCGATGCGCGGCTTGTGACCGACGGGCGCGAACAGTTTGCCCAGCATCGCGTGGTATTCGGGATAATCCTTGCGGCTGTAAGCGATGAGCGGTTCGTGCGCGACCTGCCCGAAGCTGATGAATCTGGCTTTCGCCAGCGGATGTTTCGGTGCCACGGCCACGCACATCGCGTAGCGTGCCAGCTCTTCAAAACGCAGTCCGCGCGGCATTTTTCCCGGCGGACGAACCGTCAGGGCGACTTGCAGTTTCCGTTCGCCAAGCCGCGCCAGCATCTCCTCCGTGGACAAATCATGCAACGCCACGCGCACGTTCGGGAATTGTTCCTGAAACTTCCGCAGCGCCTGCGGCAGAATCTGCACCGTCAGCGACGGCGCGTAGCCGATGTTGATCTCGCCTCTGGCTCCGCCGACGGCGGCGCGGGCTTTTTCCACCGCGTCCTCGGCGTGCTGGAGCACGGCGCGGGCTTCGGCGAGAAAAACTTTTCCCGCCTCGGTGAGCCGCAGAGATTTGGCGCTGCGTTCAAACAGTTGAAAACTAATTTCGTCTTCGAGGTCGCGGATTTGCCGGCTCAAGCCCGGCTGCGAGACGTGCAACTTCAGCGCGGCGCGGGAGACATTTTCCGCTTCGGCGACGGCGACGAAATAACGGAAGTGGCGCAGTTCCATGCAAAATCAAGTATAGCTTTAAGTTATGCTGAGGCAAGAAACATGGTATTTCACAAGCCCGCTGACCGAGCGCATAGTCTAACCATGAAAATGATTCGCAAATCAAATGAACGGGGCCACGCCAGCCACGGCTGGCTGGACAGCTATCACACCTTCAGCTTCGCGGATTATTACGATCCGCAGTGGATGGGTTTTCGCAGCCTGCGGGTGATCAACGATGACCTGGTCATGCCTGGCATGGGTTTTGGCAGGCATCCGCACCGCGACATGGAAATCATCAGCTATGTGTTGAGCGGCGTCATGGAGCACAAGGATTCGATGGGCAACGGCCGCGTCATCCGCGCCGGTGAATTTCAATACATGGCCGCCGGCACCGGCGTGCAGCACAGCGAGTTCAATCCGTCCAAGACCAATCCGCTGCGCCTGCTGCAAATCTGGATTCAGCCGGACGAAAAAGGCGTCACGCCGCGCTACGCGGATAAAAATTATGCCGCCGAGCCAGCCGGAAAGCTGCAGCTCGTCGCCAGCAAGACCGGACGCGCCGGCTCCATGGAAATCCACCAGGACGCCGACCTGCTGCTCGCCAGGCTCGAAAGCGGGCAGACGGTGAAACATCCGCTCGCACCGGGGCGGCACGCGTGGGTTCACGTCGCCGAGGGCGAAATTTCCGTCAACGGCACCAGGCTGTCAGGCGGCGACGCTGTTGGCGTGAGTGACGAAACTGTGCTAAACATTTCCGCGACCAAACCGTCGCAGGCGCTCCTGTTCGACCTAAACTAACCAACTTGTAGCGGCGCTCTGTGAGCGCCGAAACAAAAAAAACCAACCGGCGGTCACAGACCGCCGCTGCAACCAAAAACTAAAAATAAAATTATGCCAACTGTATCTGTCATCTGCTTCTCCGGCACCGGCCACACCACCAAGCTCGCCGAGGCCGTCCAAAAAGGCGCGGCCTCCGTCGCCGGCGTCAAAACCAACCTCATCGCCATCAGCGGCGACGACATCATCAAAGGCCGCTACCAGAACGACGCCGTCTTCGCGCAGCTTGACGCGAGCGACGCGATCATTTTCGGCAGCCCGACCTACATGGGCGGGCCGGCGGCGCAGTTCAAGGCCTTCGCCGATGCCACCGGCGGCAAATGGTATGCCGGCGCGTGGCGCGACAAGCTGGCGGCGGGCTTCACCGTTTCCAGCGGGCCGAGCGGCGACAAGTTGAGCACGCTGCATTATTTCTTCACGCTGGCGATGCAGCTCGGCATGGTCTGGATCGGCCTGCCAGAACTGCCGATGAACGACAAAGGCATCAACCGCCTGAGCAGCTACAGCGGCGTGATGGCCCAGGCCGGCCAGGAGCCGGTGGAGGTCGCGCCCAACGCGCCGGACAAGCTCACCGGCGAGCTGCTCGGCCGGCGCGTGGCGGAGTATGCCGTCAAGCTGAAGAAGTAAGCGCGAAAAAATTCAAGGCGCGGCGCTGGCAACGGCGTCGCGCCGCATTACGGCAAGCGGAGGCGAATGTTTGGGAGCGCCGGTCTGTGACCGGCTTTGAACCCCCCGTCTGGCGACTCGCGTTGAAGATTACGTTCGTTTTGGCGGTTCTGGACGGTTCACGGTTTAAGCCGGCTGCAAGCCGGTGCTCCTTCTGCTCCGCTCTGTCCCTTTCAGCTCACTGACCTGGGGGCAGGACAGACCGGAATCCCACGTAGTCGCCGTTGCTGGCCGGGTCGTAGTCGTGGCGAATCGCCGTCCGGCAGATGAACGCGACGTCGCCCCAACCGCCGCCCCGAAAAACCCGGCCGGAGCCTGATGTCGGCCCACGCGGGTCGGTCTGCGAGGCGCTGCCGTAATTGCCATACCGATCCCAACACCACTGCCACACATTCCCCGCCATGTCATAGAGTCCGTAGCCATTCGCCGCGAAATAGTTCGCTGGACTCGCGTAGGGATAACAGCAAATTCTTCATTCATCCTTCTTCCTTCTGCATTTCCCCGTCGTCGCTGGCTGCCATTTTCCCTGCCGGCATCGTCATTTTCCCAACCCGGAAAATCCTTTTGCCGACAAGGAAAACCAATTTCCTAATAAGGAAAAGCCTTTTCCCAACCCGGAAAACCGAATTCCAGATCTGGAAAAGGCGTCATCCGGCCCCGGCGCTGTCCTGCCGTGAGACAGTCCGGTTTATCCGGCAGGGCGTGGCACAAAGCCGGTTTTTAGAACCTGCCGGCGGCCACTGGTCCGGAAATATCCGCAAGTGTTTGATTCTGAAAACCATCGGCAGCGGTCCGTTCCCCCCATTATAAATCATAATTAACTCTTGCTTT
>Ga0181520_10008592_pt1 | contig 14417 bp, 10 predicted proteins | sample PEATcosm2014_Bin_29_FD_132451 | JGI IMG/M metagenome (GOLD analysis project Ga0181520, IMG submission 132451) | Peatland microbial communities from MTU Mesocosm Facility, Houghton, MI, USA - PEATcosm2014_Bin02_30_metaG | ecosystem: Environmental > Terrestrial > Soil > Wetlands > Peat | place... | reverse complement strand
CGGGCGCGGCCGGCGACAACGCGCCTGGTGGAACGAACCGGGCAAGGATTTGCTGCTGTCGGTGCTGCTGCGGCCCGACGTCGCGGCGGAACGCCTGCCCAGCCTGACGCTGGCGGCCGGCTTGGCCGCGTGCGAAACCGTGTCGCGCGCGCTCGGCCGCGCCGCCGACCTGAAATGGCCGAACGACGTGCTGCTCGGCGGCAAGAAGATTTGCGGCATCTTGTGCCAGTCGGCGTTGACCGCGCCGCCGGCGGCGGTGGTCGGTTTTGGGGTCAACGTCAACTCGGCGGCGTCCGCGCGGCCGGCGGAGTTGCAGCCGCTGGCGGTCAGCCTGCTCGATGCGACCGGCGCCGCGCACGATCGCGGCAAACTCGCGGCGGCGTTGCTCAACGACTTCGAGGCGTTTTACGATCAATGGCTGGCGGATCGCGCCGCGTTGTTCCAAATGTGGGCCGAGCGCGCCCGCTTGTTAGGCCGCAAGCTGCGGGTCGCCGAAGAGGGCCGCACGTACGCGGCGACGGCGGTCGGGATTGACGAGGAGGGGCGCCTGCTGGTAGCCGTAGCGGGCGAGCGCCGCACGATCGCCAGCGGCGACGTATTTTTCGCGGAGGAATGACCATGCTGTTCGCCGTCGACATCGGCAACACCAATATCGTTTTCGGGATCTTCGACGGCGACACGATCCGCGCGCGCTGGCGCGTCGAGACCAAGAAGCAGAAGACCGCCGACGAATATTCGATCCTTATTCGCAGCATGCTCGCGGCCGACGGGCTCGACGCCAAGAGCATCACCGACGCCATTATCTCGTGCGTCGTGCCGCCGCTGCAGATGTGCTTCGAGCAGGTTTCGCAAAAGCTGTTCAACCGGCGGCCGATCGTCGTCGGCCCCGGCGTCAAAACCGGCATGCCGATCCTTTATGACAACCCGAAAGAGGTCGGCGCCGACCGGATCGTCAACGCCGTCGCCGCGTTTCACCGCGTGCGCGACCAGTTGGTCGTCATCGACTTCGGCACGGCGACCACGTTCGACGTGGTCAGCGCGAAGGGCGAGTACCTCGGCGGCCTGATCACGCCCGGCGTCGCCATCAGCCTCGACGCCCTGGCCTTCCGCGCCAGCAAACTGCCGCGCATCGACCTGGCCAAACCCGGCCGCGTCATCGGCAAGAACACGATCGAGTCGATGCAGGCCGGCATCTTCTTCGGCTACGTCGGCCTCGTCGACGGCATCGTCCGCCGCATCTGGGACGAACTGGGCGGCAAGGTCTTCACCATGGCGACCGGCGGCCTCGCCGGCTTGATCGCCACCGACTCCGAAACGATCGACGAGGTCGACGGCGATCTCACCTTGCAGGGCCTGCGCCTGCTGCACCGGCTGAATCGGCCGCCGCACGTCTGACCCGGCCGAAGGGCCGGAAGGCACAAGCAAAAAGGAAAAAGGAAAAAATAGGCAAAGCCCCGCCACAATTGAGAATGGCGAATGGCGAATGGCGAATGCAGAACTGCCGACGCCGTCCGAAATTCGCCATTCGCCATTCGCCATTCGCCATTTCGGTTTGCGCCTCCCGAAAACTTGACGTTCGCGGCTATCGGTGGTCGGCGGGCGGAGGTGTAATTTGTCGACAATCTCCATCACGCCCATTGTTCGCAGAGCGTCTTGCAAAAAATACAGGCTCAACCCGTGGCGTTATGCGCCAACCTCTGCCCGGAAATTTCGATTATTTCGAATCTACCGACGGACCGGCGTAATGCAAAATTGTTCCCGAATAACCTACCGCAAATACATCGCTCGTGCTGCTGCCCCAGACGCCTGTCAGGTTAGCGGCGGCGGCTGTCGGCATCGTTGACCACGAACTTCCGTCAAAGTGCGCGATGGCCGACATCTGGACAGGTGTAGACGGCTGCGAAAAAGAAAGATAGCCGCCCACGCCGTAAACGTCGTTCGCCGACTCGCCCCAGAAGACGCCGATGCCGTTGAGCGCGGCCTCCCCAATAAAGGGTTTGGTCCAGGATTCGCCGTCGTAGAAAAGAACGAAGCCGACCCAGGGGTATTCGTTCGTGCCGCCGTTCGCGTACACGCAGGATGCCGACGCCCCCCACACAAAATCCAGGTCCGACGATGGCGCGATATAGGGGGCCATCTGCGTCCACGCCGACCCGTCGTAGTGCAAGATCGCGCCATTCAAACCAACATCAGTACCAACGACGAATACGTCGGAATGCGAACTTCCCCAAATTCCGCTCAAACTTGCGTCGTGTTGCCCGGCCTTCATCGGCGCCCAAGCCCAGCCGTCGAAATGCAATATCGTCGATTGCGTCTCAGTGTTGTTGCCTCCGGTAACAAATACGTCGGAGGGTGAAAAGCCCCAAACGCCATTGAATTCCCATCCGGTAACGCCAAGAGTCTCCGACCAGGAACTTCCGTCATAACGAAGGATTGTGCCCCGCCAATCGGCTTCCACGGACCCCAGCGTGGAACCCGTCGCGAACATATCGGAGGGTGAACTGCCCCAGACGCCACTTAGATAAGCCGTCGTGCCGCTGGGCATGGGCGCCCACGCCGCGCCGTTGTAGTGCAAAATCGTGCCGCCCTCGCCGACGACAAAAACGTCCGAACCCGAAAAGCCCCAAATGCCCCAGAGCGTCTCGGTTGTGCCGGAACTCATGGCCGTCCAGTCGCTTGTCGCGTCATTGTCGTCGTCATCGGGGCTGGCGTCGTCGTCATCAGCCGGCGAGCTGTCGTCGTCGATAGTCGAGGCGTTGCCGGCGGAACCCTGATGGCCGCACGCCGCAAGAAATACCAGCAATGCCAACAGATTTGCTGTCAACGCGGGAAACTCGGTGAATCGCCTCATTTCGCTTCTCACTTTCTTCCACCGGCCGCTCCGAAGTGGCTGGCGCCTTTTTACGCGCAACGCGGCGCCCCGGCGCATTGCCGGGCGGTTGCCGAAGCCACCCACCGCACTATTCCAGTACGAGAAGGATATCGAAGCGCGCGGAAAAAAGCAAGAAAGCTTCGCCATCCGGCGCGAAAGTCACGTGTTGTTTCGCGGAAACAATGGCATGGGAGTTCTGGGAGTTCTGGGAGTTCTGGGACTCATGGACGCCGCTCCGAAGTGGCTGGCGCCTTTTTTGGGCGGCCCACGCCGCCCGAAATTCGCCATTCGCCATTCCCCATTCGCCATTCCGGTTTGAGTTCCCCCAAAACTTGAAGGTCGCGCCGGCGGCTACCGCTGGTCGGCGAGCACCGCGGCCCCGCCACGCCGGCAAACAGCGGCGGTTTATTGAGCAAAATGCAGATCTTTGCCATTGTACTATCGGCCAATTCGTGGTATGATTTGGCTATTGACGCCGTTGGTGGCGGGGGAAAGGAGCGCTTCGTGAACGACCAGACCCAGGAAAAGCGACGAATCGGCCGGCCCGCAAGCGAGTGGCCGTGGCGCAAACTGCATCGCCGAATGTTGGTTTCCGACAAGCTGCCGCTCATTTCCGACGCCGAAGAGCGGCTGCTGTGGCGGCTGGTGCTTGTCGCCGACGACAGCGGACTGTTTCCCGCCGATCCGCGGACGATTCGCAACCAGTGCCTGGCCAGTGTCGCTCTCGAACATGCCGATTGGACGATCGCCAAGGTCGCCGCCTGTCTCGACCACCTCGCCGCGGTCGGCCTGATCGCCTTCTACGAGGCCGACGGCCGGCGCTATCTCGCGATCCGCGGACACGAGGACTTGCAACATCCGGATCGCAGCGATCACCGGCACAAGCAGGTGCACCCGTCCCCGCCGTGGCGCACCGACGGCGTATTGGAAGAATTCGGCGCCGCGGCCGGCGCCGCCGACGAAATCGCCCCGGCCGAGGCCGGCCGACGAATTGTTTCACCAAAACGAGAGATAACGGGAGATAACGTGCGAAAACGCGCGCTAGAGCTAGAACGAGAAAAAGAAAAAGAAACAGACGCAGATGCAGAGCCGGAGCCGGAGTCAGAGCCAGAACCATACACAGACGCAGATGCAGATGCAGAGACCGATAGAGATCCGGACACAGAGACAGAGGCAGAGACAGAGACGCACACAGCGGCGCCGAAGAGCGCCGCCGGCGTGTCTGTTTTTCCGGAAAAAGTTCTTTCCGCCCCAATGTTGCAGGACGCCTTGCAGCACCCCGACGATTATCGGCCGGAACAACTCGCCGCCGCCCTGTACGAGGCCTGGAAAGCGCAAATCAACGCCCACGAGGGCGCCCGCGCGATCCGGAATATCGTCGCCCTGCTGACGAAAGAGGGCCAGCCCTTTGCACGGCTCGCGGCGGCCTTCGAGAACTACGCGGCGTCGCCGCGCTGCCGGAACGCGCCGCCGGACAAGCGCAAAACGGCGGCCAACTTCTACGGCGCCGATGCGACCTGGCGCGACTACGCCGAGCGGCGCCCGCCGCCGCCTACCGCGCAGGAGCAAACCGATGCCGTCATTCGAAAAATACGGGAGCTGCGTGGGCGCATTTACGATCTGTCGCGGGGCCGCTTGGACGTCGAAACGGCCGTCGGGCCGGAATTGGCGCCGCTTTTCCGGAAACTGGTGACGACCGGAACCATCCAACGTTGGGGCAATGGCACCGCCGCCGAAAAGGAGCGCCACATGCCCGGCGATGTCGCGGCGGTGGTGGCCGAAATGGCCGCGAGCCAACCCGCTCCGGCGACGGCGGCGGCGCGGGACGGGCCATGAATCCGGGCAATTCGCCTGCCCCGTATTCTTGACATCAACTCGCCGCTCGTTACGTTCTGAGTAGCACAGCACGACGGCACAGGCGGCGAACTATGGACCAGACGAACCGCGCCAAGGCGCTGATTATCGGGGCCGGCCCGGCGGGATTGGCGGCGGCCGGCGCGCTGACGTTCGCCGGAATTCCCTACGTGATTCTCGAACGCAACGGCCAGGTCGGTTGCTCGTGGCGCAATCATTACGAACGGTTGCATCTGCACACGACGCGCCGGACCTCGGGCCTGCCGCACTGGCCCTTCCCCAAGTCGTATCCGACCTACCCCTCGCGGCAAAACGTCGTCGATTATCTGGAACGGTACGCGGAACATTTCCGCATCGCGCCGCGGTTCGGCGAGCCGGTCGTCAAGGCCGCGCGCCGCAGCGGCGGCTGGGACGTCGAGACGGCGAAGGGTCGCTACGCGGCCGACAACCTGATCGTCGCGACGGGGTACAACGCGGCGCCGGTCCGCCCGACCTTTCCGGGGATGGAAAAGTTTCGCGGCCGGACGCTGCACAGTTCGGCGTATCGCAACGCGGGGCCGCATCTCGGCCGCCGCGTGCTGGTCGTCGGCTGCGGCAATTCGGGCGCGGAAATTGCGCTCGACCTCAGCGAAAACGGCGTCGACGTCACCCTGGCGATCCGCAGCCCGATTCACGTGATCCCGCGCGACCTCGGCGGCGTGCCGTTCATCGAAATCGCCATCGCCAACAGTTTCCTGCCGCTCGCCGTGGCCGACTTCATCGCCCTGGCGACCTTGCGCCTGGCCGTCGGCGACCTGCAAAAATACGGCATCCAGCGCCCCGCGCTCGGCCCGGCCGCGCTGGTCGAAAAATTCGGGCGGGTGTCGCTGATCGACGTGGGCACGCTGGCCGCGATCAAACGCGGAACAATCAAAACGTCGCCCGGCGTCGAGCGCTTCACCGCCGCGGGCGTGCGCTTCGTCGGCGGACGCGAAGCGGCGTTCGACGACGTGCTCTTCGCGACCGGTTACCAGGCGCGGCTCGACCAATATCTCGAGGGCGCCGCGCAATTCGTGAACGAACGCGGGCTGCCGAAATGGCACGGCCGGGAGGTCGATTCGTCGGGCCTGTATTTCTTGGGGTTCCGCAACCCGGTCACCGGCATGCTGCGCGAAATCCGCCTCGAAGCCGAACGCATCGCCGCCGATCTGAAACGGAAGAACCGCCCGCGCTGACCGCGCCTTGTCAGGCAGTCGATTCCCGAAAATTCACGCCGTTTTGTCGCCCGGCGCATCCGGCGGCGGCGCAACAGCGGCGTCGGCCGCGCCAGCGACGTCGGCCGAAGCGGCCGGCGCGGCGCCCGGCGTCTCGGCCGCGAGGGGCGCGAGCGCGTCGGGTTCGATTTTCGGCAGCTTCTCGATCGCGTCGAAGGTTTTCGCGACCACCATCAGTTGCACGACGAGCAAGACGAGCGGGGCCAGGCGCCAGATGCCGCCGAGGAACTGCAGCCACGACAGCAGCCAAAGGGTGGCCGCCGCGGTGAAATAGCCGACGGGCAATTCCGGCGCGTCAATCTTGCGGCGGGCGAGCAGCGCGTTGTGGTCTTGCGCAAAACCGCTCATCACCAGGAACAGCCAATAAAAATTGAAGACCGGTATGAACGAATAGCCGACGGCTTTGCCCGGCGTCATCGTGGCCGAGCCGTCCTGAATCGCGGCCCAAGCGCGCTGAAACACGAGCAGCGTCAAAATGTACGCGAGGAGAAACGTGAAATACGCGCCCTCGCCGCGCAAGCGAGCGAGCGCGCCGAGAAACAAAAAGACGCCGATGCCCAGCAGATAATAAATTTTCGCGTTCGATTTCACGCAGAACCTCCCAAGTCGGGTCGAGTGCGTTTGGCGCCGCCACGCAGCGCGATCTTATCGCGGCCGGCGCGCGGCGCAAGAGGCGCCGCGAGGCCGCCGCGCGGCAAAGCCGCGACCAAATTTCGGCTTGCAAATTGCGGGAGGCGCCGGCGGGGAATTTTTCACCGCAAAGACGCCCCTCGACTTCGCTCGGAGCAGGCGCCGACCGCAAGGAAAGAAGCAACGATTGCGCCTTCGGTTGTTGCAGAATTATCCCCGCGCAACAGAATGCCGAGAGCGATTGGATTTCCGCCAGACCGTTGCTATGATCTCGCCGCAAACCCACGGGAGGGGCGAGCCATGCACATCAAGGCCTGCGGCGAGATCGAAGCCGTCGAAATGGGAATGCCGGGCGCGGAAGGCGTGACGATGCGCGTCGTCATCGGGCCGGCGCAGGGCGCGAAGAACTTTGTCATGCGGGTGTTCGAGGTCGCGCCGGGCGGCCATACGCCGCTTCATCGGCACGACTTCGAGCACGAGATTTTCATCCATGCCGGCCGCGGCGAAATCATCGATGAAGGCGCGACGAAGGCCGTGGAGCCGGGCCACGTCGCGTTTCTGGCGCCGAACAACGAGCACCAGATTCGCAACACCGGGCCGGCGACGCTCGTTTTCGTCTGCGTGATTCCCCATCGCGAATGACGCCCGACGAAACGCTGCAAAAGAAAATCGACGATACGCCGCTCGATCCGGGCGTGTATCTGTGGAAGGACGCGACCGGCCGCGTGATCTACGTCGGCAAGGCGAAGGCGCTGCGCCATCGCGTCCGGCAATATTTCCAGCGCATCGAGGAAAAAGATCCCAAAACGCAGTTGCTGCTGCGGCACATCGCCGACCTCGATTGGATCGTCGTCGGCTCCGAAAAAGAAGCGCTGATCCTCGAAGCGACGCTGATCAAAAAATATTTCCCGCGGTACAACGTCCGCCTGCGCGACGACAAGCGCTTCATCAGCCTGCGGCTCGGGATGAACCATCCGTTTCCGCGCCTCTACGTCGCGCGCAAGGCCAAACGCGACGGCAGCTTTTACTTCGGGCCGTTCTCCGACGCCCGCGCCGCCCGCGAGACGCTGCGCTTCATCGACAGCGCCTTCATGCTGCGCAAATGCGAGGACGCGAATTTCGCCTCGCGCCAGCGGCCGTGCCTCCAATATCAAATCCGCCGCTGTTACGCGCCGTGCGTCGGGTACATTGACGGCCCGCAATACGCGGCGCTCGTCGACGAAGTGAAACTGTTTTTCGCCGGCCGCCTGCAGGATCTGCTGCCGTCGCTGCGCGAGCAAATGGCGGACCAATCCGCCGCGCTCGAATTCGAGGCCGCCGGCCGGCTGCGCGATCGCATCCAGGCGATCGAGCGGACGCTGGAGAAGCAGCACGCGCAGGCCCACGGCCGCGGCGACCGCGACGTCTACGGCCTGCACCGCGCCGGCGCCGCGCTGGTCATCGCGCAGGTCTTCGTGCGCAGCGGCGCGATCGTCGGCCAGCGCGTCTACCCGTTCAAGAACATCGAAGACGACGACGCGCAGGCGTTGCGGCAATTGATCGGCGTTTACTACACGGGCGACAACGTCGTGCCGGCGCAGGTGCTGCTGCCCGTCGAGCCCGAGGGCGGCAGCGAGCCGCTGGCCGACTGGCTCGGCGACCTCGCCGGCCGCAAGGTCGAGGTGCGCGTCGCGCAGCGCGGCGAAGGGCGCGACCTCGTCGAGATCGCCGAGGCGAACGCGCGCCGGCATTTCGAGGCGCGGCGCAGTTCGCTGCTCGCCGCGGCCGACGTGCTCGCCGATTTGCAGGACAAGCTGCAACTGCCGAGCGCGCCGGAGGTCATCGAGTGCTTCGACATTTCCAACGTGCACGGCAAGCAGGCGGTCGCGTCGCAGGTGCGCTTCACGCAGGGCGAGCCGGACAAAAGCGGCTATCGGCGCTATCGCATTCGCCTCAAGGAAGAGTCCGACGACGTGGGGATGATGCGCGAGGCGTTGACGCGGCGGCTGACGCGCGGCGTGCGCGAGAGCGATCTGCCGGACCTGCTGCTCGTCGACGGCGGACGCGGCCAACTGCACGCGGCGATGGCCGTCCTCGACGACGTGTGCCCGACCGGCCTGCCCGTCGCGGCGATCACCAAGATCAAGGACCTTGCGCCCGGCGAGGTTGCCGCGAAGGACAAGGTGTATCTGCCGGGCCGCAAGAACGCCGTCACGTTCCGCGCCGAAAGCCACGCGCTGCACCTGCTGCAACGCATCCGCGACGAGGCGCACCGCTTCGCGATCGCCTATCATCGCCTGCTGCGCGCGAAGAAATTCACCGCCAGCGAACTCGACGAGATCCCCGGCGTCGGGCCGGAAAAGAAAAAAAACCTCCTGAAGCATTTCGGCAGCCTCAAGCGCGTGCGCGAGGCGGCGGTCGCCGAGCTCGCCGAAGCGCCGGGCATCGGGCCGGAACTGGCGCAGGCGATTCACTCCCACTTGCACGATCATGCGTAACCGGCCGCTGCTGACGGCCGCGCTGGCGTTGATGGCCGGCCTGTGGCTCGGCCGCACCTTGACGCCCCCGCCGGCGCCGATTTACCTCGCGCTCGCGGCGGCGACGGGCGGCCTGCTCTGGGCGCTGTGGCGCCGCGGCCTCGCGGCGCGGCACGCGGCGCTCGGCCTGTTTTTTCTGCTCCTGGGCCTGGCGCGGATCGGGGCGATTTGCCATCCGAGCCTGCCGCCGAACCACTTATCAAACTGGATCGGCGGCAAACCCGTGCTGTTGGAAGGAACCGTGATCGAGGGGCCCGCGCGGCACGCGGACGGCCGCAGCACGTTCGTGCTCGACGCGCAGAAGGTCATCCTCCCCGACGACGAATGGACGCGCACGGCCGGCAAAATCCGGCTCCGGGCCGGCCGCGGCATGCCCGCCTTCGGCAAGGGGGCGACCCTTCGCGTCAAATCCACCCTGCAATACGTCGCCGCCAATCGGACGCCCGGCGCCTACGACCCGAGTTGGGAGTCGGTCACGCAGGGCGTGCTGCTGCAGGGCCGGGCGACGAGTCCGCGGCGCATCGCCATCGTCGAGCCGGCGCCGTTTGGGCCGGCCGCGATCGTCGAGAAAATCCGCGCGCGCATCGCCGCGGCGGCGGATTCCGGCCCCGGTTGGCAGCCGTGGCTGGTGCGCTGCCTGGCGCTCGGCGATCAATCGCGCAACGACCAGGTCGTCCACGACGCCTTTTACGAGGCCGGCGTGATTCACGTGCTGGTGATCGCCGGCCTGCACATCGGCGCCGTCGCCGGCCTGATTTACGCCGCGGTCTGGTTCGCCTTGACGCGTTCGCCGCGGTTGGCCGCGCGGCTGCGGCCGTGGCGCTGGGCGGCCGCGGCGGCGGCGCCGGCGGCCATCGGTTACGCGTGGCTGGCGGGCGGCGCGACGAGCGTGTCGCGCGCCTGCATCATGTACCTCGTGCTGCTGTTTTCGCTGTATATCGGCCGCCGGCGCGACCCGCTGATCAGCCTGGCCGCGGCGGCGATTCTCGTGCTGCTCTACGACCCGGGCGCGCTGTGGTCGCCGGGCTTCCAGTTCAGTTTCGCGGCGGTCGGGGGGATCATCCACTGGCGCGGCGTCGCGGCGCGTTTCGGCCGACTCGGCATATCCGCCACGCCGCTGCCGACCAACCGCTGGCTCGACCTTGTGCGCCGCTGGTTCCTGACAAGCCTGGCGGTCTCGCTGGCCGCGTGGCTGGCGACGGCGCCCGTCAGCCTCTGGCATTACGGCCTGCTCGCCACCGCCGCGCCGCTTGCCAATTACGCGGCTATCCCGCTGTTCAGCGTCGCAGCGATTCCGTTTCTGTTATTCGGCTGCGTCGCGTGCTTCGTCAGCCCGGCCGCGGCGCATCTGTGCTGGCGCGTCACCGAAATCGCGATGGACCAGGTCTTCGGCGCCGTGCTGCTGCTCGAACGCCTGGGCCTGAAGATGGTGTTGCTCGGCCGCCCGACGTGGCCGGAGTTGATTCTTTATGTCGCGTTGTTCATCGCCGTCCCGTATCTCGGCCGGCCCGCGGTGCGGCGCGTCGCCGCCGCCGGCCTCGCGGTCCTCATCGCGCTGCCGTTCGGCTCGGCATGGCTGGCGCGGCGCCAACAAGAGTTCACGTTCACGATGCTCGATGTCGGCCAGGGTTTGTCCGTCCTCCTGCAGGCCCCCGGCGGCAAGACGCTGCTGATCGACGGCGGCCCCGACCCGAACGGCCGCACGACCGCGCCGTTCTTGGCGGCGCGCGGCATCCGCCGCCTCGACGCCGTCGCGTGCAGCCATCCGCACCCGGACCACTACGAAGGTCTGTTTCCGGTCGTCGAGCGGTTCTCGGTCGGCGAATTCTGGACCATCGACCTGCCGCGCGCCTTTCGCGAAATGGGGCCGTGGCTCGGGCTGCTCGCCCGCGCGCGCGAACGCGGCATCCCCGTGCGGCGGCTGTCGCGCGCCGACCCGCCGTTCGACTGGAACGGCCTGCGCATCGAGCCGCTCAATCCGCCGGCCGATCCGCCCCTGGCCTGGGAGCCGAACGACCTCGCGCTGGGGCTGCGGCTATCCTGGCGCGGGCGCACGGCGCTGGTCACCGCCGATATGGAAAGTTACGCCGAGGATTCGCTGCTCGCCAGCGGCCGCGATTTGCGCGCCGAAATCGCGCAGGTCGGCCATCACGGCTCGAACACCAGCAGCCAGGAGGATTTCGTCGACGCGACGCACGCCGCATACGCGCTGGTTCCCGTCGGCTTCCAAAACCAGTACCGCCTGCCGCGGGCCGAAATCATCGCCCGCTGGCGCGCCGCCGGCGCCACGATCTGGCGCACCGATCTGGACGGCGCGATCGAATGCACGACCGACGGCGCGCCGTGGCGCTGCCGCTCGATCGCGCCGCCGCCGAGCAATCCGCTGTTGGCGCTCCATCCGCCGACCGGCGCCGGCGACAAGGCTGGCGGCAAAGAACCGAAGGTCAAAGAATCGGCGTCTGACGAGGAGGCCGCAAATCCGCCGTGAGCGCGAGAGCCGATCCGGCGCCACACCACGCGCGGGCCTGCGTCAACGAATTGGGCTTCGCCGCCCCGAGGCACGACCCCTATCGGCGCTAGAATAAGACCCGCAACGCTCTGGAAAGCGCCGAATTGCGCTCGTTTCCGATCGCGCAGAGCCCACCCTAAAATCTCGGTTCCCGAAATTTCCCGCCCCTCCGCGCCGCACGGGCTGTCCGGGAGAATGCCGGACACGCGACTTAACTCGCGCCTGGTCCGCTGGCGCCCGCCGCAAAATCACGCCCTGCCGTAATGCAATATCGTGCGGCTGTCGCCTACGGCGAACGCGTCCGAAACCGAGCTTCCCCAAACGCCTTCCAGCGAAACCGTTGCCTCCCATGCCAAATCGTCGTCATTGTCGTCATCATCGTCGGGCGAGGCGTCGTTGTCGCCGTTGTCGTCATTGTTGTCGCCGTCGTTATTGTTGTTGTCGTCATCGTTGTCATTGTCATTGTCATCATCGTCATTGTCGTCATCGTCGGCCGGCGACGCATCGTTGTCGTCTGTGTGTTTGGCGCCGCCGCCGCACGCAAGCCCCAGGAGCAGGAGGAAGGCGAAGACTACGAAACCGACCCGCGCCAAGGTTTTCATGTGCACCCCGGCCGGCTTGGCGATCCCGCTGGGACATGGACCACTCTGCGAATGGCGGCTTTCGTTCTCAACTTTCCTGGTCCACACGAATGAGCAAGAAGCTGTGCGACGGCAGCGCGGGCAGATCGGGAATCGTCCATTGTTTCCGGCCTGGTAGTGCAGCGCGTGTCCGCAACTCGACCTGCGCGAGGACCGCCGACCGCAAGTCGCCCCTTCTCATTTCCGGCCTGCCTTTCCCGACGCAAACGTTTTTCCCATGACTCTCGGAATGTCTGTTCCCGGAGCAGATTTCACCCCCGGGCGGAAACAAAGTCAACCGCGGCTTCATTCTGCCGAAGACGGGGATCCCGCCCGGGTATACCGCCGCAGAGATGGCTGGCAACGCTAGCTCGGCGGCAAAAAAGAAAATTGCCTGCCAATCCATCGAGCCTAAGCGCCGTTGTGCCGCGAAGCGACCGCCACCACAACCTCTACTGGGTCCCCACTCGAATCGCGCAACGACCGCATTTCTCTTCCGCCCCGACGATTGGTCGGACAACGTCCGGAATTCGCCACCCCCCCGGAATCCCCTCTTTCGCCGAAAGTCCCATTTGCTTTCTACGCTGGCGATCCGTCGTCGTCGCAAACGACCTCGTCGCATGTTTTGCCGGGCCAGTAGGCGCCCGCGACGACGACGCACTGATCGTTGGACATGTCGTCGTAACAATAAGCGTCCTGACAACAGGCGCCGCACGTCACTTGTGAGCACACAAGGCCGAGCCCTTGGAACCCGCCGCCTTCGGAGACGCAGGCGCCGGGATTCACTCCGTCGGTACAAATCGCGTGAACGCCGCACGGCCCGGCCCCGTCATCGTCCGCCAAAGTGTCATCGTCCGTCCCGTGAGCCCCCGTCGTTTTTGTCGCGTGACCGCCGCACGCCCATGCCAAGATCAAAAACACTGCGGTCAATACGAAAAACCGCAAAAATCGCTTTTCACTGATCTTTGCCTTTTAGTGGCCGGGCAATGTGTGTTCCGCACGAGAATTGGATAGCGCCTGTTCCGCGGTTTCGTCACACTCTTGCGCGCGCCTACCCCATCGGCGAAGTGTCATTCTCGCCTGGGGAACTGTCATCGTCGCAAACGATTTGATCGCAGGTTGTCGCTTGATACCAAGCGCCGCCAGCGCAATCCCCTCTTGCGTAATCGTCCGCGCACATATGGTACTGTCAGCACGCCCCGAACTGCGTGCATGGATTCGGCGAGCAGCCCGTGAAATTGCCGTATTGGCCATGTTGCTCGACGCATTGCGGCAGCTGAACGCCATCGGTGCATTGTTGGCGCACGCAACAGGTGACAGTTGTGTCATCGTCATCAAGTACGGGATTGGAACCATGGCCGCCCGTCCTTTTCACCGTCCTGCCCCCGCAAGCCCACGCGGATGCCAAAAAAATCACCCCCAACGTGACGACCCATGAAAAACGGTTCCCGTTCATTTTTGCCTCCCCCGCGGCCGTGCGCGGCGTCTCGCGCAAAAAACCTCAAAGCACGGGCCGGCCATGCAGCGTCCCCGCCGAGCGTGGCCTCCAAGCCCGACCGAAACTAGGGACAGTCACAGTTTCTTCCTCGGCCTTTCGAGGCCGGCCTTTAAAAACCGGTGACTGTCCCTAGTTTCGGGGTGACTGTCCCTAGTTTCCGAAAGAAAATACTTTGCGTTCATTTTTGCCATCCGGCGGTCACCCGTCGAACCTCACGCCTCGGCGGCGGAAGGTGAAAGGTCGTCATCGTTCGGCAAAGTGTCGTCGTCCGGGAAATTGTCGTCGTCGCAATTGATATCGTAACACGTTGCTGTTTCGTACCAAACGCCGGAGCAAAGGTCGGCTGACATCAAGGTGTCACACCAGTGGTTCTCACAGCACGCCCCGCCCGCATCATCGTCTGGCAAAGTGTCATCGTCCGTCAAAGTATCATCGTCCGTCCCGTGAGTCCCTGTCGTTTTTGTCGCATGACCGCCGCACGCCCACGCCGAGATCAAAAACACTGCGGTCAATACGACAAACCGTAAGAACTGTTTTCCCTTCATCTTTGCCACTTCGTGGCCGGGCACTGTCCGTTCCGCATAAGAATTGGACACCGCCCTTTCCCGGCGTTTTATCACACTCGCGCGCGTGATCTATCCTACGGGCGAAGCGCCATCGTCATT
>Ga0181520_10008591_pt1 | contig 14418 bp, 9 predicted proteins | sample PEATcosm2014_Bin_29_FD_132451 | JGI IMG/M metagenome (GOLD analysis project Ga0181520, IMG submission 132451) | Peatland microbial communities from MTU Mesocosm Facility, Houghton, MI, USA - PEATcosm2014_Bin02_30_metaG | ecosystem: Environmental > Terrestrial > Soil > Wetlands > Peat | place... | reverse complement strand
TGTCGACGGCCTTCATGAGGCCGATGTTGCCCTCCTGAATGAGGTCGAGGAACTGGAGGCCGCGGTTGGTGTACTTTTTGGCGATGGAGACGACGAGGCGCAGGTTGGCTTCGATCAGCTCGCGCTTGGCCTGATCGGCGTCCATGTCGCCCTGGATCATTTCGCGCTGGGTGCGCTTGAGCTCGGCGATGGAGACGCCGGCATCGCCCTCGATCTTTTCGAGGTCGGCCTTGCAGTTTTTCTGCTGGCGGCGGTACTCCTTTTTGAGCTCCTCGCTCTTGCTGGCGTCGTATTTCTGGTCGAGCGAGCGGATCTGGCGCTCGAGGGTGCGCATGGTGTCGACAGTCTTGTTGACCTTGTCGAGCAGGCGCTTGCGCTCGATGGGCGTGTACTTGAGCTCGCGCACGATGCGGGAGATGAGGACCTTTTCGCGGGCGATTAGCCAGCGGGTGTGGCGGGCGACGGAGGCTTTGACCTTGGTGCCGGCGGCGGCCTGCTTCTCTTCGAGCACGCCGATGCGTTTCTGGTGCTTGATGAGCGCGTCGATGCGGGCAACGGTGGCCCGGACGCGGGTTTGCACGACCTCTTCGGTGAGCTCTTCCTCGTCGAAGATGACCACCTCTTTTACGTTGCGGACGCCGCGCTTGAGGTCCTCAGCGAGGGCCACGATCTCGCGGATGACGATGGGCGAGCGGGAGATGGCCTTGAGCACGCGCATCTGGCCGCGCTCAATGCGCTTGGCGATTTCAACTTCGCCTTCGCGGGTGAGCAGAGGCACGGTGCCCATCTCGCGCAGGTACATGCGGACGGGGTCGTTGGTCTTTTCGAGCGTGCCCGGGGTGAGGTCGAGCTCGACGTCTTCGCCCTCTTCGGCTTCGAATTCCTTGTCGCGGCCGAACTTGGGAGCGTCGAGCAGGTCGATGCCCTGGGTGCCGATGGTGGTAATCAGGTCGTCGAGGTCGTCGGGCGAGCCGATCTCTTCAGGCAGGATGTCGTTGACATCACCGTAGGTGAGATAGCCCTTCTCCTTGCCAACCTCAATGAGGCCGTCGATATCGGGTTCGAATTTGTCGTCAATCGCCAAAATATGCCTACTCTCTTTGGCAGGCCTGGAAATCCAGACAGTGCCGGATGTAATGAGGCCGCCGCTCCGAGAAGAGGTTGCGACGACCTGAGCGCTGCGGCCTACGGGATCAATTCGATGCTTGTCCCGTGTTGGGCAGCGACAGCGCTTTGAAACAGTTGCACCGGCAACGTGCCGATGCGCCGACCACCCTGAAGCACGCGGCAACGCCCCGGGCGGGGGCAAGCGTGTGGGCAGGGTCTGGCCTGCGCAAAACCCGGAAAATGCCGGATTTCTTGTGGAAATCGCGGTGCTCCGGGGCGCACGCAGATAGACCTGCGGTCACCCGCAAAAAGTAGCGGCTTCAGGTGGTTGCTCGGATCAGGATGACTTGCGCTTCAGGTTTTCGCCTGATCAGCCCGCGAGCCGCAGCTCATATGTGGGGCAAAGGGGCGCGCATCCTCACAGAGATCAACAGATTACCACATTTTGGAGCGAAATTTCCGCCAAATTCCGCGCCCCTTGCAGCAATCCTGACTATTTGACGCGGGAAGGGGGGAATTTGATGCAAATGGGGCTGGGCGACGTCGGCAAAGCCGGTCTCCGGCGACCATTTCCCCAGTTTCCGGATTGAGGCCTGATCGGTTAGATCATATGTCCCTCCCCTGGAGCGCTGACTTGAGATTGAGTTTACCGTGCAAAACCGCGAGAACCAGCAGGGGGCTGGCATCTGGTCGATAAACCACCAGATAGTTCGGATACCGGGGCACCGGCCAAAAGCGCACATCTGCGTTCGTTAGTTCAGGGCGTTGACGGCCCATGAGTGGAAACCGGGCAAGTAGTTGGCACGATGAAACGATCTTGGTGACAACCCGTTCTGCGGCCCTTGGGCTGTCATTTGCGATGAACCCCCAAATCGAATCCAGGTCGTCAAGCGCTCCTGATGCGAACTGAACTTCGGGGGACAACTCAGGCTGTCCGGCGCATTGCGCGGCGACTGCGCAATACCTGAATCACATCGTCGCCATCAATGAGTTCGCCGCGTTCGGCTTGAGCAAGCCGTTCGGCCAAGAGGGCATCCAGTTCAGATCGATTCTCAAGGAGCCAGTCCTCGGTTTCGAGCCTTGCTTCGATAGCGGAGAATGCCTGTTCCAGCGCTTGTTCCCGGCTCAGGCCGACTTTCTCCGCACGGTCGAGGATGGCTTCATGCTCTGGCTTGAGATTGATCATCATCTGAAGACCTCCGAGACTCGAGCTCGACCAGCAACTTATTCCTCAATTCTATATCGATTACTCATTGCGGAAACTCAGTCTTCGATTCCACGTGCGTGGAGTTCGCGGAGGGCGCGGTCGAGGGCGAGCTTTCGCTGGGTGAGGACGGCGAGCTCGGCATGGTCGGCTCGGCGCTCGGCTTCGGCGATGAGGTCGCGGAGATCGCGCAACTGGGCCGCGATGGAGCGCTCCTCGATCTCCTGAATCGCGCTTTGGACTTCGACGGACTCGGGGGGCTTGGTTTCCGCCAATAGGGCCTCTGCGAGGAGGGCGCGCTGGGCGGGGTCTTCGAGGACGTCCATGGGATCGTTTGCCTGGCGATTGGCGAGGGCAAGCAGGGCTGGGGCGGCGTGCAGCGGCTCAAACCATGCGGGCTGCTGAAGGATGGCCTGGGCGGCATGGCGGCGGGCCTGCTCGCCGTCGGGGTCGGTAATGGCGAGGGCGCGGAGGAGGACGCGCTCCACTTCAGTGAGGGTAGCCGCGCGGGGTTCGATGCGGTCGCGGCGCTTGAGGGCAGCCTGGCGAAGCTCTTCGCGGAGGACGGCTGAGTCGATGCCAAGCTTCTGGGCGGCGTCGGAGGCGAACTGGTCGCGGGAGAGCTTCTCAGGCATGCGTCGGATGTGAGGGAGCAGATAGTTCATGGCTTTGAGCTTCTGCTCGGAGGTTGCGCCGGGGAAGAGCTGTCGCGCGCGCGCGATGAGAAAGTCGGACTGGCTGCGTGCGGTACGCAGCGCTGCCATGTACGCATCAACGCCGCGCTCGCGGATAAAGCGATCGGGATCGAGACCGTCTTCGAGCGATACGAGCTTGATGGTGAAGCCTTCTTCGGTAAGCAGCGCGATGGTTTTAGCGGCGGCGTTCTGGCCGGCGTCGTCGGGGTCGAAGTTGGCGAGAATCTGAGAGGTGTGGCGCTTGAGAATGGCGACCTGCTGCTCGGTGAAGGCGGTTCCGCTGGTGGCGATGACGTTTTGAATGCCGCGCAGAAAGACGGAGATGCAGTCCATCTGGCCCTCGACGAGCAGTGCGAACTCAGCCTGGCGGATGGCTGCTTTGGCCTTGTCGAGGTTGAAGAGGACGTGGCCTTTGGAGTAGAGCGGCGTCTCCGGCGAGTTGATGTACTTGGCGCCTGCCTTATCTCCTGTCTCGAGGGTGCGTGCGGTGAAAGCGATGATGCGGTCGGATTCGTTGGCGATGGGAAACATGACCCGCTTGCGGAAGCGGTCGTAGAGCGGACCCTGCGAACCATCGCCCTGCTCCTTTGAGCTGAAGAGGCCGCTGGCGCGCAGGGTCTCAGTGTCGGCCATTGACCTGAGTCGTTCTTCGAGAGCGTGAAAGCTGTCGGGCGCATAGCCGATGCGGAATTTTTTTATTCCATCTGGAGCGAGGCCGCGACCGGACAGATACGCTCGGGCAGTGGCTCCTTCGGGGGCGGCTAGCTGCTCCTCGAACCAGACGCAGGCGGCTTCGTGGAGGTCGAGGAGCTTGCTGCGGAGGCGTGAGCTGGCGGCTTCTTCGGGCGAGGAGAATTCGCGCTTGGGGAGCGGGATGCCGCACTTCTGCGCGACGATGCGGACAGCCTCAGGGAAGCCGACATTCTCGATCTTGCCGACGAAGCTGAATACGTCGCCAGAGGCCTGACAACCAAAGCAGTGATAGAACTGGCGGACCGCGTGGACGGAGAAGGAGGGGGACTTCTCTTTGTGAAAGGGGCAGAGGCCGGAGTAGTTTTGCGCGCCGGACTTGCGCAGGCGGATGTAGCCCTCGATGATCTTGACGATATCGGCCTGCTGCTTGACGGTTTGTGCGAAGTCGGACACGGCGGGGGCTGTATTGAGGATAAGGCTTCCGAGCGTTCGCTCATGTGGAAGATGGAGCTGGCTGGCTCGGGCGAACATACCGCCGCATCTGGTTTGGCCATGGCGAGGTCCTTGTCGGGACCTCGTCTCAGTTCGCAGGCAATCTACTATGGTTAGGCTCGGTCGCGACCTGTCATGGCTTGGGCCGTTGGTACGAGGGAACAAAGGGCTTGCCGTCGATGTTGTAGGCGACGCTATATTGCACCTCGATGGGTTGGCCGTCGACCAGGTACGGCTTGTACTTCCATTTGCCGACCGCGCTTTGAAGGGCGTCTTTCAGTTCCTGAGGATTAATGTTCGCACCGGGCAGGATTTTGACCGTTCCGTCTTTGCGGATGAGGATGGGAACGTTGAAGACGCCGCGATAGGGCATGCCAGTGGGCTGGATGGGAAGTGCAGCCGCCACTTCGTAGATCGATTCGGGGCGCGGGAGCCCGGGCTCAATGGCATAGGGCTGAGGGACAGCGTCCTTGCCAGGCTTGACACGATCGGCATTGGCATCGGCTAACGGCTCAAGGAGCGAGACCTTCAATTCTGTGTCGAGTTTGCCGTCGATACGGACTTTCACATCGTGGGCGACGGCGCGGCCCTGAAACACCTGGATATCGTCGAACTGGACGGTTGTCTTGCCGGAAACGATGATCCTGAGGTGAGAATCCTGATCGAGGCAATAGGTTGGGAAAAAATCATCGGTGTTTTCACCGGGCGCATAGCGGTGGGGATTGACCACCGAGACGCAGTTGAGCGTTATCCCGCCAAAATCCCCTCTTTTCATTTCCAACTGATAATCGGGATGGATGTTGGCGACCATTGCCAGCGGATCGATGACCGGGCGGGCAAACTTAATATTGTCGGCGATTGCGTCGAACTGATCGTGCCCGGGCTTTGACTGGTACTTTTCGAGTCGGGAGACGCTCCACTCAGAGAAGTTCATTCCTGGTGGGCCGGTGAAGGTGCGACGCCATTGGTCGGGCGCGATGGTCCACTGCTCAACTGTCCCACTGAGGGGCTTGGGGCTTTCCCAACTTAGATACAGAAGATCGATCTTCAAATGCCAGGGCGTGAGACCGCTGCCGGCAAGGCCGTTGGCCTTGATGCCGGACTGCAGAAGATTGTGCGCAAGGGAATTGATCTGTTCCGCGGCAGAGTGATCGTCTGCAGCAGCGGCGGGCGCGGAGCTTTGCGCGCGGAATGGGCAAGAGAGCAGGAAGGCAGCGACCGCTGCCAATGCGGCAACGCGAATGGATGCGGACAAGCCGCGGCGAAGGGATTTCGTGAACGAAAAACGGATGGTCATATTGTGCCTCAGAACAACGCCAACCATCTTACACAATCGTGACGAAGTGAAGTTGTAACCGAGGAGACGAGGTGGGAGCCGAGCCGAGGATGCCTTCACTGCCATAGAGAGCGTGCGACCTTGGTACGGAGATCGAATGCGCAAGATTACCTTGGCCCAATTTGACAGAGGAACTGGATCAACCGGTCGTTGGACTAAATAGCCGTGATCGGCTCCCCGAAGCGCGACCGCTGACGGGATCGCGCTTCGAATTGGAGGCACTCGCTTAGTGTGCGCCAGTGTATGCGGCCCATTCGGGGTTGGCCGGTTGAGACGCGGGGACAATGGTCTTGCCATTGATGACGTAACCGGCTGTATATTGCACCTCAATAGGTTGGCCGTCGACCAGGTAAGGCTTGTACTTCCATTTGGCGACCGCGCTTTGAATTGCGTCTTTCAGGTCCTGGGGATCGATGTTGGCGCCGGGCAGGACTTTGACCGTTCCATCTTTGCGGATGAGGATGGGGACGTTGAAAGAGCCTGTATAGGGCAAACCCTCGTGCTGGATCGGCATGGCAGCGGCCGCTTGGTAGACCGGTTCGGGGCGCGGGAGCCCGGGCTCAATGGCATAGGGTTGGACGACAGCGTCTTTGCCGGGCTTGACGCGATCGGGATTGGCATCGGCCAGCGGCTCAAGGAGCGAAACATTCATCTCGGTGTCGAGTTTGCCATCGATACGGACCTTCACGTCGTGAGCGACGGCGCGGCCCTGAAACACTTGAATATCGTCGAACTGGACGGTTCTCTTGCCGGAGACGATGATCCTCAGGTGAGAATCCCGATCAAAGCAATAGGTTGGAAAGAACTCATCGGGGTTTTCACTGGGAGCGTAGCGGTGGGGATTGACCACGGAGACGCAGGTGACCGTAATGCCGCCAAGATCTCCTTTCTTGGCTTCCATCTGGTAGTCGGGATGGATGTTGGCCGCCAGGGCGAGAGGGTCGATGACCGCGCGGGTAAAGCGAACATTGGCGACGTTGGCGTCAAAGAGATCGTGCCCCTGTTTTGACTGATACTTTTCGAGACGGGAGACGCTCCACTCGGAGAAGTTCATTCCGGGCGGCCCAGAGAAGGCGCGACGCCATTGGTCGGGCGCAACGGTCCACTGCTCGACTGCTCCGCTGAGGGGCTTGGGGCTCTCCCCGCCAAGATAATGAAGATCGATCTTCAAATGCCAGGGCGCAAGACCGCTGCCTGCAAGGCCGTTGGCCTTGACGCCGGACTGCAGAAGATTGTGCGCAAGGATGTTGATCTGTTCGGTGGCCGGGTGATCGTCGGCCGCAGCGGCAGGCGCGGAGTTTTGCGCACCGAGGGGTAAGGAGAGCATCACGCCGGCGAACGACGCGAGCGCAGCGCCGCGAATGGATGCAGACAAATCGCGCCGAAGGGATTCATTGAACGAAAAGCAAATGGTCATATTTGGCCTCTGAATTAAAGTCCCCCATCTCAGACATTCACGATGAAGGCAATTTGCAACATTGGATGGAGGATTCAGAGGGGACCGTTGTTGGGACGCTTCGGAGAGTTGATGGTAAGCGAGTGGAGCTCAAAAAGTTTGAAGGCCGACTTAAATGTGCCGGCGAGCCGAGCCGGGGATGCGCTCACTGCTATAGAATTCGTGCGACCTTGAAGCGGACGGCGGATGCGCACGCAGGACGGATTGCGTATTGCGACAAGCCGGCAGAGCTGCTCTGCGTCGGAATGAAGAAATCGATTTACCAGGAAAGACTCAAGGAGAACCATGAAATTCGCCGCAAGTATTGCCTGCATCTGCCTGAGCGCGAGCACGCTGATCGCTCAGTCGACCAACACAAGCCAGCATGCTTCGGGCGCCGCGCGGGTCGACACTCGGGTTGATGGCATCGTTGCCAAGATGACCCTGGAGGAGAAGCTGGACTACATTGGCGGGACAGGGTTCGCGATCAGGGCGATGCCGAACCTGCAACTGCCGTCGTTTGAGATGTCGGACGGCCCCTATGGAGTGCGGAGCAATGCCGGCTTCCCGTCGACAACATATGCGATCGGCATCGGGCTGGCTGCTTCGTGGGATCGAGAGCTGGCGGAGCGCGTGGGAGCAGGGATCGGCAGGGACGCGCGGGCACGCGGGGTTCACTACATGCTTGGGCCCGGCGTGAACATCTATCGCTCGCCGCGGAACGGGCGCAACTTCGAGTACTTCGGCGAGGATCCGTATCTCGCCGCGACGATTGCGGTGGGGTACATCGAGGGGATGCAGAAGCAGGGAGTGAGCGCGACCATCAAGCACTTCATGGGGAACAACTCGGAGTTTCTGCGGCACGATTCGGACTCGATCATCGACGAACGAACGGAGCGGGAGATCTACCTGCCCGTGTTTGAGGCCGCGGTGAAGAAGGCGCAGGTGGGAGCGATTATGGACTCCTACAACCTGACCAACGGCCTGCACATGACGCAGAACGGGTATCTGAATATCGACGTGGTGCGCAAGGATTGGGGCTTCAAGGGCGTGATCATGAGCGACTGGGATGCCAGCTACGACGCTGTTGGCGAGGCCAACGGAGGGCTGGACCTTGAGATGCCGACGGGAAGGTTCATGAACAGGAAGAACCTGCTGCCGGCGATGAAAGACGGCAAGGTGAGCGAGGCGACGATTGACGAGAAAGTGAAGCACATTCTGGGGTTGGCGGAGCGGTTTGACTGGCTCGATCGGGAGCAGACGGACAGTTCGCTATCGGTTTACAGCGCAAAGAACGATGAGGTCGCTCTGGAGACTGCGCGGGAGGGCGCGGTGCTGCTGAAGAATGAAGGACACCTGCTGCCACTGGAAAAAAGCAAGATCAAATCGATTCTGGTGGTGGGGCCGGATGCGTATCCCGGAGTGCCGGTGGGCGGCGGCAGCGCAGGCGTGAGGCCGTTCAGCCTGGTGAGCGATGTGGAGGGGATTCAGAGGATTGCCGGGCCGGATGTGACCGTTTTCTACGATCGCGGACTGCCGGCGGTGCAGGACCTGGCGCGGATGACGCAGTTCTACACCGAGGCTGAAGGCGGAGGCCCAGGCGTGACGGTGGAGACCTTTGAAAATCTCGACGTCTCGGGAACGCCTGCATCGACCAGGGTGGCGAGGAGTATCAACGACCAGGGAATGGGCTGGGGGACGCCGGCGGAGCCGGGAGCAAAGAGGCACAGCCGGCGCTGGACGGGGTATTATCGCGCGGCGACGGACGGCCCGTATGAAGTTGTGCTGGAGTGTCCGGGCGAAGGCGGAGGCAACCGGCTGTTTGTGGACGACAAGCTGGTGTTCGACAACTGGAAGCTGGTGCGGGCGTTCCAGCCGCACACGACGCTGCAGCTAACCGCGGGTCCGCACAAGGTAGTGGCCGAAGACTACCGATACGAACCGGTTAACGGAAAGCTGCGCGTCGGAATTGCGGACGAGCGGACGCTTGTGTCGGCGAAGGCCAAAGCGTTGGCTGCGAAGGCCGACGTGGTGGTGATCGCGGCGGGATTTGACAACGCGAGCGAAGGCGAGGGCGGCGACCGGACATTCGATTTGCCCATCGGGCAGGACGAGATGATTCGCGAGATCGCGGCAGTGAATCCGCGTACGGTGGTGGCCATCACGTCGGGCGGCAATGTGGATTCGAGCGCGTGGCTGGAGAAGATTCCTGCATACCTGGAGACGTGGTACGGCGGGGAGCAGGGCGGCACGGCGCTTGGAGAGATTCTGTTTGGCGCGGTGAATCCGTCGGGGCACTTGCCGGCGACCTTTGAGCGGCACGCGGAAGACAACCCGACTTACTACAACTATTATCCCGAGGGAGATTCGATTCGGGTGGTTTACAAGGAAGGCGTGTTCGAGGGCTATCGTGGCTACGAACAGAGCGAAGTGAAGCCGCTGTTCCCGTTCGGATTCGGACTCTCCTACACGACGTTCAAGTACTCGAATCTTGCGGTGAGTTCTGTTGTAGGTTCATCGGGGGCAGGCGGATCGGGGCCGCATTACAAGGTCTCATTCGATTTGACCAACACCGGGCAACGCGCCGGAGCAACGGTGGCGCAGGTGTATGTTGGCGAGACGCGCGCCAGCGTGCCGCGGCCGCTCAAGGAACTGAAGGGATTTGAGCGAGTGATGTTGCAGCCGGGAGAGACAAAGCACGTGAGCGTCGAACTTGACGGGCGGGCATTCGCCTTCTACGACGTGGAAGGCAAGCACTGGAAGGTCGACGCTGGGGAGTTCGGAATTCTGGTGGGAGACTCGTCGGCAGATACACCGCTCAAGAGCAAGGTGCAGGTGAAAGAGGCGGTGGTGGAGTAGGGGCGGCTAAGAGACCTGCAGGGCAATGGAAGACGGACCCCCATGGAGCAAGTGCTGCTCGATGGGGGTTTGGTTTAGTAGAGTCGGAAGTTTACCGCGACCCAGATTCTGGCGTTGACGGGCTTGCCGTCTTTCATCGCTGGCTTGAAGCGGTAGAGTTTGACTGCTTCGAGTGCTTTCTCGTCGAGGCCCATGCCGAGGGGCTGCACGACGCGGGGATTCTGCGGGTAGCCGTGGGAATCGACAATGAGGGAGATCATGCAGACGCCCTGAAACTTCTGGCGGCGGGCTTCGTCAGAGAATTCCGCTTCGGGAGTGGTGATTGGGACGGGATTGGAGACGCCGCCAACGCCGGATGTGTAGGTCTCACCACCGAAGCTGCCATTGGCGCCGGGGCCCCAGCCAGGACCTTTACCCGGTCCGTCACCGCCGCCCGGACCGCTGCCGATGCCGGTTGGGCCGCCGGGGCCATAGGAGAGAAGGCTGACGTTGGGCGAGGTGTGGACGCCAATGTTGGGGAGCGATGGATTGTCGGGGAGCTTGATCTCGATCGGGACGGCGATGGCCGGATCGATAGCGAGCTGCGGGTGGTCGAGGATGGGGACCTGCGGAGGCGTCAGGGGCATCTCTTCACGCTGGGGCAGGCGGCCGGTGATGGGGTCGATGAGATCGTTGGCCCCGCCTCCTCCGCCACCGTGGGCGGACTGTGCGGCGGATGGAGCAAAGAGAGTGAAGTCCTTGAGATGGATGTCGCTCGAAGGCGCGTGGGGCGAATTAAAGATTGTCGTACGCAACCCCAGCAAAATGATCAGCGCCAGGATGCCACCATTGGCGATGGTTGCGGTGCCGATGGCCCAGGGATTGGCCCTGACGGCCATGCGGTCGGGCGTGGGGACCGGGGTTGAGGTCAGTTCGAGGGGCGGAAGTTTGGGTGGGAACAAGGTATCGTGAAAGCTTTCGTAAAGAGAGGACCAAATGGGCTTCTCCTCGAAGGCGGTGGTGTGGAAGGGGCTGGGCGGGCCTGCGGGGGCCGGAGGGTTCTCGGTTTGGGAGGCGGTGTTCAGCGCGCGCGGTTCGGGCATAGGACCTCGATTCCATGCCGACGACGGCATCGGTCAGACTCAGGATCGCGATCTTCAAACGGCGATACAGGATAGACGGAAGCCGCAGAGAGTCGTCACTCGGAGGGAAGGTTGTGGCTGAGATCGGGAGGAATGGGGCGCGGGCATCTTGGATCCCAGATCGGGAAACTGGGGCTTATGCCATCGGCCGTGTTTGCAGCATTTTGCTATACTTATCTGGTCCCGGAAGGGGTAGGGTCCTCCCGGGAGTTTGGCTACTTCAGCAGTAGCGCCAGGACCAGGATCACGAGCGCTGTTACGAACCGCCAGTCAATGGCGATGGTAATTGCAACTCGCATCCAGGACGATTTCTCATCCAATCGCCCTCACCTCCTTCGCGTTAGCACGGCCCGCAGGTCGTTCAAGCGGCCTGCGGACCGACGGCCCGATCTTCCGGGCCGGACAATTTCCGTCCCGATTTAGCGCCGCCGTTCCCACACACGCAAAAGAAGCGGCGCAATTCTATCGCGTTCATTCTGCGGATGAATGTGATGCCCACCGGTATATCGATCGAACTCCTTTGGGGCGCTAGAGTCGTTGGAAGATAGTCGTTGCAACGAATATCGAGCTCGCGCATCCAAGAGAGTGTAGGAAAAAGGGAGGTTGGCCATGTCGCTGAGACCGGTGAAAGAGATTCTGAGCACGAAGCCCACGCTGGAGGGAGCGGGAGTGAAGCTGCAGCGGGCGTTCGGATTTGGCAAAACAAAGGAGTTCGATCCGTTTCTGCTGCTGGACGACTTCAGGAACGATAATCCGGCAGATTACCTGGCGGGGTTTCCGTGGCATCCGCATCGCGGGATTGAAACGATTACGTACGTGCTGGCCGGCGAGGTGGAGCACGGCGACAGCCTGGGCAACCGCGGCAAGATGGGCGCGGGCGACGTGCAATGGATGACGGCGGGGAGCGGGATTCTGCACCAGGAGATGCCCAAGGGCGACGGGCAGGGCCGCGTGCACGGGTTCCAGCTGTGGGCGAACCTGCCCGCGGCGCTGAAGATGACAGATCCGCGCTACCAGGACATTCATTCGAGCGAGATTCCCGAGGTGACGGAGGACGATGGGACGAAGGCGCGGGTGATCTGCGGCGATTTCTGGGGCAAGCGCGGGCCGGTGGACGGCGTAGCAACCGACTCGGTTGTGGCCGCGCGCTACGTGGACATTTCGGTGCCGCCGGGGAGAAGCAAGCGCATCCAGGTGGAGACAACACGGAATGCGTTTGCTTATGTGTTTGCGGGAGCGGGGACGTTTAACGATGCATCGGCGCCGCAGGCAGTGCTGACCGAGAGCGGAGTGGACCCGAATGCCACTCCGGTGTACGACGCGAAGAACCACTCCCTGGTGCTGTTCGACCGCGGGGACGAAATCAGCGTGCAGGCTGGGCCGGAGGGGATGCGATTCCTGCTGGTTTCAGGCAGGCCGCTGGAAGAGCCAGTCGCGTGGTATGGGCCGATCGTGATGAACACGCAGACCGAGCTGAACCAGGCGGTGCGCGAGTTGCAGAATGGGACGTTTATACGGCGCGGGTGAGCCGGTCAAGGTGCTTTTATCGCCTTTGATTTTGTGGGATTTGCTATACTTTGCGTAGTCTCGGAAGGGGTGGGAGATTCTTCCTTCCGGAGTTTGGCTACTTCAGCAGTAGCGCCAGGACCAGGATTACGAGAGCCATTACGAACCGCCAGTCAACGGCGATGGTAACGGCAACCCGCATCCAGGACGATTTCTCATCCAATCGTCCTCACCTTCTTTGCGTTGGCACGGCCCGCAGGTCGCTTCAGACGGCCTGCGGACCGACGGCCCAATCTTCCGGACCGGACAATTTCCGTCCCGATTTAGCGCCGCCGTTCGCACACACGCAAAAGAAGCGCAAACAGTCTACAACCTGGATTTTGTTCCGGCCTGTGCTTTGATTCACAGGCGAATGAGCACACGCTCGCAATTTGGGGCTGGGTCTATTCACGCTGGGCTGGAATTGCGCATCAACTGGCAACTCAGCCAGGTAAGATATTCATCGGCGTGAGGCCGCGCCGGCGCAATCTGGCCCGGCGTCGCGGCGAAGGATCAACTCCTGGGGAAGCAGCCATGCTGCGTAAGCGATCTTTACTTTTCATCGGCGGAGTCTTTTCGGCTGTTGCGCTGCTCTGTTGCGCGTCGCTGACACATTGGTCTTTGGCTCAGAGCCGGGCCGGAGCTGGTGATCACTCCGACACAGCGACGAAGGCAAGCGAGTGGCCGCAGGCGGATCGGCTCTTTCGATCGGATCCGCATTGGCTGGGCGGGGACGCTGCCTTTTCTTTCGATTTGGGCGGCGGACGTGTGCTGTGGATGTTTGGAGACTCATTCATTGCCGAGAATCCGGGTGCTACGCGGCGTCAATCGGCATTTGTCCGCAACAGCGTGGCGATTCAGACGGGCTACGATCCTTCACGGGCCACAATCAAGTTTTACAGCGGACGAAGAGCCGGCAGACCCGGCGACTTTGCGCAGTCGCAGGGCGAGACCTGGCGCTGGCCGATGGCCGGCATCCGGCTGGGAGATCGCCTGCTGCTCTTCTACATGCGCGAGGCCCGCGATCCCGGCAAAGACTCTCTCGGATTCAGATCTGTAGGCTGGAATGCATTCATGGTCAGCAATCCGGACGCCGAGCCTTCAAAGTGGACTCTTCGCCCCCTGGCTGGACCGGAAATGAACGGAAAGGTTTTGGTTGGTATGTCGGTGGTTCGCTCCGGTGAATTCATCTCCGCCTTTGCCCTGAACGATGCGAATCATGACGCCTATCTTATCCGCTGGTCAGTCACGGCGGCTAAGTCAGGACAACTTACGTCTCCGCAGTGGTGGTGTGGCGCGGGGATCGGCTGGCAGAGAGATGCGACGCGACGGCAGATTGTGATTCATGACGCAGGGAGCGAATTCAGTGTGCAGCGCGACAAGCGTGGCGGCTATCTTCAGGTAAGCAGCGCGGGCTTTGGGGCAACGAACGTCGTGGTTCGGCGCGCGGCGCACCTTGAGGGTCCATGGAGCGAACCGCAAATCGTGTATCGGCCACCCGAATCCGACGCTCCCGGTGCGTTTGTCTACGGCGGAAAGTCGCATCCCGAGCTTACCGGCGCCGACCTGATTGTGACCTATACGGCGAATGGATCGGATGAACGCCTGGCTTCAGATATGACCATTTATTTCCCCCGGTTTGTGCGGGTGAACTTCGGCAAGAATGCGAAGAATGGACCTCGCCCTGAAGGTCGCTAATCAGAGCGCAGGCAGCTCCGCGATGCGGGGGTTAGTGAATGAGAGGATACTGTTGCTATGGCGACGCAGCCCATCAGCGAGCAATCGGCAGGCGACCGGTTGATTTCCGTGGAGGAGTATCTCTCCACCGGCTACGAGTGTCTGCGTGAGAACGCCCTTAGCCCCGTTGTTTGGCGGTGTTCGAGTTGAGTTTTTCCGGTTGCGGTGTTGCTTTGGTCTGCTTGCCGGTCGGT
>Ga0181520_10008590_pt1 | contig 14418 bp, 11 predicted proteins | sample PEATcosm2014_Bin_29_FD_132451 | JGI IMG/M metagenome (GOLD analysis project Ga0181520, IMG submission 132451) | Peatland microbial communities from MTU Mesocosm Facility, Houghton, MI, USA - PEATcosm2014_Bin02_30_metaG | ecosystem: Environmental > Terrestrial > Soil > Wetlands > Peat | place... | reverse complement strand
CGGCTACGCCTTTGACAGTAAGCGGTTGTGGAAACGCCTGAACCAGAACCCCACCAACATTCAAGTGTGGATCGGCAACATCTACGAGCAGAAGGGCGGCAAAACCTTGTTCCATGTCTATGCGGGCGGTGAACAAGTCTGCACCTTCGAGACAAATTCGCCGCTCATGGGTGGAAGCGACACAACCAGAGTTGGCTACTATTACCATCAGGACAGCCTGACCTCCTCCAGCGTGTTGAGCACCTCGACCGGAACCACCCAGGCAGAAATCAACGTCTGGTACCCGTTTGGCCGAATCCAAACCGCCAGTCCGCAGGCGAGCTTCCAAGTCTCACGCCGGTTCACGGGCCAAGTGTTTGATTCGGAAAGCGGCCTCTACTATTACAACGCCCGATATTTCGACCCCGAGTTGGGCCGGTTCATCCAGCCGGACACAGAAATACCCGACATTGGAAATCCTCAATGTTACAACCGGTATAGTTACTGTCTCAACGACCCGGTGACCTACAACGATCCAAGCGGCCACATCGCCTTCTTAATTCCAATATATCTCGCAGGAGCGGCGTTGACCACTTACGCGGTTGATCATCTTTATTGGAGTACCAGAATAGCTGCAAATGAATCTGAAACGGCGGCAGCAATGGATCGAATCGCATCGTCCACCGGGAAATATGCCAGTTACGCGGAATTCATCGAAGATCACCAAACTTCGGCCAGAATTGCGCAAGCAGGCTCACCGGAACAGAGGCAAGCTGCTCTGGGTTGGGGCAACGCGGCAGGTGATGCGGTTTTAACTGCTGGGACGACCATCGTTCCAGCATTAAAGGGAGCCAGAGTGGTAGATGAGGGCGTTAACCTGACCCTCAAATACAAGCAGGGTTGGACAGACGCTCAAAAGGCCGCAGCCGATGCCAAGGCAGCTGCTTTGAGCGACGCCGACACAGTTGTTACCAAAACGACTGAACGAGGTGGGACAACCCAAGCGCGATATCGCAAGGACGCGGGGTTGGATTCCAAGACGGATGCAGACCATACGGTTGATCTCCAACTGGGCGGAAAGGATGCTCCATCCAATATGTCTGGACTTGACAAAAGCGTTAACAGGAGCCTTGGTGCGCAGATTCAAAATCAAATAAAAAATCTCCCTGACGGAACAACAGTAAACAATGTGAAAATGACAGGCCCATGATACTTGACCCATTCCTCAAAAGATTCGAGATTACCGCAGATTCCGGTGGTTCAGGCGGTACTTTACCGTCAGATTTTGGCGGTCCCAAGTTCGTAGAAATCATAGCTGCTTTCGGAGGTAAAACGTTTTGTCATGGTCTTTATCGTATGCTGAGAGGTGGCGAGGTACTCGAAGCCGTTACCGTTATGGAAGGCGTCTTTCCCGAGTTTTCAAAGCGCATAGTCCCTTTCGGCTATGACTGGCTCGGCAGATACTTCGCAGTTGATTTTAGACGTATCTCAGATGGTCTTCCTCAAGTGCTCATGCTTGAAGTTGGCGCTGGTGAAGCCATGCAAATCCCAGCATCAATTGAAGATTTTCACAATATCGAGCTTGTGAACCATGCCGATGACGCACTCTCAGTTCCTTTTTGGAATAGGTGGACGCAGACAAACTCAAAACCCCTCGCCTATTCAGAATGCGTCGGGTACAAAGTGCCATTGTTTTTGGGTGGGGCTGATGATATTTCCAATCTAGAAATTATTGACTTGAGTGTTTATGTCCACATTTGCGGTCAATTGCGGAATAAAACCCGTTCACTCCCCGCTGGTCAGACAATTGGGCGTATATCCATGGCCGACTAGCGCGTATGCCAAAAATGAAACTCGGCGAACCACTCAATTGCATTTATAATGCGGAAGATGGAAATATGCCTATGAAATTGTTGCATCTGTCGTTGCTGATGCTGTTGTTACTGCCATTTACCGGGCATGCTCAATTTACCTGCACAACCAACGATGGCGCGGTCACCATCACCGGTTACACTGGGGCAGGTGGCTCGGTTGTCATTCCCAACAACTTAAATGGTTTCCCGGTTACCGGCATTGGCGATTGGGCTTTCTATGCCACCAGTGTCGCCAACGTACTGATTTCTGACAGCGTCACGGAAATCGGGGATGGGGCGTTTTTTGACTGCGAATCATTGACCAACGTTACCCTCGGAATCGGCGTCAGTGATGTTGGTGATTGGACATTTGGCTTTTGCCCGAGTCTGACAAGTGTGTGTTGTCGTGGGAATGCCCCAGCCTTGGGTGGGAACAGTATTTTTTATGATGATTTGGCCACGATCTATTATTTATCGGGGACCGGCGGGTGGGGTCCGACATTTGATGGTCAGACGACGATGTTATGGAATCCGAATGTGCCGTTCACATACGTGACAAGTAGTGACGGCATCACTCTCACCCTAACGGGCTACACCGGTTCTGACGCTGTGGTATCTGTTCCCGCCACAATAGATTTCCTGCCGGTATCCTGCATCGGCACCTATACATTTTTTTTCAAATCCGAATTAACCGGTGTTTTGATTCCAGAAAGTGTCACCGGCATTGGAGAGTCGGCTTTTGAGAACTGCATCAGTCTGAGCAGACTGATCATCCCCAATGGCGTTGTCAATATAGGAGATTTTGCATTTGCCGCCAGTGGCTTGACCAACATAATTATTGGTAGCGGCGTAACCAACGTCGGAGAGTATTCATTCAATGATTGCGCCGGTCTGACTGCGATTGCGGTGGATACGAATAATTCATCTTACAGCAGTATTGATGGGGTGCTGTTTAATCAGAATAAAACTGTGCTGGTCCAATTTCCAGAAGGCAAGTCCGGGAACTACGATGTCCCCGGCAGTGTCACTAATATCGGTGGCTGGGCGTTTTTTAACAGCGGCGACTTAACTAGCCTTGTGATTCCCGATAGTGTCACCTGCATCGGAGAAAGTGCATTCAGTGGCTGTTCCAGTTTGGTTGGCGTCACGATTCCGAATGGCGTTACTAGCATTTTGACAAGCACATTCGCCGGCTGTGGCAGTTTGACCAACATTACAATTCCCACCAGCGTCACCAATATTGAAAGCGGTGCGTTCGGTGGCTGCGCAAGCCTGACTAGCATTACGCTTCCAATAGGCATTCCAAGCATCCAAGATGGAGAATTTTATGGATGCAGCAACCTAATCGCCGTTAATGTTCCCGTTGGCGCAACCTATCTTGGTTCTGACGCCTTTGCAGATTGTACCAGTTTGGCCAATGTTACCCTTCCTGATGGCCTTACCATCATTGGTTCTGACTCGTTTGCTGGATGCACCAACCTGACGAGCATAATCATTCCTGAAAGTGTTACCAACATTCAGGATTACGCATTTTATGAATGCTCTCGTCTCATCGACATTGCGATTCCAAATGGAGTGAATTACGTCGGATATCAATCGTTTGCAGGCTGCACGGGCCTGACCAACGTCGATTTGCTCAACGGCTTAACTACCATCGGCCCCGCCGCATTCGCCAATTGCATCGGCCTAACGAGCATAATAATTCCGAGCAGCGTCACCGTCATCGAAAACTTCGCATTTGCTGGCTGCTCTAACCTAACCAGCGTTTATTTCAATGGCAATGCCCCCAGCTATGATTACCAAAGTTTCATCGACGTTCCTAACTTGACCATCTATTACTTGCCGGGAACCACAGGTTGGGCCGATTATTCCGATGTGACTGGTTACCGAACCGCGCTCTGGCTACCGCACATGCAAACGGTAGATTCCTATCGTGGGATGCAGACAAATCAATTCGGCTTCAACATCAATTGGGCCACCGGGCAGACGGTGGCGGTGGAAGCCTGCACAAATCTGGCCAATCCCGCTTGGCAACCGGTGCAAACCAACACGCTCATGACCGGCACGGCCTATTTCAGCGACCCGCAGTGGACGAATTATCCCAACCGCTTCTACCGCCTCCGCTCACAATAGGCCCGTGGCCGTAATCAGGTTCGGGGCTTGCCGTGGCAGCGTGCCCATGCAAGCCTGTAGCTTCTTGACAGCTTTCCCAGCGTTTTTCAAACTGCCTCGAATGATAATGGCGACCCGGATGTCGCTGACGTTCATCGTCCCGCTGAAGTGAAGCATTGGCGGAAGCCAGCTTATGGGAGGGGATGCGGAGGCCTCAAAGAGAAGAAGTATGCGAGATATTGGTTTGCTTACACTTGCGCCCGCGCCAGTCCCGGATACTTGCCGGGCTGCCGAGGATGGCGCGCCTTGTTCCGCGGAGGCTTTTATGCGGGGGCTGTGCAGACGCCATTATCAGGCCGTAAAATCGCGCGGTTTGCTGGGGCAGATCGGGCTTCCCCCGGCCCGTTCAAAATATGACATCCGACTCAAAGCACCGGATCAACTCCAACCGGGAATTTGCCGTGTCATCGTCAACGGCGAGGCGTGCCAGGTGCCTGCGCAACGGCGCGGGCTCTGTGACCGCCATTATGCGGCGATATGGCAGCGACCGGATTTGAAACTGGATGATTTCGCCGTCTCTCTCATTTCTTCCGGCGATTTTCGTTTGCGCCGCAAGCCCTCGCCAGATCGTTGCCGGGTCGTGGAGCGAGATGTTCCCTGTGACCGGCCACCTCATGCTCGGGGCTTGTGCAAGAACCACTACGCATGGTTGCGCGAGCATGACATGGCACTATTTGAGCGCTTGGCGGAACGTGATCGAAACTCCATTGTTTACACTTTGCGCCTCCGTTTAAAGCGCGGACGCTGCCGGGTGTGTGAGGACGGCAACGCTTGTGGAGAAGCCGCTTATTCCCGTGGTTTATGCCAGCATCATTACTCGGTGCTGTTTGACAAGCGCGAATTGTTTCTCCAAATCGCCGAACCTTCCAAAGCCAGGCCCGCTGCCGTTTTTAAATGCAAACCGATTCCCGAACCGGGAACCTGTCACATTCTTGAGAATGGCGTCGGTTGCACCGCGCCTGCCGAATATCGCGGCCTATGCCTGCGCCATTATCGCGCCTTGCGGCCCCGTCGGCTGGCCGATTTTCTCCTTCCTGAACGGGAACGGATTTACACTCTCAAGGTTGCGGCGCAACAAAATTCGGCAATTTGCCGGGTGGCGGAGGATGGACAACCCTGCCAAGAGAGTACCTTTGGGCGCGGCCTTTGCCGACGGCATCACCACGCACTTCAAAAACTTGGCCGTCTCAACGAATTGGGTGCTCCGCCTCGTGCGGCGGGCGGGCGGCAGCAGCGTGTTCCGCACGCCTATCTGGACAAGAACATTCTGTTTGATTGGTGCGACGCAGAGGCGTTCGGAGCCACCGGCCAAAAGGCATCATGTGAATTGATCGAGCGGGTGCGCGCCGGAAAGATGGTGGCGACTATTTCGGCGTCGGCGGTCACCAGCAGCTACAATCATGTGCGTCATCGCGCTGGCCGCCCAGTGGCCGAGGGCGGACGGGAACTTGCAGATGGCCCTGCGGAATTGCTCGCGCGACAAACAATCCGCCAGATGCTGCAAGGGGCATGGCGCATTCTCGCGCTGGCCGCTCATGACCTGCGCACCGTGCTTGCCACCGCGCCGGAAACCCAGTCGTATGAGGACGCCTTGGAATGGGCTGCATATCAGGAAGCCCGGCGTGGACATTATGGCCCGCGCTGGTTTGTGACGCGCGATAATGACTTTCCCGAGGGTGTTTCACCGTGGAAGTTGCAAGACCATCTGTGGCAGCAGGACAACAAGTGACCATCTATTTGCCGTCGTTGAATCCGAAGGAGCTAGGCAGCATAGCGGATGTAATGAAGGCCGTCAGTGTCACCCCTTGAAGTGAACGTTATCCCGGAAAGTTGTGATCTTGCCATGGCAAGCGCGAGCCTTAAGCCGGCTCATTTTAAACCGCACGCCGTACTCCTAACGTCCGTTAGGAACTTTTTGACGCAGAATTATCCGATGGCTGTCCGAAAGGCGGCGCAAGCTCGTCCGAGGTTCATCCGACGTTTATCCGAAGCGCGTCCGATTTCCATCCGAAGTCTGGACAGAAAACGCACCGCGATGAACCGTGCGAATACAAAAAACTCACGCATTTTTCTGCGCCCAAAACTTTTTCCAACGTTCCTTTTGCGCAGCGCGAAGCGCGGCCTTGTGAGAGGCACTCATTTTGCGGCGACCGGCCTTCGCGACAGGCGACGTTTCTACAGTTTCACCAGTCAGAAATTTCATCAGCCTGTCTTGCAAAACCTCAATTTTTTCTTGGAGCTTTGCCGCCTTCCGCAATTGTTTAGGGGTCAGATTCGTCAGATTCATGCTCCATTTAGGCGAAATTCCGAGAAATGGTCAAATACTGAATGCCGTTCAATCTTTCGCCACCTAACAAATCACAAGCTCTGGTGGCCCGCGCGGGAGCCATTGTTATCTCATCCTTTTTCAACCGGCGTAATGACAATGGACGTGACATAGGGTTTTAACCGTTCGAGTTCACCGTAACGCTTGGGGCGGGTGCGAACCGCGGACAGATCATTTTCTTGGAGCTTGTCGGCGAGACGGTCGAGCGCCCAACCCAATATCACCACGTCGGCGGTGGAAAAGGCGATGGCCAGTCGTTGCGGCGGGGCGTTCTTGTCGTCCTCCGACGCCGGGTTGGGTTCCAGCGTATATTCAATCAACTGGCTGGTGTGAAATCCACGCCGCTGATGTTCGGTCGGTTGAAAGTCAATGCAGGCACAATATTTGCCGCTGATCGCGTAACAATCGTCTTTGGTGAAGGCCATAAGAATGAGAGTTGATGGTTTTGATTCAAAGGTTTAAACGCCCATGCCGCCCGAACGGCGGATGCCCTTGTTTTGGGAAATGCCCTGTCGCATTTGGCGGCGAATGTCTTCTTTTTGCCGGACGGTTTCGGTGATCGCGGGCGATTCCTGAGCGGCTTCTGGTGATTTTACAATTTCGGCTGGCTTAATGCCTTTGTGTTTGATGGACTCGGTTTGGCCGATTTGCCCGGTGATGGTTTCTTTCGCGGCAACGGCCTCTTTTTGCTCGACGCCAAGCCATTCCTCCACCCGGCGGCGCACATCTTCGACCGCATTGGCCAGCCATTGCGCGGGTGACAGGCGGGTGACGCGACGCGGACGGAGATTCAACGACCGCTTGATCCGAACATTTTCCCTTCGGGGCGAATCGGCTTTTTTCGTGATCGGTTCACGGTGGACAAAACCGAGTTTTGCCAAATCGTCCCGCAGCCCTTGCAGTTCGATGGCCGCTTTGCGCTCGTGTGAATCCGCCACCCGCTGGCCCAGCAATTCGGCGTCATCGGTGAAAATGCGAACCCTTTCCCGGCCCCGAGAGATGGAGACGTAAAACTGTTCACGGCTGACCGCGCCAAGCGAACGGGAAGACGCCACCAGCAACACTTCATCCACGGTCTTGCTTTGGGAACTGTGCGACGTGACGGCGTAGCCATGGGTGAATGCGTTGAACCCGCTTGGAAGCGTCCGACCGTCGGCCAGGGCAATGCGCCCATTTTGGATTTCCCGGACTTGAACCCGCTCGCCATTGATGAACTCCCGGCCCTGATTGGCTTGCAGCAATAGCCAGTCCCCGGTGGCCACCTTCAATTCGCGAACCTCGCCCACATCGAACGATGGGGCCACGCTTGCCGGAGTGAAATTGACTTCCGAGCCGTCAGAACGGCGGACGCGCAAATCATTCCCGGCGGTGGCAATCACTTCCACCGTGTCGCCCCGGCCAAAGTGTTTCGTGTTACGGACAAAGCGCAGACGCTGGCCCGGTTCAAACTGGCTCAAGTCTTTCCGTTGGGCTTCCGTCCACGACAGCGAATCAAACACGGTGACGCTTTCCTCACGCTGACCAACCACGCCCTGGACTTTAAGCGCATCCCTCACCTTATCCGTGACGGCCTCAATTTCGGCCCAAGTCGGTGAGACCAGCAGCGCGGACTTGCCCTGTCGCACGGCCATCAAATAGGCACTGGCGGCTCGTTGATAGAGTTTGCCGTCATCGGCTGGTAATTCTGTGATGGCACCCAATTCAAGCAGCTTGGCAAACGCTTTGTCAGTCTGTTTGGCGGCGGCCAGTTCGACCACTTGCCGGAAGTCTTTGGGTTTCTGACGGCGGATGGTGGTCAGTTCACCAAAGCGGTAGCCGGAATATTGTTCCAGAATCCGCAGGGCATCCCCACGAGTGACGGAAGCGTGCTGGCCAGTGTCCCCGGAGAGCACCACCCGGCAATCCGTCCTTCTGGCGAGATCAAGGAGTTGGGCCATGGCATCCAACCCGACGGCCCCGGCCTCGTCCAGCACGATCACTGACCGGGCCGAGAGCTGACTTTGCAGGCGGAGGTTTCCGTAGAATGAATCCAGAGTCACGGCCTCCAATCCATCCCGGCGCAGGGTGTCCGCAGCCGAGGCAGTCGGGGCACAGAATACCGCCACATATCCCTGCCGGCGGAGCGCAGTCGCCAGTTCAACCAACGTCGTGCTTTTGCCCGATCCGGCCAAACCACGAAAGCCGGTCACTCGGTCAGGACTGGTCAGCACATGGGCCAGGGCTTTGCGCTGGTCCGAACCGAGATGGGACGGCGATTCATAATGGCGGGTGATGGGTGCCACCGCTTCCAACCCGTCATTGACTATGCGAATCAAAAACAGTTCCCGCCTCAATATCTCGCGGGTGGAATACTCTACACCCACATGCACCAGCCGGGCATCCTGGGCGAGCTTTTCCTTCAATTGGCGCAGATCAATCTGGCCCCGCCCTTTGATAAGGGCAGCCTCCAAAATCCGATGTTCTGGCGCGACCGAATTGCGCTCGAAGACATGTTCCAAACCATGCTCGACGGCTTCCAGTTCCGTGACGCGCTGGGGAAAATCTTGGGAAGTGCCACTGGCACCGGCGATTACTTTGCGGAGTTCCCGTTTCTCGAAAAAGCCGATCTCGCCAAGCTGCTGTTGGCGCACCTGTTCATCGGAAGCCCCTTTCAACTTTTTGGGGCGGGTTTGATGAACCACATGAGCAACCTCATCCTTGGTCAGCTTGCGGCCCAAGCGTTGTTGTTCTTTGGCGACGGCGGCATCCCGTTCCTTGGAACGTTTGGAGAATCGCTCGATGAACTTCGGGTCAACCCCCTCAATCTCGAAGGCTCCGGCGGTCTGCCAAGTGCGGTAGCCAATGTGATGCAGGCGCTTGACCAGTTCATTACGATAGACCTCCGTGCCGTAATGGATGGCGTCAAACATGCCGGAGGTTTGCAACGCCTTCCAGCGTTGTTCCTTCCGGTCCCACGTGGCATTGAACAAAACAAAGTGGGTGTGCAACTGTGGGTCAAGCGCACGGGAGGATGTATGCATGAACGAAGCTCCGACCAAGTTGCCAGTAACCCGGTCCTTGTCCTCGATGCCGCCCTTGCGAATTCTCGTGGCGGCGAATCGTTCCAGTTCCCGCACGGCAATATGGGCGGCCTCCTGATGCGCCTGAACAATGCGCTGGTCATCCATGGTGACCGCCAGAATCGAAACGCTCTTGGGTGGAGCACATTGGAAATCAAAGAAGATGCGGCGGTGGTGGCCCATGACTTGGGTTAAACGTTCGCCGGTTTGTGGATTGAGATTGTCACAGAGTTGGCGAAAGGCATCCCGCGTGACCACTTGATCGGTTAGTCCCAATCGCTCACAACCTTCCCCAATCCAGTGGCCAGCCTGTGTTTGACCCTGACTGTAATAATCATTGTGCGACAGATGCTCGTCGAAATAATCCATCGCAGCGGATCGATTCTTCTGTGGCTTGGCGGTGAACATACATCGTTAAAATTTCAGGCGCAGAACCGGTTCAACGTTTCCGGCCATGTCCATAAAATTCGTTTCATAGCCAGCAAATCTATCAGAACCCCGACCAACAGATTGTCATGAAATCATTACAACCTGTGGCTGGTTTTCATGGCTAAATCGGTGGTTGATGAAAGTCTCGGTCATCAGTTTTGAGTCTGGCAGAAAGGCCAGATCAAAATGTGTATGTGCTACACCAAATAACGAGACAGAAACATTATGGTAATGACCATGAACATTGCATCCATGTGGTTCAAGGTGGCACGAAGGCAACGTCAGATTGTCCTCAAACTGGGACAAAATGAGGGGTGCAAATGTGCTATGAATATCCTGTGGGTGAGCATGAAACCAACCCCTCCCCAAAACGGGGAGGAAACTGCTCATGTCCGGCTCGAAAGACAACCGGATGACCGCCGGGTAAATGGCCGGACGGTCACCGGACGCCAACCGGCTACGAGCCGGACAGGGACCGGACACGAACCGGTGTCATACTCACCCACGAACCGCAAGGCTGCGGTGACCAAGTGAAAGTGAACGGATTATGAAAAATCGAACGGATTATGGCCAACTGGCCGCGAAACTGGATTATCCAGTGCTCGCAAAGAAACTCGAACAATTGGGCCAGCAACCACCGCCCAAGCGGCGCAAGACCGCCGCTGACGCGCTGGAACCGCTGCGGGAACGATTGCTGGAACTTCATCGCAAGGGCTGGACCAGTGGCCAGTTGGTTGAGGAATTGAAAGCTGCCGGAGTCCCGGTCAGTCCGGCGCGCTTCCGCGAATGCCTCAGCCGCTGGAATGGCCGGAGCACCCGAAAAGCCAGGGCCAACCGTGATCGCCGACCGGAACCCGGGCCGGTGAGCAGTAAACCGGCGGCAGCCGCGCCGCCGAGCGGACGGGGCAAAAGTGCATCCGGCGATGGCCAGCCCGGTCTTAAACTGACGCAATCCTGATCGAATTCGCGCCAGACTATGAAACTCTGGATGTTCAAGCAGGCTCGCAGGCCCGTGCCGTCAGGCCGCTTTGCTCAGATCGCGAGCGTCCTGCCCGCACGCGCCTGCCGCGCCCAAGGAATGGAGCCTAACCGGCTCGCTGTCCGTGGCTGTGCGGTGCCGGGACAAGCGGCCCGGCACTGCTCGCCACCGACAGCGTTCCCCAATGGAAATGTAAACATTTGGAGGGTCATTGGCAGTCAATCAGTTTGCCTGAGTGAGCACTGTAGTTACGAGTATGAAAGTTTCATTCAAACTCACAAACCGCGAATTTTGCTGGCTCATCAGTGTCATTGGTTGGGTGCTCTTACACCTAACCAAGCAACTGCTCAAAAGGTTGGGCTAAACGCCCCGAGAGTTGTTCGAGGGCGAAATCGGCAAGCGCGGTTCGAGGCGTTGCTGCTCAACCGGATACCTTGCCGGACACACCAATTGTCCAAAATTGTCGTTTTGCGTTATCACGGCTCGGCTTCAACGTCGGTCGCGCTTGTGACGACGATGAAATTTCGGCTCGTCGCGTGCCCGTGTACTGACTTTGGAAAAATCAAACCAGTCGTGGCTTCCTTTTGCATGGGCTTGACCATCTGTTGTTCAGTGGTTGATGTCGGTGGGATGGCTCGTATGCTCGGCTCTTGTTCTTCGGGTGGCCGTTCGCTTCCGTCTGCGAGGCTGCAATTCTTCACCGGGAGCCACCCCACCCTTTTTCCCTTTGCTTTTAGGAGGGGGTTGTTTGGCCCGTCGGACGATCTGCCAAAACTTTTGTGCTGGTTGTGCCGTTCGGCGTCGCTGGCCAAGTCAGCTTACTTCTGTCCTTTTGCGCCGGACGGGCGCGTCGCGATTGAGTGCCCCGGTAACGGCCCCCACTCAATCGCAGTTCATTCGACGACTGTGCCTGTGGACAACCGCTGGCGGTGGTCCGGCCCTAGCTGTGTCTTTGGCCGCATCGGCTGGACGGCCATTCAGGTCGCCATTCAAAACCCGGCTGCACATCTGGCTTTCACGGAGGCAATGCCGGTTAACGACGCAGAGCAGGCGCGGCCAATGCCACGAACCGGCTCGAAAAAGTTTCAAGCAAAAAAACAACGAGTGAATTATTATGGAACCGATTCCCCAACCAGAGGAAACCAAGGCCGCGACTGAACGGCTGGCGTATTCGGTCGAAGAAGCCGCCGACATGCTGGGCATTCATTATTTCAGCGTTTACCGCCTCATCCAGCGAGGAAAGCTCAAAGCCTGCCGTGTCTTGCGGGGCAAGCTGCTCGTGCCGCGTTCGGAATTGCTGAAATTGTTGGAGCCCAAATGAATTCTTGTGCAGAGGCAAAGCCGATGTCTTTGAGCATCGCGGCTAATTTGTAATGTCACTGCTTGGATTTTCCCTGAACTAAATCCAAATATGTCGAAGGGTCTTGGAACTTTTTGTTAAAATCGTCCGGTTTCAACTTCTGACCGTGATAGTAGCCGCGATAACAATAGGCCACACAGATGGCTTTTTCGGTCGTTAAACGCACAGCTTTATTGGGATTGTTCAACAGCATCTTCAGTGTTTCGACCGAGGCGTCCGTGCGGTTCATCGCCAAGGCCCAAATCGCCTGGTCGCTCGCTGCGTTGGTGCCGGTTGCAATGGGAATCAAGCGCGCCGTGAATGTGTCATCATAATGTCCGGGAGCGGCCGCCCGTGCGCCCGCTGCCCATGTGTCTGGGCTGTTTTCGCGCAAAGATCGTGCGATCAGTGGCACCCAGTCCTTTTCCGGCAGATGGTAACTTTCAAAAACATAAATCAGGCCATCCGTTAATCCCCATTGGGACGCGGCGGCGACCAACTGCGTCTGAATCCGGTCCGTATGCAACAGGTAAACCGCCAGTGCCTTGTCGATCCAAAAGGAATCGCCGCCGTGATACATGCCGTCCAACAGAAAGGGGACAATTTTGGGGCTGCCGGTAAAGGCGAGCCGCATCCAGTCCACTCCCGCGTGATTGGTCAAACTGTTAATGTAGGCATCCATTTGCGCCTCTGTGCGCGGCAAAATGGTAAGGGTGATCGGCGCGGACTGGACGCCGGTCTGCCCAGAACCGCCCATGTTCCCATGATAAATGCCTGTCACGCGGTATTGCCCGGCCCACGGCGGCACGGACCACAGATTGAGCGGAATGGTTTTGGTGAAACCTTCTCCCGGATGCAACGAGCCGCTTCCAGTCAGGCCGCCGCTAAACCCGCCAAAACTTAGATTAGGAAGCGTTTGGCCATCTGACGTCTCGACGGTGATTTCATATTCTCCCATTCGACCGCTCCGGTCATAGGTGCGATTGTCATAGGTATAGTCCGCTGTTCCGCAATTGCTAATGACAAATTCAATCGGGATTTCATCGCCCATGCTCACGACGGCATTGGTGCATTGAATGGTTAAAGTCAAATCCGCAAAATTAGTGCTGGGGGTGTGCGGTTCATTCGCGCCAGCATTCCCAAGTCGAACGCTGAAAATGATGACACAACAAACGATTGATTTCATTTTTGTGATCACAAGCTTTTGACTAGCACGCGGTTCAAGTCATTTCAAGTTTGTAATTTGGGATTTTTCATTTGGCTTCTGACTCACCAACACAGACTGTTTCGTGATTCTCCTGTTCCCCAAATTTGCAGTGCTTTCTTCGGTCCACCCGGCATCGTTATCCGCTTGGCGGACGCAATCATTCCAAATCACGAGCACGACCGTCAAAAAGATGTGGCATGCTTGCGGTGAACCTTGCGAGATTTGCCCGTTTGGTGGGTCAAAATTGTATACGGGATTTGCATACGGGTTGCCCTTTTCACGGCTAAACAGGGACAATCAGAGACAAAAGCCGGAAACCAAAAAACCCTCTGTTTGCAAGCAAAAGCAAAGGGGGACAAACAGAGTCAAAACCCAATTTAGAATTACGAAACCGTTGCTCTACCACTGAGCTACATTGGCGTCAAACTAACCAACCCGAAAAGCCTACCCAACCCACGCCCCGGGGCAAGCAAATTTTACCCGTCTTTTTGCCCGAGAGCCGGTCTGGGCTTCAATCCGCGCGCGGTTCCAGCCGGGCAATGGCGGCCATGATTTCATCGGCCACCTGCTGGTAGATGGCCTTGAGCCGGGCCTTTTCGCAGGTTTTCGCCTCCGCGCGCAGGGCCTCGAAGTTGAGGGGCACGCCGAATTTCACCACCACCCGGTGCGGGCGGGGGATTTTCATGTGCCGGCCATAGGCCTCGAAACTGCCAAACACCCGCACGGGCACCACCGGGGCCGTGGATTTCACCACCGTCAGCCCAATGCCCGACCGGGCCGGTTGCAGGCCTCCATCCGGGGTGCGCGTGCCTTCGGGAAACAAAATGATGCCGCCGCCGGCCAGCAGGCGGTCCAAAATGGCCTTCAGACCGGCCGCCCCGCCGCCATCGCGGTTCACCGGCACGGCGTTCCAAGAGCGCAGCACGCTCCCCACGACGGGGAACCGGAACAGGCTTTCGCGGGCCAGGTAATTGATGGGGCGGCGCAGGGTGGCGCCGACCAGCGGCGGGTCTATGAAGCTGGCATGGTTGGACGCCAGGATCACCCCGCCCGTCACCGGCACGCGGTCGGCGTT